>FWPU01007522.1_pt1 | contig 17536 bp, 14 predicted proteins | sample 2228361 | NCBI WGS metagenome assembly FWPU01 (sample SAMEA103939777, study PRJEB20133) | metagenome
TAATATTTTATTAATTTCTTTATCCTCAAGTTTCTCACCCTTTTTAGAAAGAATTATAAGGTATGTTGTAATACCAAACTCTTCAAATTTCAGTATATAATTTTCTCCTTTATAAATATGCTCTATCAGGCTTTCAAAAAATTTGTCTGCTCCTCTTCCTGTTATACATAGAAGGCTTGAGCTTTTTAAATGTTTTTTGGCAAGTTTAAAACCACTACCTTCTGCAATAGAACTTTTCAAAGTTTCCCACATGAATTTAAAAGCTTCTGATAGTTCTTTTGGTTCTGCTGATACCCTGTAAAATTCGTCAAGGCTGTAAAAAAATCTTTTTATGTCATTTGGGTCTGCATCATAGGAGTAAAGCATTTTCATAATTTCCTCGAGATTTTTTATCTCTAACTGACGCATTCCTTCATCAAAGTCTCTATAATTTCCCAGAACCTTTCTGAAAATATCTTTTATCTCCTTATAAAATTCATCATAGGACGGCAGGTTTTTTCTCGAAGCTCTCATATCTACTATGTTTATTTCAATATTATTACTTTTTGTTGAAGGTTTAATTGAAACAACAGAAACATTCTCATTGTCCTTAAGGGTTTGTAGGAGACTTTTAACATAGGACTCCTTGCTGTTTTTTGCTACAAAAACAGTCTTTATATAAAAGTACTCTCTTGTGCTTCCAGATAAGATAAAATATACATGAGGTATATTGCTTTTTTTCGTTTCTTCAATTAATTTGGGTATCAGGACCCTACCTATCATTTCCGGACTTATGCGAACTTTTTCTGGTGGAGGTAAAGTAACTTTTTTTAAATGGGTTTTTATATAATTTTCAATAAAAACATGTCTATTAAAGGGAATCGGGTTATCATTCTCATCAGTGATTTCCAGCCTTATTACAGTTATACCTTCAGGTGTGGTGAACTGTTTATCAAATTTTCTTTTGAAGTTTGGTAACACTTCTCTTAAGATATCAAGTAAAAAGTCAAGGTATAGAAACCTATCCCACCAGGCCACAGTAATACATGTGAGGTGTTCCCTTAAGGTTCTTAAATTTTCTATGTTTACAACAATTTCACCTTTTTCTTTAACCTCCATCTGCAATTCATAGTTGGTCAGTATTTGTCTTGCAAGGTCCTCAGACTTTCTTTCATCTATATAGGACCAGGACCTGGATGCAAAGAATTTTTCTATTTCTTTTAAAATTCCTTTTCTCTCATCTACATCTTTATCTTTTGTTTTATTAAATATCAGATTTAAAGTTTCTTTAAATTTTTCAATTTTAATCATACTGCTTTTAAGAATCTCGGCCATACCGGGGTCATATTCTGAGATCAATTCTATTTTTTTCTTGATCTCTTTCTCCTGGTTAACAAAGTTTTCTCTCTCTTCAGGATTTTTAAACTCTATTTCTATTACAAGGCTTGCAATTTCTTTTTCCAGAACTTCTCCCTTTATAAATTTTAGATTGAATTTTCTCCTGTGTAAAAGTCCTGCGACTGCATCTACAAGCCCTGCCCAATCCTTTGTCAGAAGATATATTAAACAGTTTTTTTTACCGATTTTGAACTCTACAACACTTTTTTTATCAGGAAGTAATTTTTTTAATCTATCGATAACTTTTCTTTCTTCCTCTATCCTTTCATTGTTTTGCTTCATACTATTCCACTGTCACACTCTTTGCCAGGTTTCTTGGTTTATCAACATCACATCCCCTTAATAAGGCAATGTGATAGGCTAACAGTTGAAGAGGAATTATTGTAAGAATGGGTTCTAATATTGAAAATGTTTTTGGTATAGATATTATTTCGTCTGCTATGTCTTTCAATCCAGCAACAGGTGGGTTGGTTATTGCTATTATTATGCCATCTCTGGCTTTAACCTCCATTATATTTGAAATCATTTTAGGATAAAGATAGTTTTTTGTGCATATATTGATTACAGGCCAGTTTTTATCTATTAACGCAATTGGTCCGTGCTTCATTTCTCCTGCAGCATATCCTGTTGCATGAATATAAGAAATTTCTTTTAATTTTAATGCTCCTTCAAGGGCTGTTACATAATTTAATCCTCTGCCAAGAAAAATTGCATTATTAAATGCGTAATATTTTTTAGCAATTCTAGCTATTTCTTCCTCTTTACCCAAAATATACCTGATTTTATCGGGTAGTGTGAAGATCTCTTTTAAAACATCTTTGGTAAATTTTTTACTGACCTTTCTTTTTTTACTTGAGAGAATCATACAGAGTAAAAATAAGTATAGTAGCTGGGCTGTGTAAGCTTTGGTGGATGCAACTCCTATTTCCGGACCTGCATTTATATAAATTGTATGATTTGATTCTCTATCTATCGTGCTTCCCTTTACATTTACTAGTGATATAACAGGTATCTTTTTTTTCTTTGCAAGTTTGATGCCCTCGAGAGTGTCTGCAGTTTCACCTGATTGAGACACCGCTATCATAATTGAATCTTTGGCAATCAGAGGCTCACGGTATCTGAATTCTGAAGAAAGGTCACTCTCTATAAAGAGTTTAAGATATTTTTCAAAAATATATTTTGCATAAAGAGTTGCATGGAAACTTGTACCTGCAGCTTGAAATATTATATGGGTTTTATTCTCAAATAGTTTTAGAAATTCATTGTTCTGTATGGTAATTTTGCCATTCAGAATTATCCTTTCAAGATTTTCTTCTATTACACGTGGCTGTTCGTGAATCTCTTTGAGCATGAAGTGTGCATAACCACTTTTTTCAATCATATCCTCTTCCCAGTCAACATATCTTATCTTCTTTTTTTTCTCTTTGCCCAAAAAATCATACACTTTTACTTTTTCTTTCTCAATTACTGCTATTTCATCGTCATGCATTGAGATTATTTTTTTAGTGTGCGACAGAATAGCAGGTATATCCGATGCAAGGATATTTTCTTTTTCTCCCACTCCAATTACAAGTGGACTACCTTTTCTCACACCTATAATTTCATAAGGATGATACATAGATATAATTGCGAGTGCAAAAGAACCTTTTAATTCTTTTATCACTTTAAGAACTGCAGAAAGTAGGTTACCTTTATAATTCTCTTCAAGTAAATGGGGAATAATTTCAGTATCCGTTTCTGATAAAAACCTGTGTCCCTTCTTTATCAAGTTTTTTCTTATTCTTTCAAAATTTTCTATAACTCCATTATGAACAACTGCAAAATTTTTTTTGCAATCAATATGAGGATGTGCATTGATATCATTTGGTTTTCCGTGAGTTGCCCATCTTGTATGTCCTATTCCTACTTGTGCCTTTAAAGGAGTGCCGTTTAGTGTTTGCGCAAGGTCTGAAATCCTACCTTTTTTCTTTTTTACATATATACCATTATTAGTAATTATTGCTATTCCTGCAGAATCATAACCCCGGTATTCTAACTTTTCAAGTCCAACAATTAAAACACTATCTACATTTTTTTCTCCGATATACCCTATAATTCCACACATTAATCTACTCTGACTTCAACGAGTATCTAACTTCTATAGGCTTTCCATATGTTGTTATTTCAACTATAACTTCTCTTGCATTTATATCTTTAACATATCCTCCTCTTACTTTGTCTCCCTGTCTGATAAAATAAGCTCTTCCATCACTCCCTTCAAAAAGAGCAGCATTACCTTTTGCTCCCCTTAAGATGCCAACAAGCTTAAGTGTGGAAAGGTCTATTTCCTTCTGTTCCTCTTTTACAGTAATACCCACAAGGGGTTTTAATGGGTCTGACCTTTCAAGAACCTGATAAGAATAGCCTTTTGGCATGAAGGTGTCTTTAATCGCAGCTGTGTCTATTTTTATGTCTTCAGGATTAATTTTTGGTATTTCAAATTTGGCGACTGCCTCTTTCCCTTTCTCTGCTTTTGGACAATTATAGAAGAAGGAAAATAGAATAATTAAAGGAATAAATTTTTTCATTTTGCACCCCCAAATATATAAATTCTTGCTTGAATATCTCCTTCAAGAGTATATTCATCTTCTGTTTTTGATGATATGTTTACATTCCATGTTGTTATCAATCTTTGGAGGGTAGAAATCTCTGCCAAAAATTCGCACAGGTTGTAAAAACCAGATTTTATTTTTAAATCAAGAGGTATCTGCTGTATTTGTCCTCTAAGGGCAGGTGCAGGAGTTCCTGGTTTTTTATCTCCAGGAGTAGTTGTGGTTTGAGCAGTGTAGGGAGCAGGACTTCCTCTTTTTAGTTCAATAACTTTAACTCCTGATTCCATTGCCCTCTGAGTTATAAGTCTTATAACATCATCTATTTTTTCTTCAGGCGGAAGAAGTCTCTGAGAAAGTTGCCATTTATATTCAAGAGATTTGATTTCCTTTTCCAGTCTTGGAAGGTCTCGAATTGCCTGTCTTGCAGAAGAAAGTTCTGTTTCTAAGGCATTAAGTTCTTTTTTCAACTGTCCCAATTCCTTCTGCCATTTTGTATAAAACATGAAGTGATAAATAACAAAAAGAATCAGAGAAATCAATACACTCACTATTATAAATCTGTATTTTGCGAAATTCATTTAACCCTCCTTTTTTGCAATTTTAAGAACCTGATCAAAGACTACCTTAATCTCTATCTGAAAAGTGATAACTTCCACTTTTTCCTGCTCTTTTTTGGAAAAAGATTTTAAAGTTACATCATTGAACAATCCTGATTTATTTATATTGGTTATGAAATCAGCAAGAGATAAAGCTGAAAAGGTTGTGCCTTCAATTGATATCGTATTGGCACCGCTATTATGCCTGAGCTTATTTATCCACATATAAGGTGGTAATATTTTGGATATTTCATCAAGAACAATAACTTCCCGCACCGTGTAGGGTTTTAAACCCTCAATCTGAGAAACAAGCCCCTGAAGTTCGCTTTTTCTTTGTTTTAAATGATTTACTCTGTTTACCACTTCCCGAAGAGCAGCGAGTTCTTTTTTAACTGCATTTATACGTGATTTTGTGCCCGCAATATTCGATTTTGTAATTGCGCAACTGAAAAAAATCCATAAAAGCACTGCCACGAGAATAAGAAAACCAACTACATCGTATATGGCTATGGGTGGTAAAGCAATTTTAGGTTTTTCCCTGACCCGCTCAGCGGGTGATATTAAATTTATTTTAATCATGCCACACCTCTCATTGAAAGTCCTATTGCCAGGGGAAATAAATAATTATATTTTTCAAGATTGCCAAGGGTGAGCAGTTTTTCATCTATGTCTATTTTGTTGAATACATTAATTTTTTCAGTTGGAACTGCTGACCTTTCCTCTATTTTTTTATCTATATCAGGAACAACCGCACCACCACCGGATATAAATATTCTGTCGGGTTTTTCCTTACCAGGAAGGTATGCAAAACTTTTAACTATTTCATCGCTTAAAAGTTCTGAAAAAGATGTACATAGATCAAGAAGTTCATTAATACTTCTTTCTTCTTTGCCCATTATAATTTTTTCAGATTCTGTGGAGGTGATACCATACCTGTCCTGTATCATTCTTATAAGGTCTTTTAATCCTGTTGTTATATCTCTATAAAGAAGAGGTCCTGTAATTCCTGTATATATGATATGGGTGAAGTTTTTACCAATATGAATAAGTGCAGCCACTTCATTCTTACTCTTTTCCATATGATTTATTTCATAAATATTATGCAATACAAGTATGGATATGTCCACAACCTGGGGATTTAGATTTGCCTCTCTTAAAAGAGAAAGGTAGTCAGTTAATATATCACTTCTTGCTGCCACAAGGAGTGCTTCCATCTCGTTTTCTCCTGCGTTTGGATTTACTATGGCCACATCAAGGGATACTTCAGATGGGTCATAGGGTATATACTGATCTGCGTTCCATTTAAGACTTTCCTTAGCTTCTTCTATGGGCATCTTTTCCGTTTTAACTCTTTTCAGTATAACACCTTTATTTGCTGGGAGAAATGTTGCTGTATCTCTTGTTTTCGGTTTCTTTTCGTCAATAAACTCCTGTATAAATTGTATAACAGTTTCCCTGTCCATTATTTCTCCCTCTACAATCGTATCCGGAGGAAATTCTTTTTCCCATAATTCCTTTACTATTGCCTGTTTCCCTTTTCTTGCTACTATTGCTATTTTTAAACTTGAACTTCCTATATCTAATCCTAATAGTCCTTTTTTTCTACCAATCATATAACCTCCTTTTTATTTGACTTTTTAAATAAAATTTACATTAAAATTATACATAATTAAACATAATTTGTCAATTAAAAGAGGATTTTTGAAATGTTAAAATTATTACTTATTCTTCTTTTTGTGTGGCTCATTGGTTATTTTATATACAAATATGGCGTGAAAGTCATACTCACAGAGAAGAAAGGTGAAATAATCACAGTGAGAAAAATAGCATTCAATCCTTTGATGATAGCTATTCTTGTGGGTGGAATTCTGCTGTTTTATCTACTCCTGAGTTTCAGATATGTTCCAATAGGTCATGCCCTTTTGAAGTTCAATGTGTTGACAAAGAAATACAGCGTGGCAGGTGAAGGGCTTCAAATTGTTCTTTTGTTCTTTTACAAAACCTATATCTATGATATAAGAAGACAGGAATACACAATGACATCTACCCGAACTGAAGAAGAGCAGAAAAAAAAGGAAGATTCTCTCTGGTCTCCTACAAAAGAAGGGCTCCATATAGGGATAGACCTTACTTGTTGGTTCAGACCCCAAAAAGATAAAATAATTGATATTCACAAAAATATAGGTTCTGACTATCTTACAAAAGTTATAAGACCCGCTGTTCGGTCAATAGTTAGACACGTTATTTCATCCTATTCGGTTATTGAAATTTATTCTACCAAAAGGAAACAGGCTGAAGAGGAAATAGAATTAAAGGTAAAGAATATGCTTGAAAAAGATGGGTTTATGATAGAAAAAATTATTTTGAGGGATGTAAGATTTCCACCTGATTTTGCCCGTGCTGTGGAAGAAAAACAAATTGCCCAGCAGGAAGCAGAGAAGATGGAATATATTCTTGATAAAGAAAAAAAGGAGGCTGAAAGAAAAAAAATAGAAGCAGAGGGTAAGGCAAGAGCCATAAAAATCATAAGTGAGGAACTCAAAAAAAATCCACAATATATAAAGTATCTTTATGTTGATAAACTTTCTGATAAAATTAAAGTCATAGTTTCCGATCAGGGAACTATTTTAGACCTTAAAGGGATTCTTGAAAAATGAAAAATCTAATAAAAATATTTTATTCGCCAGAAGAAGCATTTAAAGATATAAAAGAAGCAAAGAAGGAATTATGGCTCCCTTTTCTGGTTCTTCTCGCTCTTTCTATTATTATAGCCCTTCTTTATGTTAACTATATTGTTTATCCCAGAAGAATGGAATTTTTACAGTCAGGGCAAATTCCACCAGAAGCAATGGAAAGAGCCCAGAAATTTATGTCAAGACCCTTCTTGAATATAACGACTTTTCTACAAACCCTTATAGGACTGCCCGTGGTGATACTTATTACTGCTATGGTTTATCATCTTGCAACCGGTTTTCTCGGAGGCGAATCAAAATTTGAATTTCCATTACTTTATGTTGTATATGCAAAGTTTATAAATCTTCTCTCTGCTTATATAAAATTTCCAATATCACTTTTTGCCCAAAAAACCCGAGTCCATACAGACCTTGCTCTATTTTTCCCTTTTTTAAAGGGCAAAAGTTTTCTTTATATTCTTTTAACCCAGATTGACATTTTTACCCTTTACTCTCTTTATGTGGTTGCCTGTGGTATGACTGTTCTATCAAAAGTGAAAAAGAAAAATGCCCTTATATTTGTTTATGTTTTATGGTTTTTGATTTCAGTTCTCATTTCTGTCATAGGGATTAAAGCAGGAGGGAGATTTACAGGTTGAAACTTTTTTAATAAAAATTTCGTTATGAACATAGTATAAAAGTGAAATTTTACGACTTAATATATACAAGTTTTCATGGTTTGAGGACCCATAAATTAAGGTCAATTCTCACTACTCTTGGCATAATCATAGGTGTTGCAACGGTTATAACAATGGTTGCAATAATAGAGGGTGTGAATGCTTTTGTCTACAAAGCTTTTGGAAGTGTGGGCTCTGATGTGATATATGCTCAGAAATGGAAGTGGGAATTTGTTGTTGGAAGAAGAGATAGAGAGTGGTGGAGAAAAATGTCCAAAAGGCAAGACCTGACAATAGAAGATGCCCGTGCAATTGGAAACTTAAAAAGCATATCAAAAGTTGCTCCTACTTACCCTGTGTTCTCTGTGGGGGAAATAAGATACAAGAATAAAAGCATCAGCGTAGATGATGTGGCAGGTATTACAGGTGATTACTTTTTTGTTTCAGGCAGAACTATTGAAAAAGGAAGAGGCTTCGTAGATGCAGATAATGATTTTAAAAGAAAGGTGTGTATAATAGGACCCTTTGTTGCAGAAAATCTTTTTGATAAGGAAGAACCTATAGCTAAAGAAATAATAATAGGAAGACATAGGTTTACCGTGGTGGGAATAACTGATAAAAAAGGAGAACTTCTTGGAAACAATCTTGATAATGTTGTTTTTATTCCTTTAAAAACAGCTATTTTGTATTTCAAGCCTCCTGTCATGGGATGGAGAAGCGTTTTTCAAAGTTTGCAAATTGCTGCAAAAGTCCAGAAAGGCTTTACAGTTGAAGAGGCAAAAGAGGACATAAGGAAACTTTTAAGAGAAAGAAGAAATTTGTTTTTTAATCAGGAGGATGATTTTGCCTTAAACACCCAGGAAATGCTCCTTTCAATGTATAGAAATTTAACAATGGGTATATTTTTTGCAATGGTAGGAATAGCATCTCTTGCATTAATTGTGGGAGGTATAGGAATAATGAATATAATGCTCGTATCAGTTTCTGAAAGGACAAAGGAAATAGGTATAAGAATGGCTGTGGGTGCAAGAAAAAAAGATATTTTGATGCAATTTTTAAGTGAAGCAATATTTCTTACAAGTGTGGGTGGAGTTCTTGGACTTTTTCTTGGTGCGGGACTTGCAAAAGTAATCGATATCCTTACCCCATTGCCTTCCCATATTCCTATATGGAGCATACTCGTCGCAATTGGATTTTCAATGATTGTAGGTCTTTTCTTTGGGATATACCCCGCGACAAAAGCCTCAAAACTTGACCCAATAGAGGCGCTGAGATATGAATAGTTTTTTAATTTTATTTTTGATAAGATTGGATACTTTGAATCTGGATTTAAACATAGCTTATAAGATTGCGCTTATTCAGAGTCCTGATTACAGAATAGAACTGGAAAAAACTGGTTTTCAAAATATATCCTTTTACAAAGCCTTTTTTTCTTATTTTCCTACTCTTTCTGTCTCGGGTAGTTATTCCAGCACTAAAACTCGCTTTGCTCCTTCAGCAGGATTGCCTGGATACCTTTCTTCTGAAGAAGGTTATTATCTTACCATAAATTTTTCTCAGAAAATATTTTCACCAACTTCTATTCAGAGAATTCTAAATGGTTTCTATTCAAAAAGGTCTCAGAAATTCATGGAAATTGATAAAAAATTCTCTCTTTTTGTTGAAGTTCTTTCAAATTATGTAGAACTTTTAAAGGCGGAGAAATTCTTAGATGTCAAAGAAAAATCTTTTGAAAGGGCTCAGGAAAATGCAAGAATTTTCAGAGAAAAGTATAAATTGAATGCTGTTTCAAAACTTGATTATTTAAACTCAGAGGTGAATTTAAAAAAAAGAGAGATAGAATACAAAGAGGCTTTAAAAAACCTTAATAATAGAAAATGGACACTTCTTTTAGTTCTTGGAATAAAAGAAGAGAAAGAGATAAACCTGCAGGAGCTTAACATAAATGTTGAAGATATAGAATATGAACTGGATGAACTTATGAAGATCGGGGAATCAAAAAAGAATACAATTCTTTCCTTAAAACAAGAAAAAAGGAGTGCATTCTTTGATTTTCTATTCACCTCTTTTTCCTTTCTACCTGAGATTGAATGGGGTTATTATATCACCTATCAAGACACTCTTTTCCCAAAAAGTTATAACTACTTGGTGGATAATTCTCAGAGGTCAAAAGGTTTTTATGTTTCTATGGGATTTAAATTCTTTGATTATCCTTTTGATGTGATCCAATCTAAAAAGAATTACAATATTCAAAAACATTATGTCAAAAAAAATCTTTTTGATTTATACACTCAAATAGAAAATGTTCTCAGTTCTTTAAAATTAGAAAAGGAAAGATTTTCCCTTTCTCTTTCCTCTCTTAATCTGGCAGAGGAAGCTTACAAACTTGCAAAAGCTCAGTATGAGCTGGGTAAAATATCCTATGTTGAGTTTTTAAATGCAGAAGAAAATATGTTAAATGCCGAACTAAACTACATCTCCTCTCAATTTGATTATCTAAAATACAAGTATAACCTTTTATTTTTAGCAGGTTTTCTGAAGGAGGAAATAAAATGAAAAAAAAGATTTTAATAGGAACTATTGCCATTCTGGTTATATTTCTTATAATCCTTTTAAATGTGTTTCAGGGTGAAAGAAGCAAAAAGATGCAGGGAGTCCCTCTGGAAAAAGGTGATATTAAGGAAACTGTGAAAATGGATGGCCAGGTTGAAGCCTACAAACAGGTGGAAGTTGGCTCTGATGTTATTGGAAGAATAGAGAAGATACTTGTTAAGGAAAGACAAAAAGTCAAAAAAGGAGACCTTTTATGTATAATTGACCCCGAGACTTATAAAGCAAGAAGAGATGAGATAAAATCCCGACTTATAGCTGATCTTGCGAGATACAGGGTCTTAAAAAATGATTATGAGCGTTCAAAAGATCTCTTCTCAAAAAACCTTATTTCAAAAAGCGAATTCGAAAAAGTTGAGGCAGACTATCTTTCCACAAAGGCACAGCTTCAATCAGATAGTTTTTCTTTAAAAGAGGCTGAAGAAAATTTAAAAAAGTGTTATATAAAGTCTCCTATTGATGGAGAAGTTTTAAGAATAGATAAAGAAGAAGGAGAGATGGTTATTGTGGGCACCATAAACACTCCAGGAAGTGTAATAATGGTTTTGGCTGATAGAGAAAGAATGATTCTAAAAGGAGAAGTGGATGAAACTGAAATCCCAAAGATAAAAAAGGGTAACGAATCTATAATTAAGGTGGATGCTCTTCCAGAAAGGGAATTTGAAGGTATAGTTGAAACTGTGGGTGGACTCCCTCTGTCTACATCCTTACAGGAAGGGAGTGCCCTTTTCCCAATTGAAGTAATATTTTTAGAAAAAGATTCTCTTTTAATGCCCGGTATGAATGCAACATGTGAAATAATAACTCAGAAGAAAAAAGAGGTTCTAAGAGTGCCCTATACCGCAGTTGGAAAAGAAAAGGATAAATATTATGTTTTTATCAAAAAACAGGGCAAAGCCAAAAAGATGTTTATAGAAGCAGGTATTCAGGGCAAAGATTATATAGAGGTGGTTGATGGGCTTTCAGAAGGAGATACAGTTTTAACCGGTCCCCAGAAAAATCTTCTTGTTCTTAAAGATGGAGAAAATATAGAGGTAGAAATTCAGAAAAAAACCAAAAATAAAGAAAAAGAAAGTCATAAAAAAATTGAGCATGAAAAATAAAGCGTTTTTAGATCTTGAAAATATCCACAAAGTTTACCTTATGGGAGAGGTTGAAATCCATGCTTTAAGGGGTATAAACCTTAAGGTTCATAGTGGTGACTATATAGCGTTGATGGGACCATCTGGTTCAGGTAAAAGCACTCTTATGCATATAATTGGCTTCTTAGATAAACCAACAAAGGGAAAATATTTTTTTGAGGAAAAGGAGGTTCAAGGACTTGATGAAGAATCTCTGGCAAATATTAGAAACAGAAAAATAGGTTTTGTATTTCAATTTTTTAATTTAATTCCCAGAATAAATGCTTTGCAGAATGTTGAACTTCCACTTATGTACATGGGTATGCCGGCAAAACAAAGAAGAAAGACCGCTTATGAAATGCTTGAAAAAGTGGGACTTGGGAAAAGGGCTTTTCATAGACCCACAGAACTTTCAGGCGGAGAAACTCAGAGAGTTGCTATAGCAAGAGCACTTGTTACAGGAGCCAATCTCATACTCGCGGATGAACCTACAGGTAATCTTGATACAAGAACAGGTGAAGAGATAATGGAAATATTTAATGGATTGAACGATGAAGGAAAAACTATTATTGTTGTTACTCATGACCCTGAAATTGCAAGACATGCAAAGAAAACCTATAAAATAAAAGACGGTCTTATTGAAGAATTCTAAAAGTTTTCCTTATAATAATAAAGTAAAAATGCCCATGTAGCTCAGTCGGCAGAGCACGTCCTTGGTAAGGACGAGGTCGGCGGTTCAATTCCGCCCGTGGGCTTACTTTCTCTTTTTTATGGATGCTCTTACAAGAAAATTGGAAATAAAAAAGGCAAGCGAAGTTGTAAAAGAAGGAGGCTTAATTGTCCTGCCAACGGATACAGTAATGGGTCTGGGAACTCATTTTTTAAACCTTAAAGGACAAAAAAAAATATATTCCATAAAAAAAAGAAAGCTTACCAAACCTCTTGTAATATTTATTAAAGATAGGGATGAGTTGAAAAACTTTGTGTTGCCTTCGATGCTTGGTATATTAAGAAAAAAAATAATTTCTGAATTCTGGCCTGGTGCTTTAACCCTTGTTTTTAAATCAAAACTAAGTGGAAATTTTTTATGGATTTCAAAAGATAAGAAAGTAGGCGTAAGAATGCCTGATTATCCTTTACTCTTTGAATTGCTTGATAACACCGGACCTCTTGCGACCACATCTGCCAATATTTCTGGGAAATCTCCTGTTACAGGATATAAAAGGATTGATTTTTTTATAAAAAAAGAAGTTGACTATATAATCCCTGAGAACTCTTATGGGCTTCCGCCTTCTACTGTGCTTGATGTTTCCACATATCCCTTTAAACTTTTGCGCAAAGGTCCTGTATCAATAGTTGCAATAGAAGAAACAGTCCTCAAAAAAATCAAACTAGATAGAAGCATTTCTCTCAATATACTTTTTGTATGTACCGGTAATACATGCAGGTCACCTATGGCAATGGGTCTTATGAGAAAATATTTACCCTCTGATTTGAGAAAAATCGTTAGAATAAAATCAAGAGGAATTAATCCTGTTCCAGGAGGTAGAATCAGTAGAAATGCTAGAAAACTTCTTAAAGAATATGGAATAGACCTATCCTTCCACAAAGCAAGACCGATTGATATTGAGAGCTTAGACTGGGCTGACTTTATATTTGTAATGGAAAGGGACCATTTTGCCAGGCTTTCATCTCTTGGTTTTGGAGAAAAGGTGAGACTTCTTTCGGGTTACTCATCAGAGAAAATGGATATTTATGACCCTTATGGGAAAGATATAAAAGAATACAAGAAAGTTTTAAAAATGATGAAAAATCCGATAAGAAAAATAGTAAAAGATATAATCTGGCGATATGAAGTATAAAGAAGCAGGAGTTGACATAGATTATGCTGATGCACTGAAGATTGAAATTAAGGACTTCCTCCAGAATATTTCAAGAGAAAGATTTTCTGGTATTATAAAAATAGATAAGGATAAATATCTTTCTGCCACAATAGATGGTGTGGGCACAAAAGTTATTCTTGCAAAGGAAGCAGGCTATTTAGAAGGCATAGGTATTGATATTGTGAATCACTGTGTAAACGACCTTTTGTGCTCTGGAGCAAAGCCCCTCTTTTTCCTTGATTACATTGCATCCTCAAATCTCAAAAAAATTGATACTGTCCAGATTATAGAGGGCATAAGTAAAGCATTGAGAGATAACCATGCCTTTCTGTTGGGGGGTGAAACTGCCGAGATGCCTGATGTTTATAAAAATGAAAATTTTGACCTTGTCGGATGTATGATAGGCATAACCGAAAAAAAACAAATCCTACCTAAGAAATTAAAATCGGGTGATTTAATATACGGGCTTGCATCTTCAGGTTTACACACCAATGGTTATTCTCTTGTCAGGAAAATTTTAAAGGATAAAAAAATAAATCTTGATTTAAAATTAAGAGGGAAAAAACTAAAAGATATACTTCTTAAACCTCATAGAAGTTATTATAAACTTCTTTACCCTTTAATTAAGAAAAATCACATTAAGGCTATTGTCCATATAACAGGTGGTAGTTTTGAAGGAAACCTTAAAAGAGTTTTATCAAAAAATCTCTGTGCAGAGATTGATTTCAGAGATTTTAAATTTCCTGAAATTTTCAAGTTTATTAAAGAAAAAGGTAATGTGGAATGGGAAGAGATGTTTAGGGTGTTTAATATGGGTATAGGAATCCTGATAATAGTGGATAAAAAAGATAAAAAAAAGATAAACAACTATTTTAAAAGAAAAAAAGAACCCTGTTATCTTCTTGGTAAAATCGAAAGGTGTAAAGAAAGTTCTGTTAAAATAAATTTTTGAGGAGGTTGAAAGATGTCTGAAAAAATAGAACTCGTGTATATAGAAGATGAGATGAGAACCAGTTATATAGATTATGCTATGAGCGTGATTGTTGGAAGGGCTCTTCCTGATGTGAAAGATGGTTTAAAGCCTGTTCATAGAAGAATTTTATATGCAATGCTTGAACTCAATTTAACCCCTGACAAACCCTTTAAAAAGTGTGCAAATGTTGTGGGAGAAGTTCTGGGTAAATACCATCCTCATGGAGATATGGCTGTTTACGATGCTCTTGTCAGAATGGCTCAGGATTTCTCACTCAGGTATCCATTAATTAACGGTCAGGGAAATTTCGGTTCTGTTGATGGTGACCCGCCTGCTGCTTACAGATATACAGAAGCAAGACTTTCTCCTTTTGCAATGTTGATGCTTGAAGATATTGATAAAAACACTGTTGATTTTATACCAAATTTTGACGGCAAGTTAAAAGAGCCTTTTGTTTTACCTTCAAAATTTCCAAATCTTCTTGTAAATGGTTCTTCAGGTATAGCTGTGGGAATGGCAACCAACATACCTCCTCACAATTTAAGAGAAATAATTGATGCCCTTGTTTTGCTAATGAACAATCCTGATGTGGATGATGAAGAAATAATGAAAATAATTAAAGGTCCTGATTTTCCTACAGGTGGAATCATACTGGGTAAATCAGGTATAAAGGATTATTATCTTACAGGTAGAGGCAGGATTATTTTAAGAGGCAAAGCAAGTGTTGAAGAGGGCACAAAAGGACATAAAAAAATAGTCATAACAGAAATTCCCTATCAGGTTAATAAATCGTCTTTGATTGAAAAAATAGCCAATCTTGTCAAAGAAAAAAGAATAGAGGGCATATCTGACCTAAGAGATGAATCTGACAGGGAGGGCATAAGAGTTGTTCTGGAATTAAAAAGAGCGGTTAATGAAAATGTTGTTATGAATCTTCTTTACAAATTAACCCCACTTGAAATTACCTTTGGCGCAATAATGCTTGCCCTTGTGGATGGTGAGCCCAAGGTCTTATCCATAAAAAATATGCTTTCCCTTTATTTAAAACATAGAGAAGAAGTTACAAGAAAAAAAATAGAATTCCTTTTAAAAAAAGCAGAAGAAAGAGCCCATATACTTGAAGGTTTCAAGATAGCAATTGCTAATATAGATAAGGTGGTTAACCTTATAAAGACTTCAAAAGAACCAAAAGAAGCAAGAGTAAAACTAATGGAAGAATTCTCACTTACAGAGAAACAGGCACAGGCGATTCTGGATATGAGACTCCAGAACCTTACAAGACTTGAAAGAAATAAAATTGAAGAAGAATATGCAAGTTTAATCAAGGATATTGAAAAATACAGGACCACTTTGAGAAACAGAAAATTACTTCTTGATGTAATCCAGAAAGAATTTGAGGAAATAAAGAAAAGGTACGGAGACGAAAGGAAAACAGTTATTCTTGAAAAAGAACGTGAGGAGGTGAAAACTGAGGACCTTATTCAGAGGGAAAAGATTATGGTTATCTTTACAGAATCAGGCTTTGTAAAACGTATACCTATTTCTTCAATAAGAGCCCAGAGAAAAGGAGGAGTTGGAAGGAGCGGTGTGTTTCTTTATGAAGGAGATTTTCCAAAGGTTATATTTACCTGTGATACTCATGATTATGTGCTTCTCTTTACCCATAGAGGAAAATGTTATTCTGTAAAAGGTTTTGAAATTCCTGAAGGTAGCCTGCAAAGCAGAGGCAAACACATAAGCACCATTTTCCCTGTCGAAGAAGATGAAAAAATAGTTGATATGATAAGCACCACATCCTGGACATCAAAAGAATATGTGTTCTTCATAACTAAAAGAGGAATCATAAAAAAGACTCCTATGCATGTATTTAAAAATGCAGGAAGAAGAGGAATTATTTCTCTTTCCCTGCCAAAAGAGGATGAACTTGTTGATGTTTTAAGAGTTAAAAAGAGTGATGAGGTTATATTTGCTAAGAATACAGGACTTGCAATAAAGATAAATTCCGATGAGGTGCGAGCTATGGGAAGAAATGCTTACGGGGTGAAGGGCATAAGAGTTTCCGAAAGTGAAAAGGTTGTAAGAGGGACTATTGTAAAGGAAGGAGAAGAAATAGTATCAATAACAGAAAAAGGCTTTGGCAAGAGAGTCAGACCTCAGGAAGTAAGAGTCTTTCACAGAGGAGGTAAGGGAATTCTGTTTCATAAGATTACTGAAAAGACGGGTAATCTGCTATGGGTAAAAAGTGCAGATAAAGATGATGAAATTATTTTGATGACAAAAGAAGGAAATGTTTTAAGAATCAAAGTTTTCAGTATAAAGAGGCTTAAAAGAGGGGCATCAGGCATAAAACTTATAAGGCTTAAAAAGAACGATGTTCTTGTTGATGCCTGTGTTATAAAAAAGGAGGAAGAGATTTGAAAATTTTAATTCTTATGCAGATAATAATTAATTTCAGTATGCCAAAGTTTGAAAATCCTCTGATTTACGCAGGATTTTCAGGAATTGTTCCTGGTCTTGGAAATTACCTTTCAGAAGATAAAGAGGTTGCAAAACTATTCTTTTTTACTGAAAGTGCTCTTTTATTTTCCTATTTTCTTATGAACAACAATATTGACAATGTTGTTGCTGATTATCGCGTTTTTGCAAATATTTATGCAAATGCTGACCCTGATATAATATCCGAGGATTACTGGATAAAAGTTGAAGACTATTTTTCCTATGACCAGTATATTGAATATTTAAGAAGACAGGCAAGAACTATTTACCCGGACGATTTAAAAGCTCAGGAGGAATATGTTGAAAAACACAGAATTAAAAATAAATGGGAATGGTCATCAGAAAAAGAATGGATAAAATTTATCAACCTGAGAGCAAAAGAAAGAAAACTGGAACAACAAAAAAGACTTGTTTTTTTAGGTATTATTTTAAATCATGTAACCTCTTTTATAGAAACCTACTTTCTTTCAAAGAAAAAAATAGAGAAATGGAAGATGGGGTTCAGGATGGAAAAGAATAATGGAAAAATTTTCCTGGAAT
>FWPU01008454.1_pt1 | contig 17535 bp, 15 predicted proteins | sample 2228361 | NCBI WGS metagenome assembly FWPU01 (sample SAMEA103939777, study PRJEB20133) | metagenome
GGGAGATCGTTGATCCTGGGGCAAATGCGGAGGGCATTTTTCACGCCAGATGCTGGGAGAAGCCTATTTCTACGAAAATCGGGACACGACCCCGAGCGGCGAGCACGCCCGCCTGCACGCCGCAAGGCGGCGTACAGGCTTGTCGGAGCGGCGTCTCGACGGTTGCAGTAGAAGCCTTCATGAATTATACGCGTTAGCTTCTTGCAGAGCTGCGGGCTGCCGCGTCGGGAGGGTTTGCGAGCGGGGATTCGCGTAGGCCCTGCTCGGATGGCTGCAAGGAGCCTGCACACCGCCTTTTGATCGCCGGATGATTCGGGCCGCGTTCGGGCGGCGATTTCTCGCCGAGCGCATGGCCCAGGATGGCGTTACCATGGGCCCTCGGCAATCCGAACGGAACTCCCGTGTCTCTCTCGGGTCACCGCATGAGCACGACTGATTCATCGCCCCCCACCTTCTATATTCCGGCGGTGGGCTCAGGCCTGGAGCGCAGCCGCATTCTCAAGCACGGAGATACGTTCGCCGTCTTTGATGTGCTCGGCGATCTCTCCGGTCTCGCCGGAGGGGTGGAAGGGCTGTACTATCGAGACACCCGGCACTTGAGTCTCCTGCGTTTGCGCATCCACGGGCAGCCTCCGCTCTTTCTGAGTTCCAGCGTGCAGCGGAACAATGCGCGCTTGAACGTGGACTTGGCCAATCCCGACCTCTGGATAGATGGACGGCTCGATCTCCCGCGGGATTCGGTGCACATTCGCCGCATGAAGTTCGCCTGGGACGACACCGTCTATGATGTCTTCACCGTGCGGAACTTCGCCGGCAAGGCCCTGACCGTGGCTCTGGACCTCGAATTCGGTGCGGATTTTCGCGATCTCTTCGAAGTGCGCGGGGTGCGGCGCGAACGGCGGGGCACCTTTTCAGCCGAGACCGAAGGGAACTGTCGCGTGTGGCTCCGCTATCACGGGCTCGACGGGCTGCGGCGTTCGACGCGGATCGAGTTTTCGCCGGCACCGACGGAGCTGACCGTAGATCGAGCCAAGTTTGTGTTGCCGTTGGCTTCCGGCGAGCGGATCCGGCTGGCCATGGCGATTCGGTGCGACAGCGACGGGAACGACGAGCGGCCCGTGCCGCCCTATGCAGTCGGTGTGCGCCGGGCGCACCAAGCGCGTATCGCGGGGAGCCGTCGATTTCCTGTCGTGGAGACGTCGGACGAGCTGTTCAATGAGTGGCTGTGTCGCGCCACCGCGGATCTCGTCATGCTGACCACGGATACACCGGACGGACCGTATCCCTATGCGGGCATCCCCTGGTTCTCGACCGTGTTCGGGCGCGACGGCCTGCTCACCGCGTACTTGGTTCTGTGGGCCAATCCGGACTACGCCCGCGGGGTCTTGCGCCTGCTCGCCGCCTACCAAGCGGACCACGTCGATCCCTCACGCGATGCCGAACCGGGAAAGGTGCTACATGAAATGCGGCAGGGTGAGATGGCCCGCACGGGCGAAATTCCCTTCGGGCGGTACTACGGCAGCGTCGATGCGACCCCCCTGTTCGTGTGGCTGGCGGCGGAATACTATCATCGGACCGGAGACCTCGACACGGTGAAGGGCCTGTACCCGCATGTGCGACGGGCGGTCGAGTGGTTTGATCGCGCAGTTGACGCCCGGGGGTTTTTGACCTACGGCGGCGAAACCTCGCGCGGGCTGCGCAACCAAGGATGGAAGGATTCCGAAGACGCCGTGTTCCATGCCGATGGGGAATTGGCTTGCGGGCCCATTGCGCTCTCCGAGGTCCAAGGGTACCTGTTCGCCGCCCGGCGGGCGGCCGCCGCGTCGGCACGAGCGCTGGGCGATGTCGCGTTCGCGGAGACCCAGGAACGTCACGCCGCGGCGCTCCGGCAGCAGTTCGAACGACATTTCTGGCTGCCGGACAAGAACTTTTACGCGCTCGCGTTGGACGGTGCGCTGCGGCCTTGCCGGGTGCTCACCTCCAACCCGGGTCATTTGCTGCTGACGGATATCTGCGAGCCCGCGCGGGCATGGGCCGTGGCCGACACCCTGTTGTCCCCCCGATTCTTTTCCGGTTGGGGGGTCCGGACGGTGGCGGTGGGGGGAGCGCGGTACAATCCGATGTCATATCATAACGGGTCGGTGTGGCCGCACGACAACGCCCTCATCGCCATGGGCTGCGCGCGGCAAGGTCACCGAGCGGGATCCCTGGCGATCTTCCAATCGATGTTCGATGCCGCCGTCCACATGGAGCTTCGGCGTCTGCCGGAACTCTACTGCGGCTTCAGCCGACGGCGGGACGCCGCTCCGACCCTGTATCCCGTCGCCTGTGCGCCGCAGGCGTGGGCGGCGGCGGTGCCGTGGGCCTTGCTCGGCGCAGTGCTCGGGATCGCGATCGACCATGCCCGTTCCACGCTTGTGCTCACCCGTCCGTGTCTGCCGCGGTTTCTCGACTGGGTGAGAATCCGCGGACTCAAGGTGCTCGGAGGCGAACTGACACTCCAGTTTCGCCGGACCAAGCGGACGGTCGGCGTGGTCGTCGAAGAGGCGAGCGCCGGATTGCACGTGGAGGTGCGGCCGTGACGGTGAAGACGTGACGCGTGATGCGTGATCGTGCGGGCGCGACGAGCGGGACTCGCGCAAGCAGCGCACCATGCGCGTCTCGCCGGTCTCGCCCGTCGCGCAATTGGGGACGACTGACGGCTCTTTTCATGCCGGCATCGCTTTCTAGTGCGCGTAGGCGGGAGCGTTGCCCGGTTTCCATTTGATGCTGCAGCCGATGCTGGGCTTCTGGTTGCCGTCGACCGGTTTCCCGGCGAGCGCCGCATCGATCGCGGCGCGGAGATCGCGGCCCGTGACGGGGAGGCGATTGCTGGGGCGGCTGTCGTCGAGTTGCCCTCGGTAGACCAGCCGTCGCTGAGCGTCGAACAGATAAAAGTCCGGCGTGCAGGCGGCCTTGTAGGCTTTGGCGACCTCTTGGGTCTCGTCGAAGCAAAAGGGGAATCGAAACCCGAGGCGTTGGGCCATGTCCTTGAGCCGTTCGGGCGCGTCATCGGGATATTGCACCGGATCGTTGCTGCTGATCGCAAGAACGCCGAGCCCCGAGTCCGCGTAGTCCCGTCCGATCCTGGCGATCTCGTGCTGGACGTGCTGCACGTAGGGACAGTGGCGGCAGAGGAACATGACGAGCAGGGCGGGCTTTCCGGCAAACGAATCGAGCGAGTACGTCTGTCCGCTTACCACGTCGCGCAACGCGAACGGAGGAGCGGCTGTACCGAGCGGCAGCATCACCGACGCCATGGCCATGGGTCCCTCATCGTGACATCAGAAAAGTCGACCTCGGCGGTACTCTACCCGCGGTCTTCCTCGCGATTCAAGCGCCGGCTCACTCCTTCCCCTTACCCTCCTTTCCGCCCAGCCGCGACGGCTCCAGCCCGATGGCCTTGGCCAGTTCGCGGTGGATGCGGGCGACACGCTCCACTTGGCCCTTCGCCGGGAACCGCTCATAGAAGCCGTCCACGCGAAATTGCCGCGTCAATTCTGTCCACGGCGTGAGGCGGTGTTCCCAGCGGATGAGACGGTCGCCGGCCCCGCCCCGGTCCTGAGCAGCCAGGTCGGCGCAGACCCGCACCATGGCCTTGAGCGTGACGGGTTTGGTGACCATGTAGTTGGCATGCCCCCAGGTCTCGCCCCACACCCGCTCCGCCGCTTTGAAGAAATCGCGGACGACCCCATAAAACCGGGCCACCTCCTTGACGCCGGTGCCCTCCTTTTCCAGTTTTCGCCAGTCTCGACTGACCCACCGGTGCAGTTCGTTGAACAACTCGGCCTGCAGAATCCATTTTTCCTGCTTGCTGCGGCCGCCCAGCCGATTGATCCGGTAACGGAGCGGGCTGTCCGGCTCGCTGTAGAGGCGTTCGACGACCCGCGCGGCGAATTTCTTGTCGGGAGCGGCCCAGGACACCCGTTCGTACAGGTCCACCAGGTGACTCTTGTTGATCCGGGTCGGCGTCGAATTGATGATGACGAACATCTCGGTGGCGAAATCTTCACTCCGGCCGTCGAAGATGACGCAGGGGACATGAATGGTCCGGGCTTCGTCCGGGCGGTCGCGATGGTAGAAGTGCAAGGCGGCTAGGCGGTGCTGTCCGTCGATGATCAAATAGGGACCGCTGGGTTCTTCCAGATGGCCCGTGTGCTCGAAAGACCCGACCGGCTCGAAACGGAGCCGTTCCGAGGTGAAGAGCAGCACGGTGCCGGGGATGGGTGGCTGGCTGACCGCCGTTTCGTAAAAATTGGTGATGGCCCTCACCTTGGCTCGCGAGAGCTGGCGCTGGAACGCCTTGTCGCTGCGCTCGATCTTGGCGATGAAATGCGCGATCTCATCGGTTTCCTCGACTTCCGTCGGTGCGATCTGCTCGCCTTCGCCGTAGAACCGGCTCATGAAGCGGACTTTCCGCAGCAAATCTTCAGCCGGATAGGCGACGAAGTAAAAGACGCCGTCCTTCTGACGAACTTGCGTGGCCAGCATACCTCCACCTCCTTGTCCCGAAGGGGGACCGCGTTCTTCGTCGGTACTCCGGGCAACCCAACTCCCCACCCTCCGTGAGCACGGGCTCCGAGCGGGACGAGCTGTGCAACGCCTTGGCGCGTGTTCTGAAACACGCGCGATGCGGATTCGACCCTAACAATCCGGCCTGAAGCTGTCAAGGACATGAAGCCCTGTCCGGCGTGCGTTCCTGAGGTGTTTGCCGGGGAATTCGTCGAATGAAGCTGCGGGGACGGAGTCGTGCGCTTCAATCGGTGTGGTGAGCTTGCGGCTCGTTTCACCGCGATGGTAAGATGCGGCGCCGATGTCCCTCAACCTTAGCCGTAACCTGAACCCGGCTGCTTGATATGCCGAACGTCGTGTTGCTGTATTCGCCCACCTGCGGGGCTTGTCCTTCCGCCAAGAGCCTGTGGAAGGAGTTACGCGTGAAGTACAGCTTCAGCTATCGCGAGGTCGATATCACAACGCCGGATGGGCAGGAGCTGGCCAGCCGGCATGCCGTGCGCGCCGTGCCCGCGACGATCATCGACGGCCGGCTGACGTTCGTCGGCGTGCCCAGCCGCCAGAGCGCCGAAAAGGCGCTGCAGTTGAAGATGCAACCGCGCACCACGTGAAGCGTATCTCGCAGGATCTGCGAATTGTCAAGCGCGATACGAGCGACGAGAGACGAGATAGGTTCCCATGTCCCCTGACGGTGATGATTTCGAGCTGCCACCTTTGCCGGTGATCGACAAAGGCCCTCCGCCGGACTGTCCGATTTGCGGCGATCCGATGGCCTTCATCGACGGCGACTGGGCGTGTGTGGATTGCAACGGCGAGCTTCTGGGACCGGAAACGGGGTAACAACGACAATGTGGAATTATGAATGATGAATGAGGAATGATCCGAGCGCGACGATTCCACATGCCTCATTTCTAATTCATCATTGTGATGTTGCGCATCGTTACCGGTCCGTTCCATCCCCACCTCGAATCAACCCTCGCCGACGAGATTCGACAGATCAAGACCGGCGATCCGTTCGCTCCTCTCGCCGTCATTGTTCCATCCCGTCCGTTGCTCGACCGTCTCCGTTATCTGTTGGCGGTCGAATCCGATCTCCGTTTGTTGAACGTCCATTTTCTCACGTTCCATCAGTTGGCGCTGCGGTTGTGGGACGAACGCCGGAGCGGCTCCTTTGAAGCGGAGGCCGTTCCTTTTCAGCTCGTCGATCGGCTCTTTTTCGAGCAGCTCATCCGCCACATCGTCGGCAGCCGGCTGTCGGCAATGGAGCCTTTCCAACGGCTGGGGCAGTCTGCCGGCACCTGGGCGGCGCTCTGGGCGACCGTGCGGGATCTCAAAGACGCCGGGGTGGACCCGGCCGAGGCGCTGCGCGGTGTCCGCGAGGGGGCCTTTGACGCCGACGAGACGCCGTGGCTGGAGGCCTTGTTTACGTTGCATGCGGCGGTGACGGAAACGGCCCGGGCGCTGGGTGTGGGGACTGCGGATGATCTCGCCGATGCCGTCGTGCCGTTTGCACGCGATTCGCGGTTTCTCGCGGGACTTCGCCACGCGGTGTACTACGGGTTCTATGACTTGACCCAAGTCCAGCTTTCGCTTTTCGAAGCCGTGGCGCGCCGGGTCGAGACGACGCTCTTCTTCCCACTGGAAGACGACCCCTCGTTCGCGTTTGCCAGACGATTTTTCGAGCGGTATCTCCAGCCGCTGGCGTCGGCCCCCGGTGCCGTGACCCGCCTTCTCCGGTCCGACTCGACCACTGATCGACCGGACGGCGGCCATCCGCAGCTTCGCCTGATCCATGTCGTCGGGCCGGAAGAAGAACTGGCGGCCGTGTGCCGGGAGATCCTTCACTTGGTCGAGACGAACGGGTATCGGTTCGACGAGATCGGGGTGGTGGCCAGGACCCTCGATCCGTATCGTTCGTGGCTACAGCCGGTGTTCGACCGGCACCGGATTCCGTTCACCTCGACGGGCGGGCGTCCGCTCGGGCATGAGCCGATCGTCAAGGTATTGCTGCAGCTTGCAACGTTGCCTGTGAACGGGTTCTATCAGGCGGCGATGCTGGATGTGCTCACTTCCCCACTGTCTCGTTTGGAGGCAGCGGGGTCTCGGGGGGAGGCGCGACCGGATCTGTGGAAGCTGGCTGTCCAGGCGCTGAACATCACGCGCGGAGAAGACGAATGGCGGCGGCTGGCCCACGCGAGCGGGGCGTCCCTGGTCACCGGCCGCGACGAGGAGGCCGAAGAAGACGGAGGCGTGCGGCAGGGGATCGATGCGCGACACCTGCGATTGCTGTGGCAGGCGGCGTCGCGGTTGATCGCCGATTGTCGCGCACTGCCGACTCGCGGGTCGGCGGCCCGACTGACCGATGCGTTTTTCGATTTAGCCGCCAAGCACCTGCTGCTTCCCGGCACGACGGAGGGCTCCGAGCCGATCGATGAGGTGCGCGCACGATTGGCGCCGGTGGGACAGGCGCTCGCCTCGGTCGTCGAGAAACTTCGCCAACTCGACGAACTCGGCGACGAGCTGTCATGGGAGGAATGGGTCCGCCTGTTCGCTCAGGCGATCGATACCACGACGATCCCGATCGAAAGCGAGGACCACCGCGGGGTCAGGGTGCTGGATGCCATGGCGGCCCGCGGCCTGCCGTTTCGAGCGCTGTTTATCCTGGGACTCAATGAAAAGGTGTTTCCCCGGTACATCCGCGAGGATGCTTTCCTGCGCGATCGACACCGCCGGGCGCTGGCCGAGACCCTGGGCTTCAAGATCGACGAAAAACTGGCCGGCTACGACGAGGAGCAACTCCTGTTTCGGCTCCTCTGCCGCGCGGCCGGCCGGCGTTTGTATCTGCTCTACCAACGCGCCGACGAGGGCGGGCGGACGCTCGCACCCTCGGCTTTCATCGGTCAGGCCGGTCGCTGGCTTACCGTGGACCATCCTCAGGAGACGGCTGTGCCGCGTCGGCTCCTGGAACGGGTGGAGCAGCAGCCGGTCATTCGGTCGGCGCTGCCTCCTGCGGAGGTCGCGCTGTGGTTGATCCTGCGCGACCAGGACCCGTTGCCCTGGCTGCAGGCGGTCGGGCGGGAGAGCGCGCTGTTTCTTCACGGCCGAGAAACCCTGGAGCGGCTTGAAAGCGAAGCGCAGGGCTTGGGCCCTCACGACGGGTTCACCGGCCCGCTGGCCGCCCACTGGGCGACTTTCGCGGGCCAGGGCGTCGCGCCGACGGCGCTGGAGCAATACGCTCGCTGTCCCTTCCAGTATTTCGCTGCGCAGGTGCTGCGGCTCGAGCCGGTTCGCCGACCGGCGCAGCGCATCCTTGATCCGCGAGCTTTGGGCACACTCTGCCACGCGGCGCTGCGCCGGTGTTACGAGTACCTGGTGGGAAGCGGATGGCCTGAGGCGGCGTTGCCTCCGCCTGCGGTTCGAGAGACGGTGCGCCGGTCGGTGGAAGCCGCGTGTGCGGAGTTGGCCGCCGAACGGGGAACGGGATATGCCTTGCTCTGGGAGATGACCCGCGAGACCGTCACCGAACTGGTGTCGTTCTGTGTCGAGGCCGATCAGGAGGACTACCGGCAATCGCGCTTCAAGCCGATCGCCTTTGAGCTGGAGGCGCTGGGCCGCTTGGAAGGCGTGAAGGCGAATGGGCGAGACGCGATCAACGTGAAGGGCCGGCTGGACCGCGTGGATCGTCGAGACGATCCCCCCGCGCTGCGCATCATCGACTATAAGGTCAAGGTCGGGGCCGGCATGAAATCGAAAGACCGTAAACTGCTACAAGCAGGCGTGAGGGGCTTTCGGCTGCAGCCGCCGCTGTACGCGCTCATCGAGGTTCCCGGCCAACCGGCCCCGAGTCAGGTGGACTTCGTGTTTCTCGCCCCGAAATGGGAACGCCCCATCGACCGATCGGTCTTTCCCGCCTCCGCGTGGCGTTCGCCCGCCGGAGCGCAGCTCCGGGAGACCATCGTGACCCTGATCGATGGGATCGCCGCCGGACGATTCTTCATTCTTCCCGGCGGATATTGCGACTCCTGCGACTACGCCGTCGCGTGCCGTCGCTTCCACGGGCCGACCTGGTGGCGGGCGTCGCGCGCGGCGCCGGCGAAGGGCCTCCGGGAACTCCGCACACAACAGGTGTCCGATGAATGAGCTGCAGCCGGTTCCCGATCAGCACATCCGCCTGCAGGCGGAGACGACTTTCGACCATAACGTCGTCGTGGTGGCGGGCGCCGGCACGGGCAAGACCACCTTGCTGGTCAACCGGCTGGTCAACCTGCTCCTGAAGGAACCGGAGCCGGTCGCCGTGACCCAGCTTGTCGCGCTGACCTTTACCAACAAGGCGGCGACGGAGATGAAGGTCCGACTGCGCGAGCGCCTTTCTGCGTTAGCCCAGGCGGTGACGGCTCAACCCACCGGGCCGGAGGTTTCTCGGCAGGTCGCCGCGCTTCGTGAACGGTACGGGCTGTCGTTGCAAGACATCGCGGCACGGGCGAACGCCGCGCTCAAGGACCTGGAAAAGGCTCAGATCGGGACCCTGCATAGCTTTGCCGCGCATCTGTTGCGCCTGCATCCGCTGGAGAGCGGGGTCGACCCTGCGTTCCAGGAAGACGACGGGTTGCGGTTCGACGAGCACTTCACCGCGCAGTGGGACCTGTGGTTGGATCGCGAACTGGGAAACCGAGGCGCCAACCATGACCTGTGGCGGCGCCTGCTCGCGCACATGGAGCTCGACCAGGTGCGCGAGACGGCCCGGTCGTTCTGCAGCGAACTCGTGGATCTGGATGAGTTGCGGGGCCAACTGGCCGCCGCTCACCTCGACCCCTCGTTACGCGATCGGCTGGCCGCCGCACGAGACCGGGCTGACCAGATCTTCGCCGCCCACGACCGACCCAAGCGACGGAAAATCGAGTCGATGCTGGAGGCGGCCGGTGCGGTGTTTCGTTCTCTGGTTGACCGGGGGTTGGATGGCTTGGCCGACTTGGACGCTGGTGTGCGGCGGGAGTTGGATCGAGATCTGGATACACGCGTCCCCAGCGGATGGACCGCGGAGGAGTTCACGGAGGCTGCCGAGCTGATCAGTCTGGCTCAAGCGTTCCGGCAGGTCGACCAGCCGTTCTTCTGCGACCTGCTCAACTTGCTCGAGCCGTTCGTGCGGGAAGTCCGGCACACCTTCGTGGCGGACGGGTGGGTGTCGTTCGACGGGCTGCTGGCGCGAGCCCGCGGCCTGCTCCGCGACCACCCGCAGGTTCGGGAACGGATCAAGCGGGACTACCGGGCCGTGCTGGTGGATGAGTTTCAGGATACCGACCCCGTCCAGTACGAAATCATCTTGTACGTGTCGGAACGTCCCGGACGCCGCGCGCGAAGCTGGCAGGAGATCGAGTTGCAACCCGGGAAACTGTTCATCGTGGGCGATCCCAAACAGTCCATCTATGCCTTCCGCCGCGCTGATATCGAGGCTTTCGACCGCGTCGTCCGCAAGATCCGCGATGACGGCGGGGAGGAATTGTCCTTGAGGACGAACTTCCGGAGCCATAGCTCCGTGCTCGCGGTGGTCAACGAGCTGTTCGATCGGCTGTTTCAGCGGCGGGAGCATCTCCAACCGGAGAACGTGCGGCTGGATGCTCGGCCGGGCCGGCAGGCGGCGACGACGCGGACCGGCGTGAGCCTGCGGCTGGTGAAACCGGCGGACGAGGAGGCGGCCTTCGATTCCGAGACCGCCACGCGCGCGGAGGCTGAGGCCCTGGCCCGTTGGCTGAAGGACGAGGTATTGGAGCGCGAGACGGTGACGGACGAGCAGGGGCGACGGGGGCCGCTCAAGCCCGGCCATATCGCCCTGCTGTTCCGAAAGCTCACGCAGGCGGAAGACTATCTCGACGCTTTGCGGCGGCACGGCATTGCCTACCTGACGGACGGCGAAAAGCATTTCTATCGGCGGCAGGAGGTCATCGATCTGGTGAACCTGCTTCGGGTATTGGAGAACCCGCATGACGCCGTTGCGTTGGTCGGCGTGTTGCGGTCGCCCTTGGGCGGGGTCACGGACGCGGCACTCTATGAACTGCGCGAGAGGCAGGCGCTCGATTATCGCCGGCCCGACCGTTTGGTCGGATGGGACAACCCCGCGGCGGTCGCCGTCCGCCGCCTGTATGCAGGGCTGGCCGACCTGCATCGAACGGCGGCTCACCTGCCCCTGCCCGACGTGGTGGACATGGTCTTTGATCGGCTGCCGTTGCTGGAGCTGGCGGCGGCATCGCTGCACGGCGAGCAGGCGGTGGCCAATCTCGCCAAGGTCCGGCAGACGGCTGCGGCGCTGGCCGATCGGCCTCATCTGACGTTGAGCGGATTCGTCGAGTTGATGGTCGCCCGTCTGGAGGACCAGCCGGACGAAGCGGAAAGCGCGTTGGCGGAAGAGTCCCTGGAGGCCGTCCGCGTCCTGACCATTCACAAGGCCAAGGGGCTGGAGTTTCCGGTCGTGATCCTGCCAGGACTCCATCAAGGCGTGGGACCCAGCGACTCGGCTTCCTGCTTGACGCATGATTGGTCCACCGGAACCTACGGCCTGACGGTCGGGGAAAAGCGGAATCTCGGCGCCGTGCCGGTCTCTGCCAAGCTCCGGGCCAGGGAAGAAGCGGAGCGGCGGCGCGTGCTCTATGTCGGCATGACCAGGGCTAAGGACTGGCTGGTGTTGTCCGGCGGAATCACGGCCCGGGCCGGGCGCGACAACGTGCTGACGCTCCTGAGCGAAATTGCCGAGGGCGAACTCGGGTCCGCGAAGACACCGGCGCTGCGGGTGGGAACGGTCTCGATCCCTCATCACGTCATCGAGCCGCCGGAGCGGATGAGGCCGCGCCGACCGTCCTCCGAGCCCGGTGCAGAACCGGCGATGGATTGCGTCGCCTTGGCGACAACCTGGCGTCATCGGGAAGAACTCTGGCGGAGCCTGCGCGCGACCCCGCGCCATCTGACTCCTTCGACGGTGAAGGCGGACGGTCTTGGTCCGGAGTTCTTCGCCGATCGGGCGCAGACAGAGCGAGACCTCGGAACGCTCATCGGTGTCCTCGCCCACCGCCTGTTGGAAGACTGGGACTTCACGGAGGATCCCGTCCGTTTGGATGCACGGATCGATGCCGTCTGTCGCGCCGACATTCCTCCTGAACGACAAAATGAAGCCGCCGCCATCGCCGACGAACTCCGTGAGATGTTCAAGACGTTCGTGTCGTCCGAACCCTATGCCGCCCTTCGCCGCGCCACCGTGCTGGGGAGGGAAGTGCCGTTCGCCATGAAATGGGCAGGCGAGGGGCGAGGAGCGAGGGGTGAGGGGGCCGGGGATGGCGACGTCTGCGTCATGCACGGCGTCATGGACCTGGTGTACCGGCTTGACGGGCGACTCTGGGTTGCCGACTATAAGACCGACCGCGTGGGGATCGATGAGCTGCGGGCGCGCGCGGAGTCCTATCGGGACCAAGCCCGCATTTATACGGAAGCCCTGTCGCGTGGCCTGCAGGAGGGCCGCGCGCAGTTTCAGTTCATCTTCCTGCGCCACGGCATCGCCGTGACCGCGTGATTCAAGGAGGGAGGCCATGCATCGATGGTGGGCGATCGTCCTGGCCGGACTTGTGTTGGGCGGCTGCGCCGGCCGCCAGGAGGTTCAACAGCGGACGCTCCATGCGCCGCCCGGTACGCCACCGGCTGCTGCGGCGAAGCTGGAGGAGGGCAATACCCTTTACGCGGCCCGAGACTGGGCCGGGGCGAAAGCGGCCTATGTCTCCGCCATTGACTTGCACCCCGCGCTGGCGGAAGCGCACTACAATTTGGGTCTGGTCCTGGATCGGCTGGGAGACGGTAAGAGCGCCAGGAAGCATTACATCGAAGCGGCGAACCTGGCGCCCGGCAATAAAGTGATCTGGGATGCGCCGCCGCTCCGCAGCCACGGCTCGTTCGAAGAGGATCGGTTGAAGGGCAAATCTTTTCTGGACGCCGCTCCGCGATAGAGAGGCGGCCGGCGAATATCATGATGGCCCGGCGACGCCGCTCACTGGCGGTCTCAGACGAAGAGTTCGCCGCGCTGGTGCGACAGGCGATCGACAGCCTGCCGGCCGACTATGCCAAGCTGCTGACCAACGTGGCGGTCGTCGTGGAAGATGAACCACCGCGCGAGGTACTGGACGATCTGGAGTTGGAATCGGAAGACGATCTGCTCGGCTTGTATCAAGGCGCGCCGCTGGACAGCGAATCGTTCTTTCACGCCGGGGGCCACTTGCCGGCGCGCATTTCCATCTATCGCGGGCCGATCCTGCGGCTGTGTCGCACGAAAGCCGAGGTGGTCCAGGAAGTCAGGGACACGGTGGTCCACGAGATCGGCCACCATTTCGGGCTGGATGACGAGGAGATGCCGTATTGAAGGAAAATGGGAATGAGGAGTGTTGAGCGATGCGGGCGAAAGTGAAGGCAATCAATAAGACGTGGCGCGTTACGCACGACGTTTCGCGGCCTTTTGATAGCCCACCGCCAGCATGAAGGCGCCCAATAGGATCATCGGCGCGGAGAGGACCTGCCCCATTGAGAAGGGGCCGAAGATGAAGCCAAGATGCTGGTCCGGCTCGCGGAAGAACTCGACCACCAGACGGCACAACCCGTAACCGGTGATAAAGCTCCAGAAGACGGTGCCCGGAGGCGTGGGGCGTCGCCCGATCCACCACAAGACGACGAACAGCAAGAGACCCTCCATCGCCGCCTCGTACAGTTGCGACGGATGGCGGCACTCGGGCCCGCCGCCGGGAAAGACCATGCACCACTCGACGTTCGTCGGCCGCCCGTACAGCTCGCCGTTGATGAAGTTGCCGATCCGGCCTAAGCCCAAGCCGATCGGGGTCGCGGAAGCGGCCAGATCGGCCACCGTGTAGACCGGAATGCCGCGCCGTCTGCTGAACCACCACAGCGCAAAGATCGTTCCAATGAGACCGCCGTGGAAGGACATGCCGCCTTCCCAGACCGCGATGATTTTCGCAGGGTGTTCAAGATAGTACGAAAAATTGTAGAAGAGCGTATAGCCGAGTCGCCCGCCCAGAAAGACACCCACCGCCGCATAGACGATCATGTCGTAGATCTGGTCTTTGGTCAGCGCCAATTGCTGCGCGGCCGCTTTGGCTTTGATCAGGAAATACGCGGCCGTCAGCCCGATCAGGTACATGAGCCCGTACCAGCGGAATTGCAGCGGGCCAAGCCGGAGAAAAACAGGGTCGATGTTCGGATAGGGAATCATGTCAACGACTGCAGCGGCTCATCGGCTTGCAGAAGCGCGGCGATCATAAAAGAGGAGAGGGAAGGTTTGCAAGGTGAAGCGCCGATAACTGCAGGTGCGCCGGAAAACCTGCGCACGGTATCATACCGTTATGTCGGCAATCGGGCGCCTTGTCCTGCTCTACGTGTTGGGTGCGGCCGCTGTCGCCGCCTCCGCAGATTCAACGGCCGGCTTCCCCGCCGCCCCCACGGATCTGCGCTTCGTACATCCCCTCCCGATCAAAGACGCCTCCTCGCCGCGCATGTTGGACGGCGATGAACTGCTCAGGATCGGCGACATCCATGAAGTACAGAATCACTTGCAGGAAGCCATGCCGTACTATCAACGGGCCTTGACGGCGTTTCGTGTCACGAAGAACCGGCGGGGAGAAGCGGCGAGCCTGATGCGCATCGGGGCGATCCAGGAACGTCAAGGGCATACGCGCGCCGCCATGGAATCGGTGACAGGCGCCGTAGCGATCTTCAAGACGCTTCCCGACAAAGGCGCCTATGCCCGTTCGTTGCTGCGGCTCGGACACCTGTCGGAAATACTCGGCGATCCGGTCGCCGCGGAGCGATCCTATGAACAGGCGCTCGCCTTGTTTCGGCAAGCGCATGATTCTCAATCCTGGACCGAGGGCGCGACCCTGCTCGGCAACCTGCGCATCGACGACGGACGAATCGAGCAAGGGCTTGCGTTGTTGGACGAGGCGCTGCGGGGTGCGCGCCGTCGCCGGGATCTAGGACAGCAATTGAACGCGCTGGTGATCATCGCCGGTGCGCATGTACGCCAGGAGCGCTTGGATGAGGCGAGGAGGTTGTACGAGCAGGCCCTTCGTCTGGCGGAGCAACAACGAGACCAACGGGCTGAGGTCGGCATCCGGGTGGCGCTCGCCCACCTTGATGCCGCCCGCGGCTTCCATCAGGACGGAATCCTGATGGCTAAGAAGGCCTTGGCTCTCTATCAGGCGCTCCACGACCGGCTGCGGGAAGCCGATACGTTGGCGTTGCTGGGGTATCTGCATCACATTCAAGGCGATCTGGCCGGCGCGGCGGAGCATCACGAACGGGCCCTGGCGCTCTATCGGGCGCTCCGCGACCGGGCGCGGGAGGCTGGAAGCCTCGTGAATCTGGCGGTTGTGTACGACGCCCAAGGTGCCCCGGAAGACGCCCGAGAAACTCGAGCCAAAGCGATCGTCCTGCTGCAATCTCTCTCGCCGTGAGGCCTTGCCCAGAGCGGCTCTGCGCCAATCCGTGTGTCGCGTTTTTGGAACTGATCGCGCTACACCTGTGCTAAAAAAGTCACGAGCTCGTTTGCGCAGGGTACATCGGATGGGCGTTAAACGTGCGGTTTTGCCGGGCGATGGGTCAATTCGATTCTGGCATGGTTGGTGCTGTACGATGAAACCGAGTGCTCAACGGTATCAATCACACCTGTCACACCCTGTTTGTTGAGGAAGGAGGTTTGTATCATGTCAACCGGAGGACGTCAGATTGCGAAAGTGGCCGTGTTGGTCGCCGGCGGAGCGGTAGTGGGTGCGGGCTTGGGGCTGTTGTTCGCCCCCCGATCCGGAGCTGAGACGCGGCGCACGCTCGGGCGCTATGCCAAGCGCGCTCACATTCAGGCGACGCGCTTCAGCCGCGCTGTGAAGACCGGCGTGACCGAAGCCGTCGAGCGCGGGAAACAGCTCATGCAGAAGCGTGACCAGAAACCCGTCGTCGAAGCGGCTTAATACCGACCCGGTTCATCGCCTTTCGACCAACGGCCTGTCGCCGGCGCCGGCGACAGGCCGTTGCTGTGTGTGCATCCCTTACCTTGACCCACTGGAACTCCGGTGTTAACCCACATTATTCAGTGCGCCGTGGAAAGGCGCTGTGTGTCTCACAGGTGCAAGTCCTGTCTGAGAACTTGTCGGTGCATCTCAGTAGGTACCGAGGCAGCCGGAAGGGGAACCGACCGGCTGAAGCCCTCGGGACAGAGGCCCACCGTGGGTGGGTCAGCAAGCCGACGGGCCGCAACACGCGTGAAGCCTGAGCAGGCCTCGAAAGTGCAGTCGCGAGGGCCGACCGGCCTGAATAACCGGGAAGGCCGCTGGAGTCCATGCGAGCAACCGACCGAGGACCATGGATTCGCTCGCCGGGGTAAGGGGCGTGGCACGTCGGCACAGCACACAGGGCAACACGGGAGATCCCACGCGGCGAGGCGTCGCGCGCCTCGCTCCCGCTTCGGGAGGGAGCCGCGTGGGAAGTCGGAGGGGCTCATAGTACCGCACGCACTCGGCGGACCACACGACTGCCGAGGAGGGAAGGGGCCCTGGTTCGAGGCGTGCCTCACCGAGGTCAGGATCGGGAGATTGACGTGAGTCTGACACCGCCGAAAACGATCCGGCGACTCCAAGAGGCACTGGGCACCAAGGCCAAGCAGGAGCCAACCTATCGCTTCGACCTGCTGTACGAGAAGGTCTATCGAGCGGACAGCCTGGCCCACGCCTATGAGGGGGCCCAGCAGCAGCGGGGCGCCCCAGGGGTGGACGGGGAGACGTTCGAGGCCATCGAGGCAGCGGGCCGGAAACAGTGGTTGGCCGCCGTGCAGGAGGCCCTGCGGACGCAGACCTATCGTCCGCACCCGGTCCGACGGGTCATGATTCCTAAGCCCGGCGGCGGGGAACGCCCACTCGGCATCCCGACGATTCGGGATCGGGTGGTGCAAACGGCTGTCCTGTTGATCCTGCAACCGATCGTCGAGGTAGACATGGACCTCGCGGCCTACGGCTATCGACCGGGGCGCTCGGCGCACGAGGCCATCAAGACCGTGCATCGGGCGCTGTGCGCGGGCCAGACCCAGGTCGTCGACGCGGATGTGGCGCAGGACTTCGACACGATTCCGCACGCGGCCCTGATGCAGGTGCGGGCCCGCCGCCTCAGCGATCGGAAGTTGCTCCGGTTGCTGAAGCGCTGGCTGAAAACACCGGTGGCCGAGCGGACGAAGCGCGGGGGTGGCACTTCACAGGGGGGAAGCGGGCGACGCGGGGCATTCCGCAAGGCGGCGTGATCTCGCCCTTGCTCGCGAACCTCTACATGAATCGCTACCTGCTGATGTTTCGCCAGGCCGGGTTGGAGCGGCGCTATGGGGCGCGGCTGGTCAACTATGCCGATGACGGTGTCGTGCTGTGTCGGCATGGGGCCGCCGCCGTCCTGGCGCAGACCCGGCAGTGGGTCCAACAGATGGGGTTGGCGTTGAAGGAGCAGAAGACGCGCCTGGGTAACGGACGGCGCGAGGCGTTCACGTTCCTGGGGTACACCTTCGGCCCGATGTACGATCGGAAAGATGGGCACTGGTACCTGGGGGCGGCCCCGGCCAAGAAGGCGGTGCAGCGGATCAAGCGTCGCATCCGACAGATCCTCGGTCCGGCCAATCACGAGCCCTGGGACGACGTGGTGAGTGACCTCAACGCCGTCCTGCGGGGTTGGGCCGCCTACTTCTCCTATGGGACGCGGCTGATGGCCTACCGGGCGGTTGAGCATTGCATCGTGGATCGGGTGCGGCACTGTTTGCGGCGACGACACCAGGTCCCGACGCGCGGGACGAGGCGCTTCTCGGCGGAGGTGATCTTCGGCGAGATGGGGGTCTTTGACCTTCGGCGCTTCCATCTGGGGTCGACTGCGCATGCTTCGGTGTGACACTCGTCCGAGAGCCGTGTGCGGGAAATCCGC
>FWPU01008455.1_pt1 | contig 17534 bp, 10 predicted proteins | sample 2228361 | NCBI WGS metagenome assembly FWPU01 (sample SAMEA103939777, study PRJEB20133) | metagenome
ACCTCCTTTCTAACAGGTCGCAAGACCGGATCCTTTGAATACCCCTCCCCAAGCGTTGTGTTCCGCTCGCCCGGTTGTCCAAGCTCTCGGCTTGGCCGTCCGCGGATTTGACTCCCTGCCCGCCTTGTGGTAGGCTTGGTGTTTGTCCGCACAGGACGGCGGCGGTGTCTGCGGACACTGCCAGGTTCTTTGACAATCCGGAGTGTACAAGGGCAAATCCACAAGTTTTCCGGAGCTGCCGTAAAGGTAAGTTCTGGGTCAAGCTACTAAGGGTGAACGGTGGATGCCTTGGCGCGAAGAGGCGATGAAGGACGTAAACGGCTGCGATAAGCCTCGGGGAGCTGCCTAAATAGCGTAGATCCGAGGATTTCCGAATGGGGCAACCTGACCCGCTGAAAGGCGGGATCATCCGTTTCTGAATCCATAGGGAACGGAGGCGAACCCGGGGAAGTGAACCATCTCAGTACCCGGAGGAAGAGAAAGAAAACTCGATTTCCTGAGTAGCGGCGAGCGAAACGGAAAGAGCCTAAACCTGGGGCGCTTCGGCGTTCCAGGGGTTGTGGGACCCGACATCAACTTCCCGAGCCTAGCTGAACCGTGCTGGAAAGCCGGTCCATAGAAGGTGAAAGACCTGTAAGCGAAAGGTGAGGGAAGGGGTTGGGTATCCCGAGTACCACGGGACACGGGAAATCCTGTGGGAATCCGCGGGGACCACCCCGCAAGGCTAAATACTCCTTCGCGACCGATAGTGAACTAGTACCGTGAGGGAAAGGTGAAAAGAACTCCTGCGAGGAGAGTGAAATAGTACCTGAAACCGTTTACCTACAAGCGGTCGGAGTCCCGACTCTGTCGGGATGACGGCGTGCCTTTTGCATAATGAGCCGGCTAGTTGTTCTAAGCAGCGAGGTTAATCCGTAATCAGGAGAAGCCGAAGGGAAACCGAGTCTGAACAGGGCGTCTAGTTGCTTGGAACAGACGCGAAGCTGAGTGATCTATCCTTGGCCAGGGTGAAGGCAGGGTAACACCTGTTGAAGGCCCGAACCAGTGTTGGTTGAAAACAGCTTGGATGAGCTGAGGATAGGGGTGAAAGGCTAATCAAACTCAGTGATTGCTCGTTCTCCCCGAAATATCTTTAGGGATAGCCTCGGGTGATTCGTTCCGGAGGTAGAGCACTGGATGGACTAGGGGGCTTCATCGCCTACCGACTCCAACCAAACTCCGAATGCCGGAAACGACAGCCCGGGAGTCAGTCTGTGGGGGCTAAGCTCCATAGTCGAAAGGGGAACAACCCAGATCGCCGACTAAGGTCCCGGAGTGTGTGCTAAGTGGTAAAGGAAGTGGGAACACGAAGACAGCCAGGAGGTTGGCTTAGAAGCAGCCATCCTTTAAAGAAAGCGTAATAGCTCACTGGTCAAGCGGGCCTGCGCCGACAATGTAACGGGGCTCAAGCACACCACCGAAGTCGCGGGTCCCTGCCGCAAGGCAGGGGCGGTAGGGGAGCATTGTCTGGGCGTCGAAGTCAGCCTGGAAGGGCTGGTGGAGCGCAGACAAGAGACTCTGCCGGCATAAGTAGCGAGAAAACTTGTGAGAATCAAGTTCGCCGAAAGTCTAAGGTTTCCTGGGGAAGGTTCGTCCGCCCAGGGTTAGTCGGTCCCTAAGGCGAGGCCGAAAGGCGTAGCCGATGGACAACAGGTCAACATTCCTGTACCACCGTAGTTCGTTACGAGCGATGGGGGGACGCAGGAGGATAGGCGGTCCCGGTGTTGGATGTCCGGGTCCAAGCGTGTAGGCAGGTGCCGCAGGCAAATCCACGGCGCCATATGCCGAGGCGTGATGGCGATGGCCGTAAGGCCTGCAAAGCCGCTGATTCCACACTGCCGAGAAAAGCCTCTAGCCAGAACCAAGGTGACCGTACCGCAAACCGACACAGGTAGACAGGGAGAGTATCCCGAGGCGCGTGAGAGAACTCTCGTTCAGGAACTCGGCAAAATGCCACCGTAACTTCGGGAGAAGGTGGGCCCTCGCCAGGTGAAGTCCCTGCGGATGGAGCCGAGGAGGGTTGCAGAGAATAGGCCCAAGCGACTGTTTACTAAAAACACAGGACTCTGCAAAGTCAACAAAACGACGTATAGGGTCTGACGCCTGCCCGGTGCTGGAAGGTTAAAGGGAGAGGTTAGTCCTTCGGGGCGAAGCTTCGAACTGAAGCCCCAGTGAACGGCGGCCGTAACTATAACGGTCCTAAGGTAGCGAAATTCCTTGTCGGGTAAGTTCCGACCTGCACGAATGGCGTAACGATTTGGGCGCTGTCTTGACGAGAGGCTCAGCGAACTTGTAGTAGCGGTGAAGATGCCGCTTGCCCGCAGCTAGACGGAAAGACCCCGTGCACCTTTACTACAACCTAGCGTTGGCGCTTGGTGCTGGATGTGCAGGATAGGTGGGAGGCTGTGAAGCCGGGCCGTCAGGTTCGGTGGAGCCACCGGTGAGATACCACCCTTTCGGTATCGTGCGTCTAATCCCTTTCCTTGAATCAGGGAGGGAGACAGCGTTAGGCGGGTAGTTTGACTGGGGCGGTCGCCTCCTAAAAGGTAACGGAGGCGCGCAAAGGTGGGCTCAGGCTGTTTGGAAATCAGCCGTAGAGTGTAAAGGTATAAGCCCGCTTGACTGTGAGACAAACAAGTCGAACAGGGACGAAAGTCGGCCTTAGTGATCCGGTGGTCCCGTGTGGAAGGGCCATCGCTCAACGGATAAAAGGTACGCCGGGGATAACAGGCTTATCTTGGCCAAGAGTTCACATCGACGCCAAGGTTTGGCACCTCGATGTCGGCTCATCGCATCCTGGAGCTGAAGAAGGTTCCAAGGGTTCGGCTGTTCGCCGATTAAAGCGGTACGTGAGCTGGGTTTAGAACGTCGTGAGACAGTTCGGTCCCTATCTGCTGTGGGCGCAGGAAATCTGAGGAGGGCTGACCTTAGTACGAGAGGACCGGGTTGGACGCACCGATTGTGTACCAGTTGTCCCGCCAGGGGCACCGCTGGGTAGCGAAGTGCGGTAGAGATAAGCGCTGAATGCATCTAAGCGCGAAGCTCGCTCCAAGATGAGATTTCCCTCCCGAGAAATCGGGACTGAAGACCCCTCGAAGATGACGAGGTTGATAGGCAGGGTGTGGAAGTCCGGCAACGGATGAAGCTAACCTGTACTAATCGGTCGTGAGGCTTGACCTAGAATTTACCTTTCCGGCACACCGGAAACGGATTTGTACCTGACACTCCGGATGTCAAAGACGAGACGTCCCGGCTTCCTCCACGGAAGCCCGGACGCCTCGAAACAGGATTTGCGGATTTCCGGCGGTCCTGGCGAAGGGGAAACACCTGTTCCCATTCCGAACACAGCAGTTAAGCCCTTCAGCGCCGATGGTACTGCACTGGAGACGGTGTGGGAGAGTAGGTCACCGCCGGGATTAAAACAAAGAAGGGGTTCTCGCCTCACCGGGGGCCCCTTCTCTTTTTTGTGTCGGTTTCCCCTCCACCCCGCCGCCCCCTCAAACCCGAAAAGGGGCTTCACCTACCGTCCCCTCACCGTGCTATACTCCCGCGCAATTCTTTCCCGCCTTTTTCACCACGGAGGTGAGCTATGTCTGAGACCTTGTACGGCGCCGCTGTCAGCGAACTCTCCCCAACTTTCACCGGCCGGCTCCTGCTGCCCGCCGACCCCGACTACGAGGAGGTCCGAAAGGTCCACAACGGCCTGGTGGACAAGCGGCCCGCACTGATCGCCCGGTGTCGCGGGGTGGCCGACATCCGCGATGCCGTCCGCACCGCACGCACTCTGAACCTGGAAGTTTCAGTGCGGGGAGGTGGCCACAACGTGGCCGGAAGGGCGGTGGCGGACGGCGGCCTGATGGTCGATCTCTCGCTCATGCGGGGACTCCAGGTCGACTCCCGCCGTCGGGTGGCCCGGGCCGAGGGCGGCGTCACGTGGGCGGAGTTCAACCGCGAGACCCAGGCTTACGGCCTCGCCACCACCGGTGGGGTGGTCTCTTCCACCGGCATCGCCGGCTTCACGCTGGGCGGAGGGTTGGGGTGGCTGATGGGCAAGTTCGGCCTGGCGGTCGACAACCTGCTGGCTGTCGAGATGGTTGACGCCGAAGGCAGGATTCTCCGGGCCGGCGCAGAAGAACACGAGGATCTGTACTGGGCGGTGCGAGGCGGTGGCGGCAACTTCGGTGTGGTCGCCTGGTTTGAGTTCCGGCTGCACCCGGTAGGCACCGTGACCGCCGGCTTGGTGGCCTATCCTTTCGAGGCAGCGGGTGAAGTCCTCCGGTACTACCGCGACCTGACAGCCTCGGCGCCGGACGAGCTGACTGCCTATGGCGGTCTGGTGCACGCTCCGGACGGGTCGGGCGCCAAACTGGCGGCAATGCTTGTCTGCCATTGCGGACCTCCCACCGAGGGCGAGTCGGTTGCCAAATCGGTGAAGCAGTTCGGCTCCCCGCTGCTGGACACCATCGGCCCGATGGACTACTGTACTCTCAGCTCCTTCCTGGACCCGCAGTATCCCAAGGGAGGATTCAATTACTGGAAGTCGAGCTTCCTGTCGCAGCTCACCGACGGCGCCATCGACACCCTGATCGAGTGCTTTGCCCACTGCCCTTCCGCGATGAGCCAGATCAGCCTTGAACACCTTCACGGGGCGGCCAGCCGGGTAGGCGTCACGGATACGGCGTTCCCCCATCGAAGCCCCGGCTACAATCTGCTGGTTCTGTCACAGTGGTCCGATGCGAGAGTTAACGCCGAGGGCACGGCTTGGGCCAGGGAGACGTACAGCGCGATGCAGCCGTACATGGCCGCCACCCGGTACGTGAACTACCTCGACCAGGATGAGTCGGCTGACACGGTGGCGGCCTCCTACGGGATCAACTACCGCCGCTTGCAGGCAGTAAAGGCGAAGTATGACCCCGGGAACGTCTTCCACCTGAATCAGAACATCCGGCCGGCCGGCCGCACCTGAGGCTCCAGGGAGGCGGCCTGCGGGGACCTGCAGAGGTGCCGGCAGCGACCGCATCCCAAGGGATCATCGCCTGGGGGCGCGCTGGGACAGGTCGGTGAACCAGTGTTCCACGAACTGGACCCGGGTGGGAAAGAACTGGTCCACTGCCGCCAGGATCGCCGCCTCATCCGGACGCTTCACCACCAGCAGGCGCCCGTCCGGCGCCACGTCGAAAGACCTCACCGCAAAGGCACTGCCGTAATCCCCTTCGAACAGCCGCCGGGGCCGTTCGGCGGTGGGGCGCTCCCCCTGCAGATGGACCCGGGCCGCGAAAAACTCCCGCCGCCACCGGTAGAGGATCTCCTTGCCGTCCCGGGACCATGCCGGCTCGATTCCCCCCTCCGTGGACACCTGCAGCGTTCGACCCGGCCCGGGATACGGCCGTACATACACCTCCTGCCGCCCGGACTCGTTACTGGAGTAGACCAGCCATCGCCCGTCGGGAGAGAACTGCGGGTACTGTTCCGAGAACTCGCTGTTCAGGAACGGATTCAGCGTGCCGTCCGCAGCCAGCATCAGCACGTCGAAGCGGGCCGATTCCGTGTACTGGACCACCGCCAGCGTCCGTCCATCCGGCGACCAGTCGCCGGGACGCAAGAAACCCTCTTCAACCGACTCCGGCGAGGAGAGTTGAACGGCCTGTCTGTCCACCGGCTTGGTCCACAGCGACCGCCGGCCACTGCGGTTGACGGCGAAAGTGATCTGATCCGGTTCCGGGCCCCAGATGGCGTACATGTTCGAGCCTTCGAACGTCTGGCGCCGCATCGACCGGCGCAGCGGCTCGAACAGCCAGATGTCCTGCGGCGGGTAGATGGAGGTCAGGAGCACTTCGGTCCCGTCGGGCGAAATCCTGACCGTGTGGTAGTTGCGCGGTTCGACCTCCAGCAACTCTTCCTTTCCTTGGCGATCCACCCAGGCCAGCGGTCCCTTGATCTCCGGGAACACCGAACCCGCCGTGTAGGCCAGCAGTCCCGTCGAGGAGAAAGCCATCTGCAGCGCACCGGTTCGCAGCGTCGTGTTGACCGTAAACAGGGATTGTGTGACCCCCTCGATCAGGGTGACTTCCGGCCCCAATGGCTCCAGCCTTCCCAGATGGAACGGGAGGCCCTTCAAGGTCCCTCCCCGACCAAACACCAGGTGACCGGTGGGAACGTAGCGGCCGTCCCAGCCGTCGACCAGCTCCCGATGCTCTCCCGTGGCAGGCACCCACGCCCAGATCCTGGCTTCCCCAGCCAAGGCGTCCGGGTCCCGGGGCACGGTGTAGAAAACGACTTCGCCGTCCGGAGAAACCGAAGGCAGGATCCGGGTCTGGCGTGCGCCGGGGTCGAGTTCCACCGGTTCCACCGGGCCGCCGGACTCGCCGACACGCAACAGCCCTGCCGTCGGGCTCCCCAGCAGGAGGTAGCCGTGCGGACTCCAGGCCACTCCCCAGCGGGCGTCACATTCGCAGAGCGTGACCGGCTCTCCCCCGTTCAGACGGACCTTGACCAGGGAATAGCGGTTGGCGGCCGGCTCGTAGCGGGTGAATGCCAGCCACTCTCCGTCCGGAGAGTACACCGGCTGGAAACCGTTCTCCGACCCCGGCACCGGATCGAACCGCCACTGGTCCAGGTGTCGGGTGTAAATCCGGACCTCGTCCGGGAAGATGTAGGGATTCTGCAGTCGGCCGGCGGTCACCGCCAGGACTCTTCCGTCCGGTGACAGGGCCATGGCCTGCCGGTAATAGTGCGCCAGGCGGAGTCCCGCCGGCAGGTTCACCTCGAAGCGCAGGGGCGTGGCGGGCCCGGCACCACCCCAGACGCCGAACCACCAGCCCGCAAACAGGGCCAGAATCGGAACCCCCAGGCCCAGAAGCAGCCAGAATCTCCAGTTTCCCGCCTTCGCCCGCCAGACCGCCAGGCGCCCCCCGTCCGCCCGGCTCCGCACCTCCTCCAGATCGATCCGCAGGTCCAGGGCGGACTGGTATCGGTCCTCCGGCCGTTTTGCCAGCATTTTCCGCAGCACGTGGGACAGCAGATCGACGACCCCCTCCGGTTCGAGGGGAGGCAGGGGAGGGGGCGGATCTTTGAGGATGGAGCTCGCCGTCTCGAAGGTCTCGCCCTTCCGGAAGGGATGGCGCCCCGTCACCATTTCGTACAGCAGAATGCCGAAGGAAAAGATGTCGGACCGGGTGTCCAGCTCGCTCCCTTTGAGCTGCTCGGGCGACATGTAGGGAACCGTGCCCAACCTGACCCCGGAACCCGTCAAGCCGGTGACATTCTGGTCGTGTTGCCGTTCCTCCGTGGAGTTGACGACCTTGGCCAGCCCAAAATCCATCACCTTCACGTGCCCGCTGCGGGTGATCATGATGTTGGACGGCTTGAGGTCCCGGTGAACGATGTTCTCGCTGTGGGCGGCGTGCAGGGCCTCGGCGATCTCGGCGGCGTATCGCAGGGCGTCGTCCAGCGGGATGGGCCCCTCGGCGAGTCGCTCGCGCAAGGTCTGTCCCCGGAGGTATTCCATCACCAGGAAACTCCGGCCGGCTTCCTCCCCGATTTCATGGATCTGGGCGATGAAAGGGTGGTCCAGTCCGGCGCAGGCCTGTGCTTCCCGCCTGAAGCGCCGGCCGGCCAGGGGATCCTGCTCGAATTCCCGGGGCAGGAACTTCACCGCCACCTCGCGCTCCAGAATCGTGTCCTGGGCCAGATAGACCTCCCCCATTCCGCCTTCGCCAAGCTTGTGGAGAATGCGGTAGTGCGAGAAGGTTTGCCCTGTCATCCGGATCTTTCCAGTGAACCGAGGGTGGCCGAAGTCGACCGATCGAGGTCAGCCGGGGTGTCAGCGGCCGGGCCGGGCGCCGGCCCGGACAACTTCCAGCGCCGCCTCCAGGGCCGCCCGGCCCTGTTCGCCGGAGCAGGAATCCGCACACGGCGTACCCTGAACGCTGCGAAGAAACGCTTCCAGTTCCGAATGCAACGGCTCGATCGGAAGCACTTCGGGCCGCCGTTCCTCGATGCGGCGTCGCTCACCCTCGCAAATCAGGCTGTACATTTCCACAGTTCGGTGGTGAAAGTCGAGTGAGATGTAATCGCTGGCCTGGAAGAATCTCAGCTTGCGCACCCGTTCCCGGCTGACCCGACTGGCAGTGAAGTTGGCCACGGTGCCGTCACCGAACTCGATGCGGGCGTTTGCAATGTCCACCCGCGGTGTCAGCACCGGAATGCCCACCGCCCGGATTTCGACGATGGGCCGGCCCACCAGCCACAGCACCAGGTCAAGGTCGTGGATCATGAGGTCCAGCACCACGTCCACATCCAGACTCCGCGGAACAAACACCCCCAGGCGGTGCGCCTCGAAAAAGCGGGGACGCCGCACGAAGGGCAGGACCGCCCGCAGAACCGGATTGAACCGCTCACTGTGGCCTACCTGCAGGATCCGACCCCGGGCGTCGGCCCGTTCGATGAGGAGGTCCGCTTCCGGCAGGTCCGCCGCAATGGGTTTCTCCACCAGCACGTGAACGCCGGCTTCCAGGGCCTGCAGGCCGAGGGAAGCATGCAGCACCGTGGGAGCGGCGATACTGACCGCCTCGACCTCCCGGAACAGCTGCCGCGCGTCCTCAAAGACCGTGCACCCGAACTCGTGGGCCACCGCCTCGGCACGATCGCGCCGAGGATCGCAAACCCCCACCAGCTCAGCCTCGGGCAGTTGGGCATAGACCCGTGCGTGATGGCGTCCCAGGGCACCGACACCCACAACGCCGACCCGGATTCTGTTCATGTCGGGAAGCCCACGATGGTCAGGTTCATCTGATTCGCCTTCTCCAGCAGGGTGGGTTTGTCGATCATCAGGGTTCGTCCGGCGTCAACGGCCAAAGCGCTCACAGCGCACTGCTGCAACACTTCCAGCGTCCGGGGTCCAACCACGGGGACATCGAACCGCATGTCCTGATGGGGGCGACTCACCTTGATGACGGTCAGGCGCTCTCCGCCGGCCAGCTCCGCCGCCCGGCGGATGGTGGCGTCAGTCCCCTCCATGGCCTCCACCGCCACGACCGCCTGTTCCTTGACGACGATGGTCTGACCAACGTCCAGGCGGGCGAGTTCCAGGGCCACCGGCCGGCCGTAATCGAAATCCTTCTGCTCCTCATCGTCGGGAGCACGGCGGGTCATCACCCCGGTGTGAGCCAGAATCGGCTGCAGGAAGAGCGTGGAATCCAGGAAGGCGATGCCTTCCCGCTCCAGCTCCCGGATCACGGCTTCGATCAGGGACGCGGTGTTCCTGCGCTTGAGGGAGGCCAACAGCTTCAGCATCCGCAGGTCAGGAAGGTGTTTGAGACGACGCAGCGGGAAACGGGAGCCGCGGGCAAAAATCCGGGTGTGTTTGACTTGGCCGACCATCAGTGCGTGGTCGACCCCCTCTGACCGGAGAACCTCGATCATCCGGTTGAGCCGACCAACACCAAGCCAATGGACCGTGACCTCCGGACCCGGCCGGCCCGCCGCCTCATCCAAAGCGGGATCAGCCTCCTCGGCAGCGGCCACCACGGTCACCGGGAGACCCCGGCGGCGCGCTTCGTCCAACACCTGCAGGGGCAGGGGTCCGTTTCCGGCGATGAGTCCGAGCCGTCGGATGTTCACACCAGGCTCCTAACGGATAAAACCACGTTCCGAGGTTTCGATGAAGCGAAGCAGCTCTTCCACGTCAGGGGTGAGGGGTCCGCTCCGGCGCAACTGCTCGACCGCTTCGGCGATACGAAGCCCGCGGCGGAACAGCGTTCGGTAGGCCTCCTTGAGGGCTTCCAAACGGCAGGCCTCGAAGCCTTTCCGCTCCAGACCGAGGGTGTTGACTCCATAGGTCTTCGCTTCTCCCCGGATACCTACGGTTTTCATGAAGGGCAGTGCGTCCTGGGTGATAACGCTGTAGCCGCCGATGAAAGCGTGGACGCCGACGCGGCAAAACTGGTGGACCCCGGTAAAAGCGCCCACCGTGGAGTCGTCCTGGACCAGGACGTGCCCTGCCAGCGTGGCGGCATTCGCCATGATCACCCGGTCGCCCACTTCGCAGTCGTGGGCTACGTGGACGCCGGTCATGAGGAGATTGCCCGAGCCGATGCGGGTCTCACCTTTGCCGGTGGCGGTCCCCCGATTCAGGGTGACGAACTCGCGAACCCGGTTGTCGTCGCCGATGATGAGCCAGGTCTCCTCCCCCCGGTACTTGAGATCCTGCGGGTCCGTACCCACCGAGGCATGGCCGTAGAAATGATTGCGCCGGCCGATACGGCAGGGTCCCTGGACCACCACCGAGGGGCCCAGCACCGTGTCCTCGCCGATCTCAACCTTCGGGCCGATGACGCAGTAGGGGCCGACCTTGACTCCAGGCCCCAGTTCGGCCTCCCCGGACACGAGGGCGGTAGGGTGAACGGAAGTCTCCCGCTCGACCATTGTGGGAGTCTCAGGAAGCTCCGGCGGCATTCCGGTCTACCAGAGAGAACATCACGTCGGCTTCCGCCACCACGGCTCCGTCCACCCAAGCTTTACCGTGCAGCTTACCGACTCTGGCCTTGATCCGGTCCACCACCATCTCGAGGCGGAGCTGGTCTCCGGGGCGAACCGGTTTGCGGAACTTCGCGTTTTCGATCCCGATGAAGAACACCAGCTTGTCGTGACGGTTTTCGAGGGTACGGAAGACGAGCACACCGCCGGCTTGTGCCATCGCTTCGACGATCAGCACCCCCGGCATGATGGGAACCCCGGGAAAATGCCCCTGGAAAAAGGGCTCATTGATGGTGACGTTCTTCAGGGCGACGATGCGCGTCCGCTCCTCGTATTCCAGGATCCTGTCGATCAGGAGAAACGGATAGCGGTGCGGCAGGCAGTCCATGATCTCCTGGATGTTCAGGATCTGAGCCTTTGGTTCCATTGACCTCCTCCCCCGGGGACAGACCAGAAACGCCGCCGTTCGGCCGCGCGCTGCGATGATGGCCGATCAAGGCTTGGGAGCCGCTGCCGCGGTTCCCGCAACGGGGTGTTTGATGTCGTACGCCTTGATGATCTCGGCTGTGATATCGAGTTTCTCGGCGAAGTACGGCAGGCTGGGAGCTTCCAGGAAGACGACTCCGATTCCATTCTGTTCGGCGTACTCCGCGATGACGGCCTGAATCTTTTCGCTCATCCGGCCCAGCACTTCGTTCTGTCGTTGATTGAGCTCGGCTTCCACATCTTCCCGGGCCCGGGTCAGTTGGCGGTCCTTTTCGGTGATGGCACGCTGCATCTCGGCCAGGGTATCCGGATTGAGCAGGCGGAACTTGCTGTCGTATTCACGCCGCAGCGTGTCAAGTTCGGTCTGCCGGGTCGCCAGCTCGGCCTGTTTCTGGTTGAACAGTTTCTCCAGGTCGGCCAGAGCCTGACGACCTTCCGCGGTGCCCTGCAGAACCTCGGTCGAATTGACAAACGCGACCCGGGTACCGCCGGCAGGGCCGGCTTGGGCCACCAGGCCCTGCGGGGTGGCGAAGAGGGTCAGCAGGAGAGGCAATGTCGTGCGCATGAATGTGACTCCTTCGTCCCCACTGTTCAGTTGGAGGGAGCCGGGGTGGCTGCCGCTCCGCCCTTGCCCGGGAACTTCTCGTTATAGAGCTTGATGATGTCCTGGGTCAGATCGAGCTGGGGAGCCACGTAGGCTTGGGTCTGATCGCGGACGAACACGATGTCGTACCCGTTCTGCTGGGCATACTCCTGAATCACCTGCTGGACCTTCTGGCTGATCCGCTCCAGCAGGCTGTTCTGTCGGTCGTTGAGGTCGGCTTGCAGGTCTTCCTGAAAGCGGCGCAGCTCGACCTGCTTCTGGTCGATCCTGCGTTGCATTTCGGAAGCCGCCTCGGCGCTGAGGGTCGGACGTTTGGTTTGCAGCTCCTGCTGGAGGTCGGCCAGCTCCTTGTTCTTGGTGTCAAACTCGGCCCGTTTCTGGGTCATATAGGTCTCCAGCTGCTGCAAACCTTCACTGCCCTCGTTGGTTCGAAACAGGATCTCCTGGCTGTTGACGAATCCGATTTTCACTCCCTGCCCGAAGACGGAAGCACCGCTCCACATGAGCCCGGGCAACAGTAAGGCAAGTCCCAGCACGCTAGTCTTTCGCATCGCTTCCTCGTTCTCCTTGCTCGATGGCAGGCTAGAAATTATAGCCCACCGTAAACTTCATGTTTGTGCCCGGTTCGCGCAGCGGGAAGCGAATTCCGCTGAAGGTCACGTGGGTGTCCAGGCGCAGAGGATTGTACGCGAAAATCAGGCGGAATGGCTGGTTGATGACGGGCAGCAGAAACTGCACTTCGGCTCCGGTGGACATGCGCCAGATGTTGTTGGTGTCCTCCAGCAGGTCGATGGCGGTGTTCGGTCCGAACAGAACCAGGTTCTCCTTGCGCAGCACGGTGGAGGTCCCGAAGTCCACAAACCCTGTCAGCTGGAGGGGGCCCACCAGTGGCACCCGGTACTCGCCGGTAACCAGCGCACTGGTGTCGCCACCCACCGGGAGGATCTGCTCCGAGATGGAAGGCAGTCCGGTGCTGGGGTCGATGATGGGGTTGCCCGCTTCGTCCAGCAGAGGTGCCTTGACGAAGGCCCACGGACTGACCGAGCGGATGTCGAATCCCCGGAGCGAGAACTCCCCGCCGGAAAAGATCCGCTCGAAGAAGGGAGCCGTCATCGGCTCCCCGTTGGGAAGGTTTCCGTAAGGAATGATGTGCATCAACATTACCCGGAAAGCGAACGTGTTGCGTCCTCCGCTGAGGAGCCGGTCCGGACGGAAGTTCTGGAACTCGACATAGGGCCGGATCAGGTTGAAGGTCCCCCCCAGCGGCCCGCCAGAGACGGGAACCTCGACGGAGAGTTCGGAACCTTGGGTGGCTGTGAAGTACGAGTTCTTGGAGTTGTAGATATAGGTGGGCGTGATCTCGCTGCGGATGATGCCTTTCCGGGCGTCCTCCAGGCTGCCTCCGGGCGTGAACCCGATGAGCTGGTTGAACGCGAAATCGCGGAAGATATCGTTGACGTCGTCAATCTTGATGTTCTGCAGCGAATACCGCAAGCCGCCGCGGGTCCAGCGGCCCAGCGGATAGCTGCCTGAAACGGTGAAGCCGGAGGACTTGCGGGTGTAGAGCGGGATGTTGTTGTCTGGAGAAATCAAGCCGAAGAAAGCGGTGTAAGTGTCGAAGCGATAACGTTGGTTGAAGACCGAGAGGCCCAGCGAAAGCCGGGTGTCGAGGAAGTAGGGCTGGGTATAGGAAAACAGGTAGTTCGAGGTGCGGGTGCCGGTCAGAAGCTGGACGTCGATCCGTTCGCCCCGCCCCCGGAAGTTGTTGGTCTGGTAGTTGATGCCGAAAAAGCTCCCGCTGATCCCGCTGACCCCGCCGGTCAGGCCGATGGACTGCTGGCTTCGCTCCTTGACCTTGACCAGGATGTCCACCTCCGAGACCTCGGGTCGCTTGATCACCTCATAGTCGTCTTCCTTGATCTCCTCGAAGAAGCCGAGCTGGTTGAGCCGGAGGATCGAGTATTCCAGCAGCTTGCCGTTGTACTCCTGCTTTTCTTCGAGCAGGAACTCCCGGCGCAGCACCTTGTCCCGGGTTTTGGTGTTGCCGGCGAAGTTGATCTGGTCGACGATATAGCGCTTGCCCTCGGTGACGTTGATGGTGATGTCGACAGTCTTGGCCTGGAGGTCGGGGTTGATGTCCGGCAGGGCATTCATGTCGAGGAAACCGAGGGTTGAGTACAGTTCCTTCAGCTTGTCGGTAGATTCCTTGAGCTGGGTGTAGTTGACGATGTCGCCTTCCTGCAGCAGATAGCCGCGGCGGACGACCTCCTTGTCGAAGGTCTGGACCCCGACGATGTCGAACTTGCCGATCCGAAACTGTTCCCCTTCCTCAATGGGGATGGTGATGTAGTACTGCTGCTGGGTCTTGCGGAAGCCCAGCAGCAGGCCGCGGGGGCCTTCCACGATCTCGACCTTGGGGTCGCCGGCTTTGGCGTAGATGTATCCCTTTTCCCGATACTTGGCCAACAGGTTGACCTGGACGTCATATTCCAGCTTGTCCGGGATGTATTTGTCGTGGCCTTTGAACAGGACGATGGGCCCCCGCTCCTTGTTCAGCTTGAGGGCGTCACGCAGCTCCTCGTCCGTCAGGACGGTGTTGCCCTCGAAGCGGATGGAGCCGATGCGGACCTTGGGACCCTCGTCGATGACAAAGGTCAGCTTGACCGAGGAGGCGGTGATGGGCTCCACCTGGACGTCCACCGTGCCCAGCGGCTTGCCGTTGAGCTCCAGCAACGAGCGCAAGGCCTTACGCGCCCGCGGCAGCTTGGACTCGTCGAAGGGTGAGTCCACGGTGAGCCCGACGCGCATGTCGCGGAACTTCTCCAGGACATCGGACTCCTTGAAGGACTTCATCCCCTGGTAGGCAAGGGCGCGGATTAACGGCCGTTCCTTGACCTCAAAGATGACGATGGCTCCGGTTTCGCCTTCCTCCACCATCACTTTGGCGTCGGTGAAGAAGTTTGTGTTGAGCAGGTTGCGGTAGTCACGGAGGATCTGCTGCTCGTTGTACGGGTCGTTCTCCTTGGTCTGGACGTAATAGAGGATGGTGCTTTCAGGAATGCGCCGGTTGCCGACGATCCGGATGTCCTCGATCCGTTGCGGAGGTTCGCCTGGGGTCTGGGCCTGGGCCAGGGCCGCCAGGATGAGGACGGCGGACAGGAAGGAAGCCGCACTTCGGGCCAAGCCGCCGGACCGCGAACGTGCTGTCGTGGTGTCCTTCTGATTCATGAGATTCGCTCTCAAGTCCTCCCCCTGACCGTTGCCATCAACTGCGGATTGCCCCGCCGACTCCCACGTTTTACGCCCGGGCGGGGCCGCCGTAAAAAACCCCGTTTACATGACTACCCCCATGCCATGCAAGGTACACCAGGGACGAAGACGGCCGGACCTGAGCAGTCAGGCCAGATTGTAAGAGAACAGGGCTCCTTCCACCTGCGACCCGTCGTTCCGGTAGTACAGCGCGTCTTCCTTCCAGTAGACGGTGAGGCCTTCATTATCTTTCAGCTTGCCCTGGATGATGAGCTCCGAGACCGGATCCTCGATGTATTTCTGGATGGCCCGCCGCAGGGGACGCGCGCCGTAGGACCGGTCACGGCAGGTCATGTCGATGATCCACTTCTTGGCGTCTTCGGTCAGTTGGATGCGGATGCGTTTCGAACCGAGATTCCGGTTGACCTGGCTCAGGAGCAGATCCACGATCTCGCCCAGATCCTCCTCGCTCAGGGATTCGAAGATGATGATCTCGTCCAGCCGGTTGAGGAACTCAGGGTTGAACACCCGTTTGACCTCGGAGAGGATCGCGTCTTCGGCGGTCTGCCGCCAGACCGCCTCATCGGAGGCGAACCCCAGGCGCCCTTTGGATACCAGGTGCCGCGCCCCGATGTTGGAGGTCATGATGATGATGGTGTTCTTGAAATCCACCGTGTTGCCGTGGCTGTCCGTGAGCTGCCCGTCCTCGAACACCTGCAGCAGGAGGTTGTACAGGTCCTGGTGCGCCTTCTCGATTTCGTCCAGCAGAATCACGGAGTACGGATTGCGCCGGATCTTTTCGGTAAGCTGTCCGCCCTCCTCGTGACCGATATAGCCGGGCGGAGAGCCGATCAGCTTCGAGACGGAGTGCTTTTCCATGTACTCGGACATGTCGAAGCGGACCAGGGACTTCTCGCTGCCGAACAGGAACTCCGCCAGCGACTTCGCGAGCTCGGTCTTGCCGACGCCGGTGGGGCCGAGAAACAGGAATGATCCCACCGGCCGGTTGGGGTTCTTCATGCCGGCCCGGCTGCGGCGGATGGCCCGGGCGAGGGCGGAAACCGCCTTGTCCTGGCTGATGACGCGCTGGTGCAGATATTCCTCCATCCGCAGCAGCTTCTGCATTTCTTCTTCCTGCAGGGACTCCACCGGAATCCCCGTCCAGCGCGAGATGACCTGTTCGACGTGCTTTTTGGTGACCGAGGGGCTGACCAGCTCTCTCCCCAGTTTGCTGGTATGCCGCTCCAGCGCCTCACGCTCAGCCTGTTCCTGCTCCTTGAGCCGCGCCGCGCGCTCGAAGTCCTTGGCCGAAATGGCGTCTTCCATCTCCCGCACGATTACCTTGATGCGGTTCTGGACCTCCGCCACTTCCTTGGGCACGGAAGTGTTGTCCAGTTTGACCCGGGAGCCCGCCTCGTCCAGGACGTCGATGGCTTTGTCCGGCAGGTAGCGGTCAGGGATGTAGCGACTGGACTGATAGACCGCAGCCAGAATGGCCTCGTCGGAGTACAGCACCTGATGGAACGCCTCGTATCGTTCCTTGACCCCCTGGATGATCTCGATGGTCTCCTGCTCGGTGGGCGGGTGGACCTTGACGGTTTGGAATCGCCGCTCCAGCGCCCGGTCCTTTTCAATCGACCGGCGGTATTCGTAAGGCGTGGTGGCGCCGATGCACTGGATCTCGCCCCGGGACAGGGCCGGTTTGAGGATGTTGGCGGCGTCCAGGGATCCCTCGGCGGATCCGGCACCCACCAGGGTGTGGAGTTCGTCGACGAACACCACGAAATTGGGGTTCTCGGCCAGCTCTTTCATGATGGCCTTGAGCCGTTCTTCGAACTGGCCGCGGTACTTGGTGCCGGCCACGATCAGCGAGATGTCCAGGGCAAGGATCCGTTTGTCGGCCAGCATCGACGGCACCTGGTTGTTGACGATCCGCTGGGCCAGCCCTTCGACGATGGCCGTCTTGCCCACGCCGGGTTCCCCGATCAGCACCGGGTTGTTCTTGGTGCGCCGGCACAGGATCTGGATCACCCGTTCCAGTTCTTCTTCGCGGCCGATGAGCGGGTCCAGTGCCCCGTTCATGGCGGCCTCGGTGAGATCGCGGCTGAACTCGGTCAGAACCAGGCTTTCTTTGGTCTTGCTCACAGGCTTCTCGGGGGCTGAGCCGGCGAGTTCCTCACGAACGCGCGAGAGGCGGAGCCCCTTTTCCTGCAGTATACCCGCTGCCATGGAGTCTTCAGCGCGCAAAAGCCCCAGGAGGATATGTTCGGTTCCGATGTAGCTGTGCAGCAGCCGGTCTGCCTCTTCGCTGGCGTAGGCGAGAACCCGCTTGGACTGTTCACTGAGAGGAAGTTCGACGGAGGTTGCGACCTTCTCCCGTTTGACGGTCTTGACCTCGATTTCTTTGCGGATGCTGTCGAGGATGGCCGGGGCCCGGGGGAGGAACCGGCCGGCGAGAGCCTTGTCCTCGCGCAGCAGTCCCAGCAGGATGTGCTCGGTCTCGATGGAACGCGATCCCAGTTGGCTGGCCTCATACCGGGCGAAGAAGATCACGCGCCGGGCCTTCTCAGTGTACTTTTCAAACATAGGCTGAATGGCTCATCCGGGACGCTGGGACCTGAATTATTAAAGCAAAAACGTCCGCCGAATCGCAAACCTCTGCCAGGCGTGGAATGGGCTG
>FWPU01008456.1_pt1 | contig 17533 bp, 21 predicted proteins | sample 2228361 | NCBI WGS metagenome assembly FWPU01 (sample SAMEA103939777, study PRJEB20133) | metagenome
GACCCGGGAGGACCGTGGCGATGCGCACGGCGGTCTGGTTCTTCTCCAGAAGGATAAGGCCCGCGACGTAGAGTGCCATCAGCTCGACCAGGCGGCGCGGCCGGCCTTGCCCTACGCCCAGGGCGCTGAGGATCGTGGTGATTTGCTTCCAGAGGTGGCGGGTGGTAGGATACAGGTGGGACACCACGAGGGATCACCCCTCCCTGACGTCTGCTCTGTGCGTCACACAAGGCTTTCGTCAGGCGGTGTCCCGATTCTTCTTCAGTTCAGGCGGCTAAGGCCGTTTTCAGGGGCTATGCGTAACTCCTGTCATGTGAATATCCAGGTCGGCCGGGACGGCCGCATCCACCTTGTCCAGGAACTTGCGAAACTCCACCGCCCGGTGGCGGCGGTGACACTCCCCGACCGCCCGACCGGTCTTGACGTCCAGCGCCGCGAACATCCCGGTGGTGATCATCGACACCCAGCGGGCCGGCCCTTCTACCGGGATGCCCACCAAGAGCGAGGCGGGCGACCTGGCTATGGCCGTCTTCGCCGGGCACGGTGAGATCCCGCGCATCGTTCTGGCCGCGGGGACCATCGAGGATTGCTACACCCTGGCCTTCGAGGTGTTCGACCTGGCGGACAAGTACCAGTGCCCGGTCTTCCTGCTCAGTGATCTGACTCTAGCCGACGGCCGCAAGGATCTGCCCGAGGAGTTCTTCACCCGCAACCGGAAGCCCGTTGTGCGGCACGGGCTGCTGCGGGAGGCAGGCTTCAAACGCGACGGATACCGCCACTACGCCGCCACCGAGTCAGGCATCTCACCCCGCAACATACCTGGCGTGCCCGGCGGTATCTTCAAGATGAGCGGGTCGGAGCACGACGAGGCGGGGCTGATAACCACCGACCCGCCCAGGCGCAAGGCCATGTACGAGAAGCGCATGCGCAAGATGCAGACCTACCTGAGGGAGGATGTCAAGCCCCCCAGGTCTTTGGATCGCCCGACGGCGCGCCACTGCTGGTGGGTTGGGGTCCGCCAAGCCCCCGCTGCCGGACGCGCAGGCGCGGCTGCAGCGCGAGGGGCTGGACGTAGCCGTGATCCGCTTCACGCACATCTGGCCCTTCCCCGCACACCTGGTTCGGCCCCTGCTGCAGCGGAGGTCTGTGGTGATCGCCGTCGAGCAGAACTACTCCGGCCAGCTGGCGGACCTGATGCAGCAGGAGTGCCTGATCGAGACCCGCCGGGTGCCCAAGTACAACGGCCGGCCGCTCTACACCGCTGATATCACCGGGGGCGTCCGCCAGATCCTGGCCGAGGGCAACCACGTGGTCCGGTGGGCGATCGGGCGCCCGAGGTCATGCTGGAAACCGTTCCAGAGGGGGACTTAGGAAGTGAGCGCGGTTTCTGCGCCTGCAGCCACCAAGATCTGGGAACAGAACGCCACCCCCAGGCACCGCATCCAGTGGTGCCCGGGGTGCGGAGACTTCGGGGTCCTGGCCGGCCTGAAGATGGCCCTGACGAAACTCGAGCTGCTCCCACACAACGTACTGCCTGTGGGCGGCATCGGGTGCTCGGGCCAGATCCGCAACTACCTGAACGGCAACGGCTTCCACGGTACCCACGGCGGGCCGCTGGCATACGCCCTGGGCGCCAAGATGGCCAACCCGGACCTCACCGTCATCACCCTGGTTGGGGACGGCGACACCCTGGCCATCGGGATGGAGAACTCCATCCACGCGTGCCGCCGCGATCCCGTTGTCGCGCTCTTCTCTCGGGCCACGATCCATCGGACAAGGCCGCGGCGTGGGCGCTGCTGGACGACTGCGACCGGCGGGGCAGGCTGCCGCTGGGGGTCGTCTACCGCGCGCCGCGGCGCAGGAAGAACTACAGGCGGCTTCCCACCTGGGAAGAGGAGCTGGCCGGGGTCGACCCGGAGCCGATGTTCAGACTGTTCCGGTAGGGCGCCCGCCGCGGCGGGCCCCGCCGGGCGCCTCTCAGGCCGACAGCACGCCGGGTGCTTCTCAGCGCACCCACAACGTTCCGCCCGGCGCGTCTCAGCGACCGTCGCGCCCGGCATCGCTCAGCGACCGTCGCGCCCGGCGCGTCTCAGCGCGCCGACCGATCTTCCTCGGAGAGCGCCCTCCGCAGCACCTTCCCGATCAGCGACTTGGGCAGGCTCTCCCGGAACTCAACGTGCCTGGGGACCTTGTACGGCGCCAGGTGCGCCCGGCAGTGGGCGACCAGATCGTCCGCCGTTGTCTGCGCGCCCTGCCGCAGCACCACGAACGCCTTTGGCACCTCGCCCCTGTGGGCATCGGGACCCCGATCATCGCCGCCTCCTGCACCGCGGGGTGCGCGAAGAGCACCTCCTCGACCTCCCGCGGGTAGACGTTGAGCCCGCCTGAGATCAGCATCTCCTTCTTGCGGTCCACGATGTAGAAGTAGCCGTCTGAGTCCATCTTCGCGATGTCGCCCGTGTAGAGCCACCCGTCGCGCAGCGCCGCCACGGTCTCGTCCGGGCGGTTCCAGGGAATCTCAAGTAGCAGAGCGGGAACGCCAATCCCCACCAACGTAGTGAATCTCTTTCCCCCGTAACCGTCCTGTTCGGAGATCAGAGCAGCGGGGAGCCTTGCCTGTCCCGCATGAGGCGCAGCAGCCCGCCGGCGAGCAGGATCTCCACCTCTCGCGGGGTGAAGGCGGCGTGGAGGGGGATCTCCTCCCCGGTGGCCGCGTGGCGCAGCACCAGCGGTTCGCCGAGGGCAAGCCGTGCCCGCACGTCGGGGATCTCCCACGTCTCCCCCTGCTGCACCCGCGCGTAGCCTTCCTCCCGGGCGAAGGTCAGAGGCAGGATGCCAAAGTTGATCAGGTTGCTGCGGTGGATGCGGGCGAAGGACTTGGCGATCACCGCGCGCACCCCCAGGTACATGGGGGCGATGGCGGCGTGCTCGCGGCTGCTCCCCTGGCCGTAGTTGCTGCCCCCGACGACGAAACCCCCGCCGGCGTCCCGCGCCGCCTTCGCCCGCGCCGGGAAGTCAGGGTCGATGCGGTGGAAGGTGAACTCGCTGATCGCCGGGATGTTGGAGCGCAGGGGCAGCACCCGTGCCCCCGCGGGGAGGATGTGGTCGGTGGTGATGTTGTCCCCCACCTTGAGCAGGACCGGGCCGCGAAGGGAGGCGGGGAGCGGCTCGGGTATAGGCACAGGCTTGATGTTGGGCCCCCGCTCGATCTCCACCGTCCGCCCCTCCGCCGGCGGCCGCAGGATCTGCCGGTCGTCCACCGGGTAGACCTCGGGCTCGCGCACCTGCGGCGGAGGGCCCAGGCGGCGGGGGTCGGTGAGCTCCCCCGTCAGCGCCGCGGCGGCGGCCACCTCAGGGCTGGCCAGGAAGACCCGGTCCTCGGCCGTGCCGCTGCGCCCGGGGAAGTTCCGGTTGAAGGTGCGCACGGAGACGGCGCCGCTGGGCGGCGCCTGCCCCATGCCGATGCACGGCCCGCAGGCCAGCTCCAGGATCCGGGCGCCGGCACGGCTGAGCTCCGCCAGCGTCCCCTCGGTGGCGGCCATCTGGAAGACCTGCAGGGAGCCGGGCGTCACCGTCAGGCTCACCGCCGGGTGGACGGTCTTGCCCCGCAGCACCTCCGCGGTGACGCGCAGGTCGCGGTAGCTGCTGTTCTGGCAGGATCCGATGCACACCTGGGCCACCGGAGTCCCCGCCACCGCAGAGACCGGCACCACCGCGTCCGGGCTGGAGGGCTGCGCCACCATCGGCTCCAGCTCCCCCAGGTCCAGCTCGATGACCTCCTGGTAGACGGCGTCCAGGTCCGGCGCCAGCGGTGCCCAGTCGCCCTCGCGGCGCTGGGCGCAGAGGAAGCGGTAGGTCTGGAAGTCGCTGGGGAAGACGGCGGCGGTGGCCCCCAGCTCGGCGATCATGTTGGCGATGGCCGCGCGCTGGTAGACGTCCAGGTGCTCCAGCCCGTCCCCGCCGAACTCAAAAATCTTCCCCACGCCGCCCCTGACCGAGAGGCGCCGCAGCAATTCCAGGATCACGTCCTTGCCGGAGACCCACGGCCCCAGGCGGCCGGCCAGCCGCACCTGGACCACCGCCGGCATGACCAGCCTGTAGGGCTCGCCGGCCATGGCCAGGGCCACGTCCAGGCCGCCCGCGCCGATGGCCAGCATCCCCAGCGCCCCGGCCATGGTGGTGTGGCTGTCCGCCCCCAGCAGGACGCGTCCGGGGACGGCGAACCGCTGCAGGTGCACCTGGTGGCAGATCCCGTTTCCCGGCCGGCTGTAAAGCAGCCCGTAGCGTGCGGCGAAGGTGCGGAGGAAGCGGTGGTCGTCGGCGTTCTCGAAGCCGATCTGCAGCATGTTGTGGTCCACGTACACCACCGCGGGCCAGGTGCGCACCCGCTCCACGCCCATGGCCTCAAACTCCAGGGCAGCCATGGTCCCGGTGGCGTCCTGCAGCAGCGTCTGGTCCACGCGCAGGGCGATCTCCCTCCCCGGCACGGGCTCCCCTTCCACCAGGTGCGCCTGGATGATCTTCTCGCTCATGGATCCGCTCATGGGCTCACCTCGGTCGCACGGCGGCGGTAGGCGGCGGTGCCGGGGAGCCTGGGGCCTGAGGCTCAGCGCTCCCGGGCGCCGGTGACCTCCCGCAGGACCGGCATCAGGTCCCGGGTGATAAGGCGCTTCTGCAACGAGGCGTCGGCACCCAGGGCCTGGGCGGCGCGGATGTAGTCCTCCCGCTCCTCGGGCAGCAGCGCCACCAGCAGCATGCCGGGGCGAAACTGCTTGGCCGCCACGCAGGCAGGCAGCCCGGACGGGCCGGAGAGCCACGGGTCCACCAGGAGGATGTCCGGCTGCTCCTCACGGATCAGGCGGACCGCCTCCTCCATGGTACCCACCGAGCCCACCACGAGGAAGCGGCTGTCCCCGGCCAGCACCTGGCCGATGACCTCGCGGGTCGCCGCGTAGGCGTCGGCGATGACCACGCGCAGCAGCGTCGGAGCCGCGGGGCGCGAGACCTCCTGTCCCGGGGAAAACGGTGCAGACATCTTCGCTCCTTACTGGTGTCAGCCTACTGCGCCGCTCCCCTCCTCACCATCCGACACCCGGCTGATTCGTCATCAGGTGCCCGCCCGAAGAGCCCGCCGGCAGGTCAGGGGGGAATCAGACCCTTGCGCACCGCGTAGCGTACCAGGAGGCTGCGGTCGTGCAGGTCCAGCTTCTTCATGATGTGCGCGCGGTGAGTCTGCACGGTCTTCACGCTAATGACCAGCCGTTCGGCGATCTGGGCGTTGGTCAGCCCCTCGGCGATGAGCACCAGGATCTCCCGCTCCCGGTAGGTCAGGCCGCCGTAGCGCTCGCTGCCCTCCCCGGTCCGCAGACGCTCCAGGTAGTCCTGCACGATGCTCTGGGCCACCGCCGGATAGAGGAAAGTCTCTCCGCGGGCCGTGGCGCGCACCGCTTCCACCAGGTCGCTGGCCGCCGCGCGCTTGAGGACGTAACCGGCCGCGCCCAGCCTCAGCAACTGGAAGAGGTAGGACTGCTCCTCGTGCATGGTCAGGATCAGCACCTGCACCCCGGGGAGCGCCTCCTTGATCGCCTGGGTCGCCTCCACCCCGGAGAGCTTGGGCATGCTGATGTCCATGACCACGACGTCCGGATTCAGCCGACGGGCCAGCTGGACAGCCTGCTCCCCATCTTCCGCCTCTCCCACTACCTCGAAATCGGGCTGGGCCTCCAGGATCATGCGGATTCCCTCCCGGACCACGGCGTGGTCGTCGGCGAGGAGGATCCGCACCCTGGTGGAGGTGGGCTGGGCGGAAGCGGGATGGGCCGGCCGGGACATCGATCGCCTCCTGGAGCCAGCCTACCAGCGCCGCCCGATCCGCCCCATCGGATGAAGAGCCGATTTGCCGCATCGGGCGGAGGCCGGAGGGCGGGGGAAAATCGGGCTTGAGACTGATGGACGGCCCCCCGCCTTGCGCCGACCATGGGAGGCGATGAGTCTCCGAGCCCTCTTGCTGCGGCTGGCCTGGATCCTCCCGCTGGTGGCCATCCTCGCCGTCCTGGGTGCGGCGGTGCTGAGGTCGGGACGGTCGGCTTCCATCACCGCAGCCCTGGCCCGGGGCGCCCGGCCCCCAGCTCCGGCCTTCCGCCTGACCGCCCTGGACGGACGCACGCTTGACCTGGCGGAACTGCGGGGTCGGCCGGTGGTGTTGAACTTCTGGGCGTCCTGGTGCGGACCGTGCAAGGAGGAGGCCCCGCTGCTGGAACGGGCCTGGAAGACCTACCGCGACAGGGGTGTGGTGGTCGTCGGGGTGAATATTCAGGATCTGGAGGCCGACGCGCGGCGCTTCGTCCAGGAGAACGGGATCACATATCCCAACGTGCGCGACCGCGACGGCGGGGTGAAGCGGGCCTACGGGGTTACGGGCGTCCCTGAGACGTTCTTCATCGACACCGCGGGCCGCATCGTCAGGAAGTTCCCAGGGGCGGTGGTGACGTGGCGACCGTGGGAGGAGGCCATCGAGCAGCTGCTGGGAGAGGCGGGGGCAAGGTAGCCCGCCGACCCGGAAAGGCGGTGGCCCCGCGGGGCGTCGACCCCTGGCTGGCGCTGCTGGCCGGTGCGGGCGTGCTGCTCTCCGGCTACCTGGTGGCCACCCGAGCGCTGCACGCGCCGGTCTACTGCCCGGCGGGATCCGGCTGCGACATCGTGCAGTCCAGCCGTTACGGCGTGCTCTTCGGCGTACCCGTCAGCGTCTTCGGGCTGCTCTTCTACGGTTTCCTCCTGACGCTGGCTCTGCGCCCCCTCACCCAGGCGGCCCGCTGGGCGCTGCTTCTCCCCGCGGCCTCGGCGGGCGTGGCCGCCTCGGCGGTGTTCGTGGGCATCCAGCAGCTGGCCGTACGGGCCACCTGCAGTCTCTGCCTGCTCTCCGCCTTCCTCGCCCTGGGCATCCTGGCCCTGGCGCTGGTCCGCCGGCCGCGCGCGGCGGCGGCCCGTTCCTGGTTGTTGAGCGGTGGCGCCGCTGTGGCCGTGGTGATCTTCCTGGCTGCGGGCTACGCGCGCTCGGCCCCGGCACCGGCGGCCACTGGGTACGCCGAGGGGCTGGCCCGGCACCTGGCCGCCAGCGGAGCGCGCTTCTACGGCGCCTACTGGTGCCCGCACTGCCAGGACCAGAAGGCGATCTTCGGGCGGGCCGCCCGCGCCCTCCCCTATGTCGAATGCGACCCCCGGGGCGTCGGCGCGCAGCCGCAGGCCTGCGCCGCCGCTGGCATCCGCGCCTACCCCACCTGGGACATCGGCGGCAGGCGCTATGAGGGATTCCTCAGCCTGGAGGAGCTGGCCCGCCTTTCCGGCTATCCACCTCCGGGGGGAGGGCAGTGATGCATATGGCCGCCGGAATACTTTGAAGGCCCGATAGGCACCCTGCGGCCAGGTGCTACGCTGGACCCGAAGAGGTGAGGGCGATGAAGGCGGCAGCTTCAGCGGGAAAGCAACAGAAGGTAAAATCCCGCCCTCAGGACTTCGCCGGGATCTGCGGCATCTACTGGGAGGGCAGCGCCTGGTACGACGTACTGCCGGCGGAGTGTGCCACGCAGGAGGAGGTGGACCTGGGCAAGTTCTGCCCGGTTTACGCCTGCGCCAGGGACCGTGGCGTCTCCCACTGCGGCGTCTGCTCCGACTTTCCCTGCCACCTGCTGGTGAACCTGGCGGCGCAGAGCGGCGGCAACGACATGCGCATCGAGTCGGCGGCGCGGCGCGCCCAGGTGGGCGACAAGGCCTGGGCGGACTGGGCCCGCGACCAGAAGCTCTGGCTCACCGCCTTCTGTCCGCTGCGCAACCAGCCGCTGCGCCCGGCCTGATCGCGCCCTCCCGCCGGTAGCCTCTCGTCGGCGGGACGAGCCGCGTTAGAGCCTGACCAGCCTGCTCAGTCACCTTCGAGCCGGGCGGCCGCCGCAAGGTCTGACGAAGGGGCCGGCGGCTGCAGCGGCAGGGCGAACCCGAAGGTGCTGCCCTCGCCCGGGCGGCTGCGGGCCCAGACACGCCCCCCGTGGGCCTCGATCAGGGTCTTGACGATGGTCAGACCCAGCCCCGCGCCCCCCGTCGCCCGCGTGCGCGAGCGGTCCACCCGGTAGAAGCGCTCGAATACGAACGGCAGCTCTTCCTCCGGGATGCCGGGGCCGGAATCGCTCACCTCCACCACACCCTCGGTGGCATTTCCCCGCGTGTCAACGGTCACGCCGCCGGTTTCCGTATAGCGCAGGGCGTTCGTCAGCAGGTTCTGCAGGACCTGGGCGATGCGGTCGCGGTCGGCGACCACGGGGAGAGCGCCGGCGGCGTCCACCGTGAGCGCAACCCCCTTCTCCTCGGCCAGCGGCCGGGAGAGCTCGACCACCTCGCGGGCGAGGGCCGCCAGGTCCATGGCCCGGCGGTCCAGCGGGAGCTGTCCCTGCTGGGCCAGGGAGAGGTCGCGCAGGTCGCGCACCAGGCGGGTGAGCACCTGGATCTGCGCGTGCAGCGAAGCCAGGCGGTCGGGGGATGTCTCCACGACGCCGTCGAGCATCCCCTCCACGTTGGCCTGCAGGACGGCCAAAGGCGTCCCCAGCTCGTGGGCGATGTCGGCGAGCAGCCTGCGCCGGGCCTCCTCCGCGCGGCGCAGATCGGAGGCCATGGCGTTGAAGGTGCGGGCCAGCTCCCCCAGCTCGTCGTTGCCTTCAACCGGCACCGCGGAGGTCAGGTCGCCCGCGCCGATGCGCCCCGCCGCCTCCGCCAGCCGCCGCAGCGGGGCGGTGATGCGCCGTGCCGTCAGCGTACCCACCACCGCGGCCAGAACAGCGCCGGCCACCGCCGCCAGCCAGGTGGCGCGGCGCACATCCGCCAGCAGCCGTCGCTCCGGGGCGCCCATCATCTGCGTCATCATCTGTCGCATGCCCGGCATGGGCATCCCCGATGCGTGCCGCAGGTATGCGTCGACGCGCTGCGCCGTGAGCCTGGCGCTGATCAGCCCCACCGCGGCCACGGAGAGCCAGGCCGCCGCCACCATGGCCAGGACCAGCCGCCAGCGCAGGCTACGCACGGGAGCCCTCGGCGAAGCGGTAGCCCACACGGTGCACGGTGAGGATGTAGCGGGGGCGCCTGGGGTCGGGCTCCAGCTTCTGCCGCAGGTTCTTGATGTGGGCGTCGATGGTGCGCTCGTAGCCCTCGAAGGCGTAGCCCTGCACCTGGTCCAGCAGCTGCAGCCGGGTGAAGACGCGACCGGGATGGCGGGCCAGGGTGAGGAGCAGACGGAACTCGGTGGGGGTGAGGTGCAGCGGCCTCCCGCCGCGGAAGGCCTCCATCCGGGAGGGGTCGATCTCCAGATCCTGCACCCGCACCACCTCGCCCGGAACCGCCTCCGCGCCCCGCGCCCGGCGCAGCACCGCGCGCACCCGGGCCACCACCTCCCGCGGGCTGAAGGGCTTGGTGATGTAGTCGTCGGCGCCCAGCTCCAGGCCCACCAGCTTGTCCGCCTCGTCGTCGCGCGCCGTGAGCATGATCACGGGGGTGGAGCCCTCCTGCCGGATGCGCCGGCAGACCTCCCACCCGTCCAGCCCGGGGAGCATCAGGTCCAGCAGGACGAGGTCGGGCCGCAGACGCCGGAACTCGTCCACGGCCCGCTGCCCGTCCGATGCCACCGCCACGCGGTACCCGTCCCGCTCCAGGTAGCGGCGCACCACATCCACGATGGCCACCTCGTCCTCCACCAGGAGGACCGTCTTCCCCTGCATGGCCGTGCTGCGGACCCCTACTACTGCAGGGTCTTCTTCAGCTCCGCATACTGCTCCGGGGTGATCTCGCCCCGGGCCAGCCGCTGCTTGAGGATCTCCAGCGCCCCGTTGGGGGCCTCGCGCCGGGTGAAGGCCAGCACGATGAGCACCACGCCCGCCACCAGCAGCAACAGCGTCAGCACCCCCAGGCCGCCGAACCATCCGAAGCCCCGGCCGTATCCCCAGCCGCCCATCATGCCGGGCCCCATCATCCCCGGGCCCATCATCCCGAACCCGCCCAGGGCCATCCCCAGCGCCGGCAGGAGCACCAGCACGCCGAGGACCACCAGCAGCACCACCGTCAGATCCCGCGAGGTCATGATCGTCCTCCCCTAGAGTTCCTTCTCCCGGATGAACGTCCCGTGCCAGGTGTGGTACCAGACCTGGCCGGTGTAGGCATTGACGCTGAGCATGCCGAAGGTCTTGCCGTTGCGCTCCACGTCAAATGTGAAGTAGCCGTAGAACTCCGTCCCGTGTTCCGGCGCGGCTCCCGGAAAGGCGCGGCCGAGAAACTCCCGGGCGATCTGCCGCGCGCGCTCGCGGGTGAGCGGCGCCGACACCTGTCCCGGGGCGTAGCCCGGCCCGTATCCGGGACCGCCCGGGCCCATCATCCCGTGGCCCCAACCAGGGCCCCATCCCATCATGCCGGGGCCGCCCATCATCCCCGGACCGACGCCGAAGCCCGCCATGTGGCCGTACTTCGTGTTCCACATCATGTTGGGGCCGGGCTCGGGGCGGACGAGGCCGTTGCGCTCGACGATGAGCTCCATGGCGCCTTTCCCCGTGCTCTTCTCCACCACCAGCACGTAGAAGTGGTTGGAGAACTCCATGACCTCCTTGGGCTGCAGGTCCGAGTAACCGGAGGCGGCCAGGACCTCCTTCACCCGCTCGACGGCGGTGTCGATGGTCACGGCCCCTCGGACCGTGGCGCTGGGAGCGGCGGCACCGAATCCCCAGCACCCTGCACCCCATCCAGGCTGGGCCGCCGCGGGAACGGCCAGGGCTGCGGCCAGGGCCAGGACTCCCAGGCCCGCATACAAGTAACGGCGAGACATCCTCATCACCTCCACCGCCACCGTAAGGCCCCAGGGTGAATCACCTGTTAAGCCGTTGTGAAGAAGGTATGAATCTCTCCGGCCTAAGTCCTCATGGCGCGGAACCACAGCCGTGCCACATAGGCGGTGTAGACGCCCATGACCGCAATGGCCAGCCCCAGGGCAAACCCCAGGAAAAAGGCGAGAGAGCGGACGAACCGCATGATCGGCTACCCCCCTCCCTACCATAACACCGGGGTTCCCCGCCGTCCCCCGGTTCCCGCCTCCCCGGGGGCTCCCTTCCGCCTATCAGCCTCCTGCCCGAAGGATGGATTCAGCATCCGTCCGATGCCCGAATCAGCTTTTCGCCGTATTTCGCCGCCTAAACCTCTGGGGTAGGCTGTGGCCAGGAGGTGAGGGTCGATGGCAAGAGTCGTCGTCAGGGACCACGTGATCGAGGACCCACCGGTGGCCCGGTTCCTCTTCAGCAGCACCACCATGGCCTGGGTCTGGCTCGTGGTGCGGGTCTGGGTGGGGTATCAGTGGATCAACGCCGCGCTGCACAAGATCTCCGACCCCGCATGGATGCAGACGGGCGCGGCGCTGAAGGGCTTCTGGGAGCGGGCAGTGGCGATCCCGCAGGGCGGCAGGCCGCCCATCGCCTTCGACTGGTACCGGGAGTTCATCCGGTGGCTGCTGAACACGGAGAGCTACACCTGGTTCGCCAAGCTCGTCACCTACGGTGAGCTCCTGGTGGGCATCGCCCTGGTCCTGGGCGCCTTCGTGGGGGTCGCCGCCTTCTTCGGCGCCCTGATGAACTGGAACTTCATGATGGCGGGAGCGGCCAGCACGAACCCCGTCCTCTTCACCCTGGCCATCCTGCTGCTGCTGGCCTGGAAGGTCGCCGGCTACATCGGGCTGGACTACTACCTCCTGGCATGGCTGGGCACCCCCTGGCGGCCGGGAAGGATCTTCAGGGTGCGCAACGACGGCCAGTCGGAGACCTCACCCGCCTGACCCGCAGCGTGCAGCCGTACGGTGGGGCGGCGGCCGGTACGCGGCGCCGCCCCACTTCCTTAATAGCCTGCGGTCGGGCCATACCCCGGTAACCGCGTGAAAACCCCACATGCAGGGTTGTAGTATGGAGCGGGCACCCCGCAGCTCCTGGAGGAGGTGCACATGGCCCTGAGGGAACAGGATCCCGCCGTCTACACCATCCTGGAGGCGGAGCGGCGCCGCCAGCTTGAAGGCGTCGAGCTCATCCCCTCCGAGAACTACGTCTCCGCCGCAGTGCTGGCGGCCATGGGATCCATCTTCACCAACAAGTACTCCGAGGGCTATCCCGGACGGCGCTACTACGGGGGCAACGAGCACGTGGACGAGGTCGAGCGCCTGGCGCAGGAGCGGGCGAAGGCGCTCTTCGGCACTCCCCACGCCAACGTCCAGCCTTACTCCGGCAGCCCCGCCAACCTGGCGGTCTACTTCGCCACGTGCCGGCCGGGAGATGTGATCATGGGGCAGAACCTGCCCGATGGCGGTCACCTCACCCACGGCTGGAGCGTCAGCATCACCGGGACCTACTACCGCAGCGTCCCCTACCACGTGAGGCGGGACGGCTACATCGACATGGAGGAGGTGCGCCGCCTGGCCCGGGAGCACCGCCCGCGGTTGATCTGGTGCGGGGCCACGGCGTACCCGCGAGAGTTCCCCTTCGAAGAGTTCGCCGCCGTGGCCGACGAGGTGGACGCCTACTTCGCCGCCGACATATCCCACATCGCCGGCCTGATTGTGGCCGGCGTGCACAGGAGCCCCACACCCCACGCGCACATCATCACCACCACCACCCACAAGACGCTGCGCGGTCCTCGCGGCGCCATGATACTGGTCACCCAGCGCGGGCTGTCCCGGGACCCCGAGCTGGCCGAGAAGGTCGACCGCGCCGTCTTCCCCGGCCTGCAGGGCGGCCCCCACGACCACACCACCGCCGCCATCGCCGTGGCCCTGGGTGAGGCCATGCGCCCGGAGTTCAAGGCCTACGGGGCGCAGGTGGTGCGTAACGCCAGGGCCCTGGCCGCAGGCCTCGCCGCCCGCGGCTTCACGGTGGTCACCGGCGGCACCGACAACCACATGCTGCTTCTGGACCTGACCCCGACCGGCCCGGGGCGCGGGCTTTTCCTGCAGGAGGCCCTGGACCGCGTGGGCATCACCGTGAACAAGAACACCATACCCGGCGAGCCCAGCACCCCCTTCTATCCCTCCGGGGTTCGCCTGGGCACGCCCGCCGCCACCACGCGGGGCATGCGCGAGGCGGAGATGGAACAGCTGGCGGACTGGATCGCCGCCGTCGCCCGGCGTATCGAGGCATTCCAGATGCCCGCCGACCGCAAGGCCCGCGCCCGGGTGCTGCAGGAGTTCCGCCAGGCCGTGCAGGCCGACCCGACCCTGGCCCGCCTGCGCGAAGAGGTCCGCCGCTTCTGCGTGCGCTTCCCCCTCCCGGGGATTTGAGCGCGCCCCCAATTGTCGATGCACGGGACTGACGCCCCCTTGAGCCGACGCGGCCTGCTGGTGGTCAGCCTGCCGCGCAACGACCCCGAGCTGGCTCAGGCGGCCATCGACGGCGGTGCGGACCTCCTCAAGGCGCATGTCAACGTCCACCACCGCGCCGCGGGGACGGTCTTCGGCTCGCTGAGTGAGGAGATGGACCGCCTGAACGCCATCCTGGAGCTGGGTCTTCCCACCGGGCTCGTGCCCGGCGAGGAGCGGATGGTCACCCCCGGGGAGCTCCCTCTGCTGCGGCGCTTCGCCTTCCTGGACGCCTACCTGACGCACCTGCCGCTGTACCTGTACGCCGCCGGTGTGCCGGTGGTGCCCGCGATCCCCCACGACTATCCAGTGGAGGCCCTCACCTTTCTCCGCCGCCTCCCCGGGGAGTGGGCGGAGGCGGCCCTGGTCCCGCCGCAGGGTTACGGCCGGCCTCCTGCTGAGGAGGACTTCGCGGCGCTGGTGCGCGCGGCGGAGGCCAGCGGCCGCCGGCTGATCGTCCCCACGCAGAGGCGCATCCGCCCCGAGGACCTGGAGCACTACTTCGCGCTGCCCGCCGTCTGGGCGGTGATGATTGGCGCCGTCGTCACCGGCGCCGACCCCGGAGGAATCCGGTCGACCACCCTGGCCTTCCGCCGCAGGCTGGAGCGGATCTTCGCATGATCGTCGAGGCCACCGCCCCCACGCGCATCGATCTGGCCGGCGGCACTCTGGACATCTACCCGATCTACCTGCTCGAGGACGGCGCGCTGACCATCAACCTGGCCATCACCATCGGCACCCGCGCGCGTCTGGAGCCCTACACCGGCGGCGTCGCCGTCTACGCACGAGACCTCGGGATCGGGGTCGAGGCGCCGACCGCGGCGGCGCTGCCCGTGGGGGGACCGCTGGACTTGGTGCTGCGCACCATCCGCTACTGCGGACTCCCGGCGCGTACCCGGGTTGTCACCGCCTCCCAGGCGCCACAGGGCTCGGGGCTGGGCGCCTCCTCCTCGCTGCTGGTCGGCCTGCTGGCGGCGTGCGCCCGGTGGCGCGGCCGGCCTCCCGGCTTCCTGCCGCCCGGCGGCCGCCGGCCGGCGAGGCGAGGCACCGTCTCCTCGCTGCGCTCGCCGCGTCCCGACGTGGTCGACCTCGCCTCCCGCCTGGAAGCGCAGTCCATCAACGCGCCGACCGGCAAGCAGGACTACTACGCGGCGCTCTGTGGCGGCCTCAACGCCATCTGGTTCGGCCTCGACGAGACGGTGGTGGAGCCCCTGCTCCCGCCCCGCCGCCTGGCCGGCCTGGCAGAGCACCTGATCCTGACCTTCACCGGCACGCCGCACGCCTCAGGCCTGACCAACTGGAGCATGCTCCGGGCTTACCTGGACGGCGTCCCCGGGACGGTGCGGGGGCTGCGCGCCATCGGGCGCATCAGCCGGGAGATGCGCGACGCCCTGCGGCAGGGGGACCTGCGTGCCTGTGCCCGCCTGCTGCGCGCGGAGTGGGAGCAGCGGCGGGGACTGGCCGAAGGCGTCAGCACCCCGCAGGTGGAGCGGGCCATGGCCGCAGCCCGGCGGGCCGGAGCGCTGGCCAGCAAGGTCTGTGGGGCCGGCGGGGGCGGCTGCATGGTCTCGCTGGTCCCGGCGGAGCGCAGGGGCACCGTGGAGCGCGCGCTGAAGGAGGCCGGATTCCGCGTCCTTTCCTTCCGGGCGGCAAGGCGGGGGCTGCGGGTGGTCACCCGGCCCTCGCCGGGCACCGGGCGGCAGCAGTTCGCCCCGCCGCCGTCGAATAGGAGGTCGGTGCCATCATGAGCCTGCGCGGCAGGAAGTTCCTCATCACGGCCGGTCCCACCCGCGCCCCCATGGACGCCATCCGCTACATTACCAACAAGTCCACGGGGCGGCTGGGCGCGCTGCTGGCGGAGGAGGCGCTGCGCCGAGGCGCCTCCGTCACCTTCGTCCACGGACGCCCCAGCGTCGTCCCCACTGTCCGCGGCTGGGTGCACGACCACCTGACGCTGATCGCCATCGACACCGTGCACGACCTCATCCGCACCTTCCGCGAGGAGCTGCCCAGGGGCTACGACGCTGTGCTCCACAACATGGCCGTGCTGGACTTCGAGCCGGCGGAGTTCCGCCCGGGCAAGACCGGCTCCGAGGAGCCGGAGTGGGTGATCCGCCTGGTCCCCACGCCCAAGGCCGTCAACCTGGTGAAGGAGCTGGCGCCGCAGACGTTCCTGGTGGCCTTCAAGCTGGAGGTGGGCAGGCCGCGCGACGAGCTGGTGGCCAGCGCACTGGACCTGCTGCGCAAGAGCCGCTGCGACCTCGTCGTGGCCAACGACCAGAAGGAGATCGAGGCGGGCGAGCATACGGGCTACGTCGTCGACCCCTCCGGCGAGGTGCTGGCCGTGGCCCAGGGCAAGGAGGCCATCGCCCGCACCCTCATCCGCCTGGTCGAGGAGCGCCTGAATCGCCGTCGGCCCCTCGGGTAGGTCTGCCGTGCCGCGGCCGTGGGCGCCCCGCCTGATCCTGCTGGGAGCGGTCCTGGCCGGCGCCTGCCTTCTTTGGAATCCCGCCGTCCCGCACCGCCCCTTCGACGCGCAGAACGCCGTCGCCGCGGGCGCCCCCGCCCCTCCGCCTCCCGCGCCGACGCCCGCGGGCGGGGCGCAGCCCACCTTCACCGCGCTGAGCGTGGACATCCGCCCCGAGCACGACGACCCGCGGGTGCTGGTCATATACCGCGGCTCGCTCAGCGCGCAGGCGCCGCTGCCCTATCCGCTCGCCTTCACCATCCCCGCCGGCGCGCAGGTGCACGCCGCCGCCTACCGCCGCGACGGGGGGCTCTTCGCCGCGCAGTACCGGACGGAACCGGACGACGGTCGGATGCGCGTCACCTTCCTGACCCCCGAGCCGGACTTCCAGTTCGAGTACTACGCCGACCTGATCTCCGGACGCCCCCGGAGGACCTTTGCCGTCCAGGTGGTCTTCCCGCTTCCCGTCGAGGCTCTGGAGGTCTCCGTGGAGCAGCCCCTGCGCTCCACCGGCTTCACGCTGACCCCGGCCCCCGCCCGCACCGCCACCGGCGGAGGCTTCACCTACTACCTCTACGCCGAGGGCCGCTGGCCGGCGGGCAAGGTGTGGAGCGTGCGCGGGACCTACCGCAAGGAGGACGATGAGCCGTCGCTGCCGCGCACGGCGGCCCTCACCGGTCCCCCATCTCCAGGCGTCCTGCAGCCGGGCGTCGTCGCACCACCGGCCGGACCTGGACCTCTCATCTGGCTGCTCCCCGCCCTTCTGGGGATCATCGCCGGAGTCGCCACGACTCTGGGGGTGATCTACCTGCGCGGGGTCTGGACAGGCCGGGGCACCGACGCCCGCAGGCGGAACAGGGACCGCGTGGACCGCCGCGGCCCGCAGATGCCGGAGCGATACTGCGCGCACTGCGGCGCGCCGGCCGCCCCGGGCCACCGTTTCTGCACCCGCTGCGGCCGCCCCCTGACCGGTTGAGGTCCCCGCGGCGAGCGGACGCCTGCCGCCATGGAGACCGTGGTTATCATCCCGTCCTCCGGCGGCCGTTTCGTGCTGAAGAGCGGCGGGAAGACCCCGTTCGACAAATCGGAGACGGGCCGCTTCCCGCCAGGGGGAGGTAGCAAAGGCGCTGGCCAGGCTGCTATAATTTGCGCTAGCGGGCGGGTGTAGCTCAGCTGGCAGAGCATCGGCTTCCCAAGCCGAGGGTCGCGGGTTCGACTCCCGTCGCCCGCTCCAGAAGTCAGCGCGGTGGTTGCCATGTGGTCGCCGCGCTGATTCTCTTTGTCGGACAAGGACGAACCCTACGGGCCGAGGCTAGCGGTGATACCCTCGGCGACGTCCGTCGGCAATCCGTCGCGCGTCAACGTCAGCAAGCGCCGCGTGGCCCGTGGATAGCGTTTTGCCGCCTCCGCAAGTGCGCCCAATTCCGAGGCAGTCTGTGGATCGCGCGCGTCGGCACAGACCTGGATCAACTCGGTGCCTACGGTCGGTCGCCGCGCCAAAAAGTCGACTTCGTGCCCCTCGGGAGTCCTCACATAGGCCGGATGCACCCCGGGTCGGTCACGCCCCGGCGGACTCCACCTCGCGTCCGCCTACTTCGCCCGCTCCGTTGCGGCCAGCACCGCCCGCCGGGTGAGGACCTGGGCCAGGTGCCGGC
>FWPU01008457.1_pt1 | contig 17532 bp, 10 predicted proteins | sample 2228361 | NCBI WGS metagenome assembly FWPU01 (sample SAMEA103939777, study PRJEB20133) | metagenome
CCCGGCGCCTGAGAGGCCAAAACGGTCGGGATGCTCCAGGGCCTCGCTGGCCCGCGCGAACCAGTTTGCTGCCCGAGCGAATCGCCCTAGTCGACAGTAAAGCCGCCCAGTTTCCAGCCACAAGTGGACGTCGGTGGCTGTGGGCTGGCCGGCCGGGCGGGCCCTGGCCGCCTTCTCCAGCAGGGCGACCGCCTGGGCCGGCTCGCCCATCTCGTTGAGGATCATACCCAGACGCATCAGCATTTCGGGATCGGGCGTCTCGATCTCCACGAGTTGGAGCGCGTAGCGGACCGCCTCGAAATGGCGATCCAACCTGGCGGCCAGGGGGACAATCGCCCGAACGATGGCCGCCGACCGGGGATCGCACCGAAAGGCCCGCTGGTATAAGCGAAGGGCCTGGGCGTCTTCGTCACGGAGTTCGTGCAGCCGGGCGCAGGAGAAAAGCGTCAGCGCTTCCAGGCGATCGGCTTCCGCCTCGGTACGTGGCCGGGCCGGGACCAACGGTTCGGCCGGATGTTCCAACAACAGCGGATCCACGCTGGCCACAGCGGGGGACGCGGCGCTAACCTTGGGCTTCGGCAAGGGCGGGGACGCATCTTTGGAGGGGGCGGCTGGTTTCGGCTCGGCCGCCTTCTCCAGAAGCGAAGCGGCAATCGTCGCCGGGGGCCTCGCCGCGGCCAACCAATAGGCCCCATCCGCGAGAATCCCGAGCCACCAAGCCCCCGCCAGGGCCAGGCCTGCCATCCAGGCACGTACTCCCGCCGGCAACGAAGACGAATGCAGCCGGCTTGCCGATCCCGTCGGCCCAATAGGCGTACCTCCGCCTAACCCACCGCCAACCTGACAAAACCCGAGCCATGGGCAGCCGGGCCTAACCTCAGGCGACGGCCACACGCCAAGACGGGTTGAACTCGTTCGCGCCATGCAAGGACCGCTTGTGCTGGGGCACAGCCGGAGGCTCGGGGATCTATGCAATCGGACGGGGTGGGGAACTCTCCCGAGCCGTGCACCGGCGGCTCCAATCAGTATACCCAGACTGGCGAAAAAGGTGGCTTGACTGTCAGCGTGGCTTTCGTTTGGAAAGCCCGGCGGCAGGCGAGGTGCCCGCCGTCCCCGGCTCGACCCGCGGCCGGGACGGCAGCTTGCGCTTGGGGCGCCGGGGGCCAGCCGGGGCCTTGGTCCCGGGGCCTGGAAGCGGTGCGGCAGGGGATTCGGCGGCGGGTGGAACGGCTGGCATCTCTGGGCCGGCCTCGGCAGGGGCCAGTTCGGGGGTGACCGGCGTTGGGGCCGGCGCCGGGCCCGCCGCCGGGCCCGGCGGCGTGGGCCCCGAAGCCAGGACCCCGTCCCCCTCGACCGCGGATGGGGCTGCCGCGGGATCAAGCGGGGGAGGCCCCCCACTGGATGTTTCGCCAATCGCGGCGCCCGGGGGCGCCAGAGGGGCCAGTGGTTCGGCGGCTTCAGTCGGCGGCGCGGTGCTCGGTTTAGCCCCTCTGGGCTTTTTGCGTTCGCTTGCCGGCCGACTTCCCGGGCGCTGGGCGACCCCCTTGTCAGCCGAGGAAGACGCCCCGGCGGCCGCCGCCCCGCGAGCCCTTTCGGTTTTCCTGGCCGGCTTGCTGGCACCAGCCGGCTGGGTAGCGCCTGACTGGGTGGCGGCGGGTTTGCCAGTGGCGGGCTTTTCAGTGGCGGGCTTTTCAGTGGCGGGCTTTTCAGTGGCGGGCTTTTCAGTGGCGGGCTTTTCAGTGGCGGGCTTGCCAGTGGCGGGCTTGCCAGTGGCGGGCTTGCCAGTGGCGGGTTTGCCAGTGGCGGGTTTGCCAGTGGCGGGTTTGCCAGCGGCCGGCCTGTGCTTGGTCGAAGGCGCCTTTTCCGCCGAGGGTTGCGGGGCGGGTTCCGGCGCCGCCATCGGCTGGACTCGCAGGGCGCGGCGGCTGGGGAGGCGCTCCGCCACGCCGGGATCGATCTCCAACAACACCTGGTGCAGCGACCGCGAGAAAGGAGTGGCCACGTAGTCGGCCCCAAGCTGGTGCAAAAGTGAGGCGAACTCGACCCCGGCGGTCTTGGGGATCGCCCGCTCCAGCCCGGCGATGCTTCCTGCGGCCTTTTCCGCCTCGCTGGCCAGATTGACCAAACCCAGCACCTCCAGCGTGCCGGAGTCCAGCGGGATGGCATGCCCTCCCAGCGCCGCCTGGGTGACATAGGCGATCGAGAACTTCGTGGTGCCATCGATTTTTTGCAGGCGTTCCTGGGCCGCCCCCAGGCTCAGCTTGCGGAGTTCTTCCAGGTCGAACGAATAACTGGCCTCGAAGATACTTTGCAGCACCCGTTTGAAGCGCTGCGCGGCAGCGCGGGGGTCTGGCAGGCCTGGCATCACTTCCGAAAGCTCGCGCACCGTGCTGACGCGGATCTCGTTCCAATCGAAGAACGAGTCCCCCATGGCCGCAAACGCCTCTTCCGCGGCATCGTAATGCGCGTTCTCCAGACAGCAGGCGAACAGCAGATGTTCCAGCACGGAGCGCTTGGCATCGGGCGTCACCGGCTTGTAATGCCGCGCCAGGATCTTGTGGAGGCGGGTGAACTGGGCGGTGCGGCTGAGGGGGGCCATGAGGGGTGAGCCAAAAGGGAATCGGAAAGCGAAAACGGCACGGCACAAGGTCTAGCAACCGCAGGGGGCGCCGTCGGCCGGTTCAGCCGTCCGGTGGCCGGGCGCCCGCCGGGCCTTGGAAGGGCGGCGCCTGGTCGGGCTCGGCCGGGACATCCTCCAAAGCGTCTTCTCCGGCCGCGGCCTCCGGCTGGCTATCCGCGCCCGGCGGCGGCTGGGGTAATACTTCGTGCAGGATGCGGGCCACCTCGATCGAACGCTTGACCCCCTGGTCCAGGAGGAACTCCAGCTTGGGGGTGTAGCGGGCTTCGATCCGCCGGGCGACTTTGGACTGGAGGAAGCCAGCCGCATGCTGCAGCCCCCGCAGGCTCAGGTTCTGGCGGGTCTCGTCCCCCATGACCGACACATGGACCTTGGCGTGGCGCAAGTCGGGCGAGACCTCGACATAGGTAACCGTCACATCGCGGATCCGCGGGTCTTTGATTTCCGTGAGGATGGCCATGCTGACCACCTCGCGGATGGCCTCGGCGGCTTTCAGCGCGCGGCGTGAACTCATCGCAGCCTTCTCCTTACAGGGTCCGCCGGATCTCCTCGACGCGATAGGCTTCCAGGAGGTCCCCCTCCTTGACGTCGTTGAAGCCGGCCAGTTTCATGCCGCATTCGTACCCCTGCCGCACCTCGCGCACGTCATCCTTCTCGCGGCGGAGCGACTCCAGCGCATAATCGCCAATGACCCGCCCCTCGCGGATCACCCGCACCCGGCAGTCCCGCTGCAGGGTCCCCGCCAGCACCTGGCATCCCGCCACGGTGCCCACGCGGCTGATGTGGAAGATCTGCTTGACCAGGGCGCGGCCCAGTTCGGTCTCGCGCTTCTCCGGCTTGAGCATCCCCTCTAGCGCCGCCTTGAGGTCCTCGGAGACCTGGTAGATGATGTCATAGCGGCGGATTTGCACGCCCAATTGCTCGGCCAGGGCGCGGGCCTTCTCGTCCGGGGCCACGTTGAAACCGATAATGATCGCATCCGAGGCGTCGGCCAGATGCACGTCGGCCTCGGTGATCCCCCCCACCATGGCCTGAAGGATCTCGATCCGCACCTCGGGGTGCTGGAGCTTGCCCAGTTCCTTCTGGATCGCCTCGATCGACCCGCGCACATCCGCCCGCAGGATGATATGCAGGGTTTGCACGTCCTGGCGGTCGGTCAGCCGTTCGAACAGGTTCTCCAGAGTGACGTGGCGTTGGACGCCGGCCAGTTCCTGGCGGCGGTTTCGCGCAGCCCGCTCCTGGGCCACCTGCCGGGCCAGCGAGATGTCGTCCACTACATAGAACCGGTCTCCGGCCGCGGGTGTCACATCAAGGCCCGTCAGGTTGACCGGCATCGCGGGCCCCGCCTCTTTGTATTTCTTGTGCGGCTGGAGGGTATCGTACATGGCTTTGACCCGGCCATGGGCCGCCCCGCATACCACCACATCCCCCACGCAAAGCGTCCCTTTTTGGACGATCATCTTGGCCACGACGCCCCGGCCGGGCTGCAATTCGGCCTCCAAGCACACGCCCACGGCGGGCCGGTCGGGATTCGCGCGGTACTCGTGCAGTTCGGCCACGGTGAGGATCGTCTCCAGAAGGGTGTCGATCCCCTGGCCTGTCAAGGCGCTGGTGTGCACGACCTCGACATCGCCGCCCCACTGGCTAGGCAAGAGGCCCGCGGTGGCCAATTGCTGCAAGACGCGGTCCGGGTTGATGCCGGGCAGGTCGATCTTGTTGAGAGCCACGATGATGGGAACGCCGGCCGCTTTGGCATGGCTGATGGCCTCTTCGGTCTGCGGCATGACTCCGTCGTCGGCCGCCACGACCAGCACGGCGATATCGGTGACCATCGCCCCCCGGGCCCGCATGGCGGTAAACGCCTCGTGGCCCGGCGTGTCCACGAACGAGATGGGCCGGCCATCCTTCTCGATGCGATATGCCCGAATGTGCTGCGTGATTCCCCCCTTCTCGTGGGCCGCCACATCCAGCCCCAGGATCCGGTCCAGAAGCGAGGTCTTCCCGTGGTCCACATGGCCCAAAAAAGTCACCACCGGCGGCCGCGGGCGGAGCGTGGCCGGGTCGTCCGGCTGTTCGGCCGCCTGAAGGAGCTTGTCCTCGGCCGACACCGGCTGCCGGAACTGGACTTCCAACCCCAGGCTTTCGGCTAGCAGTTCGGCCACTTCCGGTTCGATGGTGGCGGTGATCACGGCCGGCGCCCCCAGCTCCAGAAGTTTGGCCATCACCTGGGTCGCCGAGACCCCCACCGCTTCCGAAAAGCTGCGAACCGTGCAGGGCAGCTCGACCACCAATTGGCTTTTCCGAGGGGCTGCCGTGGAGACCGCCCCTCGACGCTGGCGGCGGAGCGTGGAGGGAACGACCGGCCGGGGCTCTTCTTCCTCGACGACCTCGGCCCTGCTGGCCGCCGCCCGCTTGCGCTTCAACTGCCGCTGCTCGCGCCCGCCCAGCGTCAGTTTGGGCTCTTCCTCTAAGTCCGGTTCCAACAAGGCCCGCGAACCCTTGCGGCGGTCCTTGTCCTTCTCTTTGATCGGGGGGAGGAGATCGGGCGGCAGCTCCGTTTCTACTTCTCCGCGATCTTTGGCAGGGGCCTTCTTGGCCAGTTGCGCCTTGCGCTTTTCTTCTTGCTTCTTGAGATGCTCGGAGAGGGGCTTCAGTCCCAGTTTGGTCGCGCGGATTACCTCGGGGGCGAGTTTGATCTCGGGCTTCTGGGGGGGCGGCTCGGCCGGCTTGGCCGGCATCGCCTTTTGCGGCGTGGGGATCGGGGCGACCCGGATGGCAGGGGCCGCCTTGGCGCCGGCCTTGCCCCCGCCGCTTTCCTTAGAACGGGGTTGCCGGCGCGGACCTCCCCGGCTAGGCAGGACCGGGATAGGCGCGCTGGGAGGCATACTGCCGGGAAGAGGCGGAAAGACCGGAGCACTGGCCGCCGCGCTCTGCGCCGCCGCAAGCTGGGCAGGGGGCTGGCCCTGGGGGGCGACGGGGGCGACCGCAGCCCCCGCCTGTCCAGCCTCCGTACCCACTTCCGCCGCACCGGCCATTGCAGGGACCTCGACCCCAGGCGCGGTCGGCAGAACCTCCGCCACACCAGGGGGCACGGCCGGAGGGACTTCTTCGACCGCTGCCTCGATCGTGGGAGCCGCGGCTGTCTCGACCACGGCCGGCATGGCAGGCCCCACCACAGCCCCTTCCACCCGAGCCGCTTCTTCCGGCACCGTGACAGCCGGCGGGGTCGCCACGGACGCGGCTACGCCGGTTTCCACCTCGGCAGGGGCGGGGGGCGGTGCCATCTCCACCGAGGGGGCCTGCGGCGAAGGCGCCGGTACCGCCTCAATCTCAATGGTTGCGGGTGGTGCTGCCTCGGCCGGAGCGATGACCGGTGCCCGGGGTGTTGCCGGGACTTCAACAGGAGCAGTTACCGGGGCCGCAGGGGGAGGCTCTGCCGTGCCTGGCGCGGCCGCGGCCCCACGTTTCCCGGGCAGCGGGGCAGGCCGACGCGGCTCCAAAACCGGCACTTTCTTAGGCGGAGTCCCTGCCGGGGGAATGTACTCTTCGCGACGAACCGGGGCGGCAACGCGACTGCCCGCTGCGGCCGGACTGGCCGCCGGCCGCGCCGCCTTGGTTTTCTCCAGATACGCCTTGATGGCCACGACCTCGTCGTCGCTGAGACTGGCCAGCGCAGACCCTTTGCCGGTAATCCCTATCTGGTTGCAGATATCAACCAGCTTCTTGTTTTCGATCTTCAGGTCTTTGGCAAGGGCGTAGATGCGAGTCGGCAACGTGAACGTCTCCTCGGGTCCGCGCCGGCGCCAAGCCCCGATTCGAGGCGGCGCGGCGATGCAACACACTCAATTAACCACCCATGTTCAGACTCCCCTGGTTGCGGCGGCCGGCCGACTCCAGGCATAAACCCGCTCCCACGTGGGGAACCACTGCCAGGACAACGTCTTGAGCCTGCCTGCAAACCGCCTCAGGATCCGGCCGGTGCGCCCAGCGTTTCGGCCCCAGCCGGTCAAACTCCTCCTCTACAACGACGGCTCCGGACCGGCCGAGGAAGGCTGATGGGCCGGTTCGGCCAACGGCGCTGCCTCGGCCTCCGAATCGACGGGTTCGGAGGGCTCGTCGGCGCATTGGGCCGAAAGTTCGGTCAGGTCCGCCCCACCCTCTTCGGCCTCGGGCAAGTCCTCGGCCAACGTGTCGCCAGCCTCTTCGCTTTGGTCGGTCTCGGATAATTCTTCGGTCGCACGCTCGGCGGCCGCCCTCTGGGCGGCCTCCTGGGCCTCTTCCTGCTGGCGCTGCTCGCGGAGCCGGCGGCGCTCGGCCGCGGCAACCTGCTCGGCCTCCTCGGCCTTTGCCTCGGCCTGGGCGATGATGGCGTCGGCCTCCTCCCGCGTCAGACCGCCCATCTCCATCAGGTCTTCCGGCTCGATGATCGACAAGTCATCGTACGTCAAAAACCCTTCGCCCACCAGCCGGTCGGCCAGCTCCTCGCTCACCCCCTCCAGCGAGGCAAACCCCGCAATAGCCTTCTCCAACGCCTCGTCCAGCTCTTCGCGGGTCATGATCTCGATGTCCCACCCGCAAAGCTTGCTCGCCAACCGAACGTTCTGCCCTCGCCGCCCTATGGCCAGCGAAAGCTGATCCTCGCGAACCAGCACGATCGCCCGGCCCAACATCTGGCACAGGATCACTTCGTCCACCTCGGCCGGCTGCAAGGCGTTGCGGATAAACACTTGCATGTCATCACTGTAGGGGATCACGTCGATCCGCTCGGTCCCCCCCAGCTCGTCCACGATGTTCTTGATCCGATTGCCGCGGACGCCCACGCAGGCACCCACACAATCGACCCGCTGGTCCGTGCTGCTGACCGCCACCTTGGTTCGATACCCGGGTTCCCGGGCCATCGCCCGAACTTCGATCACCCCCTCGCTAATCTCGGGAATCTCTTGCTCGAACAGGCGTTCCACCAACTGCGGCCGGGTGCGACTGAGAATGATCCGCACGCGGGAGCCCTGCTTGCGGACCTCCGCTACGGTGGCACGGATCCGCTCGTTCTGGTGGTGGGTCTCGCCAGGGATTTGTTCGCTGCGGGGGAGGATCGCCTCGGCAGTCGGGCCGGGGCGATCCAGCGTTATCGAGGCCGTCCCCCCCTCGTAGCGCTGGACGATGCCGCTGACCAACTGGTCTTTCTGCTCGCAATACTCGGCATACAGGGCATCGCGCTCCGCCTCGCGAATCTTCTGGATCATCACCTGCTTGGCCGTCTGGGCCGCCACCCGCTCCGATATCTCGCTGGGCGTCAACGGAATGCCGTTGTGGCTGCCGCTGATCTCCCCCGTTTGGCGGTTGATATGGATTTGGATCTCCTGGTCTTCCCCATAGTGCTTTTTGGCAGCCGAGACCAACGCTGCCTCGATCCCTTGGAACACGATCTCTTTGTCGATGTTCTTTTCGCGGTGGATCGCGTCGACGATCCGCAACACTTCGGTGGGGTTCATTGGTTCTCGCTTACCCCCCGCCAATGGGGAAATCGGTCGATATTCACACCCACGCTCACCTCGCACCTCGATAAAAAAAAGGCACGAAGTGGCCCTTTTTTGAACGTCGCCCTTGCCGCCGCACTTGCGGCCTGCCCAATCTGGAAATCCTACTGGACGCTGGCCAGCCCGTCAAGCTGGCCGTAACCCGATTGGGCCAAAACCACTTACGCCGCGCCCCAGAGCATCCGCCGCACGATGCCGAGCCTGGTTCCGGGGCTCAGAGCCAGAGGTCACCTGCCCCCTTAGCGCACACGGCAAAACGGTTGCTCCGGCCTGGCCGCCGGCCTCCATCGGACCTCAAGCACGATTGAACGGGGCCACCCGCCTCATGAAGGGGCAATTCACCTTTCGGCTTGGCCCCGATTGCGGTAGATTGTGAAAACTTTACAACCCGCTTCCGTCCCTAGCGGGCCGCCGCGCCCCGGCATGCCCGGCGTCCTGGGCCACCGCGTGGCGTCCCCATAGGTTCCGGCCGGAGGATAGGCCAGGTTCCGGCGGGAGGATAGGCCGCGAACCGAAACCGGCCCTTGCGGCACGGTAGTTGCAATCCGGGCCGGCGGGGGATCGAAGGTCCAACCAAGCACGACGCGATCGAGAACTTCGCCTCCCAGGGAGGGAACCGAGCATGGAAGCTCCACGCTATCGGGCCATAGGCCTCGCCCTTGTCGCGGTTGCGCTAGCCGGAGCCAGCTACCGGACCCCCAACTTCGTGGTGCAGACGGCCGACCCCCGCCACGCCGAGCTATTCGGAAAAGCGGCCGAGCATTGGCGGCGCGAGCTGGCTCGCCAGTGGCTCGGCGAGGAGCTGCCCACGTGGTACCAGCCCTGCTTCATGACGGTGAACGTTGGCCCGCACCTCGGGGCCGGCGGCGCCACCAGTTTCGTATTTGACCGGGGCGAGGTGTTTGGCTGGCGCATGAACATCCAGGGCTCGGCCCAGCGCGTGGTCGATTCGGTCTTGCCCCACGAGATTACCCACATGATCTTTGCCAGCTATTTCCGCGCCCCGTTGCCCCGGTGGGCCGACGAGGGGGCGGCCACCAGCGTCGAATCCCCTGCCGAGCAAGCCAAGCATCGCCAGATGCTGGTCCAATTCCTTCGGACCGGCCGGGGGATCCCTTTCAGCGATATGTTCCAGATGACGGAATACCCCGCCGACGTCATGCCCCTGTACGCCCAGGGGTACGCGCTGGCCGATTTTCTGATCCAGCACGGGGGCCGGCGGCGGTATGTCGATTTCCTGTCCGACGGCATGCGCGACCAGCAATGGACCGCGGCCCTGGCCAAATGGTATGGGGTGAAGGACCTTGCCACGCTGCAGAACCGCTGGCTGGCCTGGGTGGCAGCAGGTTTTCCCCGTATCGAGCCGTCGCCGCCATCGCCCGAACACCCTCTGTCCACCCAGCTTGCTCAGGCCCCGGGTAAACCCCAGCGTCCGGTACCCAACCTGGTGCTCCACGTGACCGGCGCGGCCCCGTTGCCGCCGGTGGTTGGGGCAAGCGGGCCGGTGGCGGCCAGCCCCGCGCCCCCCGGCTCCGCCGACATGAAGGCCTGGCAGCTTGCCCATCCCCAGCCGATCGAGCGCCCGCGATCGACAATCCTCTCCTGGACCCGCTGACTCTTCACAGTCGCGGGCTTTTTGCCGATGCGGCTGACAGCTCCCAGTGCCGGCCGCTTGCGGACACGCTGACCTTACATGGACCCCGGGGCGGCGCCGCGGGGGCGTCAGACAATTGGTTCCAGCACCCCTTTAAGGATCAAGTAGTAGCGGGTGAAGTGGAAAAACACCGGCGCGGCAAAGCAGATCGAGTCGATCCGGTCCAGCACGCCGCTGTGGCCTTCGACCAGTGTCCCGTAGTCCTTCACCCCCCGGTCGCGTTTGATGGCCGACATGGTCAGCGAGCCGGCAAAGCCCATCAAGGCGATGACGGCCGACATCAGCCCAGCGACCCAATACTCGAAGGGGGTAGCCCACCACAAGGCAGCGCCGATGAGGGTCACGCTGGCTGTGCCCCCCAGCAATCCCTCCCAGGTCTTGGTGGGATGGATGGCGGGGACAAGCACATGTTTGCGGGGGATTTGGGCCCAGGCATATTGCAGGGCGTCGCTGAGTTGGACCATGAGGATGAAGAAAAACAGCAGCCGGGGGCCGGCCTCGGGGTCCAAGGGGGGCGTGTTGCTGGCCGTCGGGACCGGCCCATCGTCGGGATTGGCCTCCGCCAGGGGCTCGGAGCCAGTCGCCGGCGCGGTGGCCGGATGGGCCGGCGTACCGGCCAGGGGTTCGATCCTCAAGAACCGCCACGGCATCTCGCTGACACCGCGGGGAATGCGGAGCGTCATCAGCGCCGGGGCATAACTCAGGCAGTAAACGCAGATCAGGATCCCGGCCTGGATTTTGGCGGTCCGCTCTAAAAACCGCTTGGGATCGCCCGACAGGGCGATGCGCGCCGGGATCAGCAGGAAGACGTACACCGGGATCAAGATCGCATACAGTCCGTACAGCCGCAGCCCCACCAGCACGAACTGCAACGGGGTGAACAGGAAGAACACCCAGAACAAGGTACGATGGTCGCCGGGGCGCGTGGGAGTGAGGGTGATGAACTCGCGCAGCGCCCAAAATGCCATCAGTCCAAACAAGACCACCGTGGCGGTGATGCCGATGAGCCATGCGGCCGCCAGCACGGCGGTCAAAATCCACCACGCCCGCACACGGCGGCGAAACGTCTCGACAATCGCGGGGTCGATCGCGCCGTCGGTCCGGCGCTTGAGGATTTGGACGACGAGGGTGGCGACCGCCAGCACCACCAGCACTCCGCCGACCAGTCCCAGGGTTCGTTCCATAGTGTGCCGTCGCGTCGGGCGAGTTACAGTTCCTTGAGTCGCCGCACGGCCTCGCGGGCGCGATTGAGGAAATCGGCCTTGGGCTCCCCCGCTTCCAGCCACATCGGCGGGCCGAAGGTAATACACGTCAACAAGGGCACCGGCAGCACCTCGCCCCGGGGGAGGATGCGGTTCATGTTGTCGATGTAGACGGGGATGAGTTCCAAATCGGGCCGTTTCTTGCAGAGATAGTATAGTCCGCTCTTGAACCCGCCGATCTCTTCGCCACTGGTCCTCCCCCCTTCGGGGAAGACGATCAGCGAGTAGGTCTGCCCGATCTCCCGGAGCATCACATCCACCGGGCTCTGGTGCACCTTGATTTCGGTGCGATCGATCAACAAGGCGTTGAACACCCGGGTGGCCAGGTAGCGGCGGATGCGGCCGGCCGTCCAGTAGTCTTTCGCCGCCACCGGCCGGGTCAGGCACCGCACCTCCGGCGGCAAGGCCGACCAAAGGACCACCGCATCGAGATGACTGGTATGGTTGGCGAAATAGACCCGCTGGCAGGTATCGGGCTGGCAATCGATCCAGCGGATGCTCGCCCCGCTAAAGAACCTGGCCAACAGGGCCAGTATCGCGCCGGTGATCTTGACGTCCATTCCACGCCACGCCGGGTCCTGGGGTCAAAACCCCTTGCCGTTGCCGGGCGATTGTACCCGCATCCCCCCGCGTTCCCGCGGCCAAACAGGGGAACGCACAAAGCCTTTATCGTACCACGCCCGCCGCGGTCCGCAAAGCCGCAGCCAGAAGCGTGGCGGAGGGTACGACTCCGCCGGTTGGATCGCCGATGCCGCGGGCCTGGGACTGGCTGGTCCTGCCGGTCGGCGCGGCTTCGCCCCCGGAGTGCCGCGGTGGGATGCCGCCTTATTCGCGGCGCCCAAGCCCCGCACCCCAAGCCCCAACCCCGCGCCGGCGTCCGCAGGCCTTTGCCGCCTTACAGCTCTGCCGTGGCGGCCACCAAAGCGTCCAGGTTCTCGCTAGGCACGCCGGGAGGCGTCCCCCCACCGGCCGAGAGGATCACCCAGCGCCGGTCCCCCAGGCTGGCCACCGCCGCCCGGACACTGGTCCGCACGTCCTCGGGTTTCCCCCTGGCCAGCACATCCCGCGGCGGGATGTTGCCCAAAAGGGTCACCCCTTCGCCCGCCAACCGGCGGACCGCTTCCAGGCTGTGCTCAAAAGAAAAGTTGAAAAGGTTCACGCCCAACCCTCGCAGCTCGCGCGCACAAATCAGGCCATAGGCATCGTTATGGAACGCCTTGACCGAGACCTCTACCGCCGCGAACACCTCGCGAAGATACGGCAGAGCAAACTCGCGAAAGTCGGCCGGCCCCAAGAACCCCACCAGGTCGTCCAGCACCAAAACCCCGTCGATCGTCTCGAAACAGCGCACCTGATACCGCAGCCAATCGGCGATGAACTCGCTCACCACCGAAAGCAGCCGGTGGGTCGCCGCCGGCTCGGTCTTGATCCCCTCCAAGAACTCCGTGTGCCCCAAAAGGTAGGAAGCGATATTGAGCGGCCCGCGCGAGACGGCAAACCGGATGCGATGCCCGGCCGCCTCGATCCGGCTCCGCGTCCGCTCCAGCCGTCGTACCACAAACGGCAGCAGGCCGTCCGTGCCGCAGTTGGGCTTCTTGAGCCGATCGATCTGGCGGTGGTCGGCCAGGGCCTTCTCCGCAAACGGGAACTCCCCGGCCGGAAACACGCACTTCGACCCGAATGCCGACGGCTCGGTACACATGCCGAACTCCGCCCAGAACCCCGGCAGAAACCAGATCTCCGGAAACCGCCGGCATAACCGCAAGTTGGCCTCCAGCCAGCACGCATCGTCGGTGAGGTAGTCCAGCATGGGCACCCCGGCCCATGGCGGCACAAACGGGCTATCCACAATCAAGCCCACAGCAATGCGATCGAGCGATTGCCCGGCCAGGACACACAAAAGCTGGTTCCATTGAGGATCGGTCATGGCCGGTATTGTAACCGATTTGGATGGGCCACCTGGAGGGCCGCGGCGCTGTTCAAGAGGCCCCCCTAAGCCGCACGGGACCGGCAGCCGCGCGATTCCCGATGACTGCCCCTGCGGCGCTGCCCAAGACGCCGCCCTGGCGTGGCACAGCGTAAGCCAGGTAGCCTCCAGCCACCCTTGTAGCCGACCCAAGGCCGCACGGCGCAAGTCCCCGGTGGCCCCCAAAGCAATACTCCCAGAGCCAGCCGACGGCCGTGCCCGGCTGCAACAGGGCGCGGCTATTGCCGGGGGGCTATGTCGTGCGGCTCTTGCGGGTCAAACATTCTTAGCGAAGTGCGGCGGCTGGCAGCGCCATCGGCTTGACAGCCCTGGGGCAGCGCAGGTAGCGTACACCGACTTCCGCGGGGCGTTGGTGGATGGGGAGCCGTTCGGTATGGGCGCTACACCGTCTTCAGTACAAGTCCAGTCGCTGCCCGACGAAGCCGATCGCACGCGGCTTCGCGATCTGTCGGCCACGCAATGGCGCTCGGGAGTTGCGGCCTGGCTGGGTTGGCTGTTCGACGGCCTGGACATGCACCTGTACACCATCGTGGCCTTGCCGTTCGTGGCCCAGTTGATGGCCATGAGCGAAAGCAGCGATGCGGTGGCCACCAAGGCCTCGATCATCCAGGCTTCGTTCCTGGTGGGCTGGGCGCTGGGGGGCGGGTTTTTCGGGAGGATTGGAGATCGGCTAGGCCGCGCCCGGGCCCTGATGCTGACCATCCTCACCTATGCCGCTTTTACCGGGCTTTCGTTTTTTGCGCAGACGTGGTGGCATTTGTTGTTGTGCCGCTTTCTGGCAGCGCTGGGCATCGGCGGCGAATGGGCCGTGGGGGCCGCCTTGCTCTCCGAGACGTGGCCCAAGAAGTGGCGCCCCTGGATTGCCGCCACGCTCCAATCGGCAGTGAACATCGGCGTGTTGCTCGCCATGGTGGCGGCGTGGGGCCTTTCCTTGGTCCCCTGGAGCAACCCGTACTACACGCATCGCACGGTCTTCCTCGTCGGGCTTTTGCCGGCGCTATTGGTGCTGTGGATACGCCGCGCGGTACCGGAGCCGGAAGAGTGGCACGCGGCCAAGGAGCGGGCAGGCCGGGTCGAACCCCGCATCCGCGACCTGTTTCGCGGCCAGGTGCGCCGGACCACCGTGCTGACGATCGGCGTGTGCGCCTTGTCGCTCTCGGGCCACTGGGCCTTCATGTACTGGTTCTTGCAACACTTGAACAATTTGCTCAAGGATGCCGGATGGCAGCCGGCCGAGATCACCCGGTTCAAGGCGGCCGCCATGGTCCTGTTGATGCTCAGCTCCGTTGCGGGCAACTTCGTGGCCGGGGCCGTGGCCAAGGCCACCGGCTACCGCCGGGCGATCGCGCTGATGTGCGTGGCCTACTTCTTCGCCATGGTGTGCACCTACGGGGTCCCCCGCGGGCATGGGGAGATTTTCTGGCTCCTGGTGCCCATTGGCGTCTGCCAGGGATTGTTCGGGCTGTTTACGATGTATCTGCCCCCGCTGTTTCCCACCTTGTTGCGGACCACCGGGGCGGGATTCTGTTACAACATCGGGCGGATTGCGGCGGCTGGGGGTACCGTGTTTTTCGGAATCTTTTCGCACCTGGGCGATCATCGACTGGCGTTGCTCTATTCCAGCGTCCTGTTCCTGCCGGCTGCCGGCGTCGCCTTGATGCTCGGCGAGCCACCCGACGAGGTCCGGCGCCAGCCCGGCGCGGCGGTGTGACCCCGCGCAGCCCGGCGGGATGTTCCGGCAGCTAGTGCCGCGCTCGATGGCCGGCCCGCCAGACGCCCCAGAGCCAGCCTTCCCGCAGACGCTTCCGAGAGGGGGCGGGAGCTACCGCTGCAAGAGCCACTCGACGGCCATCGATTCCCGCTTTTCGCGCGGGGCCGAGCACAGGGTGATCGCCCCAGGCGCTCCGGAAGCCTGGTAGGCAGCCGCCACGACCGCAGGCACTTCCCGCTCGCCAGCCAGCCAAAGGGGCTGGGGAGCGTAAAGGGCCAGCATCCCCGGCAGGTCATGGTATTTGGCTCCGCCCGGAAGGAAATCGGGGTGGTCGAAAGCGTTCAATCGCGCAAACCGGAAGCCGGCCGTATCGACCACTGCCCGCCCAATGGACGGTCCGGCTTGCGCGCAGGCCGCCGCGACCCAATGTCCCGCCCCGTCGGCCCCCGCGACGGCCAGGTGATGGCCAGCCGGCTCCATGGCTTTGCCGTAGGCCACCAAAGTCAACACGTCGTGGACCCGCTGCGAGAATAGCGGGTCATTGTACCCCAAGGTATAGCCCAGGTAGCGCTTCCAATGCTTGTCCTGAAAGAGGCGGGCTTTGGCCAGAGGCTGGCCGTCGGGCGTGAACTCCCCCTGGCCCACCAGATCGGCCGAAAGGACCACGGCTCCGCCGGCCACCAGGCGGCAGATCGGCTCACGCAAGCCCCCCGCCGGATCGAAAAGCGCCTGCTTGCCCCGCCGCGAAACCCAAACGACCACCTGCCGCGCCGGCCCCTCGGGCTGCACGCACACCGCCGGCAATTCCTCGCCCGAAAGGGTGTTGGCCAGCAGGAATGTCCGGAGCCAACAGCGGCCGACGCGCTGGAGGCGCGGCGAACGCACCTGGAGCGCCCAGGCGGGCGGCAACCCTCGACCCACCATCACGTCGATCGCCCCCCCCACGGTGTGGCGGTAGCGGACAAGCCCCGCGGCATCGCGGGGAACCAGCGCCGCCATCTGCCGCTCCGAATCTCCAGTAATCCATTGCAGCAGCGAGCGCTCGTAGTCATCGCCCCCGGCCGGCTTGGGATGCTCGGCATCCCACACGCTCATCTCCTGGCGCGACAGCGGCTGGAAGTCTTCCTCGACGATCGGCTCCTCAAGCTTCAGCCCCAGGTGCTTGTTGACCCACATGTACATCACCGCCCGCGAAACGTAGTTGTAATTGTGCGGGAAGTGGAGCAGCGGCCTGGCCATCACGGCTTTTTCGGCCCCCAGCAGCTTGTACAGGGCTTGCAGTTCGGGGAGGCCTTTGGCGGCGATCTCACGCGTCCAGTCGTCGGCGGCGGTCATGCCCAGCGGGCGCGGGGCAATCAAGGCCGCGATGTCGATGTTCCCCTGCCCAATCCGCAGGTAGCAGGCATTCTCGCAGGTGCAGCCACCCTGCATGGCGGTGCTGACCATCACGGCCGGGAAGGCCACGGCCGGGCGCGGGTCGATCGCACAAAGGATGAACGTCTGCGTGCCCCCACCGCTGGCCCCCGTTACCGCGATCCGCCCGGGATCCACGTCCGGAAGGCTGCACAACCAGTCCAACGCCCGGATCGAGTTGTACGTTTGCAGCCCCATCATGTTTTGCAGGCGGGCCTCGGCCTGCGGGCTGAAGTAACCCCAGCTTTTCGCCCCGCTCAGGTGCGGCCGGTAGCCGGGACTATGGGCCAACTGCACACTGTCGGCATACCCCACCATGTCGTAGTGGAACACCACGCACCCCATGCGCGCAAGCTGCACGCACCGGGCCTGCAGCGGATAACGACCCCCTTTCTCGAACCGTTCCGCCCCCTCGACAATCGACCACCGCACCGCCTTGCGGTCCTGCTCGTAGAACCGGCCGTTGGCCCAGTGCCCGTGCGGGCAAAGCACACCCGGCAGCTTGCCCCCCTTCCCCTTGGGCCGATAGAGATTGCCCGTCACAAAATGCCCCGGAAAACTCTGCAAGATCACTTTTTCAACCGTGTAATCTCCGCGATCGATCCGGCCATGGACCACCGCATGGTCCGGTGTCTTGGTGGGCATGGGCCACAATCCCAAAGCCACCAGCACCTGCCGGCGAATGCGTTCCGAACGGGCAGCCCACTCCTCTTTGCTCGCCGGTCGCCGGAAAGGAAAGTATCCGTTGAGGCTCTTGAGCGGCCCCAAGCGCCGGTCATAGGGAAACAAGCCCTCGGGCAGCACGCGCGGCCCAGGGGCCGCGGCCAAGGCCACTCCGAAGGTCTCGCAGCCCCTTACCTCACCACGCGCCGGCCCGGCGGCAATGACCACACACAGGGCTCCCAAGGCGATGCCCAATCCCGCTGGCACGCAAGGCTTGTCCATAATCGTCTCCCGTTGTATGCAGCGTCGGTGTAGGAAAACTCCCCCAAACCACTATAAGGACAAGCCCGAACTCTCTGCAAGTCGTGCCAGCGGGCGCCACCAGCGAGTAGACTACAGCCCATGAAATGCGGCCGGCGAGAAGTCTGTCCCAGCGCAATCCGTCCACTTCGGCCGCATTCACGCACTGCCCCCCGGACCGCAGCCGTAGGTCAGGCACCCCGTGCCTGACACCTCGATTAGTCCCGTAGGTCAGGCACCCCGTGCCTGACACCTCAATTAGCCGAGCAGTCCCGTAGGTCAGGCACGCCGTGCCTGACACCTCAATTAGCCGTAGGGTGGGTGCTCTGCACCCACGCGTAAAAAGCGCGTTCCGGGGCAAAAGCGG
>FWPU01008458.1_pt1 | contig 17532 bp, 16 predicted proteins | sample 2228361 | NCBI WGS metagenome assembly FWPU01 (sample SAMEA103939777, study PRJEB20133) | metagenome
AGGAGGCGGTGGCCCAGCCCGGCGTCCAGCACGCGGTGGATCAGGGTGAGGGCCGTCTCGTCATCCAGCCAATCGCTGCCGATGGCGTCGTACTCGATCCAGCAGCCGCGCCGGGCCATCTCCAGGTGCATGTCGAAGTCCGGCTCGGCGTGGGTGTGAATCCAGATGAAGCGCTCCGGCGAGCCGCCCGCCGCCTCGATGATGGCAAGCTGGTCGCGCACCACGCGGCCCCGGATGGTGTGGCTGCCGATGACGGCGTTGGTGGCCGCCGCTGCCTGGGCGGCGGCGCGCAGGACCCTGGCCTCGGTCGCGGTCAGGCCGTCGTCACCGGCGCTGAGCTTGATCCACCCGGCCTGTACGCCGCTGCCCTCGATCTCGCCCTGCAGCTCGCCCAGCATCCAGTCCCGGAGCTTTGCCTGGTCGGCCTGGTGCGCCCAGGGAGGAATCCACGGCTCGCGGTAGAGGCCGGTGGGGACCACCAGGGGGAAGCCGGTGGCCTGGGAGACGGCGCGGTCCAGGTCGGCGCGCCGCCCCACACCGACCGTGCTGCACTCCACCAGGGCGGTGACCCCCAGCGCCCTGGCCCTCTCGATCTCCGGGGCCATCAGGCGGACCACGTCTTCTGCCTCGGCCTCGGCGTAGCCGGGCTGATCCCAGGTGCGCAGGTCCACGAAGACGTGCTCGTGGGGCAGGATCATGCCCAGCTCGTCGGCGCGTTTCGGTCCCAGGGTGGTGATCAGGTGGGGCATGGGTTCGCTCTCATCGGTTGGGGAGGACGCAGTGGGGGCAGGCCCTATTCCTCAATGATTCGGACGGTGATCAGACGGTCGCCGGGCGGCGGGTTGGGGTCGCGGGTGGCATCCAGCGGATCGCGCGGCGTCAGGCTGCGCAGCACGTCCATGCCCTCCGTGACCACCCCAAAGATGGTGAACTGGCCGTTCCACTCCCATTCGGGCGTCAGCGGGCCGTAGGTGATGAAAAACTGGCTGCCGCCGCTGTTGGGCACGCCGCGCGTGGTAGCCATGGCCACCAGCCCTTCGCGGTCGAAGAGCAGGCCGTTGTCCCGCTCGTCCAGGATGGTATAGCCCGGCCCGCCGAGGCCGGTCCCGCTGGGGTCGCCGGTCTGGGCGAAGAGGTCCGGCAACACGCGGTGGAAAGTGATGTCGTCGTACCAACCCTCGCGGGCCAGGAAGACGAAGTTGTTGACGGTGACCGGGGCCAGGTCCGCGAAGAGGTCGATGTGGATGTCGCCCTTTTCGGTCACCAGCACGGCGCGGTAGGTGCGGCTCAGGTCGATGACCAGCTCCGGCTGCTGGTCGTAGTGCCGCCGCGCCAGGGCAAAGAAGCGGTAGGCCTCGTCCAGGCCGTAGAGGTCGTAGCGCCCGCTGTAGGGCTGGCCGTTGATGAGCAGGCTGGGGATGCCCCGCAGCTCCAGCGCCAGCGCCTCCAGGCGGTACTGCTCCACCAGCGGGGCCGGGTCCTGCGCCAGCGCGGCGCGGAAGCGGTCCAGGTCCAGGCCGACGGCGCTGGCGTAGGCCACCAGCGTCACACGGAAGGCCTCCGGCGAGAGCGTGCGCCAGGTGGCCTGCTCGGCGAAGAGCAGGTCGTGCATCTCCCAGAAACGGCCCTGCTCGCCCGCCGCCTCGCTGGCCAGGAGGGCCAGGGCGGCCTTGTCATGGCCGGCCACGTCCGGGAAGTGCCGCCAGATCACGTGCAGATCGTCGGGGTAGCGCTCCAGCAGGACGGCCAGGCTGCGGGCCACGTCGGCGCACGGCTGGCACTGGAAGTCCCCGTAGTGGATGATGGTCACGGCGGCGTCCTGCGGCCCCTGGCTGTGGTCGGTGGTGCGGAAGGTCACGCGATCCAGGGCTTCCGGCGGGGGCAGGGTGAGGACCACCGGCGTGGGCGAGGGGAGCGGGGTATCGGCAGGCGGCGGGGTCAGGGTGGGAGCCGGGGTGTTCCCGGCTGTAGGGACGGCGCTACAGGCGGTCAGCAGCAGGAGCAAGGCAGACAGCAACGCGGCGGCTGGGCGGGACATACTCCTCCCCTGTCAGGAAGCGGTCTCTTCATCGCTCTCGGCGTCCTCATCCTCACGCAGGATATCGGAGATCGTCTCTTCCCGCAAGGTGAAGGTATCCGCTTCCAGTTCGGGGTTCAGCACCACCGCCACCGGAGACAGCTCCATGAACATCTCGCCATCCCAAAAGCGCTGAATGCGCTCCGGCAGAATCAGGCCGTCCACGCGCGTCAGCTCCCCCAGGGGACGGATGTACTGCCGCTTGCGCAGGCCGTCGGCAGGATCAGGCCGTCCACGCGCGTCAGCTCCCCCAGGGGACGGATGTACTGCCGCTTGCGCAGGCCGTCGGCAGGATCGAGGCGCTCGATCTCGATCTCGCGTATGCGGTGGTCTTCGCTAAGGCGAACCGTCGCCACGTCTTCCGGGTAGTCGGCCAGGATGGCCCGAAAAGCGCTCAGGTCGATGCCCTCCACGCGCACGCGGTCGCTGGCAATCAGCGGGCTGACGAAGAAGACCGTCTCCGACCAGGCGCGGCGGCGGGCCGACTCCACCTGCTCCGCCTCGGTGATGCGGGTTACCCGCAGCCCGTGCTGCTCGTACACGGCCTCGCCGTCGAAGGTTGTGGTATAGGAGGAGCTGAGCAGGCGCAGCACACGGACCCGGAAATCCCAGCGCATGTGCAGCGGGAAGCGGTAGCTGGCCACCGCCTCCACGCGCGCCCACAGGGGGAACGGCCCCAAACTGGCCCGCGTGCGCCCCTTGTAGGTGATGCGCAACGTATCCATGGCGGGCGGGCTGGGGCCATAGCGGGCCAGAACCAGTTTCTTGAGCAGGTCCCTGCCAATCGGGTCGCCCTGCGCCAGCATGAGAAACGCCATAACAGTCCTCTCCACCCTGAAGAGAGTATTAAGTTCAGGCCGTCACATAACCCAATATTCATATGGTGATTCGATTGTAGCCGCCTCCCGCCCGGCAGGGCAAGCGTGACCAGGCCCGCGCAGCCCAAAAGGGGTTGGAATTCACGTTTTTTTTAGATTCGCCGGGCGCGGAACATGGAACATACCGACCCTCGCCAGCGCGTCACGGACCCTCCCGGAACAGCAGGGCCGGATGTAGAACAGGCTGCTGCTGAAACGTGCCGACGACCGTCTCATCCCGCCCGGCCCGCACCTCGAGGTGCAGGAAGGCCCCGCTGGCATGCCCGGTGCTGCCCGTCGCGCCGAGGACGGTGTCGGCGTCCACCGCCTGGCCCACGGTGACCTCCACCCGGCTCAGGTGGGCGTAGAGCACGTAGGCGAAGCCGTCGGAGAGGCCCAGCCCGTCCATAGCCCGGCGCAGCGGGGCGGGCAAGCGGCTGTAATCGTGGCGGACGATGACGAAGCTGCCGTAACCGAACCCCCACCCCACATCCTGGAAGACCTCCTGCCGCCGGGCGGGAGTCAGCATGCTGGGGACCACGGCGGGGCGCTCCGGCGTGCAGCGCGTGCAGTCCACGCGGCGGATGACCACCCCCTCCGTCGCCGCGCGAAACGCCGTCCCCTCCGGCGAGTCGATGTCGTAAGCCGGGTGGGCGTTGTGGAAGCCCTGGAGGACACGGTGGGGCGTCGGCAGGGAGAAGCGATCCTCAGGCGCGGGCGGCGGCGGAGGCGGCTCCGGCTCCGGCCCGGCAGGGGCAACCGACACCAGTCCCTCACAATCCCCGTCCAGCGTGACCAGGTCCGCGCGCACCCAGCCGCTGCCGCCCTCCCAATCGATCCAGTACCAGGGGAAGCCCTGCGGGTCCGGCCCGGAAACGCCCGCCAGCCCGAAGGCCATGCCTCCGGAGGCCCGCTCGATACGGCTGAAGGCGAGGCCGGGGCCGCTGCGGATGTTCACCGCGCCCAACATGGGCCGGACGGTGGCGCGGCAGGGGACCTCGTCCAGGTAGGGGGGCGGCTCGACGGTGGGCGGAGGCAACTCCACCGGCGAGGGCAACGGAGCCTGGGGGCCGGGCGGCGGGGCTTCCCCAGCAGGACGCGCCGCCTCCCTCGTTGCGGGCCTCTCCTCCACCTGCCCACCCTCCGCGCCGACGCGCACGCCCAAGGCTCGCAGCAGAGTATCGCCGAGGTCTTTGAGGAAACCCATGTCCGTTATCCTTTAGCTTTCTCACCCCAAAAAAGCGCACTGTGGCTGGCCTATTATATACCGCCCAGGGCGTAGCGGCGGAACGCCCGACGCCGCCGCGCCCGCGCAAACGTCCGAGGATGGATTGACGGGCGATGCATCCCGTCACATAGTGGACAATACAGAACGAGTTTGTATTGTTTTGGGAGACAGATGATGCTTACTGACTACCCCCTGATGGCCCAAATCCCGGCCCAGGACCTTGAGCGGGCCGCCCGCTTCTACGCCGACAGGCTGGGGCTGAAGCCCGTCGACGAGATTGAGGGGACCGCCGTAATATACCAGACCGGCGGCACGATGTTTGCGCTCTACGCCACGCAATTCGCAGGAACGGCGGAGCACACCCTGGCAGCCTGGCAGGTGGATGACCTGGAGGCGGAGATGGCCGCGCTGCGCAAGCAGGGCGTGACCTTTGAGGACTACGACATGCCCGGCCTGAAGACGGAGAACGGGGTTGCCACGATGGGCGAGAGCCGGGCAGCCTGGTTCAAGGATAGCGAGGGCAACACCCTGGCGCTCTTTGAGATGGAAGAATAGGACTGGCCCAGGCAGTGAGCCAACCAACGCTCGCAGCGCGGCGGTGATCTAAGCGCCGTCACCTCATAGAAGCTTCAACCGGCGCGACCCACCGCGCCGCTACAGATTCCGCCCGACGAAGTTCCACACCTGGAACAGGGCGCGCCGGGCGAACTCCGGCCAGCCGGAGCCGGGCAGCAGCGGCGGGAAGCTGCTGGCCCCCGGCTGGTCCCAGAGATTGCCGTAGCCGCGCGCGTCCCACAGCAGGTCCACGCCCGGCGCGCCGAAGGCGGTCACTGCCGGGTCGGGGTTAGCGCCGTTGTCGCGGAAGGCGTTGCCGTAGATGTGCACGCGCTCGGAGAGCGGCCCCACGCCCGCGACCTCGCCCTCGTCAAAGGCCGCGTGGAGCGAGAGCAGCGCCACGCCGAAGCTGTTGTTGCCCTCAAGCCGGTTATCGTACACCTGCGAGTCGTCGGTCCCCATGACCAGGATGCCCGTGCCGATGGGAACCAGGTTGACGATGCCGCCGGGCGTGGCGTCATCCTTGCCCCGGTTGTTGTGGTGTACGTAGTTATCGTGCACGCGGATGTCCTGGGAGACGCGCGAATGCAGGTTCGGCAGCAAGAAGACCAGGATGCCCCCGGTGTTATCCCACGTCTCGTTCCCGTAGACCTCAGCATCCACCGAGTTCTCAATCTCGATGCCGGTCACGCTGTCATAGGCCAGGTTGTGGCGCACCACAATGGCGCGGCTCTGCCCCACATAGATGCCGGCGTCGGAGGCCAGGGTGGCTACAGAGCACTCCACCAGCACGTCCTCGCTGCGCACGGGGTAGAGGCCGTAGAGGCCGGTGTCCTCGGTGTAGAGATGGCGCAGCGTGACGCCGCGCGCGCCCTCCACCAGCACGCCGTTGCCCGTGTAATTGCGCACCACGAAGGCCTCCATGGTGAAGTCGTTGCCGGAGGCGATGACGCCATCGCTCAGATCGGCGGCGCCGTCGCCGTCCACATCGCCGTCGAGGACCGGCCAGTCCGGGGCGGCGTCGCCCTGGGGCCAGCGTGCGTCCTCCGCCCGCACGGGGCACTGCTCCGGCTCCTCCACACGCCCGCGCAGCGTGATCCCGCTCACGTCGATCACGACGCGCTCGTGGTAGACGCCCGGCTCGACCGCGATGGTGTCGCCGGGCACGGCGCAATCCACCGCCGCCTGAATGCTCTGCCCCGGCATGACCACGATGCTGGCGGAGTCGGGGTCGCGGCGGCCCTGGCAGTCCGGGCGCTGCTGCGGCGCGGCGCTGGCCTGGGCGACGGCCTGGCGGGCCGGGTTGGCGACCGGCTCCACAATGCGGTCATCCAGGCCGGAGGGCACGGCGGTGGGGATAAGCACATGGCCCTGCCCGTCCAGGTAATCCAGGCCGTCCCACAGACGCTCCGGGACCGTCTCGTCGGTGAGGGCGTAGAGGAAGGCGACGAGGTCGGCCTTTTCCTGCGCGGTCAGGGAGAAGCCGTCCGCCACGGCGCGGTCCACCGCCGCGCCCTGGAAGCCCACGCCCTCCCCTGCCCCATCGGCGTAGAAATCGATCACGGCCTCCAGCGTGGCGAAGTGGCCGTTGTGCATGTACGGCCCGCTGAGGGCGACGTTGCGCAAAGTGGGGATGAGGAAGGCGAAGTCGCCCCCGGCTTCGTCCACCGCGCCCCGCCCGCGATCATCATACCCGTCGTCCGGCACGCCAATCACGGTGAAGCGCTGGTCGCCGAAGGTGGGCGGGCTGTGGCACTCGAAGCAGCGCGTGGCCGCCGAGCGTAAGAGGCCCAACCCGCGCCGCTGGGAGGCGGTGAGCGCCTGGAAGTCGCCCCCGGCGTAGGCGTCAAAGGCGGCCCCGTCGCTGATCAGGGTGCGCTCGAAGGCGGCAATGGCGGCGGTGACGTTGCCCAGGGTAATGCCGTCCTGGAAGAGGGCGGCGAAGCGCTCCGCGTAGTCGTCGATGGCCGCCAGTTCCCGCAGCAGGGCGTCGGGGTCCTGGCTCATCTCCAGGGGGGACGTGAGCGGAACCAGCACCTGATCCTCCAGCGAGTCGGCGCGGCCATCCCAGAAGAGCAAGCGCCTGTAGGCCACGTTCCACAGCGTGGGGACGTTGCGGGTCAGGGCCTCGCCGCCCTCGCCAACCGCCACCCGCTGCCCACCGCTGAAGCCCAGGTCCGGGTGGTGGCAGTGGGCGCAGGAATAGGTGTTGCCGCCGGAGAGGACGGGGTCGAAGAACAGGCGGTAGCCCAGGTTGGCCAGGGCTGGGTCCGGATCGCCGGGCGCAACCGGCTCCGGCCATTCGCGCAGCAGACCGGTCCAGGACGGCTCGACGCTGCTGGCCCCCACCCCCCAGTCGGCCTCCGGGATGGGCGGGTCCGCCTCCACGGGCAGGGCGGCGAGGAGCAGCACCCCCAGCACAATCACCAGCAGCAGGGCGAGGAGCGCCCCAACCCATTTCGGGAAACGGCGCGTGGCAGAGCGTTGAGCGGTCATGACGCCTCCCTCCTGAGCCAAAAAGCCTCTATTCCAGGGTCATTAAGTAGGCCACCAACTGGTCCACTTCCTCCATGCTCAGTAAACGGGCGAAATTCTGGGGCATGGTGCCCGGCGCAAAGCCGCCTACGAGGTAAGCATCCGGGTGCAAGATGGACTCTCGAATGTAAGTCTCCGCGCCCAGGCCCGGCACGCGCCCGCCGGCGCGGGAGGCGATCCCGGCCAGCGAAGGGCCGACGATCACCGTGCTGCCCTGCACGGCATGGCAGGTGGCGCAATGGGCGCGGAAGACGGCCTGCCCACGACCGGCCCGGCTGGCGGGATCGAGCGTGGGCGCTGGTGTAGGCCCCGGAGTGCCTCCGCACCCTACCATCAAAAACAGCGCCAGCCCAACCACCAATCCTGCGCTTCTGAGCATCGCGTCCCCTCACATCGCGCCTCCAGCCCGGCCCATCGGGCAGTCTAGCACAGGCCGCGCAGGATCACCAAACATCTCCGCCCCTGGCGGGCCGCCCGCGCAGGAGTCTGCCCCGCCACGGGTTACCGAATCTTGCCCGACAGGGTACAATTCAATTAGCAAACCCGAAGCACGCACGCCTGAGCGAGGGATGGAGTGCCTTCTGGAGGAGTAAGGAACCGGTGACGGACAGGCTGGACAGGCTGGAAGGCCTGGTGATCAAGCATCAGAGCGGGTTCTTTACCGTGGAGACGGAGCGGGGCGCTTACGTGTGCCAGTTGCGTGGGCGGCTGAAAGAGGAAGCGGCCCGCAAAGTACGCAAAGATGAAGAAGAGGGACGCACCGAATTGTGCACCATCGGCGACCGTGTGATCATCGAGGCCCTCCCGGACGGGACCGGCGTGATCGACCAGGTGCACCCCCGCCGGCAGGTCCTCTCCCGCGCCGACCCGCAACGACGGTCTGCCGTCCAGGAGCGCGAACAGGTGCTCATCGCCAACCCGGACCAGGCGCTCTTCGTCTTCGCCGCCAGCCAGCCGGACCCCAACCCGCGCGCCCTGGACCGGCTGCTCGTGCTGGCGGAGAAGGGCGGCATCCCCCACATCCGGGTGGTCTGCAACAAGATCGACCTGGTCCCCCGCCGGGAGGCCGAGACGGTCTTCGGCCTCTACGAGCGGATCGGCTACCCGGTGCTCTACACCAGCGCGGAGACCGGGGAGGGCGTGGACGCCCTGCGGGCCGTCCTGGCCGGGAAGATCTCCGTCTTTACGGGGCCGTCCGGCGTGGGCAAGACCAGCCTGCTCAACGCCATCCAGCCGGACCTGGGCCGCCGGGTGCGCGAGGTCAGCGAGGCGACGGGCAAGGGCCGCCACACCACCGTCCATCGGGAGCTGATCCCGCTGGAGGGCGGGGGGTACGTGGCGGACACGCCCGGCATCCGCACCATCACCATCTGGGACGTGGAGCCGTGGGAGCTGGACGCCTACTTCGTGGACATCGCGCCCTTTGTGGCGGATTGCCAGTTTGCGGACTGCACGCATACCCACGAGCCGGGCTGCGCCGTGCGGGCAGCCGTGGAGCGCGGCGACATCCACCCGCAGCGCTATGAGAGCTTCCTGCGCCTGCGCGAGGAGATCGAGGAGACGTACGAGGATTGGGTGTAGAGCCAGGGATCGCGTCCCCCATCCTGGCGGTGATCCCCGCCTATAACGAGGCGGAAGGCGTGGCGGACGTGGTGCGCCAGGCGCGCGACTTCCTGCCGGTGCTGGTGGTGGACGATGGCTCCACCGACGAGACGGCCCCCCTGGCGGAGGAGGCCGGGGCCACCGTCCTGCGCCAGCGGCCCAACCAGGGCAAGGGAGCTGCCCTGCGGGCGGGCTTCCGCCGGGCGCTGGAGGCAGGCTGCCAGGCGGTGGTGATGCTGGACGCCGACGGCCAGCACGACCCGGCGGAGATTCCGCTGTTCCTGCGGGCCTACCGGGAGACCGGGGCCGACCTGATCATCGGCGTGCGGGACTTCCGCCAGATGCCGCCGGTGCGCCGCACCACCAACACCATCGGGCGCTGGCTGTTCTCCTGGGCGCTGGGCCAGCCGGACCGGGACAACCAGTCCGGCTATCGGCTGGTGAGCCGCCGGCTGATGGAAGCCATGCTGGACAGCGCGGAGAGCAGCTTTGAGTTTGAGGTGGAGATGATCACGGTCTGCGTGGAGCGCGGCTTCCGGCTGGGCTGGGTGCCGATCCGCACCATCTACGCCGGGGAGCGCAGCCACATCCGCCCCCTACGGCACGTGGTGCACTTCCTGCGCATCGTCTGGCAGACCCGCCGGCGCATCCGCCGGGCGCGGCGCGCCCAGCAGCGGACGGCAGCCCGCTGAGCGCCCCCTCCCCTCAACTGACGATGGTCAGCAGCACGCTGAGGGTGACGATGCTGGCCAGCGTGCTGACCATGATCGCCGCCGTGGTGAAATCGGAGTCGCTGCCGAACTCCGTGGCAAGCACGCCGCTCATCACGGCGGTGGACATGCTGGCCTCCACGATGGTCACCTGGCGGGCCACGCCGGTGAGGCCTACCAGGGCCACCAGGGGGAAGGCGATGAGCGGGGCGACCAGCAGCCGCATCCCGGCGGCGACGCAGATCGGCCCCAGCCGCCCCCTGACCTGGGCCTTCCGCAACTGCACCCCCAGCAGCACCAGCATGGCGGGGACCGCCGCCTGGCCCAGCAGCGTCACGGCGCGCTGCACGGGCAGCGGCAGGGCCGTGCCCGTGAAGTTCAGCAGCAGGCCCAGGGCCATGGCATAGGGCAAGGGGACGCGGAACACGTTGAGCAGGGAGCGGCGGACGGAGGCCGACCCGCGCGAGGCGATGTAGACCCCCACCGTGTTGGCCATCACCGCCGAGGCCACGTAGAAGACCATGGCCCGCTGCAACCCGGCCTGGCCGAAGGCGAACTCGTTCAGCGGCAGGCCATAATTGCCCGCGTTGATCAGGATGATGCTGAGCAGAAAGGCGCTCTCTTCCTTGCGATCCAGCCGCAGCAGGCGCGCCACGCCCACTCCCAGCAGGGCCAGGGCAAAGGTGAGAATGACCGTGACCGCCGCGATCTGCCCGATTTCCTCAGCCCGCAGATCGGAGCGGGACATGCCATCCAGCACCAGGAAGGGCGAGAAGAGGTAGATGATGAGGCTGGAGAGCGTGCGCGGGTTGGGATTGAACAGGTGGCCGACCAGCATGGAGAGGCCAATAACGACAAAGATGGGGAGGATGACGTTGTAGGCAACGCCCAAAACCGTTTCCATCGCGTTGGGTACGCTCCTGGTTGCGTTCGACTGCGAAACCCGGCCCGGAGTCAGCCGTCAGGTCCACCCACACCTCACGACCGCCGAAGCCATCCAGCAGGTCGTGCGCCCGCACGCGCACCCGCGTGACCCCCGGCGGGATGGCGATGCCGCTCTGGCTGCGGATGAAGGGCTGCTCATCCACGTGGGGGTGCAGCAGCAGGCGGGTGAAGGGGCTATCCGGGTCGGGTTTGAGCACTGTGCCCTCCGGGGTCACCACGTCCCAGCCATCGGCGTAGTCCTCCCAGCCGGTATCCGGGTGACGCACCGTAACGTAAAAGGTCCAGCTCCCATCGGCGGCCTGCACGGCGCGCACGAACTCCACGTCCGCGTCAGCAGCGCCCCGCGCGCCCCCGGCGGGTTGCGTCGGCATCGGCGTTAGCTCAGCGGTTGGCGTGGGTGTGGCAGTCGGCGCCCCGGGAACACCGCAAGCGGCGAGCAGCAACAACAATATGAGCAACAGGCTGGGCATAACTATGACCGCCTTTTACCGAAACGTGGCAGGCAACGCTTATGGCCCGGCCATTATGCCGCGCCCAGGAATGCGCCCCGGCCCTTGCTGGCCGCCTGGCTGCGCGGGCGAATCATCCACAGCCCCGGGGACAACCCCTGGACAACCGGTGCATATCCTGGGGATAAACGGCCAGCAGGCCACAGCGCACAACGAAAAAGGAGCGTATGGACGCTCCTGCTATCAGATACACCCCCGGCCACAGCGGGCAGCAGGGCGTCTAGCCGTTGCCCCCGGCGTTCTCCTCCTCGGCCTCGTCGTCCCAGGTGATGATCCAGACGCAGGCCCCGGCGACCAGCACCGTAGCCACAACCAGGGCCAGCCATTGACCGGGCAGCAGGCCCACGTCCCGCGCCTCGATCACCAGCAGGATGACCATGCCCAGGGCCAGCACGATCCAGGCGACCAGGCGGGGATGTTCCTCCACCCAGGCAGCTCCCGGTAATTGCCTCAACCTGTCTAGCATCGCTCCTCCGCGTTACAGGGGTTTGAGGACACGCTCGGCGCGCAACTGCTTGGCGTAGATAACGGTGCCCTCCGGCTGGCTCTCGCGGGCCGCCTCCCGCCAGGCGGGCACTTTGATCTGCTCCAGCGTGCGCGGAGCATACCCCATGGTGGCGAAAACATCCAGCACCGTCTGGGGTGTATCCGGCGGCAGAAAGAAAAAGCCGATCTCGCTCTGTAGTTCCTTGGAGGACTCCTCGACGGCTTCGATCAGGCCGGTAATGACCTGGGGCAGCCTGGCCTCCGGCAACACGTAGAACTCGTCCACGCGCGTGATCAGGTTTTCCACCTGAAAACCCACCAGGCCCACGTTGCGCCCGTTGGCCTCCGCCAGCATGTAGCTCTTCTGGCCAAAGGCCGTCATCACGTCCATGCGGGTGTGCTCTTTACCGGTAAGTTGGGTGAGCAGGCTGGCGATGTCGTCGGCATTGCGGGGCTTGCCCCGCCGTATGGTCACCTCCGTGATCTCCTGGGGCGGCGCAGGCTGCCCGGCAGGGGTGGGCTGGGCCTCGATCTGGATGGTGCGGGCCTCGGCTTCGGCGGCCTCCTTCTGGCCGAGCGACTGGATCAGGCCCCGCCATTCCTGCTGCACCAGCGCCCACATCTGCTCCGGCGTGCCGTTGTTGGGGAGCACCACGTCAGCGCGCTGTAGCTTTTCCTGCTGGGGGTTTTGCAGCTCAATCCGCTTGCGGGCCTCCCACTCGGAGAGGCCGCCCTTCGTCAGGCGGGCGATCTGGTTCTCCGGGGTGCAGTCCACCACCCAGATCGCGTCCACGGCGTCGGCAAACGCGCCCTCCAGCAGGTCAATGGCCTCCACCACGATGACGCCGTGCCTGGCCCGCCCGATGAGCGTATCCACGGCGCGCCCGACAATCGGCTGGGTGAGCGCCTGCAAGCGGCGCAGGGCGTCTGGATGGGAAAAGGAGACGGCGGCCAGCCTGGCCCGGTCCACCCGCTTCTCGCCGTCCAGAATCCACGTGCCAAAGGTCTGGATCACAGGCTGGTACAGGGGCGCGCCGGGGGCCATCGCCTGGTAGGAGAGACCGCCCGCGTCGATGGTATACGCGCCCAGGTGCTCCAGCATACGCCGCACCAGGCTCTTGCCCATCGCCAGATTTCCCGTGAGGCCGATTACATATTTACCTGGCCAGCGACCCACGATCGTCCCTCCCGGTTAAGCACCATGTCAATTAATCCATGGGGATTGTATCTTGGGGCGCGTTCCAGGGCAACCCGGCCCAACGCGCCGCGCCCCGCCTCAATACAACGGCCCCAGGTAGCGCCCGGTGGAGCCGGAGCCGTCGGCGGGCAGCAGGGCATACACCGCCCCCGACTCCGCGCTGAACATGGCCCCCCGCTCGAACGACTGCCAGGTCCCGGTGTAGCCGGATTCCTCGCTCACTGCCCAGCCCAGGGCATTGCGGATGCCCCCGTGCACGCGCCAGGCCAGCCCGAAGCCCCGGATGGGCTGCCTGACGCCGGGCGGCACGGCCAGGCTGGGGTCGTCCGGCGGCTGGCCCTCCTCCCATTGGTCCGGCACACGCCAGTAGCGGTTACTGACCCCATCCACCACCTGGGTGGTCAGCGCCCAGATCTCGCGCGTCACGCGCCAGAACATCATGCCGTGCTCAAAGCTCTGCTGGGCCATCTGGTAGGTCTCTGGCGGGCCGGTGGGACAGCCGAGGGCCGGGGCGACCTCCGCCTGGCCCGTGTAGGCGGCCAGGAAAGCGGGGGCCACCTCCAGGGGACAGCCCCCGCCGGAAGCGCCCGCCACCGGCACGCCGCCCCCCGCCGCCAAGAAGAGCGTCGCCGTGGGGAACACCCCAGGCTCCACGCCGGGGACGGCGGTCGGCGGGCGCAGGGTGGCCTCCACCACAGCCATCACCGGCGCGGTGGGCAGGACGATAGGCGCCGAGCCATCGCCCATGAAGACGCCGACGTAGGGGGTGGGGCTGGGCGTGGCGGTCGGCGGGGCGGGGGTGGCGGTGGGGCTGGCGGCGCGGGTGGGCGTGGGCGGGACCACCGGAGTCGAAACCGGCGTGGGCGACAGCACCACGGTGGCCAGTTGCTTGGGCGCGAGCAGGCTTTCGGGCGGGGGGACAGGCGTGGCGGGGCCGCAGGCAGCGCCCAACAGGACCAGCGCAGCCAGGCCCAGCAGAAGCGGCGGGCCAGGCAGTCGGCTTCCGGGGGCTGGGGACAGGGGGCGGCCTTCCGCCACGGCGCTACTCGAAATCTTCAAACTCATCCAGGAAGGCTTCCGCGTCCTCGCTATCGGTGGACCACTCATCCAGGTAATCGCGCACGCCCTCCCGGATGCGCTCGTCCGGATGACGCAGCGCGGCGCGCAGGGCCTTCAGCAGGTCATCCTCGCTGAAGTCATCCAGACGCTCGGCGGCCATATCCACCAGGATATCCGGCCCGTCCTCCTCCATGACGTAGGTCGCCAGCTCAGGGATGGCGCTCTCATCCAGGCCCTGGAAGAGCTGGACGAGCATTCCCTCAAAGTCGCCGCCCTCCTCGTCCTCCTCGTCCCAGTATCCGCTGCCCAGCACGTCCAGCAGCGGCAGCAGCGGCGTGTTCAGGCTCAAAAGGATGTCGATGGTGGCAGCGGCCACCTCATAATCGCCCTCGGCCAGCGCACGGCGCAGGGCAGCCAGCTCCGTCTGTTGTTGGGATGTCAGGTCAGCCACGATCAACCCCCCTGGCTCAGCCCCGGACAGGCCTCGCCGTATACACCACACCGGCCAACTCGTACAACTCGGCCAGCTCTGGCCTCCCGCGTGCGCGGAAGCGGCGGCTGGCTTCATCATTCGATACCCATTCTACATCGGTCATACGCTCGCCGTCTACGGGATTCTGCGGCTGGCCGACCACGCTCACCGGGCCGTAGCCCACGCCATTACTCTAACTGAACTGGACCTCAGGAAAGCAATTTTGCCATGTAGTATTCGTCTACGTAGACGCCGTCGATGAGCAGGGCGTGCCGCCGGGTCCCCTCGATCTGGAAACCCATCTTGCGGTACAGGGCCAGGGCGGCTTCATTGTGGGTGATGACGGTCAGCTCCAGGCGGTGCAAGCCGTGCTGCCAGGCCCACCGCTCCATCTCCGTGAACAGGCCGGTGCCGATGCCCTGCCGCCAGAAGGGCTGCAAGACCGCCACGATCACCTGCGCGACGTGCCGGTTGCGGCGGTAGCGCCCACCCAGCGCGGCCAGGTAGCCGACCAACTTCCCCTGGTGCTCCGCGACGAAGATGGCCTGGTTCTCTGTGCTGAGGATGTCGTGGATGTGCAGGCGCTGCTCCTCCACGGTGGTGCGGCGCTCGCCCGGCTCCAGCAGCATAAAGTCGGACTCGCTATCCAGTTGCAGGCAAAGCTGCAGAAAGGCTTCGGCGTCCTCGCCAGTGATGAAACGCACGGTCACAGGCATGGCCTCCCTCCTCCCATCCGCCGCCGGCGCTACCGGCGGTCCAGCTTCCGCAGGACATACAACGTGGTCAATATCAGGAGCAGAAACGGCAAGAAGGTCAGCGCCACCACAACCGCCAGTTGCCAGGGCGGCTCGTTCAACACCAGTTGCCAGTTGATCTCGCTGGCGTCTTTGATCAGCGAGGGGATGGAGACCAGGGAGAGCAGGATCAGCATGATGGAGATGGTGAGGCCGGTGCGGCTGGCCGTCTCCTCCTGCTCCTGGCTCTCGTACTGAAGCTGAGTGCTGCTGTAGTAGCTGAGAAAGGCGTTCAACTCCTGCACGTTGGCATTGACGTGGTCCGCAATGCGGTGGACGCCAAGCTGCTCCAGCACGTGCGAGAAGATCAGCACCACGTCTGTGGCGTGGGAGATGCTGGAGGGCACCAGGGCGTAGCGCAGCTCCGGCAGGATGTTGAAGGCCTCCGAGACACCCTGCGCCAGGGCGTTGAGCCGCCGCTTGTCCTCCGCGCTGAGCAGGCCGTCGTTGACGCGGGCCGTCAGGCCGGAGATGGAGGCCAACATCTCGGTGCTCTGCCGCTCGATGAGCTGCCACTCCGTCCGCAGGTTGACCAGCCATTCCACGCCGCGCGACACGCCCTGCCAGTACTGGCGGCGGGTGTAGCCGTCCTGGTCGTCCGCGCCTTCCGGCTCATCGGAGGGCACGGTGTAAACCAGCAGCGCGTCGTTGGTCACCAGGCAGAGGTCGCTGCGCCAGGGCGAGAGGTTGAAGAGATCGGACTCCGTAACCGGGCGGCGGCGGCGCATGTCCTGGGCCGCCCCGCCGCGCAGCACGGTGGCCAGGCGCATCATCCCCAGGGCAAAGGAGCCGTACTCCGCGACCAGCGCATCGGGCAGGATCGCCTGGCCGCCGCGCTGCACATGGTCGAGCAGGATGGTGGTGTAGCGATCGTGGAGTGGCAGGCGGCCCCGCCGCTGCTCCGGGTCGAAGGCAATGTGGACCGGGTGGCCGTCGTCATCCACCAGGTCCAGGCAGCCCCCTATGGCCTGCACCAGCGCGGCGGTCACGTCCATGGCAATGCGCCAGCTTGAGCGCGATTCCCGGTAGTCCAGATCGCCACGTGCCCGCTCCACCCGCTGGATCTCGGCAGCGATGTAGGAGAGGGGCACGTCCTCAAAAGCGCGGACCATGCGCACCACGGCGAAGCCGTTGCGGGTCAGCTTCACCTGGTAGTCCCAAAGGGGGAAGGACTCGATGAGGACTTCGTCGCCGTCCAGGGGATTGGCGCGCTGCACAAAGGCGGCCTCGTCCAGGCGGTAGGTGGGCAGGAAGTACTGGGAGAGCACATAGCCGCGAAAGATGCGCATCTGATGGGCGGCTTCCAGCAGGTCGTGCTCGTCCACGTCCAGCACAAAGGGGGCGCGTATCCGCTCCGGCAACGCTTTCAGGTAGCGGCCCAGCGCCGGGGTGCCGCGAATGTGCTCGAAGCGGGCGGCGTCTGCGCCGTCGGCCTGCTGGCCGCGCCGCACGAAGCGCTTGAGGTTGACGATCATGTTCAGGGCGACGGTGCCGCTGGCCTTGATGGGGGTATCGCCGGTCAATGCGGGCATAGGGAGGGTGCTCCTGACGGGGATCACTGCGCCGATGGTTCTGCACTTAGTATAGTGGGGGACAGGCTCCAGGGCGAATACAGCCGACGGCGCGAGCGGCTGGCGCAGAGGGGCTGACTTTATCCTATTTTCTCACTATAATCTTAGTTGTAGTCTTGATCACCCGCCACACAGTGAAACGAGCAATGACTATGAACGAACAGATGTTGTTGGAGCCAGTTGACGACAGCCTGCCTATGCGTCCATCCGGGATATGGAGCAAGGCTTCCACAAAATCAATAAAAATCCTGGTAGCTGACTGCAATGAGGCAATCGACCAAATTGTCGCAGAAATAAACCGTGTGGATAAACCGCCATTCAGCAAGACAGACTGGAATTCACTGTCATTAGCTTTTCTTGATCCAGAGGGATTAGAGTTGAACTGGACCACCGTTGAAAAGTTGGCATCACTGAGACGCGCTGATTTAGTAATTAACTTCTCAATTGGCGGCCTCCGTCGCACTGCGGCTCAGGCATTGTCTTTGTCGCCAGGGGAACATCAGGCGGATCGCTTTTTTGGAATATCAAGTTGGCGGGATATTCCTCAAAACCCTGACGGTTCAATGCCCACGCATGAATGGATCGAATTCTACAAATCGCGTCTGATGAACCTGGGCTATACAAATTGGGGAACCCCGGTCAGTGTCAAGAATACCCGTGGCGTTGAACTGTACAGGCTGCTCTTTGCAAGCAAAGACGAAAAGCTAAGCGTCAAACTATGGGAAGATGCCCGCAAAAAAGGCCCAGAGCAAAAGTCATTGCTTTGAGCGTGCTGCCGCCAACTCCAGGAGAGGTATCTCCCATTCGACCACCGGTATATCTGATCTCTTGTCTTTCGAGTGCGGATATTCCTCCCGCCAGGGAGACCACTCCAGATTTCCTTTGAAGAAAACCGGGATGTGAAATTCATCCACAATGCGGAGAACCCGCTCGA
>FWPU01002141.1_pt1 | contig 17519 bp, 10 predicted proteins | sample 2228361 | NCBI WGS metagenome assembly FWPU01 (sample SAMEA103939777, study PRJEB20133) | metagenome
TTTTGGCTACAGCGCAGAAGAAGCATTGGGCAGAACGGTTGACGACCTAATTATTCCGCAGCAAAAGCAAGACTGGGTTGACCGAGAATGGAAAAAGATGGTCGAGAATGCCCAAGGTGAGACCCAATCCGTGACATTGGAATTTGAATGTTGTACAAAAAGCGGCTCACTAGTGCCCGTTGAAGTGTCCCTTTGGCTAACAACCGTAGAGAATGAATGGATCGGTACAGCCAGCGTGCGTGATATTTCTGACCGAAAGCATATCCAAGAAGCCATTCAACGCCGCGATGCCATCCTGACAGCCGTCAACTACATTGCTGAGCATTTGCTTCAAGCCGATGATTGGAAAGATGTCATCCACGAAATCCTAGCTACGTTGGGAATAGCCACAGAAGTCGATCGGGTTTACATCTTTAAGAAAGACGATGAACAAATCGATGACGACATTAGGGTCAGTCAAATTTTTGAATGGACTGCGGACGGCATTCCCCCTCAAATCGACAATCCCGATTTACAAGCTCTTCCCCTGCGTCAAAGTGGCTTTGGGCGCTGGTTAGAGATGCTCTCGCAAGGAAAGGCGCTGTATGGGTTGATTGCCGAGTTTCCAGAATCCGAACAAGCGTTACTGAGCGTCCAGGATATTCTATCATTAGTAGTTGTGCCAATCTCCATCGAAGACCAATGGTGGGGCTTTATTGGTTTTGACGATTGTCATACCCCTCGCCCGTGGAGCCAGCCTGAAATTGATGCCTTGCGCGCCGCAGCCAGCATAATCGGCACCGCCATTCACCGCCAGGAGATGAGCCGCCAAATCCAACACAGTGAAAGACGCTATCAAAATTTGGTCGAACAATTGCCTTGCGTAGTCTATGTTGCCGTTGCAAATGATAGAGGAGCGCTTCAAGCAGAATACATCAGTCCAAATGTCCAAGATTTATGTGGGTATGCGCCATCAGAGATTTATAATGATCCTTATCTTTGGATACAACGCATTCATGCGGAAGATCGGTCGCAAGCCATCCAAATTTATCGCCAACACATCCGTGCGCTCACAGCCTGGGATCAGGAATATCGCCTGGTGGGGAAAAACGGCGAAGTTATCTGGGTGCGCGAGCAAGCGATTCCAATTCTCGATCCCGAAACGCAAATCGTCAGGGCACAAGGTATCATCCAAGACATTAGCTTGGAAAGGCGACGCCAACGCGAACAACAAGCCATTCAACTCGTCCATCAAGCCCTGCAGGCTGATCTTGACCTTAGTAGTTTGCTCAACCGACTGCTTGAGGCAGTCATTCACGCTGTCCCCAACGCGGAAAAGGGCAGTATCTTATTAGTCAATGGAGCAGACCGTCTTTCTTTTCGCGCCTTATATGGCTATCAAGACCAGCGCATCTGGCAAATTGATTTTCCGATCTCTTCCGGCTATTCAGCAAAAGCCTTTCGAGAACGCCGCCCGTTGATTATCTCCGATGCACGATCAGACCTTTCCATCCGTTATGAAGGAGAATTGGAAGAAATGGCAGCCATCCAGAGCGCGATTGTCGCCCCGCTCCTCCTTCACGATCAAGCGATCGGGGTCATCTCAATTGATAATGCGAGCCAAAAAAATGCTTTTACGCAAGAAGATTTGCACTTTCTCAGTCAGATTGCCTCAACAGCCGCATTGGTAGTCGAAAACATCCGCCTCTTGGAAAACGCCCGTCAACGTCTGGAGGAACTTAAGGTGCTCAGTGACCTCAGTTTCTGCCTCCGAACGGCAGAAACCCATCATGAAATGATCGAAGCCGTTTTAGATCAGCTTCTCGCAGGGCTTGAGGTTCATTGCGTAGCCATTCGACTCATCGATACACAAAGCAAACAAATTGTCCATGAAGCCAGCCGCGGCTTTTGGCGTGATCAAGATCAGGTGATTCAGTCAATGGGCATTGAGCACTTCACCACCCTTCTCGAAAACAAAATGCCCATTGTGTTCAACAAGCTAGCGTGCGATCCTGTTGAAGGGTGTCAGTGTACGTCTCTTGCTGCGATTGCTTTGGTTGCCAAAGAGACAACCATCGGTGTTTTGATTGTCGGACGCATCGGAACGATATCCGAACAGGACATCCATTTACTCGAAGCCATCGGAGATATCGCTGCCAACGCGCTGTATCGCGCAAGCCTGTACGAAATCACCGAGAAGCAATTGCGCTATTTGTCTTCTCTTTATACGATCGATCGAGCTATTAGCAGCCGTCATGACCTACAATCCATTCTCAAAATCATTGCCCAAGAAGCCAAAACCCAGTTAGGCATCGACGCACTGGGCATCTATCTATACGAACCATATTCCAATCTGCTAAAGTACATGGCTGGCGACGGCTTCCGCACCCTTCTGATCCAAAACACCGTTCTGCCAGTTGGAGAAGGGGTCATTGGACAAGCCGCCAAAGAACGGGTCCCTATTTACATCGCAAATATTTTCACTTTGAATGATCCTTTGGCTAAGTCCAAGTTATGTCTGGAAGAGGGGTTTGTCTCTCATCATATTGCCCCTCTACTGATCCAAGACCAACTCAAAGGTGTCCTAGAGGTTTTCCACCGCCAGCCATTCGACCCTCCTCAGGATTGGCGTGCTCTTTTTGAAGCTTTTGCCGATCAAGCTGCCATTGCCATTGACAATGCACAGCTCTTTGAAGATATTCAGCGGTCAAATATACAGATCTCAATCGCTTATGATGCTACCATTGAGGGTTGGGCTAAAGCACTCGAACAGCGTGACCGCGAAACCCTCGGTCACTCCAATCGCGTCACCGAGTTAACCTTACACCTTGCAGCAGAAATGGGGATACCTAGCGATCAAATGATTCATATCTGGCGTGGTGTGCGCTTGCACGACATTGGAAAAATGGCTATTCCCGATAGCGTTCTTTTGAAACCCGGGCCGCTAAGCGATTTAGAGCGGGAAATCATGCGTCGTCATCCACTCTACGCTTACGAATTACTGTCCCCTATCGAATATCTGCGCCCTGCATTGGATATCCCCTATTGTCATCATGAAAACTGGGATGGCAGCGGCTACCCAAGAGGTTTGAAAGGAGAGGAAATCCCGCTCGCTGCACGCATTTTCACTGTGGTGGATGTGTGGGATGCATTGACCAGTGATCGTCCCTATCGCCCTGCATGGACTCCCGAAAAAGCATTAGAATATATCTGTGAGCAACGAGGAAAGAAATTTGACCCCAAGATCGTCGATCTTTTCTTGCGCATTATCGAGGAGATTCGGAGCAAAGAATCCAACCAATGAGCGATTATCAAACCCTTATCAGCCCAAGAGAGTTAGCCAATCACCTCTCCGATCCAAACTGGGCAGTGATTGACACGCGTTTTACCCTTGGCCAGCCCGAACGAGGCAGGCAAGATTATCTGACTGCCCATATTCCTGGCGCTGTTTATGTACACCTCGAAGAAGAAATGTGCGCGCCGGTTATCCAAGGTAAAAGCGGTCGTCATCCCCTGCTGCCCCTCCCAGAGACAGTTGCCTTGTTCTCGAGATTAGGGATAGATCAAACTGTCCAGGTGGTTGCCTATGATGATTGGACGCCCATAAGCGGAGCAGTTGCTGCCCGTTTATGGTGGATGCTTAGATGGCTGGGGCACGAACGAGTTGCCGTGCTTGACGGCGGTTGGCAAGCTTGGATCGACGAAGGTTTGCCTACCCGATCCGGCCGAGAGACTCGCACTCCCCGCACCTTTACGCCTAACCTTCAATCTCACCTTTATGCGAGCACCGACGAAGTCAAAATTGCACTCCGGAACCCTACTTGGAAAGTCTTTGACTCGCGCACAGCCGATCGCTACCGAGGTGAAAACGAAACCATTGATCCAATCGCCGGCCACATCCCCGGCGCCATCAATGCTCCATACGTTGAAAACGGACAGCCCAATGGATGCTTCCGCCCTATTGGGGAACTTCGAGAACGCTTTACCAAATTACTGGGCGAAACACCTGCTCATCAGACAATCTTTTACTGTGGTTCGGGGGTAACAGCAGCCGTCAATGTCCTCGCTCTCAAACACGCCGGCTTGGGGGATGCGCGCTTATATGTCGGCTCGTGGAGTGAATGGATCACCGACCCCCAAAACCCCGTTACCCAATAGACAAAAACCTTTTTCTAACACATTTTTGACATCTTTCACCTCGCTTGTGGGTTATAATCGGTAGTTTGAACAAGCTCAGTATGCTGATTGTCTAAGCATACAGGAGCTGTTTAATCAGTTATCTTCACCAATGCCTTGGTGAAAATTGGCATCGGAGTATCTAAATGGACACGCAATCTTATCTCGACTTATATCACCAAATGGTGCTCATTCGTCTTGTCGAGGAAGCAGCCGCTGTGCTCTACCAGCAGGGTAAAATCGGCGGTTTTCTACACCTTTACATTGGACAAGAAGCCGTTAGCACCGGCATCATCTCTGCACGCCGACCCCAAGATCGCATTATCACCGCTTATCGCGATCATGGTGTAGCCATTAATGTCGGCATCCCTGCAAAGCTCGTCCTCGCAGAGTTGCTTGGCAAAGTGACCGGTGTCTCCAAAGGCAAAGGGGGGTCGATGCACTTGGCGGATGTACAGCGAAATTTCTGGGGAGGGCACGCCATTGTTGGCGCTCACCTGCCGATTGCCGCTGGCTTAGCGCTTGGCGATCAGTACCAAGGAAATGATGGAGTTACCATTTGCATGTTTGGTGATGGAGCCACAAACATCGGCTTCTTCCACGAGGCGCTGAATCTCTCAAAGGTCTGGAATTTACCTGTCCTATGGGTATGCGAAAACAACCAATACGGGATGGGCACCGCTGTTGAACGCGCGTCAGCCGTCAGTGAGATCCGTCAAAAAGCCCTCGGTTATGATATGCCAAATAGCCGTGTAGACGGTATGGATCTGATTGCCGTGCGGGAAGCTAGCCTCGAAATCCTAGAGAAAATCCGTTCTGGCGGAGGTCCTTACTTTTTGGAAGTGGTCACCTATCGCTTCCGCGGCCATTCAATGGGCGATCCGGAACGCTACCGCAAACCCGAGGAGATCCACCACTGGCAGGAGAACGATCCCATCGGGATTTATCGGCGCTATTTGGAAAGTCACTCCATCGCTACCCAACAAGCGTTAGATGCGATTGATCAACAGGTGGAAAAAGAAGTGGCTGAGGCTGTACGTTTCGCCGAGGAAAGCCCCGAACCCCCCCCAGAAGCGCTATTCGAAGATATCTACGCGGAGTGAGATAATTATGGCACGCATAACCTACCGAGAAGCAATTTCAAAAGCCTTATGGGAGGAAATGGAAAGAGACCCATCCGTTTTTATTTTAGGGGAAGAAGTGGGTGTTTGGGGAGGGACCTACGCGGTCACCAAAGGTTTTTACGATCATTTCGGGCCGAAACGAGTGATGGATACACCGATCGCTGAAGCAACGATTGTTGGCGCTGCAATTGGGGCAGCTTTGACCGGTTTACGCCCTGTGGCTGAACTGATGACCATCAACTTCGCTTTTGCTGCTATGGACCATATTGTCAATCAAGCCGCTAAGTTACGCTATATGTTTGGTGGACAATTCACCTTGCCGTTGGTCATCCGCACGGTTAGTGGCGGAGGGCGGCAATTAGGTGCAACACACTCCCAAACCCCCGATGCGATCTTTGCTCATTTTCCCGGCTTGAAAGTGGTTGCGCCGGGCACTCCCGAAGACGCTAAGGGTCTGCTCAAAGCTGCTATTCGCTCGAACGATCCAATCCTATTTATCGAACACGCCACACTCTATCAAACGCGCGGTGAGGTGCCCGATGAAGATTATCTCATCCCAATCGGACAATCGAAAATTCAACGTCCTGGACGGGATGTAACCATCGTCACCTATAGCAAGATGCTCGAACTGTCTACTAAAGCCGCTGATCAACTCGCCAAAGAAGGGATTGAGGCAGAAATTGTCGATCTGCGCACATTGAGACCGCTGGATATGCAGCCGGTCATCCAGTCCTTCAAGAAGACCAATCGAGCAGTGATCGTCGAAGAAGGTTGGCGATCTTACGGTGTTGGCTCGGAGGTCGCCTCTCGGCTATACGAAGAGGCGTTTGACTACGTTGATGCACCGATTCAACGGATCGCCCAAAAAGAAACGCCCTTACCTTATAATCGCACATTGGAACAAATGGCACTTCCACAGGTTGAAGACATCGTGCGTGCCGTCAAGGAGGTGTTGTGATGGCTGAAATTGTCACCATGCCCAAACTGGGCTTTGATATGGCAGAAGGAACTTTGGTGCGCTGGGTGATTGCTGAAGGTGAAACGGTTAATAAAGGAGCTGTATTGGCAGAAATCGAAACCGACAAAGCCACGGTAGAAGTGGAAGCCAATACCAGCGGCACCCTGTTACGCCACCTGGTCGAACAGGGAAGCGTCGTACCAGTTAATACACCCATTGCAGTAATCGGCCAACCTGGTGAAGAAATCCCCCTCCCTTCAACAACCGATCAAGGAGAAATCAGCCAACCATCAGAAAAGGAATCAACACCACCGCTTGAGGTTGCGTCTGAACTACCTGCGCAGTTGGAAACTGAAGAGGGGCGATTACCAGATGGTGTTCGAGCGACACCTCTGGCTCGGCGCTTAGCACTCGAAAGCGGCATTGATATCCGCAACGTTAGCGGTACAGGGATACAAGGACGCATCCGTAAGGAGGATGTTGAAGCCTACCTTGCTATGCAATCGCAAACAATTCCAGAAGCGATGCCAACGTCTTTACCGGTCTCCTTAGCTGAGCCTTCGCCAATAGCAGCTTTCACTCCATCGGCCGACCGACGGGTACCCATGTCCAAACTGCGGGCAATTATTGGCAAACGCATGGCTCAATCCACCCAAAGCGCGCCGCATTTCTTCGTCACCCACGAGGTTGATGTCGAGGCTTTACTGGAGTTACGCCAAGAAGTCAACCAGTTGCTCCCCGAAGGGGAAAAAATTTCTGTCAACGATTTTGTGGTGCGTGCAACTGCCTTAGCGTTGCGTTCGTTTCCGAATCTGAATGCCTCTATCGATGAAGAGAAAAGTGAAATCATTCACCATGGAGCGATCAACATCGGTGTAGCTGTTGCACTTGAAAACGGACTGATTACAGTGGTTTGTAAGAACGCTGATCTAAAAAGCGTTCGTGCAATCTCAGGAGAAATTCGCCTGTTAGTTAATCGAGCCAGAGAGGGCAAAGTTCGCCCCGAAGACATTGAAGGTTCAACCTTTTCCATTAGCAATTTAGGCATGTTCGATGTCTTACAATTTACTGCGATCATCAACCCACCTGAAGCAGCAATTTTGGCAGTTGGGTCTGCTCGCCAAATGCCAGTGGTCAAAGAAAATGCCCTACAGATTGGTTGGCGGATGAACTTGACCATCTCTGTCGATCACCGCATTTCCGATGGCGCAGAGGCAGCTCAGTTTTTACAGAAATTAGCCGCCTATCTTGAAAATCCACTCCAAGTTTTGCTCTAAGAAGCAATCAAAGGAGTGCGGCAAGCTGTGGTTGATTTTAATTACGAGATTCGCTATATCGAAGCTCTCCTGCCTGAAATGGAGAAATATCTCCGTTCAAGGGAGCTATATCGTGTGGTCTTCATACCTAAAGAAGCCGGAGAACCGCCTTATCCGACCTTAACGCTTGGCACCTTCCTTCTAGCTCTCAAAAGAGCACAAGGTTTCTGTAAGACAGCCGCGCAACATTCCCAATGGCAAAAGAATGCTCGGGAGACCGATCGCCTGCGGGCACGTTGGAGACAAGCTTGGCTGGAAAAAGCCAAGCTTGATTCTTCTGCGCGATTACGGCGTTGGCAAGATTTTCTTCGCGAATATCTGCAAAAACCGGCCGATCAGATTGACCGCTATGCTTACGAGGTACGCAACCGAGTCATCCTCGATTTGCTTCGAGAGCAAAACCCCGAATTGCCAGAAATTTGGGGTACCCTCGAACAATTAGACCAACACTTACAAGCGCGCTGGATCAGGGGAGAATTTCTCTGGGAGAGTGAACTACAATCGACTTTTCCTGTTGACCAGTTCTGGTTTTTGTGGGGCAAACCTTGCTAACAAGGCTACGTCGCTTTGCGGCTCCGCCCTACTCATTAGCGGCGTGATTCGCGTACTCGGTTTTGGATTGTTCCTCACCTTTTATAAAAAAGGAGTAATTCAGTTACAATGATCTTAGGATCTCAAAAAATCCTTCGCACGGTCATCTTCGACTTCGATGGTGTTCTCGCCGATACTTTAGCCGAAATGTTACGCTATTCCGATCAAGTATGCGCTGAATTAGGTTATCAGAGGAAAACCACCCCCGAAGATATCGAACAACTGCCTCGTATGGGGTTTGACCACCTTGCCCGCCAACTCGGCATAGATGAACACTTGATCCCCCAATATATTGAAAAAGTCCTGCGTTGTTTTGACAATCAACCGATCACTTTTCCGCTATTCGAAGGTATGCAGGAGGTGGTGATCGATTTAGCCGGTGATTCTTTTTTAGCCATCGTCAGTGGTAATTTGCAGCGCGTTATTCACCGGTTCCTAAGAGAACACCATCTTGATCAATATTTTCAGCGAATTGAAGGAATCGATCAACCTGGAAACAAGCGGCAAAAAATCGAAGCGATTCGTAAAAAAGTTTCCCTCGCCTTACCAACCTTTATGATCGGAGATGCGGTTAGCGATATTCTCGCCGCCAAAGAAGCGGGTGCAATCAGTATTGGGGTAAGCTGGGGACACCAAAACCGTCACAAGCTGCTTCAAGCTCAACCCGATTTTTTTGCAGAGACTCCCAGCGAATTAGTACGCATCATTCGCAACAACCCATCTTTCCACTCACGCTAACCTCGTGATAAAATCCCGCCATGCAAGATCAATACACTAACCAAAACCCCTCGAACATCCAGAAACAGCGCTCCAATCGGTTGGCTCTTTCTTTGTGGATAACGCTGGGCTTTGTGATCTTTGAAATTATCAGCGGCTATTTAGCTAATAGCCTAGCGTTATTGACAGATGCAGCCCACAACCTAACCGATGTTTTGACGCTAGCGCTCAGTTGGGTTGCAATTCGTCTGGCGCTCAAGCCAGCCAACTCCAATCACACCTATGGTTATCATCGGGTTGGCATTCTCATTGCCCTGGTCAACGCAGCCAGTTTGATCTTGGTCTCTGCTTTCGTCGGTTTTGAAGCCTATCGCCGCTTTCGCGAGCCGCTGGAAATTCAGTCCACCTTGATGAGCCTCACCAGTGGCATTGCCTTTATCGTCAATTTAGTCACCGCCTTACTCATTCGACATGGCAGCCAGAGCGATCTTAACCTACGCAGTGCTTACTTACACTTAATGGGTGATGTTTTCTCTACCTTTGGCGCCTTTGTTGCCGGCATCGCCATTGCCTTTACCGGGTACAACTGGCTGGATCCATTGGTCAGCCTGATGATCGTTGGTTTTATCCTTTGGAACGCTTTAAAAATCGTTCTCGAAACAGTGCGAATCCTTCTAGAGAGTTCTCCCCGAGACATCAATGTCGATCAACTCATCCAAGATTTACGCCAAATTCCTGGCGTGATCGACGTGCACGACTTGCACGTGTGGAGCATCACCGCCGAAATGCGTTCCCTCTCCGCTCACATTGTCACCCATGACATTAGCTTAAGTGAAGGGGCTATCATTCAAGAGAAAATAGGTCGGTTACTACGCCAACAATACGCCATTGCCCACGCTACCCTACAATTAGAGTGCCAAGAGTGCCAGCCAGCTAGGTTGTTTTGTGATCTCAACCTGACGAACTCTTTATAGTCAATTGGTAAAAGAGATGATGGAATTCCACGTTTCGAGACGCGCTCGCCAAAAATATGATTTCGATCAACGCCTTTTCGCCACCAATGGCAATGTAATTTTTAGCAACTTCCGTGCCGTTCGGGAATTCGCCCAAAAGATCAACGCCAAACGCGACTTGGTAAGCTATCCCGAACGAGCAATTCGAGCCGGGCAACTCAACGCCATGGGGTTAATCGATGAAATTTTGCACCTAGTGGTTGAAAAGTACCGCCAACAGAGACGCGCCGATGTGATGCAGCAAGCGGTTGATCACCTCGAAAAAACCATCGGCAAAGAGACTCTCGATGCTTGCTTATCCCAATTTGTGGCTGAGTTTCCTCCCACACAAGTTTACCTTCAAGAAATTTTAATTGAAGACTACCTGGCAAAAAGCACCTCCTATCCAAGTGGGATATGGAGCAACCGCGCTGTTACGTTAGAAGAAATCTTGCTTTTGTGGTTAGCAAATGTCAATCCTGCTTTTGAACCCTTTCAGGAGCTGTTCGACGACCAAAATTTACAGCAAAACAGCGCCTATTCTCAAATCATCCACCAACTAAACCTCTTCTTTGAAACCCAACCGACTTTTGGCCCCCAAGAACAGAATCTGGTAGCTATGCTGCGCAGTCCTGCGTTGGCTGTTCCCTATTCGCTGCCCGGACAATTGGAGTATATCCGTAAACACTGGGGGTATCTATTAGGGGATATTCTCAAACGGTTGCTCTCGAGTTTGGATTTCGTCAAAGAGGAAGAAAAGGCGATCTTTCCCGGTGGAGGGATCGCAGCGGTGCTCCGCTTTGATAACCTCGAACTGGAACTCGAACGGTTTAGCCCGGATCGTGACTGGATGCCCCGCGTCGTCATGATGGCAAAGAACACTTACGTCTGGCTCGACCAGCTTTCGAAGAAGTATCACCGTGCCATCACCCGTTTAGATCACATCCCTGATGAAGAGCTTGATCAGCTTGCCAAATGGGGTTTCACCGCTTTGTGGTTGATTGGCTTATGGGAACGCAGCCCTGCCTCTCAGCGCATCAAACAACTGCGTGGCAATCCAGACGCAGTGGCTTCCGCTTACTCGCTCTTTGATTACAAAATCGCCAGCGATCTCGGTGGAGAGGAAGCCTTTTACAACCTGCGTCATCGTGCTTGGCAACGCGGCATTCGACTGGCGTCAGACATGGTGCCCAACCACATGGGAATTGATTCTCCTTGGGTCATCAACCATCCTGACTGGTTCATTTCTCTAAACTATAGTCCCTTCCCATCCTATACCTTTAACGGGCCGAATCTGTCTTGGGATCAAAGAGTGGGTATCTTTCTCGAGGATCATTACTACGATAACACCGACGCCGCGGTTGTTTTCAAACGGGTGGATTTTTGGACAGGCAACGAACGTTATATCTATCATGGCAACGATGGCACCTCCATGCCATGGAATGACACTGCCCAACTGAACTATCTGCTCCCAGAAGTACGGGAGGCGGTTATTCAGACAATCTTACACGTCGCCCGTTTATTTCCAATCATTCGCTTCGACGCCGCAATGACCCTTGCCAAGCGTCACTATCAACGTTTGTGGTTTCCTGAACCTGGCAGCGGCGGCGACATCCCCTCGCGCGCAGAACACGCAATGACCAAAGAACAATTCAACGCTGCCTTTCCCAATGAGTTTTGGAGAGAAGTGGTTGACCGTGTCGCTCAGGAAGTGCCAGATACGCTGTTGCTAGCCGAAGCTTTCTGGTTGATGGAGGGGTATTTTGTCCGCACCTTGGGGATGCATCGCGTCTACAACAGCGCCTTCATGAATATGCTGCGCGATGAGAAAAATCAAGAGTATCGCTTGGTGATCAAAAACACCCTGGAATTCGATCCACAAATCCTAAAGCGCTATGTCAATTTCATGAACAATCCAGACGAGCGCACTGCCGTCGATCAATTCGGTAAGGGAGACAAATATTTCGGTATTTGTGTGATGCTGGCAACCTTACCGGGCTTGCCCATGTTTGGTCATGGGCAGATCGAGGGCTTTACCGAGAAATATGGTATGGAATATCGCCGCGCTTATTGGGATGAACATCCCGACCCTGAGCTGGTCGACCGTCACGAACAATGGATCTTTCCCCTACTACGAAAGCGTTATCGATTTGCAGAAGCCGATCACTTTTTGCTCTACGACTTTCAAACCCCAAATGGGTATGTTAATGAGGATGTTTTTGCGTATTCCAACCGATCAGGAGCTGAAAAGGCGCTGATGGTTTACCATAACCGCTATGCGGAAACCGATGGCTTTATTCGAAACTCCTGTGCCTATCTCCAGAAAGATGTCAATGGGCAGAAAAGCCTGATCCGCAAAAGCTTGGCTGAAGGATTAGAAATCGAAGACGATCCCCAGGCCTATACGATTCTGCGCGATTCTCTCAGTGGTTTGGAGTTTCTTTGCAACAATCACGAGCTCCATCAACAGGGTCTTTACCTTCATTTGAAAGCCTATCAATGCTTTGCTTTCCTTGAGTTTAGGACAGTCAGAGACACGCCCGAAGGGATTTACCATCAACTTCACAGTGAATTGCGAGGCAGAGGGATTCCAAGCATAGACCAAGCACTGGCTGAGATTCGCCTGAATCCTGTACGCCAAGCCTTACGGGAATTGATCAACCCCGGTCAATGGAACTGGCTGATCCAACATCAGCATTGCCATGACGACAATTCGCTCGAGGAAGAACAAAGTGTGGTGATGGATCAGATTCAACACAAAGCAGCTATCCTAGCACAGAGAATAGAGACGTATCTATCTAAACCGCTGAACGTTGATCAGTTCCAAGCTGCGCTAAGGTGTTCTTGTCATGTCCTCCTTTCCCAGCTTAGACACCTTCAACCCCATTCCATCGTTGCGCAACTCTGTCAAGGAGATAGTTATATATGGGCAACGGTCTTAGGGTGGATGTTTACTGCCAATCTGGGTACGCTGCAGCAAAACAGCTCTATCACCGCTCTTCAACTGAGTTGGCAATGGTTCCAGGAATGGAAACTTGAGCGCATACTCGAAGAAACTCTTCAAGGCATGATGCTGACGGAAACAGAGGCACAACGTGCCCTGCTTGCCATTCGATTACTCCTCAAATATCCTTTGCATCTAGAGTCCGAGAGCGTCCTTTCTATTTCAGATGCGCTCGCCTTGTGGCTGAGTGATGGGCACTTTCGCCAGTTTATCGGGGTTAATCACTATCATGGAATCGATTGGTTCGTGAAAGAAGCGTATGAAGAATGGTTGGATTTGCTGAGCTTTATAACCGCCCTGTCGCACCATTGCATCGAACACAAAGGCTCTTTTGAGGAGAAAGTTAACCAGCTCGAGCCCTTCTTTTCACTGCTCAGAGAAAACGCGCAACTGAGTAAGTACCAATTGAAGGAATTGCTACGTCTTTGCAATATAACATAGGCCTTAAGAGCGACAAGGGTTGGGATCACTCACTGGTAGAACTGCTTAAATACCTGATCGCCCCGTAAACCAGTCGTAGGACTGACCACTTGATGCAAATAACGAGTACCCAGAGGGGATAAATCAATTCCGCTTGCCAACTCGGTCAAGCGAATTGCATGGGCTGCATAAGCGATCGCGTTCCTAGGTTCGATACGATCGAAATCCTCAAAAAACCATCCACAGGAAGCAAACATGCGTTGGCGTTCCAATTGCGCTTCTAGAAGTTGAAGCAATTGTTGGTGGGCAGACGTGTCAAGCGGTTTTCCTGCCATTTCTATAAAGAATTGTTCCAGCGACACCTGACCGAGGAGAACCTTGAGATAAGCATGGCGCATTTCCCACGGGTCATCCACATATTGCGCCGCTCGGTGAAAATAGATTTGATCGATTTCAGAGGCGATGTGATCAAGCGCTATGCGGAGAGCTTTTTTCCAGCTTGAATCGCCAGGCGTACAAGCGCATCCGCTTGACCAACGCTTGACCCCATGATGGCAACTCCACGAAGTACATTGACGAATGTGCACTAAATCTTCGACAGGAAAATGCTCCAACCATTTGGCAGGGTAAGTGACCTCGATCTCATTCATCCGACAGGATTCGGTTAGCAGTCGCTCTAGAAAATACTGGCGCAGGGATTGATGATGTCCATATAGTTCACCATCTGAAGCCAGTAAGATCAGTTTTCTTTCGGCACGTTTCTTCCCTTCGTGGCGATAGGTAGGTAACAAGTGATCCCTTGTAAAATGATCTGCATTGATGGTCATTTCAGGGTTAAAGCTAATTCCACCGCTCAGGGGAGCATGATAAAAAAAGACTACAATTGATTTTCCCTGCGGTAACTCTACTCGATACGGATGAGTGACATCAAGCTTTTCTTTACGCGCTTGCCAAGGGGCTAAAATCGTAAAGAAAAGCTTCTCATTGGCAAGCACAAGAAGCGTCTCCTGATCGACAGCCGTCTCCGGCAGCCACATCCCCACCGGCTTATGCCCAAACCGCGCCTCGAAATCGGTGATTCCCCATCGCACCTGCGTCACTTTGTCCAAGTAAAATGCCAAAGGAAGGATGGTATGATGATAGGGCATCGCCATTGCGTTTCCGACTCCTTCGCGAGCGATCAAGCGACGATCTGCATTAAGGATCTCTGCAACAGTGTCAGCATGTTCATCTGCCATCCACTCAAACAGCGTAGGACCGACATTGAAGCTGATGCGCTCAAAATTACCCAATTGAACATTGGGCAAATAACACTCGTGATAAATCCTTTCGTTCCAGTTAGGATAAGGGGCTGCGCCTGGCTCTACAGGGATTTTCCCCGTTCGTGGATCTTCACGGGGGGGTTGATAAAAATGGGCATGAACACAAAGATAAGGTTTGGTCATCCGACTCTCAGACAAAATCGCGCCTGATTATACCTTCATTAGCCCCAAAATTCCCTTTCAAAAGCGCAAGAAATCATTTCAATTCTCTTAGCGAGGTAGGGTAAAATACACATAAACAGAAATAGAGTTTTAGACGGTGAAGATATTTTACTTAGCGGCTGAAGCGGAACCTCATATAAAAGTTGGTGGTCTGGGTGATGTGGCCGGTTCGTTACCCAACGCCTTACGGGAGATTACCTCTTGCATGGATTTTGAGATTCGGGTGGCAATACCTTTCCATGGAGCCATCCAACAGCAACCCCCTGCGCTTAAATTTGTCACCAATCTCCTGATTCCCCATTATCCGCAACCCCTTCAAGCCCAAATCTACGAATTGGAAAATGCAACCGTTACTACCTATTTCATTAGCGGCTCACTTTTTGCCAAAGATGCACCCGTCTATTCGGCAGACGCTAGTCTAGATGGGCTCAAATTCACCTTCTTTTCACTCGCTTGCTTAGAGCTTGCTCAGACGCTCGATTGGCAGCCACAGATCGTTCACGCCAACGATTGGCACACCGCTCCTGCACTCTATGCAATGAAGGTGCTACCCGATTCCTTTTTTGAGCACACTGCCCGAGTCATTACCATTCACAATTTGCCATATCTGGGGCATGGAGCAGGAGAAGCCTTGACGGAGTTCGGCTTGCCTCCTGCCTTGGATTCCTCTTTGCCCGTCTGGGCACAGCAACTTCCTCTCCCCTTGGGCATCTATGCTGCTCACCGCATTATTGCAGTTTCCCCTACCTACGCCCAAGAAATTCAAACCGCTGACTTTGGCGCCGGACTTCAAGAGTATCTCCGTTCGCGCGCAAAGGATATTCTGGGCATCCTCAACGGCCTTGATCTAAAGATTTGGGATCCTTCCACTGACTCCGATCTCTCCCATCCTTACGATATTCACCATCTGGATCAAAAAGAGTTCAACAAAAAAGCCCTTCTCGAAGAACTGGGATGGAAACCTCTCGCGGATGCGCCTTTGATCGGAATGATCACGCGCTTGGATTACCAGAAAGGGATTGACATCGCCATCAACGCCTTGCGGAAAATCAAAGACCAACCTTGGCAAGCAGTCATCCTTGGCACGGGCAATCCTGCTCTCGAGCAAGCAGTTTATCAACTTCAACTGGAATTCCCCGATCGATATCAAGCCATCCTGCGTTTTGATCCCCAACTGAGCCATCGGTTGTATGCTGCAGCCGATCTCTTGCTGGTGCCCTCTCGCTACGAGCCATGTGGTTTGGCACAAATGATCGCCATGCGTTATGGCACCCTACCCGTCGGCAGAGCTACGGGTGGTTTACGGGATACGATCAAAGATAGCGGTGACCCGTCGACCTCTACAGGTTTCTTATTTGAAGAGCCAAACAGCGAGGCATTAGAACAAGCCTTGCGCAGGGCAATCCAACTCTTCCCAAACCGTCAAATTTGGAGAAAAATGCAACGCAATGGCATGTTGCAAGATTTTTCATGGGCGCGTTCCGCCAAGCAATACCTCAATGTGTACCAAGAAGTCGTCACACAACTGAATGCTGATCTAGTTTCAAGAAGGGGCTAAGTTTATGAAAACTCGCGCAGTCATATTAGCTGGTGGAGAAGGATGTCGACTAAGTGTACTCACTGCAAAACGCACCAAGCCTGCTGTGCCCTTCGCCGGTAAATATCGGATAATTGATTTTACCTTGTCGAATTGCGTCAATTCTGGCATTTTCGATGTCATGCTCCTGCTTCAATATCGTCCTCATTCTCTGATTGAGCATATTGGGGCTGGAGGGCCTTGGGATTTAGATCGCGATTTCACTGGTGGAGTGCGTTTATACACCCCCTTTCGTGGCCGGCGTAGCGCAGATTGGTATCTAGGCACTGCTGATGCCGTCCAACAGAACTTCAGTTTTATCAAACACAATCATCCGGACACGATTTTGATCCTATCAGGCGATCATGTTTATTGTATGGATTATGATGCTTTGATTGCCTTTCATCATGATCACGACGCAGACTTGACCATGGCAACCATTCGTGTTCCAATGGAGGAAGCGCCGCGCTTTGGTATTGTTGAAGTTGACTCAAACTATCGCGTCATCTCTTTCGTCGAAAAACCAGAGCAACCTCCTACCAATCTCGCCAACATGGGCGTGTATGTCTTTCGAATGGATGTGTTGGACAAAGCCTTATGGGAAGACCACAAAGACCCCAACTCATCGCACGATTTCGGAAAAGATATTCTGCCTAAATTGGTTAACGGTGGCGCTCGGGTACTTGGCTTCCCATATAGTGGTTACTGGGTAGATGTCGGCACAACCTATACATATTGGAAAGCCCACATGGACTTGCTCAATGAAAAGCCATCCATCGATCTCAACGATCGTTCATGGGTCATTCACACCCGAACCGAAGAGCGACCCCCAGCCCGCATTGCTCGCGGCGCTCTCATTCAAGATAGCCTGATCTCTGATGGATGTGTCGTTGCCCAAGGTGCCATTGTCGAACGCTCTGTTTTATCTCCTGGGGTGCGGGTACAAGAAAATGCCGTCATCCGTGAATCGATTATCCTTACAGACACACTGATAGAAAGCGGCGCAGTGATAGAACGCGCGATCTTAGATAAACATGTCTTGGTCGGAAAAAATGCCCGCATCGGGTCGATGGATTCAGAACCGGTCAAATTCGCTATGGTCGGCAAAAACAGTCAAGTGCCTGAAAATTTCATTGTTGAAAGCGGGGCGATGATTTACCCAGATGTCTCTGCAATTGATTA
>FWPU01008464.1_pt1 | contig 17512 bp, 15 predicted proteins | sample 2228361 | NCBI WGS metagenome assembly FWPU01 (sample SAMEA103939777, study PRJEB20133) | metagenome
TCTTCTTTATTTAAATTTAACGAAATACTTGTAATAAGTGATGGGTTGCAGGCAAGGGCTGGTACCATTACCTCCGAAGCCGAACGCTTCATGCAATGGAAGACCATCAATGGCGAAAAACCCGATAAAAACTTAATAGAAATAGATGTCCTTTTAAAAGGGATGTTTTACAAAACAAGAATTCTGGATATTGTCAGAAACTTTATTGTATTTGAAAAAGATAAAGAAACCAAAAAGAAATTGGCTGCCTATCATCAATACTGGGCAGTAAACAAAGCTGTTGCCTCTACACTGAGGGCAAGGGCAGAAGAAATATCATCTGTAAAAGAACATCCTGAGGTTTATGGTCTTCCCTCTGTAAAGAGTCAACCGGCTGGAGATAAAAAAGCAGGCGTCGTATGGCACACGCAGGGCTCGGGCAAAAGTTTAACCATGGTATTTTATGCTGGTAAAATCATACGGGAGATGGATAATCCCACCATTGTTGTGCTCACGGATAGAAACGATCTGGATGACCAGCTTTTCGGCACCTTCAGCCGCTGTCAGGATATTCTACGACAGGCGCCTGTTCAGGCAAACTCCCGCAAGGAATTACAGGAATTGTTAAAAGTTGCCTCAGGAGGCATTGTCTTTACCACCATACAGAAATTCTTTTCTGAAGAAGATAGGGAAAAATACCCGCTTTTATCCGATCATAGTGATTGCCGACGAAGCTCACCGCAGCCAGTATGGATTCAGTGCAAAGATTCTGGATAAAGAAGACAAAACCCTTATTACCTATGGCTATGCCAAATATCTACGCGATGCACTACCCAATGCCTCATTTATAGGATTTACAGGGACTCCGATTGAAAAGGAAGATAAAAGCACACCAGCAGTTTTTGGTAACTATGTAGATATTTACGACATAGAACAGGCAGTGGAAGATGGCGCCACGGTAAGAATTTATTATGAATCACGACTTGCCAAACTGGATTTAAAACCAGAAGAAAGACCAAAAATTGACCCGGAATTTGAAGAGGTAACCGAAGGTGAAGAACCTCAGGTAAAGGAAAATCTGAAGAGCAAATGGGCACAGCTCGAAAAAGTGGCTGGTGCTCCTAATAGAATTAAAAAAATTGCAGAAGATATTGTCCAGCATTTTGAAGAGCGGCTTTCGGTGCTCGATGGAAAAGGTATGATTGTATGCATGTCAAGAAGGATATGTATAGATTTGTATAACGAAATAGTGAAGTTGAGACCACACTGGCACAGTGACGATGATGATAAAGGATTTATTAAAGTAGTGATGACCGGTTCCGCCTCAGACCCTAAAGAATGGCAGCCACACATACGAAACAAACAGAGAAGAAAACAAATCGGCGATAATTTTAAAGATCCAAAACATGAGCTCAAACTCATCATTGTAAGAGATATGTTTTTAACCGGCTTTGATGCTCCCTGTTTACATACCATGTATCTTGATAAACCCATGCAGGGGCATACCTTGATGCAGGCAATAGCAAGAGTAAACCGCGTGTATCCGGGCAAAGAGGGAGGCCTTGTTGTGGATTACATGGGTATTGGAGTGGAGCTTAAAAAGGCACTGATGGATTACACCGAAAGCGGAGGACGGGGCAAACCAGCTTTTGAGCAGGAAGAAGCTGTAAATTTAATGCTCGAAAAATACGAAGTGGTAAGAGATCTGTTTCATGGTTTTGATTATAAAAAATTCTTTGAACTCAAGCCCGAAGAACGAATTAGTTTTATACCCAATGCATTAGAACACATATTAGAAGAAAAAGATAGAAAAGAACGATTTCTCCTTGAAACAACGACTTTAATTAAGGCATTTTCTTTATCTATCCCCCATCCGGAAGCTATGAAAATAAAAGAAGAGGTGGGTTTTTTTCAGGCGGTAAAGTCATCATTAACAAAGATCACAGAAGATAAAAAAACAACAGGTGAACAGTTAGACATGGCTATAAAGCAGATTATATCAAAGGCAGTAATCTCAGACAGGATTATTGACATCTTTGAAGCAGCAGGGATAAAAAAACCTGATATTTCCATATTGTCCGAAGGCTTTTTGGCTGAAGTAAAAGAGATGCCACAAAAGAACCTTGCCTTTGAAGCATTGAGAAAACTCCTCAATGATGAAATACGAATCATATCGAGACGAAATCTTATCCAGGGTAAATCTTTTATGAAAATGCTTGAAGAAACCATAAAAAAATATACAAACCGCAGCATCGAAGCAGCACAGGTTATAGAAGAACTCATAGAACTTGCCAGAAAAATACGGGAGGATAAAAACAGAGGCGAAAAATTAAATCTCTCCGAAGAAGAAATTGCCTTTTATGATGCACTTGGGGTAAACGATAGTGCTGTCAAAGTTTTGGGTGATGAAACCTTGAGAAAAATTGCTATGGAATTAACAGAAATGATACGAAGAAGCGTTACAATAGATTGGACCCTAAGAGAAAGCGTCCGGGCAACGATAAGGGTAGATGTTAAAAAGATATTGAGAAAATACGGCTATCCTCCGGGCAGAGAAAAAGCGGCCACAGAAACAGTACTAAAACAAGCAGAACTGATAGCCAAATGTTGGGCAGAAATGTAAATAGTAAGAAACACGAAAAACTACGGCAACATCGGAGTTTATGGCAGGTTTTTGAACTCTGTTGAAGCCTTCGGCTTTTTTGCCACGTTGCATTCTCGCCTATCGGCTTGGGGCACATAACAGCGGATAAACAGTTCGGCTCTTGCATAGCCTCACCCAAATTTCCCTGCGGGAAAACTTCGTTTACCCGCCGACCGTTATATGACATTCCGCCCCTTCGCCGCAGGAAAATATAAAAATATGAGATACATACAAAATAATGGAGGCAAATAAGATGTCAACAATACAAGAAATCCTCAAATTAAAAGAAAAACCAAAGCAAAAGTTAATTCTTTTAGCAAAAACTTTAACCAAAGAAAAAACTGCTATAAACGAACTCATAAATTGTTTTGATAAAGTTTCTGATTCTGAAATAGGCTACTTAATGGAAGCATTAGAATATGTTACAAAAGAAAATCATGAATTTGGAAAGTATTGCCTTGAGTTTGTTATCAAGCACATAAATTATATAGCTCAGAGAGTAAAATGAAAGGCAAGTAGAATAATAGGAAATATTGCTAAAAACTTTCCAGAAAAAGTAAAAGAAGCAATACCTAAGCCTCTGTAGAACACAGACGATAAAGGCTCTGTTGTAAGATAAGATGCAGCTTTTGCTTTGACCGAAATCGCCAAAAGTAATTCAAAAATACAAAAAGGAGCTATTCCAGAGATTATAAAGATATTGAAAAGAGAGAACAACAACGAAGTAAAAAATATTTATTTAAAATACTTGAAGAAGGTGGATCACGTTAAGTGAAATTGTCCTTCGCCCGCTGAAGCACTAATAAAAGGGAGACAAACATGACAATTGACATACTTCGAACAATTTTAGGGGAATTGTAGCCTCAATAGTGTGGTTTTTAGTGGGGGGAGTTTTGTATATAAATCCTTTGTTGCAAAAATATACAAAAATGTTGAGACCTCAGCAGCATTGAAGAAATAACCGATTATTCCAAAGCATATTGGTCTCCAATATGTTGGCATATTGACTCAATGTTTATTATGGGCTTTTTTTGCATTGGCAAAAACGGCACTTCCCGATGGATTACTGATGAAAAGTTTCATTTTCGCTCTTATCTTAATTGGTATAAAAATCTCTCTCAGGTTCTTTGATATGTGGATTCAATCAACCTATCCAAACAAGTTGCTCGCTGTAGAGTTTGTTAATGGAAAAATTGGAAGTTCCGTAATCGGTGTGGTGTTTGTGTATGTTATATAGTTGCAGACTTCGAGAAAACTTTAAATGAAAAAAGAATTTGCTATCGAATAGGAAAAATCAATTATGATTTTCCTTGCAGGCTACCGCCTGCGAAAAACTTGAAATCCTCCTTTTCGCTTTCAGGCGAAACGAGCGGAAATGAGGTTCGGTCTTTGCTCTTTCGTCCGCCGAGCGCGTTAATAAAATTGGTCTGGAGTTTTTTAAATAAACACCGCTATTCAATTTTCTTCTACAGGTTATTGACTCCAATGTTAAATTCTCTTAAAAGGTTACTCTTCTTATTTTTCTCTTTGTAAAAGTGCTTATAAAAAATAGACCGAATAGAAAACCACCAATGTGGGCGAACCATGCAACTCCCCCCACTCCTATATTTATTACTTGCATAAAGAACCAAAATATTAAAAAGAAATAAGCTGGTATCTGAACAACTCTTAAAATAAAGAAAAGGAAGACTAGAGTATAAATTCTCGCATATGGGTATAGTAATAAATATGCTCCCAGAATCCCTGAAATTGCGCCGGAGGCTCCCACAAGAGGAGTGGTGGAATTGGGATAAAATAATATATGGATAATGGAAGCACTGATTCCAGAAAAAAGGTAGAAAAGAATAAATCTTAACGAACCTAAAAAATCCTCCACATTGTTTCCGAAAATCCAGAGGTAGAGCATGTTACCAGCGATATGAAAAAAGTCGCCATGCATAAAGATGGAAGTTAAAAGAGTGAGAGGAGGAGATATTCTAAAGGGCAAAGAGACAAAATGAGTTATTTCATAAGGGATCAAGCTCATATACCTTATGTAGTATCCTAAGCCATAGGGAGAGAAATACTGATAAAGGAAAACCGCAATATTTGTCATGATGAGAGAAATTGTAATAATGGGAAAGCTTCTTGTAGGGTTTTCGTCTTTAAAGGGTATAAACATTTATCAAACTATATCTTCTCTATAGATTTAATATTAACAGTTCAGAGCATTCGTGTCAAAATAGTTTTTATATTTTTAGCAAATGAAGCTTTTTTTATGATTTTTTGGTGCTCTATTTATTATTGCTTGACAGAAACAAGAATATTCAATATAATTTGTATTAATATTTAAAAATCTAAAAAGAGGAGGTTATATGCACTCAAGAGAAGAAATATTAAGAGTTATTAGACAAAAAGATGTTTTGGTGGTCTCCACTTTTCATGGTAGAAAAATTAAATCAAGAACAATGCATTTTCATACAGAGGATGACTTTACCATTTATTTAGCTTCTATGAAAAATGACCCCAAAATTTCCCAGATTCTCGCCAATCCTTCTATCTCTCTTCTTGTATATGACGAGGGGAAAGAGCCACAGGATTCTAAAGAGATTGAAATCACGGGTGTAGCTATGCTCGTGAACGAGAAGGATGAAAAGGACAGAGCATTGAGAGCACTTTCTATGAGATCTCCTGTAGTAAAAGCTCTTTTAGATTCAGGGAAAGAAGATTTGCTTCATTGCATTAAAATTATCCCAGAATCTTTAAAATATAGAATTTTTAAAGAGATAGTCCAGGGTGTTCCTCCCACTGTAATTGAACTTTCGAAAGAGAAGCTTCATTCTGACTGGAAAAGTCTTAAAAATAAATTAAAAATCTGGATGGCAGAGGTGAGGGCACCCTTTTTAACTGCCACGATTATTCCTATTTTACTGGGAACCTCCATAGCTTGGTTCCATTTGGGAAAAATAGATTGGTTATCTTTTACTCTTGCTCTATTTGGAGGAATTTTTCTCCATATGGGTTGCAATGTAATTAATGATTATTATGATCACAAATCTTCTGATGACGATATTAATCTGGAATTTGTTAGACCCTTTAGTGGAGGGTCAAGAATGATTCAGCTCGGTCTTCTTTCTCCTCTTGAAGTTCTTTCAGGTGGACTTCTTTTCTTTGTCCTCGGCTCTGCCATAGGAATTTATCTTGCTTTTGTAAAAGGATGGGAAATACTGATTCTCGGCATAATAGGGGTTATCTCGAGCTTTTTCTATACCGCCCCTCCTCTATATTTTGCATCAAAAGGAATTGGAGAGATTCTGGTAGGATTGAATTTCGGAACTCTTATGACGCTTGGTGCTTATTTTGTCCAGGCCCAGAGATTTTCTCTTGAGGCATTCCTTGCTTCAATTCCTATTGCTCTCTTGATTGCTGGTGTTCTTTACATAAACGAGTTTCCTGATTACAATGCTGATAAGACTGTAGGGAAAAAGACCATGGTGGTTAGATTGGGAAGAGAGAGAGCAGTTATTCCATATATTTTCATAATGCTTTTAGGATATGTGGTTGTTCTTGTTTTTTCTTTGACGGGAACTCTCCCTGTTTCCACACTAATTTCTTTGGCTACAATACCCCTGGGAGTAAAGGCTATTCAGTTTGCAAGAAAATATCATTCAGTCTCTTTCAAGCTTGTCCCTGCTAATGCGATGACAATTCTTTCTCACCTTTTAACTGGATTACTACTGACCATTGCTTTTGTTGTTAGGAACAATTTCTATATTTCCATTATTGTATTTATTTGCTTTTTGTTTTTTGTAATTATGAATATAAAGAAGATAGAAAAGGGTGCAAAGAGCATGGAGCTCGTTCAAGAAAGCTTAGGATAGATAGAAGATTACTTTTACAAAAGTTTTAACTTCACTCTCTTACAGCATGAAGGGATGAAGCTTTGAAGAAAGCATAAATTTCTTCTCCCACTTTTAAATTTAGATTCTCGAAAGAAGGACGCGTTATAAAAGAATTTATAATAAAACCGCAATCTAATACTATCTCCATTCCCACTTCTCTATTTACGAAATTTATTATACTGCATTTGAAAATATTTCTTGCTGAACTATGCGGAAGCTCCTTTGATAGAAGAACATTTTCAGGTCTCAAGAAGAGGAAAACCTTTCCATCCTTTATTTCTGTTACAGCTTCTATCTCCTTTTCTCCGCTTCTAACTTTAGCAATTCCATTTTTCCACTCAATGATTTTTCCCTTAATTACATTTATGGAGCCGAGAAGTCCTGCTACTTTATCATTTACAGGTTGGAAAAGAACCTCTTCAAATTTGCTTAGCTGTATTATTTTCCCTTCTGAGATTATCCCCACTCTTTCTGCATGTGCTGCTTCCTCTGCCCTATGGGTCGAGAATATAAGGGTGGTCTCTTCGCTTTTTGCAATTTTTATTACTTCTGAAATAATATCGTGGAAGGAAAGAAGATCTATAGAAGAGAAAGGTTCATCAAGTATTAGAACTTTTGGTTTAAGAATCAATGCTCTAACCAGCGAGGTTCTCTGAGCTTCCCCTTCCGAGATATTCTTTGCTTTTTTGTCTTTTATTTTGCTAATTCCAAACTTTTCCATAAAAAATTCTAATTTTTCTTTATCAAGATTTTTACCGAGCCATTTGAATGGGAAAGTAATATTTTCATATACAGTTCCTTGAAATAAAACAGGTCTTTGAAATACCATCGTTACTTTACCTCTTATTTCTTTTAAACTTTTGACTTTTTGGTTTTCATAATAGATTTCGCCAGCTTTAGGCTTGAGAAGAAAAGCAAGTATGGAAAGGAGCGTGGTCTTTCCCGCCCCATTTTCACCCAGAAAGCAAAGAATTTCATTTTTACTAATCGATAGAGAGTCTATATACATGTTAAAGTCTGAGCGAGAAAAATTTACATTCTTTAATCGTAAAATCTCTTGCACTTTCTATCTTCTCTGCTGAATAAGGGTAAGAATTAGATTTACTATGAATGCTAATATAAAAAGAACAATGGCAAGAAAAATTGCTTTCTCGAAATTTCCCCTACTGCTTTCAAGTATTATTGCAGTTGTCATGATTCTCGTTCTCCCAGCTATATTTCCTCCCACCATCAAAGATGCGCCCACCTCTGATATTGCAGCTCCGAAACCAGCCATAACAGCTGATAACAAAGGAATTTTTGCTTCTTTCCATATAATAAAAATGGATTTGAAAGTAGAAATTCCGAGTGTTCTTAGCTGGAAGAAAAACAATGGCTCTATATTCTGTATTGAGCTTATTGTGAATCCCACTATTATGGGAAATGAAAGAATAGCCTGAGCAATTATTATGGCAAAAGGTGTATAGAGCAAGCGCAGAACACCTAATATCCCGTCTCTCCAAAATAGGATCATGAGGAATAAGCCCACTACTACTGGAGGTGAGCCCATAAGAGTATGAAAGAGAACCATCAGGAGTCTTTTCCCAGGAAAATCCTTAAGGGCTATATATGTTCCCAAGGGTATCCCTGATACAAGAGAAATAAAAGTTGCAGTTAGAGAGACAACTAGGGAAAGAAAAATTATGCTCAAATATTCAGTGTTCATTTCACCTAAAGAAGTTTTCCACAATTTTAACTTTTATCTATTATTGGAATAAAAGTCAATAATACTAAGGAACTGCACAAAATAAAGGCTTTTTGAAAGAAATAACAATTAATGCTATAATCTTTTTATGAATAAGAATCGGCGCATATTTCTGTTTCTCTTAATTTTTATTTTGTCCGTTGAGATCACCCTTTATTCCACAGATATTTGCTTTAACTGTCATGGAATAAAGGATGTTATAAAGGATGAAAGACTTTATGTGGAAAAGGAGCTTTTCCTGTCCTCCTCCCATGGTAATTTTTCCTGTTTGGAATGTCATAAGAATATAAAAATTGTGGAGAATAGACATGAAAAAGTGCCTCTTGAGCTAAATTGCACTTTATTGTGCCATCGTGATGAGGCAGGTAAGGAGCAAGATAGCCCTATCTTTTATAAAGACAGTGTTCATGGCAAAGCTGTGGAAAGAGGAGAAAAGGAGTCAGCAAAATGCTGGAGTTGTCATACAAAGCATAATATAAGGAATGCAAAAGATCCTCTTTCTTCGACTTATAGAGCGAATATACCCATCACTTGCTCCGCATGCCATGAAGATATGGAAGTGGTTCTTAAATTCAATATTCATAGAGAGAGACCATACGCTAATTATAGAAAAAGTGTTCATGGTAAAGGGGTTTATGAGGATGGCTTGATAAATTTCTCCGCTGTTTGCACGGATTGCCATGGAGTACACACCATTAAAGGAGTGGAAGCAACAGAGGCCAGGGCTCCTAAAACCTGCGGGAAATGTCATATAAAGATATTCGAAGATTACTCCAAGAGCATCCATGGCAAAGTAGCCTTGGAGGGGAATCCAGATGCTCCCCTTTGTATTGATTGCCACGGCGAACATTCAATAAAATTTCCGTATGATACTGAAGCGAAAGTTTCGCCGTTAAAAGTTTCTGATACATGCTCCCAGTGTCATGCGCGTCCAGAAATCATGAGGAAATATGGTGTCCCTGTTGATAGAGTGGAATCATTTATAGAGAGTATTCATGGAATTGCTATAGGATATGGTTATAAGGCTGTGGCGAATTGCACATCCTGCCATGGAGTCCACAAGATTTTGCCAGCGTCAGATCCTGATTCCACCGTTCACTCTTCAAACTTAAAAAATGTTTGTGGTCAAAAGAACTGTCATCCTGGAATGTCTGAGAAAATCTCCACCCAAAAAATCCACAGAATATACGGAAAAGAAAATAAGAAGGGAATTTATTATTTAAAGGTCTTCTTTGTATGGCTTGTGATAATAATACTTGTGACCACTTTTGTATGGGTAGTCCCGGATGTTATGCACAGGGTAAAATTGAGATTAAAAAGAAATAAATGAGGATAAGATTCTTTCACTTTTTTATCTTTTTGGGATTTAATTTATTCTTTTTCAGCCAGATTTTATCTCAAGAAATATCCGATTGTCTTGTATGTCATGGTGATGAGAGCGTTAAAACGGAAGAAAGGCCAGCTCTTTTTGTGAGAGATTCGGATTATTATGGCTCTGTGCATGGAAAGATTGGAATGAACTGTATTGATTGTCATTTGGACTTAAAGGACTTCATGGATTTTCCACATCCAGAGAAACTTAAAAAAGTTGATTGTTCTATTTGTCATTCTAATATAGAAGTGATTATGAAAAAAAGCATTCATTGGGGAAAGGTGGAGTGTAGAGATTGTCACGGTTTTCATTATATTTTAAAGAGAGATAATCCTGAGTCTTCGATTTACCCTCTAAACCTTCCCAGAATTTGCGAAGAGTGTCATCTGAAAAAAGTGAAAACTAAAAGGGGTTTTGAATTTGTAAAGAGCTATAATGAATCCGTGCATGGGAAAGCTCTAACTAGCTCAGGGCTTATTTACTCAGCCACATGTTCTTCATGTCATGGAGCTCACGATATTTTGCCTGTTTCCGATAAGAACTCCCTTGCATTTAAAAGAAATATTCCAAATCAGTGCGGAGTATGCCATAAAGGAATACTTCGAGATTTTATACAGGGTGTTCATGGTAAGGACTTTTTAAAAGGTAATACAGATGTCCCTGTTTGCACAGATTGCCACGGAGAGCACGATATTTACCCCAAGGATGAACCAAAATCAAAAATTTATCATGCTAAAAGCAGTGAGCTCTGCGCGAAATGCCATGCCAATAAAGTTTTGGCAAGGAAATATGGATTTTCTGTATTCAGAGTTATGACCTATCAGAAATCTTTTCACGGAATAGCTACAAAATATGGTGATTTAAGGACTGCAAATTGTGCTAGCTGTCATGGCTATCATAATATCAGAAAATCCACAGATCCTGAATCTCCCATTCATCCTAATAATCTTTCGAAAACATGTGGAAAATGTCATAAGGGAGCAGGCGGGAATTTTGCAAAAGGGAAAGTTCATGTATGGGATGAGAAAAAAGAGAATGTATGGGCTTATATTTTTCGAAAATTCTATACTATTATGATAACAATCATAATAGGAGGGTTCTTAATATTTATATCCGTGGAGATTTATGCAAAATTAGTAGAAAAAAGGAAGATGAATAAAAAATGAAGATCGAAGATTTGAACCATATAGATGATAATATGTTAGTAGAAAGAATGAATCTTTCGGAGAGAGTGCAACATTTAGTTTTGATGATTTCTCTTTTAATACTTATAATAACTGGATTTCCTGTTCTATTCTTTGAATTGAGTTTCTGGCGTGTAGTTTTCTTTTCGCCAGTCTTTTTTTATATAAGAAGTTTGTTGCACAGAATCGCTGCGGTTATGCTTATCGGACTCTCTATTTTCCATATTTTTTATGTTATATTTTCAAAGGATGGAAGAGAATTTTTCAAAGCGATGCTTCCCAAATGGAAAGATGTAAGTGATGCCTTTGGCACTTTCATGCATTACTTAGGCTTCACAAGATATTTAAAAAGTAGAGGGATTCTTACAGGCTTTTTTGAAAAATATCCATACTGGCTCTTCCATGAACTTCCTAAATATGATCGTTATGATTTTAGACAAAAATTTGAATACTGGGCAGTTGTATGGGGTTCCTTTGTCATGATTATTACTGGCTTTGCCATGTGGTTTGTGGAGGTAACCATTTCAATATTTCCTTTATGGGTCTACGATGTTTGTAGAATAATACATTCTTATGAAGCTATACTCGCTTTTCTTGCCATTATTATCTGGCATATGTATAATGTTCATCTGAACCCAGAAGTTTTTCCTATGAGTAAAATATGGATTAATGGTAAAATCACCCTCAAAGAACTGAGAGAAAAACATCCTCTCGAATATGAAAGGTTAATCGAAAAAATTAAAATGGAGAAGTAAATGGAAGAGATTCTTAAGGATATAGTTTCCAAAACTGATTCCAAAATAGTTTTACTTGTTCTTGATGGGGTGGGGGGAGCACCAGTGGATGGAAGAACAGAGCTCGAGGCAGCAAGGACTTCTCATCTTGATGATTTAGCAAAGCGCTCTGCATGTGGTCTTACCATTCCTGTTTTACCTGGAATTACTCCAGGCAGTGGTCCTGCACATCTTGCCCTTTTTGGATATGATCCCATAAAATATCAAATAAAAAGGGGGATTTTGGAGGCTTGCGGTCTTGATATAAAATTAGAAAAAGGAGATGTGGCAGTAAGAGGTAATTTTGCCACTTTAAAGGATGGAAAAATTGTGGACAGAAGAGCGGGAAGGATCTCTTCTGAAGAATGTAAGAGCCTTTGTGAGAAAATAAATTTAGAGCTTCAACCCATTTCTGGAGTCAAGTTGACGCTTTTTCCAGGAGAGGAACACAGATTTGTTCTTATAATGAGAGGAGAGGGGCTATCTGATGAAATTGAGGATGCAGATCCACAGAAAGAAAATTTACCTCCTAAGAAAGCAAAGCCACTCTCAGAAAATGCTAAATTTTCTGCTGATGTAGTGAATTCCTTTATTCACAGGGTTAATGAAATTCTTAAGGATTCATCTCCTGCCAATACTGTTCTTTTGAGAGGCTTTTCTAAATATCCATCAATTCCTTCCATGAAAGACCTTTATTGCCTCACTCCTCTGGCTATAGCCCATTATCCTATGTATAAAGGACTTGCGAGAATTGTCGGTATGGATGTTCTGGATGTGGGTCCATCCATTCAAGACTTATATTTGTCTTTGAAAAGCAATTATGAGAAATATGATTTCTTTTATTTGCATGTTAAGAAAACGGACTCTTTTGGAGAGGATGGCAATTTTGATTCCAAGGTCAAAATTATCGAAGAATTTGATTCATGGATTCCTGAATTTCTCAATTTAGATCCAGAGGTTTTAGTTATAACCTCTGATCATTCTACACCCTCCCTTCTCAAGGCTCATTCATGGCATCCAAATCCATTTTTATTATATTCAAAATGGGAAAGAACTGGTGGGGCTGTGAGATTTACAGAGAAGGAGTGTAAGAATGGCTCTCTTGGGATTTTTTACGCAAAAGATGCTATGTTTTTAATGCTTGCAAATGCTTTGAAATTAAAAAAATTTGGAGCATAAAATGAAAAAGCTATTATTTATTTTATTTATCCCTGCGTTTTTGTTAGCACAAAAGGAACTAAAAGTAGAAGAGATAATAGAAAAATCTATATCCGTCCAGGGAGGGAGAGAGGTTCTTACTTCTTTATTAAGTGGAATTATGGAATCTGAGCTAACAATTTATACCAGTTCTGGAGCTACGAAAGGCCAAAGGTTGACCTTTATTGAGTATAATCCTTTTAGAATGAGGATTGAAGATAAGATTAATTCCATAAAGAGCATCACTGTATACGATGGTGAGAAGGCATGGATGAAACAAGGAGAAAATATTACTGAGCTTCCAGAAGAATGGATTTCATACTTTAAAAACTCAGAAAAAAGATTGAATCTTCTCTTGGAATACAAAAAGAAAGATATAAAACCTGAATTTCTGGGCTTGAAGGAGCTGGAAGATAAGAGGGCTTACGCAGTTAAATTTACCGACAAAGAGGGAGAATGGGTTATATTCTATTTTGATGAGGAAAGTTTTTTCCCTTTAAAACAAGAATTTAACTCTATAAATACAGAGACAGGCGCAATTTCAAAGACTGAAATATTTTTGAGCAATTATTCAAAAATTCTTGATATATCCACTCCTATGAAAATCACTGTTTTAAAAGACGGAGAGAGGGTAATGGAAATAGATTTTAAAAATATTCAGTTCAATGCTCCCATTGACCCTTCCTTATTTCAGAGGGGGAAAATGTGAGACATTTATTTTGAAATGCAAACTCTGTTTTATATAATTATTTCCACATCTATTGTTAGTATTCTCGCTTTTTCGGGCATATTATTTGTAAGTTTTAGTAGGGATCGCTTTAATTTATTAATTTCATTCTTTGTTTCCCTTTCCATAGGAACTCTTTTGGGTGGAGCATTTTTCCATTTAATACCTGAATCAATAGAGCATCTTAATTCATTAAATACATCCATGGGACTTGTAATAGTTGGTATATTCTTGTTTCTTTTTCTTGAAAAGTTAGTGAGATGGAGACATTGCCATGATGGAGAATGTCCTTTTCATGCTTTTGCTTATTTGAATTTGGTGGGAGACGGGCTTCATAATTTTGTGGATGGGATTGCAATAGCAAGTGCTTATTTGGTTAATTTCCATCTGGGTGTGGCAACAACAGTGGCTGTGTTTTTCCATGAACTACCCCAAGAAATTGGGGATTTTGGAGTTCTTGTTTATGGTGGTTTTAAAAAAAGCAAAGCTTTGTTTTTCAATTTCATCTCTGCTTTGACTGCTATGGCTGGAGGTATAGGAACTTTTTATTTTTCAAAAATTTTAAAAACATTTTCCTCTTTTATACCTCCCATTGCAGCAGGAGGATTTTTGTACATAGCCCTTAGTGACTTAATTCCTGAATTTCACAAAAAGGGGAACTTTAAAGGATTTTTAGTTCATTTTTTAATAACTATTTTTGGTATTTTGATAATGCTATTTCTTAAATCATTCCAAGATTGAAGAGCGATTTAAAATATGTATAGCTTTACCAAAGTAATTTTCTGCAGCCTCCATGATAGCCTCACATAGAGAAGGATGGGGATGAATGGCCTTTGCTAAATTATGAACATCACTTTCCATTTCCATGGCAATAATTCCTTCGCCTATAAGAGAAGAGGCTTCAGAACCCAGGATATGAAAACCAAGAATTTTATTTGAAGGAGTTTCAGCAATTATCTTTATTAGACCAGCTGTTTCCCCATGGCTCACTGCTTTTCCATTTGCAATGAAGGGAAATTTCCCAATGTGATAGTTAATGCCCATATTTTTCACATCCTCTTCTGAAAAACCAATAGATGCAAATTGTGGTTCCGTATAAACCACATTAGGAATGCATTTTGGCTCGTATTCCGTGGGAAGACCCGCTATAGCTTCTGCTGCTACAATTCCCTGTTTTGAAGCTTTATGAGCAAGAAGCGGAGGTCCGGTGATGTCTCCAATGGCGAAAATATTGGGAACAGATGTTCTCATCTGGTTATCGGTGCTTAAAAAACCATTTTTGTTTACCTGAAGTCCAACTGCTTTTAGGTTAATATTATCCAGATTTGGAACCCTTCCCACAGCAAGGAGCAAAGCATCACCTGGAACTTTTTCCTCTTTTTCTCCCATCTTTACAGTTAAAACCACAGAGTTACCCTTCTTTTCCACAGAGAGTGCTTTTGCTTCAAGAAAAATTTTTATGCCCTTTCTTAACAAAATTTTTTTATACTCCTCAGCAATTTCTCTATCGTTTCCGGGAATTATCTGGGGCATCATTTCATAGATTTCCACTTCCGAACCAAGATTTTTATATACATAAGCCAGCTCAAGACCTATAGCTCCTCCACCAAGGATTAAAAGCTTGGCGGGTATTTTGTGAAGAAAGATGGCGGTGGCGGAAGTCCATATTAATTCTTCGTCCACATCGAAAAAAGGAAGTATCAGAGGTTTTGAGCCAGTGGCAATTATAATAAAATCGGAGTTAAAGACCCGTTTACCCTCAGCTGAGTTTACCTCCACAGTATTACTATTCAGTAATGTTGCCTCCCCTTTTACCCACTCCACATTATAGTTTTTCCATAAAGCCTCTATTCCTACCCTTAATCTTTCTACGATTTTGTCCTTCCATTTTTTTAGTTTTTCAATATCAATTCTCTCTTCTCCGAAATGAAATCCCATTTCTTTCTTTGCATAATTGAGTTTTTCTTTCAAATAAGATGCATATATTAATGCTTTTGTGGGAATACATCCTTCATTTAAACAGATACCTCCAATATATTTTTTTTCCACTACGAGAACCTTTTTCCCCATTTGCCCGAGTCTTATAGCTGAGACATAACCTCCTGGACCAGCTCCAATTATTATTACATCGTATTTCATTTATAACTCCTTATAAAAATAAATTATTAACCTTTTAAAAGCTAAGGAAGAGAAAAGTTTTTTAATTTTTACTTTCTTTCTTCAAAAATAATAGCTTCGAATATTTGAATATCAGCATTTTTTTTCCAGCAACCTATGGGAAGATTTGCCTTAACGCAGGTCTGGTCAAGAAACTGCTCCCTGTTCCATCTGTTCTCTACAGCAACCTGGGGAAGTAATAAACCTTTCTTGCCTTCCTTACTTATCATGATTCCGTGTTTACCTACTACTATTTCATTGACATTCTTAATTTTTCTCAAGGGGGTTAGTACTGAAATTTCGATATGTATTTTTGGCAACTCCTCCTTTGCAAGGGGTCTAAATCTAGGATCCTGAGTCGCTGCAAGGATTCCAGCTTTCTGAACGCCTTCATACAACGGAAATATTGGATCTGTAAAACCTATGCAACCTCTTAGGAAACCATATTCTTTAATAGTAACAAAAACCCCGGTTTTTATCGTTAGCAAAGGGTCATTTTCCTGAACGGAAAGTATTTTCCCCTCCTTCACGAAAAATTCTATAGATTGCCTTGCAATTTTTATGAGCTTTTCTTTCTGTTCATTTGTTAAATTAAATTCCTCACTTTTTTGATTTTTAGCACTTTCTTTTGAGTTCGTAATGACCGCAGAGAGATAACCTACTACATTTGACATAGGAACAGTGTGGGAAGAATCCTGGTAAGCCAGGGAGACCACCTTTTTAGCTCCTGCTTTTTTAGCTGCCATTAACACTGCTATCACAGGCCCTCCCCCGCACATCTCCGCTCTACCTCTATGAAACTCTCTCATCAAATTTTCTGGATCGAATTTTTCAATAAGAGATTTTGTAAGAAGGTCTACTCTTTTTGCCACATCCTTTGGATAATAATGAGAAAGATCTGTGGATGCTACAAGGAGAACATTTCTGGAGGATATAATCTCATAAAGAGCATCTGAAAGAGCTCTTATATTTTTTTCTGTTTGTCTTCCCATAACTATAGGGACTATTGGAACATCTCCCAAAGATACTTGAAGAAAAGGAAGCTGGACTTCCACAGAATGTTCCAATCTGTGAGCTTCTTCGAAAAAACTTATGGATTTATTTTTTGAGATTAACTCTTTTGCAATATCCTCTGCAATTTTAAGTTTTCCAAGAGGTGTTATAAATGAACCTCTTGCAAAGACCGAGGAACCATCGAAATCAACTCTGTGGGAGGGTCCAACAATTATAACTGCTTCAAATTGTTTCCCTTTGATAGCTTTGTAAGCGAAACCAGCAACAGGACCTGAGTAAATATAGCCAGCATGGGGAGAAATAATAGCATGGATATCACTTTTTATCTCAGGAAGGGTGGCGGACTGTATGAATTTTTCTACCATTCCCTTCAATTCGTCAGGATCTGAGGGGTAGAATGTCCCACTCACAGCCGGGAATCTTTCTTGAGCATTCATATCAAAGCCTGTTAAAATTAGAAAACAAAAGCTCAGTAAGGAACTGATTATCTTCATACCATCAAATTACTGCTGTCTTTTGGAGAGTTCCATCAATGTAAGAGCAATGGCGAAGCCCAGGCATGCCATAGTGAATCTCCAGATGGTTAAGGGAGGGAATCCTAAAAACTGAGTATTTGCAGCCTTTATTATCAGGCCAATAACAAAAGCAAGACCAGCTAAAATAATGAGGATCCATGAAATTAATCTCATCTTTCACCTCCTGTCTATCAAAGAATAATAAAATTTGTTATTCAAGTCAAGTTGTTGGAGGAAAGAGGATAATGCAACTTATTGACATCTCATTTCTCTTTAAATAAAATCGAATAGATGGGAAGGGATTCTGCGTTTAATTTAAAATAAA
>FWPU01002016.1_pt1 | contig 17502 bp, 17 predicted proteins | sample 2228361 | NCBI WGS metagenome assembly FWPU01 (sample SAMEA103939777, study PRJEB20133) | metagenome
TCTTACCCCATCTCGCTGGCCATAACCTGTCGGCAACCGTTGGGTGGCACAGATTTGTCGCCGTAAACGGTTTAGGGCACAGTGACCACTCTCCCCGTTTAAGCGAGGAGAGTCGTCACGTTTGCAGCCGCCCGCATGCTCAGTTGCCAACCCGAAAACGCTATTGTCGGCTGGGCAACGGACCTGCCCAATGCATTGCCTGCGCTTTCGGAGTCAGCATAGCAGAATTCAGAGTCCCGCGCAATTTGCGCCCCGGCCCCTAAGAACCCACAAAGAAGGCCGTTGCGCCGGCCCGCGCGATGCCGCTTCCCTTCAGGCAGCCACTCAGGCGACCAGGCTCAGGGCGGCGTAAATGGCCCCCAGGAAGCGGCTGGGCTTGGTCGCCAGCAGCCGCGTGCCGGTGAAGCCGTTGCGGCGCGCCAGCCCTTCCCAGGTTGCATAGGACAGCGGGTAAGGGACCCAGGGGTTGCCCCGGTCCGTGTCGTACTCGACCAGGATGAAGCGCCCGCCAGGCAGCAGGTAGCTGCGGATCAACTGAAGCGCAGGGTCCTTGTGCCGCACAAAGTGCAGGGCGTTCGCCATCACGATGCCGTCCAGCGGCGGCAGGTCCAGCCGCTGTGTGAAGTCGGCGGCCAGGTAGTGGACGGCCATCGCCGGGAAGCGGGCGCGCATCGCCTGCTCCTGCGCCCGCAGCGCGCCGCCATCGGCGTCCACGGAGTAGATTTCACCGGTGGGGCGGATCAGCTCGGCCAGGGCCAGGGTGAAGGCCCCCCGCCCGGAGCCGAAGTCCGCCCACACGCCGCCCGGACCGGGAACGCCGCCCCTCAGCAGCCTAACGTGGTCTGCGTGGTCCACCGCCCACTCTCCAGATCATCACGGCTCCCAACAACGGCAGAGACGAACATAGGGCAGCAGCAGCCGCAGAAGGTGACAGAAGGGGCGCCCCTGAGCAGCGCCTTACCCCCCGGCAGGGGCCGCCCCGGTCCCCGTGCGACGCCAGCGGGAGGACATGGTGACCTTCCCCGGCCCCTCCGACAGGTCAAGCGAGGCCGACCATGCGTAGGTCTTCGGCCAGGTGCGGAAAACCGACGGGAAGAGCCACAGCGTCAGCCGCTGGAGCAGCGTGCCATGGGGCCGCCAGTTGCTGGTCGGATGTAGCCCCACCTGGACCTCCGGCCCCAGACGCCGAACCGCATAAGCGCCGCGCAGGACGGCGGTCCTGTCGTCGACGCCGAGCGCAAACTCGCCCTCAACCGCAGCCCCGTCCTTCAGGTCCAGGAGGGCGGGCAACGGCGGCGAGAAACGGAGCGAGACCTCGTGGACGCCTTCGCGCAGCGAGGCCCGCGCCATCTCATAGCGCCCCTCGCGGAAGGCCAGGTCGCAAGCCATCCCCTCGTGCTGGAAGCCAGTCGCGCGGTCCGGAGTCACGGCCAGCAACGGACCCTCGTACCGGCGGTTGACCAGAACCAGCAGCGGGTCCGCGCAAAAACGCACGAAGTACACAAAGGCCCTGCTGTGCGGCACGGGCACGGGCAGGCGAAGGGGCGGGTAGGTGGTCTCGCCGATTTGCAGGCGCGCTTCGGTCCCGGATACGCGCACCAGATCGATGTCCATCAGCCAAAAAAACGGGAAAAAGTGGGGGTTGCGAATGTCGGTCCCCATGGGGGCCAGGATGGTCAGCGGCCTGCCGGGAGGCCGGTGCTCCCGCACCACCAGCCGCACGGGCCGACCGTCCTTCAGCGTGAGGGAGACGGCGCAATCCACGCCCTGCGGCGTGCCCTCCAGCCGGTAGTCGAAGTCCTGAAACAACCATTCGTCCACCCCGGCCCCCACCTCCACCTTATCCCGGTCCAGGCGTAGCCCCGGCGTCATGTAGAAATCGACCTTGCCGTCCTTCCGCCACATCAGCGCCGCCGCCCCCCGGCCCTTGGCGGGATGGTCAAAGAGCTGCAGCTCAAGCCCGTTGTACACGTCGTCCCCCTCAAAATTGTAGAGAAACAGCCGCTCCATAGGATCAGGCTCAAGGCGAACGGGAGAGACGAAAGCGTTGGAAGGCGTTTCGTCATAGATAGCGGACGGGTGGAACGCGGCAGGGGGTTCCGCCTGCCCCTGAAGCCCCAACATCATCGATATGCCTTTCTAATTGTGGCTCACAGTGGGCCTATCTTACCCCATCTCGCTGGCCATAACCTGTCGGCAACCGTTGGGTGGCACAGATTTGTCGCCGTAAACGGTTTAGGGCACAATGGATGAGCAGGCAACGCTCATTGACCACGTCGTTACGCTGGGGGTGACACGAAACAGGCCGCCCGCCGGTTTCCAGCAAGCAATGCTGGCGCGCGGGTTCTGGCCTGGGCAGCGCGTGTCCACCTTTGCTGGATGATTCAGCAGGAAGCTCTATGGTAGAACACACCTCACCGCAGGCCGACCCCGCCGGGTCCACAATCGAAACGCCCTCCCCCGCGCCGGCTGAGGCCCAGGAGGCCGTCCCCCCTCAGTCCGGGGGACAGGCCCCCGGCGATGGCGCGGCCAGGTCCGCGCAGGCCATCCCCCTACACTTCAAGGCCGTCTCCGCCCAGCCCGTGCCGGAAGGGGCCAGCCTCAAGCACCCCGCCCTGTACTTCAACCAGGAGCTGAGCTGGATCGACTTTAACTGGCGCGTCCTGCACCTGGCCCTGGACGAGCGCACCCCGCTGCTGGAGCGGGTCCGCTTTGTGGCCATCACGGCCAGCAACCTGGACGAGTTCTTCCAGAAGCGCGTGGGTGGCCTCAAGCGGCAGGAGGCCGCCGGGGTGCGCGAACTGTCGCCCGATGGCCGGACGCCCACCGAGCAACTGGCCCTCATCCGCCGCGCCGTGCTGGTGATGCACCAGGCGCTGACCGAGACCTGGGAAAAGCGGCTCAGGCCAGCCCTGCGCGAGCAGGCGGATATCGTCATCTGCAACTACGAGGACCTCACCCCCTTGCAGCAGGAGACGATGGCCGCCTATTTCCAGTCCCACATCTACCCCATCCTCACGCCGCTGACCGTCGATCCGGGCCACCCGTTTCCCTTCATCTCCAACCTCAGCCTGTCCCTGGCCATCATGCTGCGCCACCCGCAGCGGGACACCGTGCACTTCGCCCGCGTCAAAGTGCCCCCCAACCTGGACCGCTGGCTGCCCGTAGCTGCCGGCGTGCCCGGCGCTTCCTGGCGCTTCCTGCCCGTCGAGGAGCTGATCGCGCACCACGTCAGCGATCTCTTCCCCGGCATGGAGGTGATCAGCGCCCACCCCTTCCGCATCACCCGCAACGCGGACGTGATGCGCGACGAAGAGGTGGCCTCCGACCTGCTGGCGCAGATCTCGGAGGAGCTGCGGGAGCGCCGCTTTGCCCCCGTGGTGCGCCTGGAGGTGGCCAGGGCGATGCCGGAGCAGGACCGCCAGTTGCTCATCCGTGAGCTGGGCTTGCAGCCGGAGGATGTCTACGAAGTGGACGGCCTGATCGACCTGACCGGCTGCTTCCAACTGGCCAACCTCGATCTGCCGTCGTTCAAGTTCGAGCCGTGGGAGCCGGTGGTGCCCGGTCGCCTGCTGAGCGAAGGCGAAACCAAAGACACGATGGACATCTTCGCCATCATCCGGCAGGGCGACCTGCTCGTCCACCACCCCTACGATTCGTTCACCGCCAGCGTGCAGCGGCTGGTGGAGGAGGCGGCTGCCGACAGAAACGTCCTGGCCATCAAGCAGACCCTGTACCGCACCTCCGAGGAGTCGCCCATCGTCAAAGCGCTGATCGAGGCCGCCGAGAGCGGCAAGCAGGTGGCCGTTCTGGTGGAGGTCAAAGCGCGCTTCGACGAGGCCAACAACATCGAATGGGCCAGGATGCTGGAGAATTCGGGGGTCCACGTGGCCTACGGCGTGGTGGGCTACGGCAGCGCCGCCCTGAAGACCCACACCAAGGCCACCCTCATCGTGCGCAAAGAGGAAGAGGGGCTGCGCACCTACTGCCACATCGGCACCGGCAACTACCACGCCAAGACGGCCCGCCTCTACACCGACCTCGGCCTGATGACGTGCAGGCCGGAGCTGGGCTACGAGCTGATCAAGCTGTTCCACTACCTCACCGGCTTCGCGCCGCACCAGCACTTCGCCAGAGTGCTGGTGGCGCCGATCAACATGCGGGAGGGTTTCAGCGAGCTGATCCAGCGGGAGATCGAGTTCCAGCGCGCCCACGGCAACGGGCGCATCATCGCCAAGATGAACGCCCTGGACGACGTGGACATCATCCGCAAGCTCTACCGCGCCTCCCAGGCCGGGGTGCAGATCGACCTGATCATCCGGGGCCACTGTCGCCTGCGTCCGGGCCTGGCCGGGTACAGTGACAACATCCGGGTCATCAGCATCCTGGGCCGCTTTCTGGAGCACGACCGCATCTTCTACTTCCACAACAACGGCCAGCCCCTGGCCTTCATCGGCAGCGCCGACTGGCGGGGACGGAACCTGAATGACCGCGTCGAGCTGGTGACGCCCATTGAGGAACCGGCGCTCCGCCAGCGCCTGATCCAGGTGTTGGAGGACGCCCTGGGCGATAACCGCCTGGCCTGGGACCTGGACGCAGAGGGGAACTACGTGCTGCGCCAGCCTGGCGAGGCCAAAGAGCGCAACTTCCACAACATCCTGATGAAGGATGCACTCAAGCGGGCCAGGAAGGCCCGCAAGGCGTAGCGCGGGCGATCCGCGCCGCCCACATCTTGAAGAATGGCCCGCCGACGGTATGATCAGAGCCCAGCCTTTCGCACTTCGCACGCAGGGCATCGCGCGCCAGGCCCCACCCCTCAAGCGCCGTGCCCCGGCGCGGAAACAGGTTGGCCCAACCGGGGGACCCCACCATGCGGGATGATCTGTGGTACAAAGACGCCATCTTCTACGAGCTGCACGTCAAGACCTTCTTCGATTCAAACAACGACGGCATCGGCGACTTTGCCGGCCTGACGCAAAAGCTGGACTACCTGAAGGACCTGGGCATCGACTGCCTGTGGCTGCTGCCCTTTTACCCCTCTCCCCTGCGCGACGACGGGTATGACATCGCCGACTATTACGGCATCCATCCCGACTACGGGACCCTGGAGGACTTCCGAAACTTCCTGGATGCTGCCCACGCGCGCGGCATCCGCGTCATCGCGGACCTGGTGCTCAACCACACCTCCGACCAGCACCCCTGGTTTCAGGCTGCCCGCAGCGATCCAGCCTCGCCCTACCGGGACTACTACGTGTGGAGCGACACGCCGGACCGCTATCAGGACGCGCGCATCATCTTTACCGACACCGAGCGCTCCAACTGGACGTGGGACCACGAGGCCAACGCCTACTTCTGGCATCGCTTCTTCTCTCACCAGCCGGACCTGAACTTCGACAACCCCAAAGTGCAGGACGAGATCATCCGGGTCCTGGAATACTGGATGGATATGGGCCTGGACGGCGTGCGGGCCGACGCCGTGCCCTACCTTTACGAGCGCGAGGGGACTAACTGCGAGAACCTGCCGGAGACGCACGCCTACCTCAAGCGCATCCGGCGCAAGATCGACGAGAAGTACCCCGGCTGCATCCTGCTGGCCGAGGCCAACCAATGGCCCGCCGACGTGCGGGCCTACTTCGGGGACGGCGACGAATTCCACATGGCCTTCAACTTCCCGGTGATGCCCCGCCTGTTCATGGCCGTGCGCCGGGAAGACCGCCAGCCGATCATCGACATCGTGGACCAGACGCCGCCCATCCCGGAGAATTGCCAGTGGTGCACCTTCCTGCGCAACCACGACGAGCTGACGCTGGAGATGGTCACCGACGCGGAGCGCGACTACATGTACGCGGAATACGCCAAAGACCCGCGCATGAAGCTTAACCTGGGCATCCGGCGGCGGCTGGCCCCGCTGCTGGATAACAGCCGCCGCCGCATCGAGCTGCTGAACGCGCTGCTCTTCTCGCTGCCCGGCTCGCCCATCATCTACTATGGCGACGAGATCGGCATGGGCGACAACATCTACCTGGGCGACCGCAACGGCGTGCGCACGCCCATGCAGTGGAACTACGACCGCAACGCGGGCTTCTCACGGGCAGACACCGAGCAGCTCTATGCGCCCGTGATCACCAACCCCAATTACAACTACATGGCCGTCAACGTGGAGGCCCAACAGCGCACCTCCTCCTCCCTGCTCAACTGGATGAAGCTGCTCATCCGCATCCGCAAGGCTTACCCGGCCTTTGGGCGCGGCGCCATCACCTTCCTGCACCCCGCCAACACCAAGGTGCTGGCCTTTGTGCGCACGCTGGAGGACCAGCACATCCTGTGCGTCAACAACCTCTCCCGCTTCTCCCAGCCGGTGGAGCTGGACCTCAGCGCCTTTGCCGGTCGCACGCCGGTCGATTTGTTCGGCAACACGCGCTTCCCGCCCATCGGCGAGCTGTACTACTTCATCACGCTCGGCCCGCACTCGTTCTACTGGTTCCGGCTGGAGTGACGGCTCAGGCCTCGCCCGCCGCCGCCTGGCCCTCCGCCCGCCGCCCAACCCGCAGGAACAGCCCGCCCAGCGCCACCACGGGGGCGGCAAACAAAAGGCCCACCAGTCCTCCCCACCCCGCGATCAGGAGATCCCTGCCGGGAACAGGGACGCTCGGCACGCCCGCCGTTGAGATCGTGCCGAGCATGGCCGCCGCCCCCAGCAGCAGGCCGCTGACGATCAGGAGCCTGCCGCCCAGCACCTCCCGGAACCAGGCGATGACAACACTGTGCGTCACCAACAGCAGGGCGGTCAGGGCCGGGTTGTGTGGCGGATAGGGGGAGGCGACCGGCACGAGGATGACGGCGCACAGCAGCACCCCCCATCCACGCGCCAGCAGGCGCAGCCCGCGTAACCGCCGTTCATCCTCACCGGACCACAATGCCATCGCAGCCTCCTTCTCTTTCTCAACGGTATGCTCCCGAACGATGCTCCCCGGCAGGTCGCGCAGCTCCCTGCAACACAGCGTCGCCAGCGAAGTGAAGCCCTCCCGCCGGGCCTCGTCCAAAGCCTGCGCGAAGACCTGGCGCATCTCCGCGCCGAAGGTGGCATAGAAGCGGCGCGGATACAGCCGCAGCAGGCGCGCATACATGCCGACCAGCAGGCGAGCCACGCCGCTCATGCCCGCCCTGCCGGGATGCTCGCCAGGCGCTCGCGAGCTACCTGTGCCACAGCTTGCAGCCGGTCGGCCTCGGCGGACAGGATGCGCCGCCCCAGCTTGGTGAGGGCGTAATCCTTGCGCGGACGGCCCGCAGCCTCCGCCCTCTCCGGATCGACGCGCACGATCCAGCCCTGCTCCAGCATCCGCGCCAGCGCGCCGTACAGCGTGCCGGTGCTCAGCGTGACCCGCCCGCTGCTCAGGGCCTCCACATCCTTCAGGATGGCGTAGCCGTGGCCCGGCCCCGGAGCCAGGCTGAGCAAAATGAAGAAAGCCGCCTCGCTCAGGGGAAGTTTGCTCTGAACATCTGCCTGTGTGTTAATGGTTGCCTCCACCGTCAATATGACGCCTTGCGATATGTCGCATAACGACATAATAAGCGGGTTTGCCGCATCTGTCAAGACGGCCCGCACAGGGAATCTGGCCATCCGCCCCCCGCTTCGGCAGGCCAAAAAACTCTTGACAGGGGGGCTGGCGCAATGTTATGATCCCCCCGCTAAAAACCGGGACGGGATTAACCCTGCCTGGGCAGGGCAATGATCGCCGAATTTAGTGTGCGTCACAGAGAAGGCCATTAGCTGAATACGAAGTGCGCGATGGCCTTACCGTTTGTGAGTAGGGGTAACGGGCGTGTTGACGCCCGTTTGCGCGCGAAATGGCAGGTCTAGAAGTTACGGAGAAACAAACAGTATGCCAACCATCAATCAGTTGATCCGTAAGGGTCGCAAGCCGAAGCACAAGAAAAGCTCTGCGCCTGCTTTGCAATACACCCTTAACTCCTTCAAGCAGCAGCGCATCCGCCAGCCCAAAGGTGCGCCACAGAAGCGCGGGGTCTGCACGCAGGTCCGCACCATGACGCCCAAGAAGCCGAACTCGGCGCTGCGCAAGATCGCCCGTGTCCGGCTGAGCAATGGGATCGAGGTGACGGCCTATATCCCCGGCGAAGGCCACAGCCTGCAGGAGCACAGTGTGGTGCTGGTGCGGGGTGGCCGCGTGAAGGACCTGCCCGGCGTGCGCTATCACATCGTGCGCGGCACCCTGGATGCCGACGGCGTGCAGAATCGCCAGCAGGGGCGCAGCAAGTACGGCTCCAAGCGGCCTAAGAAGTAAGGAAGGGCAATATGCCTCGACGATACCGCCCCACTCCCAGGGAAATCGAACCAGACGTGCGCTACGGCAACGTCAAGGTGGCCATGTTCATCAACCGCATGATGCGCGGGGGCAAGAAGAGCGTGGCCCGGCGTGTGCTCTATGAGGCCTTCGACATCATCGAGGCGCGGACCAGGCGCGACCCGGTCGAGGTCTACGAGCAGGCTGTGCGCAATGTGACGCCGACGGTAGAAGTCAAACCGCGCCGGGTGGGTGGCTCCACCTACCAGGTGCCGGTAGAAGTGCCCCCACGGCGCGCCACCTCGCTGGCCATGCGCTGGCTGCTGGAGAACGCACGCAAGCGTGGGGGGCGCAGCATGGCCGAGAAGCTGGCCGCCGAACTGATGGACGCGGCCAACGGCCAGGGCGCATCGATCAAAAAGCGCGACGATACCCACCGCATGGCGGAGGCCAACCGGGCCTTTGCCCACTATCGTTGGTGAGTCGTTGAAGAGTAACAGGACTGTGACTGCTAAGGGCAACAACGGCACCACGCTCGACCTGGCCAGGGTCCGCAATATCGGGATCATCGCCCACATCGACGCGGGCAAGACGACCACGACCGAGCGCGTGCTCTACTACACCAAAAAAATACATCGCATGGGCGAGGTCCACGAGGGCGCTGCCACCACTGACTACATGGAACAGGAGCGCGAGCGGGGCATCACCATCACGGCTGCTGCCATCACGGCGGAATGGCGCGGGCACCAGATCAACCTGATCGATACGCCCGGCCACGTGGATTTCACCGCCGAGGTGCAGCGCAGCCTGCGCGTGCTGGATGGCGGCGTGGTGGTCTTCGATGGCGTCGCCGGGGTCGAGCCACAGTCCGAGACGGTCTGGCGGCAGGCCAACGAGTACCGCGTGCCGCGCATCTGCTTCATCAACAAGATGGACCGCGTGGGCGCGGACTTTGAGCGCGCCGTGAACATGATCCGCGACCGCCTGCACGCCACCCCCGTTCCCATCCAGATTCCTTACGGCCAGGGCGAGAACTTCGCCGGGATCATCGACCTCCTCAACATGGAGCTGGTCACCTACGGCGATGACCTGGGCACCGATATCCGGCGCGGCCCCATCCCGCAGGACTGGCAGGAAAAAGTGCAGGCCGCTTACAGCTACATGGTGGAGATGATCGTCGAGCACGACGAATACCTCACCGAGAAATTCCTGCTGGAAGAGGAGATCAGCCGCGAGGAGCTGCTCGCCGCGCTGCGCGACGCCACCATCCATAACAGGATTCAGCCGGTGCTGTGTGGCTCTGCCCTCAAGAACAAGGGCGTGCAGATGATGCTGGACGCGGTGGTGGATTTCCTTCCCTCGCCACTGGACATCCCGCCGGTGCGGGGGACCGACCCACGGACGGGTGAGGAGATCGAACGCCACGCCAGTGATGACGAGCCACTGGCCGCCCTGGTCTTCAAGATCGTGACCGATCCCTTCGTGGGGCGGCTGGCCTACTTCCGTGTCTATTCCGGCGTGCTGAAGGTCGGTGGGGCCGTGCTCAACACCACCAAAGGCAAGAAGGAACGGATCGGGCGCGTGGTCCGCATGTTCGCCGACCGCCGGGAAGACGTGAGTGAGGTCCACGCGGGCGACATCGCCGCCACCCTGGGCCTCAAGGAGACCTTCACCGGCGATACCCTCGCCGACATGAACAAGCCGGTCCTGCTGGAGAGCATCCGTTTTCCGGAGCCGGTGATCGCGGTGGCCATCGAGCCGAAGACCAAGGCCGACCAGGACAAGATGTCCGAGGCGCTGCGCAAGCTGGCCGAGGAAGACCCCACCTTTGTGGTGCGGGTGGACGATACGGTGGGCCAGACCCTCATCCAGGGGATGGGGGAGCTGCACCTGGAAGTGCTGGTGGATCGCATGTTGCGGGAATTCAAGGTGGGCGCGCGCGTGGGTCGGCCACGGGTGGCCTACCGCGAGACCATCACCCGCCCCGTCCGCGCGGAGGGGCGCTTCGTGCGCCAGACCGGCGGCGCCGGGCAGTACGGCCACGTCATCGTCGAGTTCGAGCCGCTACCGGAGGACTCCACGGAGAATTTCGTCTTCGAGAACAAGGTCGTGGGCGGCACCATCCCCAAAGAATTCATCCGCCCCGTCCAGCAGGGCATCGAGGAGGCGATGTCCGGGGGCGTGCTGGCCGGGTATCCGGTCAGCCGCATCAAGGCCACGCTGGTGGACGGCAGCTACCACGAGGTGGATTCCTCGGAACTGGCCTTCAAGATCGCCGGGTCGCTGGCCCTCAAGGAGGCCGTGCACCGGGGCAACCCCATCCTGCTGGAGCCGGTGATGCGCCTGGAAGTCGTGGTTCCGGACGAGTACACGGGCGACGTGATCGGCGACCTGTCGGCCCGGCGCGGCACCATCACCGGCATGGAGCCGCGTGGCGACGGCGTCTCCTCCATCAAGGCGCTGGTGCCGCTGGGCGAGATGTTTGGCTATGCCACCGATATCCGCAATCAAACGCAGGGGCGCGGCAGCTTTACCATGGAATTTGCCATGTATGCCCCGACACCACCACATATTATGGATCAAATTCTTAAGGGCGGGAAAAAGTAATCCCGCTCCCGTAGCCAGGAGGAACTGATGACCAAGTTTGAGCGCACGAAGCCGCATGTGAACGTGGGGACGATAGGGCACGTAGACCACGGGAAGACGACGCTGACGGCGGCCATCACCAAGGTGCTGGCCATGAAGGGGATGGCGGACTTCCGGGCCTTCGACACGATTGACAACGCGCCGGAGGAGAAGGCGCGGGGCATCACGATAGCCATTGCCCACGTGGAGTACGAGACGGAGCGGCGGCACTACGCGCACGTGGACTGTCCGGGGCACCGGGACTACATCAAGAACATGATCACGGGGGCGGCGCAGATGGACGGGGCGATCCTGGTGGTCAGCGCCCCGGACGGGCCGATGCCCCAGACGCGGGAGCACGTGCTGCTGGCCCGCCAGGTAGAAGTGCCAGCCATGGTGGTGTTCCTCAACAAAGTGGACATGATGGACGACGAGGAGCTGCTGGAGCTGGTGGAGTTGGAGTTGCGGGAACTGCTGGAGAGCTACGAGTTCCCGGCGGACACGCCCATCGTGCGCGGCTCGGCCTTGCAGGCGCTGGAGAGCAGCAGCACCGACCCCAACGCGCCGGAGTATGCCTGCATCTGGCAGTTGCTGGAGGCGGTGGACACCTACATCCCGACGCCGCAGCGGGACACCGACAAGCCCTTCATGATGGCCATCGAGGATGTCTTCAGCATCAAGGGGCGCGGCACGGTGGTCACCGGGCGCGTGGAGCGCGGCCAGCTGCGCAAGGGGGAGGAGGTGGACATCGTCGGGCTGCGGGACGAGATTCGCAAGACCGTGGTCACCGGCATCGAGATGTTCCACAAGGAACTGGACGCCGCCATAGCGGGCGACAACGCCGGCATCCTGCTGCGCGGCATCGACCGTGACGAGGTGGAGCGCGGCATGGTCCTGGCCGCCCCAGGCTCCATCACCCCCCACCGCAAGTTCAAGAGCGAGGTCTACGTCCTGCGCAAGGACGAGGGCGGTCGCCACAAGGCCTTCTTCGCTGGCTATCGCCCCCAGTTCTACATCCGCACCATGGACGTGACCGGCACCATCACCCTGCCGGAGGGGGTGGAAATGGTCATGCCCGGCGACAACGTCAACCTCATCGTCGAGCTGATCACCCCCGTCGCCCTGGAGCGCGGCTCCAAGTTCGCCATCCGCGAGGGCGGTCTCACCGTCGGCGCCGGCATCATCACCGAGATCCTGGAGTAAGCGGCACGTCAGTGATATAATAGTGGCGTTATGGGGTGGTGAGGGGGCTTTTGCCCCCCACTACCCACAGCGAACCATCTGAGGACGAGCATGGCCAAGAAAGACATCCGGATTGTGATCACGCTGGCCTGCACCGAGTGCAAAGACCGGAACTATACCTCCGAGAAGAACCGGCGCAATGACGCGGGCCGCCTTGAACTGAAAAAGTATTGCCCGCGCTGCCGCAGGCACACGTTGCACCGCGAGACCAAGTAGGCGTGGCGCATTGTCATGTAGGGGAGTAGCTCAATTTGGCAGAGCAACGGTCTCCAAAACCGTAGGTTCCGGGTTCGAGTCCTGGCTCCCCTGTCTAGCTTCATTCAGTGGGTCTGAGACACCGTCCGTAGTGACGGTGTCTTAGGTGATGGGACCGGCCAGTATTGCGGAGAGTTTACCTAGGAGAGGGCCGTGGCTAAATCAAATAAAGAAAAGACAGCCAATATGGCCGTCAATGAGCTGGAAAGCCAACCGAAAGAATCCAGCCAGCGCCGGGGTCGGCGGCGCAGCCGCCGGGAAGCTACCCGATCGCAGGCCAGCGATCAGCAGCAGGTGGCGCGGAAGGACCGCCCCACCCCTGCGCGGCGCGAGGCTGGCAGGGGCAATGTGGTTACGCGGACGCTGCGGCCCGTGATCGACTACTTCACAAGCACACGCGCCGAGCTGCAAAAAGTAACCTGGCCCACCCGCGAGGAAAGCCTGCGCCTGGCAGGCATCGTGCTGGCTGTCACCGTGATCTCCTCCATCGCGCTCGGCATATTGGACTACCTGTATGGAGAACTGTTCCGCCTGGGCTTCAACGCTCCGATCATTTTTGTCATTGCCGGGGCTATCCTGGTCATCCTTATTGGCGGTGGCCTGTTCTGGCTGCGACGACGGAGTAGTTCGTAAGGCAGATCGGCAGCATAGCTAACGAGTGATTTTCTATGATGGAACATGACAACGAGATCGATTTCGATCCGGAACCTATTTACCTGGACGAGCCGGAAGACGAACGAGAAATCGATCTGGAGCCTGAGGTAGAAGCGCCAGGCGACGAAACAACAGACCAGGAACACCCGGAGGAGGCTCCCCAGGAGCCGGACGACGACCGCCAGTGGTACGTGATCCACTGCTACAGCGGCTACGAAAACAAGGTGCGCCACGCCATCGAACAGCGCATCGAGACGATGGGTATGCAGGACAAGATCTTCGATGTCGTCGTCCCTACCGAAGAGGAGATCGAAGTCCGGGAGGGTAAACGCCGCACAGTCGAGCGCCGCGTCTTCCCCGGCTATATCCTGGTCCAGATGATCATGGATGAGGATTCCTGGTACGTGGTGCGCAACACCCCCGGCGTCACAGGCTTCGTGGGTATGGGCAACGAGCCGACCCCGCTGCGCCCGGAAGAAGTCTCCCAGATCATGCGGCGCATGGAATCCGAAGCGCCCAAGATCAAGATCGCCTTCAAGAAAGGGCAGAAGGTGCGGATCATCGACGGCCCATTCAACGACTTCCTGGGGATCGTCGGCGACGTTGATATGGAGAAACACAAAGTCCGGGTGCTGGTCAACTTCTTTGGCCGCGAAACCCCCGTTGAACTGGACTTTTTACAAGTGGAAAAGGCATAGAGCACAAGGACGCGAACCATGGGCAAGAAAGTCAAAGCCGTCGTAACCCTGCAAATCCCTGCCGGGAAGGCCAACCCAGCGCCGCCAATCGGCCCCGCCCTGGCCCAGCACGGCATCAACCTGATGGCCTTCTGCAAGGAATACAACGCCAAAACCAGCAACCGCATTGGCGAGATCGTCCCGGCGGAGATCACCATTTTCCAGGATGGCTCCTTCCGCTTTAACCTCAAAAGCCCACCGACCGCCTTCCTGCTCCGGCGCGCCGCCGGGGTCGAGAAAGGCTCGTCCGTCCCCAACCGGGACAAAGTGGGCAAGATCACCCGCCAGCAGGTCCGCGAGATCGCCGAGATCAAGATGAAAGACCTCAATGCGGTAGACATCGAAGGCGCCATGCGCCAGATTGAGGGCACAGCCCGCAGCATGGGCCTGACCGTTGTCGATTGAGCAGCAAACCGTCTTCAACACCCTTCGCCGTGGGAGGGACCGGCGTCCCACTAACACCACCCAGGAGTAAGCCAGATGCCCAAGCATGGAAAACGTTATGAAGCTGCGCTCCAGAAGATAGACCGCAGCCAGTTGTATAGCCCAGAGGAGGCCATCAAACGCCTCAAAGAGTGCGCCACAGCCAAGTTTGACGAAACGGTGGAACTCCACTTCCGCCTGGGTATTGACCCCCGCCATTCTGAGCAGCAGATCCGCAGCACGGTCCTGCTACCGCACGGGTTGGGGAAAGAAGTGCGCGTCCTTGTATTTGCCGAAGGCGAGGCCGCCCGCATCGCCGAGGAGGCCGGGGCCGACATCATCGCCGATGACGAGATCATCCAGAAGATCGAAAAAGAGGGCTGGGTCGACTTTGACGTGGCCCTGGCCGTGCCGGAGATGATGCGCAAGATCGGACGCCTGGGCAAGGTGCTGGGCCGCCGGGGCCTGATGCCCAACCCCAAAGCCGGGACCCTGGTTCAGCCGGAGGACCTGCCACGCGCCATCGAGGAAGCGCGCGCCGGTCGCCTGGAGTTCCGTAACGACCGCACGGGGAACGTGCACGTGCCCATCGGGAAGGCCAGCTTTGACGAGAAGAAGCTGCTGGACAATATGGCTGCGGTGGTGGACGCCATCCGTCGCAACCGACCTGCCTCTGCCAAGGGTACGTATGTCAAGCGTCTGGTGCTGACCTCCACCATGGGGCCGGGCATCCGCGTGGACCCCAATGCCGCGCTGGAGATGCGCGCCCCCGAATAGGGTTTTCAGCCGCGCCGCAGACACCAAAGAAAGTCGGGGTCCCTGTGTGGGACCCCGTTTCGCTTCCCGCCTGGGGGCGGCGCTGCTCAAAGCCAAGCTGCTGCGCACAGGGCCAGCCCCCTACGCCGGTCCGGCTTTGTGCGCCAGGCGTCACAGCGCGCCCTCCAGGCTCAGGAGCCACTGCTTGGTCGGCAGCCCCTCCCCCGCGCCATAGCCATGCAGCTTGCCGTCGCTGCCGATAACCCGGTGGCAGGGGATCACAATCGGCATCGGATTACCCCCCAGCGCACTGCCGACGGCGCGGGTGGCCCTGGGCTTGCCAATCGCCTGCGCCACCTGCGCGTAGGTCCACACCGTCCCGGCAGGAATCTGGAGGGCAGCCCGCAGGACGCGCCGCTGGAAAGGCCGCATCTGGCTCATATCCAGAGGCACATCGAAGCGAGCGCGCTCCCCAGAAAAGTACTCACGGAACTGCTCCATAACCGAGGCCAACGCCTGCTCGTCGCGCTCTGTGCGGGCCAGCGGGTCCAGGCGGCTCAGAAAAGCCTCCGCCGTCAACCGCTTTCCAAAGTCAACTCTGCACAAGCCCTGGGCGCTGAAAGCCAGGTACAGCGGCCCCAGCGGCGTTTCCATCTCGCCCCACCGAATCAACGGCGCGGCCTCACTGAACCAGTTCCACACCCGCTGCCGGGAGGCGGCCACCGCCTCCGCCGGCGGGTGGTTGGCCGCCCTCAGCGCTTCCCACACACGTGTTTGCATCGTTCTTTTCACCTCCTGCCTGCTACGCGAGATCGCGGCTGGCCACTGCCTGCCGCAGACGGCGGAGCGCCTGGTAGACATTGGCTCGCGCGCTATCCGCCGAGGAGTCCAACACCTGGGCGATTTCGGAATAGTCCAACCCCTGTAAATAACGCAGCAGGATCGCCGTCCGCTGCTTGGGCGGCAGCACATTGATGGCCTCCTTGATCGCCTCCAACGTCTCCTGCTGAATGAGCAGGTCGTCGAGCCTTTCTGCAGCGTCGGCGGGGGCCTCGTACTCCTCCACATCGGCAAAGTCGCTGTAACCGGCCTCCCGCTCGCGCTTCCACCGGCGGAAAGCCGAGTAGGCGCTGTTGGTGGCGATCTTGTAGAGCCAGGCCCGGTAGTTGCTGTTCGGGCGCAGGCGGGAGAAAGCCTGGTAGGCCCTCAAGAAAGTCTCCTGTGTCAGGTCCTCAGCTTCGTCCGCATTGCCACCCAGCAAGCGCCACAAGTAGGTATATATCTCGTCATGGTAACGCGCAATTAAGGCTTCAAAACGGGGCGTTGAAGTCATGTGAAGAACCCCTGTCCTGCGATATTGTGGTTGGTTCATAAGTTATAACGCCATGGGCGACTTTTTGTGAAAGCTGCCCAGGCCCGCGCGAGAGGGTTGAGCGCGCCTGGGGTTTATGTTATGCTCACCGCCATTGTATCCGTGATGCATGCCGCCATGATGGAAGTCTCCTATGCTTAAAACGCACACGTGCGGTGAACTCCGCACCGAGCATGTAGGACAGACGGTGACGCTGGCAGGCTGGGTCAACCGCCGCCGCGACCAGGGTGGGCTGGTCTTCATCGATCTGCGCGACCGCTGGGGAATCACGCAGATCACCATCGATCAGGCCACCGCTCCGCAGGCCCACGAGACCGCCGGAGACGTGCGCGGTGAATATGTGCTACAGATCAGGGGCAAGGTGCGGCCCCGCCCGGCGGGCACAGTTAACCCGGACCTGGCAACGGGCGAGATCGAGGTCGAGGCCAGCACGATCACCATCCTCAACCCGGCCAGAACCCCGCCCTTCTACATCTACGGCGATGCCAAAGTTGACGAAGCGCTGCGCATGAAATACCGCTACCTGGACCTGCGCCGGGAACGGATGCAGCGCAACCTGATCCTGCGCCACAAGGTCATCAAGTACATCCGCGACTACCTGGACGCGCGGGGCTTCGTCGAGATTGAGACCCCCATCCTCTTCAAAACCACGCCGGAAGGCGCGCGCGATTACCTGGTCCCCAGCCGCCTGCACCCCGGTAAATTCTACGCCCTGCCCCAAAGCCCGCAGCAGCTCAAGCAGTTGTTGATGGTGGCCGGGTACGAGCGCTATTTCCAGATCGCCCGCTGCTTCCGCGATGAGGATCAACGGGGAGACCGCCAGCCAGAATTCACCCAACTGGACCTGGAGATGAGCTTCGTCGAACGGGAGGACGTGATCGATCTCATCGAAGGCCTGATGATCGGTATCGTCGAGGAAGTCTCCGATTGCGCGCTGGTCACCAGGCCCTTCCCCCGCCTGAGCCACCGCGAAGCCCTGGAGAAGTATGGCTCCGACAAGCCGGACATGCGCTACGACCTGGCCTGGCTCGATATCAGCGATCTGGCGGGCCAGAGCAGCTTCAGCATCTTCCAGCAAAACGTCGCCGCAGGCAAGCCGGTCAAAGTGATGCGCGTGCCGGGCGCGGGCGCGGCC
>FWPU01008474.1_pt1 | contig 17495 bp, 18 predicted proteins | sample 2228361 | NCBI WGS metagenome assembly FWPU01 (sample SAMEA103939777, study PRJEB20133) | metagenome
CTGCCACAGATCGGCATTCTTCACCGGCTTGCGGTCGGCGGTGCGCCAGCCGTTCCGCTTCCACTGTTTGATCCAGGTCGAGATGCCTTTTTGCAGATACTCGCTGTCGGTGTGCAGCTCGACCTTGCACGGTCGTTTGAGCGCTTCCAGCGCCGCGATAGCCGCCATCAGCTCCATGCGGTTGTTGGTGGTGTGCGGCTCGCTCCCCGAGATTTCCTTCTCGTGGTCGCCGAAAGTCAGGATCGCGCCGTAGCCGCCCGGCCCGGGATTTCCCGAGCAGGCGCCGTCGGTGTAGATGACGACCCGGCGCTCGCTCACGCCGTTGACCTTTCCACCGCAAAGCCGTAGTCGCGCACGCTTCCCGCCTTCTGGTGGAAGCGAAGCTTGCGCAGATATTCGATCGGATTTTTCGGCCGCACCAGCGCGCCCGGCGGCACCTCCAGCCAGTCGACCAGCCGGGTGAGCAGGAACCGCAAGGCGGCGCCGCGCGCGAGCGTGGGCATCGCTTCGAGTTCCGCGACCGACAGCCTGCGCGTCTTGTCGTAGGCCTTCAGGAGCTCGCGCCCCTTGGTGACGTTGAAGGAATGATCCGGCTCGAAGCACCAGGCATTGAGGCAGATCGCCACGTCATAGGCGAGCGTGTCGATGCAGGCGAAATAGAAATCGATCAGCCCGGACAGCTTGTTGCCGAGAAAGAACACGTTGTCGGGAAACAGGTCGGCGTGAATCACCCCTTGCGGCAGATCGTGCGGCCAGGCCTTTTCCAGAAACGTGATCTCCTTCTCGATCGTGGCGCGCATGTCGCGCTGCACGGTGTCGGCGCGGTCCGCCGCCTTCTGGAACAACGCTCGCCAACCCACCACCGACAGCGCATTCTTGCGCTTCTTCGGAAAATCCGCTCCCGCCAGATGCATTTGCGCCAGCGCCTCGCCCACCGCGGCGCAATGCCGCGGCTCCGGCCTCCGGATCCACATGCCGTCGAGGAAGGTGACGATCGCCGTGGGCCGGCCGCACAGTCTGCCGAGCGTTTCGCCCTTGCGGTTCTTCACCGGCTGCGGGCAGTTGATACCGCGCGCGTGCAGGTGCTCCATCAGCGCCAGGAAGAACGGGACGTCGCCGGCGGCGACCCGCTTCTCGTACAGCGTCAGGATGAAATGCCCCCGGCTCGTATGCAGGAGGAAATTGGAGTTCTCCACGCCCTCGGCGATGCCCTTGTAGGCCAAAAGCTCGCCCAGGTCGTATCCGGCAAGAAACGCGGTCAGCTCTTCGGCGGGAACGTCGGTGTACACGGCCATGGGCTATAACGGCCCTGCGTCGCCCCGCTCCGTCAAGTTGAAAGTCCTTTCACGTGGCAGAGACGAACCGCGTACGCTGGCGGGCTCCCCCCTTGGAAGGGGGGTGGCGCTTGGGGCAGAATTCAACGGCGGCGCGCGATCGAAACCCCCGTTTTCACGCCTGCAACGCTCCGGCGCGGGCGGCCCCCGTTAGCGGCGGGCAAAAGCATCAATTCGCCGCCGCGTCTTCCCGCAAGCCGCGCGGCAGCGGGAAGAACATGTCCTCCTCCGCGGCCGATACGGTGTCCACGCTCACAACAAAACGCTTCGCGAAAGCGTCGATGATTTCCTCCACCAGCACCTCGGGCGCGGACGCGCCGGCTGTGATGCCGAGGCTCCTGATCGCGCCGAAGCGCGCCCAGTCGAGGTCGTCGGCCCGCTCCACCAATGCAACGGTGCGACAGCCCGCGCGCTCGGCCACCTCCTTGAGCCGCTGCGAGTTCGACGAATTCGGCGCGCCGACCACGATCATGGCCTCGACCTGCGGCGCCACGCGCTTGACGGCCTCCTGCCGGTTGGTCGTGGCGTAGCAGATATCCTCCTTGTACGGCTCCGCGATCGCCGGGAACCGCTTTTTCAGGAGCGCCACGATCTCCGCCGTGTCGTCCACCGAGAGGGTGGTCTGCGTCACATAGGCAAGCCTTTGCGGATCGCGCGGCGTGAACGCCGCGGCGTCCGCAAGTGTCTCGATCAGCGTCACCGCACCTTCTGGCAGTTGCCCCATGGTGCCGACCACTTCGGGATGGTCGCGATGCCCGATCAGCACGATCTCGCGCCCGCGCTTGTAGTGCGCCTCCGCCTCGCGGTGCACCTTGGTGACCAGCGGGCAGGTGGCGTCGAGCGCGAGCAGGTTCCGCCGCCGCGCCGCCTCGGGCACCGATTTCGGCACGCCGTGGGCGGAGAAGATGACCGGCGCGTCGGTGTCGGGTATTTCGTCGAGCTCCTCGACGAAGATCGCGCCCTTCGCCTTCAGGCCCTCAACCACGTAGCGGTTGTGCACGATTTCGTGCCGCACATAGACCGGCGGCCCGTAGCGCCTGAGCGCCTGCTCGACGCAGTCGATCGCGCGCACCACGCCGGCGCAGAATCCGCGCGGCGAGCACAAGAGCACGCGCAGCGGCGGCCGGCCCGATTTGTCTTCCGTCTCGCCCTTCATGGCAGCGCCCATGATACCGCAATGGGGCGCGCGCCGCGGCCCTGTCAAGCGCGGATGCCATTGGCAAGGGCGGGGCGGCCCCCTATATTGCGGGCATAATTCCCATCATCGCAAACGGAAGGGCTTCGTCCGAGGGGACGGGTGGAGCGGAAGAGGAGATTTACATGCAGAATGCGCCATTGATGCCGAAGGCCACGGCGGTTTGGCTCGTCGAGAACACGTCGCTCTCGTTCGAGCAGGTGGCCGACTTCTGCAAGCTGCATCCGCTCGAGGTTTCCGCCATTGCCGACGGTGACGCCGCGCAGGGCATCAAGGGTCTTGACCCGATCCTCACCGGCCAGTTGACGCGCGAGGAAATCGAGAAGGGCGAACGCGATCCCAACTACCGCCTGAAGCTTGCCGAGCCCAAGGTGAAACTGCCGGAAGCCAAGGCGCGCAAGAAAGGGCCGCGCTACACGCCGGTCTCGCGCCGTCAGGACCGGCCGAACGCCATCATGTGGCTGGTACGCAACCATCCTGAGCTCAAGGACAGCCAGATCATGCGGCTGGTCGGCACCACGAAGTCGACGATTCAGGCCATTCGCGACCGCACGCACTGGAACGCCGCAAGCCTCACGCCCATGGACCCCGTGACGCTCGGCCTGTGCTCCCAGATCGATCTCGACCTCGAGGTACAGCGTGCCTCCAAGGAGAAGCCCGTGGCGGCCGAAAGCGGCGCCACGCTGTTGCCGGCGCAGGTGACCACCGCGCCGCGCGAGGAGGAAAAGCCGGTGCCCCCGCCGAAGCCCAAGGAGGAGCTCGACGTCGATGCGGTGTTTGCCAAACTCAAGCAGCTCGGCGGCAAGAGCGAGGCGAAGGAGAGCGAGTAGCGGTTTCGGCCGCTCATGCTGGCCACCGTGCGAGGCGGGCAACGCGACGCGCGAGAACGGCGGAAACTTCAATGCAGTGCCTCGATCAGGGACACAATGCTCACGCTGACAACCGCGAAAGCTGGAACGAGACTGCGCCGTAGGTGCTGACTGCGTAGGGCACGGCATAGGTCAAGGCGATCTTGGTCCAGTTGATCGCCGCCGCTCCCCACAGAACGTCGCCCTGGTTGATCAGATTGAGAATGGTTCCGACGATCAGCGCCACATACAGCGATCGCCGCGGCACGCCGTCCGATACGGCACAGCGGCATGCCATCTTCCACTTCGACATGGGATTCCTCGGGGTCGTCTTTCGGGTCGTGCGTTGCTGACGTTGAGCTTACCGCTCGCGCGGCGGATTGCAGTCAAGCCGGCCGCGCCGCCAGCAGCCAAAGGCCGCCGACCAAGAAGCAAGCCCCGGCCGCCCGCGAGATCAAGCGGCCCGCCGGGACGACCTTCTCGATCAGCACGAAAACCGCAATCGCGGCGATCCACAGAATGTTCATGACCCCGCCGACGAACAACAGCGCCATCAACACCCAGCAGCAGCCGACGCAATAGCCGCCGTGCCGGACGCCCAGCATGAGTGATCCGGCCGCGTCGCGTCGGAATCCCCCATGGTTGTGGATGAACTGCCACGGCGCCTGGCATTGCCGCAGGCACGCGTCCTTCAGCGGCGACCATTGATGGAGACCGGCGGCGATGAGGATGACCCCGCCGAATATGTGGCTCGCACTCTGCATCATCGGCGTGAGTAGAGCGGCGCGGTCGAGCGCCCATTGCGCAACCGTTGCGGCAAGCGCAAAGCCGGTCCAGCCGAGAAGATAGCCGGCGGCGAACCACGCGGTCGGCGCAAAGGGTTTGCCTTGCGCCGCGGCCTGTCGCCCGACCCGCGCGTAGAGCAGAATCATGGGCGCGGCCGACGGTGTCATCATGCCGACCATCATGACCGCCCACATGACGAACGCGAAGCCGAATTCCGGCGTCTCCCAGGGTTGGGTGGCCGGTATCATCAGGTCCAGGCCGGGGATCATCCGATAGCCGCTCATGTCCATGCCGCCCATGCGCATGCCGTTGGCAAGCCACAGCGTGTAGGCCCAGGCCACTACGGTGAGCAGAACCAGAGCGGCAGCCACCACCGCACGATCGCGGCGCAGCACGCGATCAAGCGCGCTCTCGCTCATGGCCGTCAGTGAACGATCCCGCTCTGCGTCATGTGCAGTTTGGCAAAGTGGGCGTGACAATCTTCAAGCCTGAGAGAGATTGGCCCCGATGTGTTGGCCCAGCCGCGCCCGACTTCCGCGACCGCATATTCGAAGCCTGCCGGCAGATTGATGCGGGCCCGGTGTTCGCCGTTGTTCACCGGGTTGCGAATTGGCTCCCCGCGCGCCTCGATCAGCCCTGGCACTCTGAGGGTGGCCTTGCGGCCGTCGACGTCGACGCTCAGCTCGACTTTGGCGAATACCGGATCGTAGACTTTCTCGTAAGTCGCGGAAAAGACCTGAAAGATCGTGGCGCCGGGTTCGGTATCCAGGCCGCTCATGATCCGGAGCAAGGCGTTGCGCTGCTCCGGCGTCGCGCGCTCATCGACGATCGGGACGATCTGGCCTTTGCCTTCGTGAATCGGTCCCGGCCACGTGACGACGGCCGCGAACTTCAGCCCGTCAAGTCTCGTTGCACCATGATGTCCCTCGTCGACGTCGAACCCCACGACGGCATGGCAATAGCCACGCGTTGGGCGAGCATTGAACTGACAAGGGCACCCGTAGTCGCAGCTGCAATGCGTGAAGTTGCGTCCTCGAATTGTCCATTTGGTGTCGGTCATTGTGGCTGTCTCCCCTTGGCGGTGCGGCACTGACCGCGGTTACCAGGCAATTCGATGACAGTCGCCGGCTGCGGTCAAGGCTCCGCCTACGGCTCAATGTCGCCGGTAACCCTGTCGGCGATGCGCGAGCTTACAGTCTTACCGTTGCGGCTGCCATCGCATGCGGTTGACCGGCAGCCCCGACGTCGGGTTGACGTCCTCGCCCGCGTAGCGAAAGCCGTGCTTCTCGTAGAAGCGGATGGCGCGCGCATTGTCCTTGTTCACCAGGAGGTCGAGATGCGTCGGCGACAGCCGTTTCGCTTCATCCACGAGCAGGCCGGCAACCTCGCTGCCCCAAAGCTCGGGCGCCACCACGAGTTGATCAAGATAGCCGGTCTTCTGATCGACGGTCACGAATCCGACCAGGGCCTCGCCCATTACCGCCACCGTGATGGTTGCCGTCGGCGCGAGCTCTTTGCGCCAGCGTTCGCGCCACCAGTCCACGCGCTTGGAGAAGTCGATATGTGGATAGGCCACCTGCCATGTGCGCCGCCACAACTCGATCGCCGCCGGCTCGTCGGCCGCCCGATAGGGGCGCAATGTCACGGAAGGCTGCGGCATCAGAATCAAATGTCCCCGACGCGGTGCAGCGCGAGTACGAAGCACGAACGGTGCACCGCTGCTCCGGGACCCAAGGGAGGCGCCTCAAGCTTTGAGCGGCAAACCCCTCTGGCGGCCCCAACTCCGCGGCGCACCATTTGCTTCGCTCATGCTGCGCCGCGCCCGCGACACGCGCAAGGCCACAGCGCTCACCGCTCGGTCAGCTTCAGCTCGATGCGCCGGTTGCGCGCGTAGGCTTCCTCGCTCGAGCCGGGATCGATTGGCTGGAACTCGCCGAAGCCGGCCGCCACCAGGCGCTGCGGCGAGATCCCTTTGCCGATCAGGTATTGCACCACCGATATCGAACGCGCCGCCGACAATTCCCAGTTGGATTTGAAGGTCGCCCCTGACACCGGCCGCACGTCGGTATGCCCGTCCACGCGCAGCACCCAGGCGATTTCCGCCGGAATCTGCTGCTCGAGTTCGCTGACCGCGGTGGCGATCTTGTCCAGCTCGGCGCGGCCTTCCGGCTTGATCACCGCCTGCCCGGTGTCAAAGAACACTTCCGACGGAAACACGAACCGGTCGCCGACCACGCGGATGTCCGGCCGGTTGCCCAGGATCGCGTTCAGCCGACCGAAGAAGTCCGAACGGTACCGTTGCAATTCCTGCACGCGCTGCGCCAGGGCGAGGTTCAGCCGCGCGCCGAGATCGAGGATGCGCGCCTGCGATTCCTTGTCCCGCGCCTCCGCCGCCTCCAGCGCCTGTTCGAGCGCGGCGAGCTGCCGCCTCAGTGCCGAGACCTGCTGATTGAGCAGCTCCACCTGCGCCAGTGCGCGCAGCGCCTTCTCCGATTCCGCGTCGAGTTGTTTGGCGAGCTCGGTGAGTTTGCCCTGCGCGGTGGCCGCCCCACTTCCGAGTTCCTCGTACAGGCCCTTGTAGCGGTCGCGTTCGCCCTCGGTAGCGGCGAGCGTGGCGCGCAGCTGCGCCATCTGCTCTTCGATCGTGACCTTGGCGGCTTGTTCCATCGACAGCATATCGGTGAGCTGCGCGATGCGTGCAGTGAGCCGCTGCAGCGCGGTATCTTTGCCGGTGACCTCCTGGGAGAGGTAGAACTGCACGATGACGAACACCGTGAGCAGGAAGATGATGGCGAGGATCAGCGTCGACAGCGCGTCGACGAAGCCGGGCCAGTAATCCACGCCGCGTTCGCGGCGCGCTCGCGACAGTGCCATTGCTTCACCTGTGAACGCTCTCACTCATGAGGTGTTCGAGCAGCCGCCGGATCTCGCGGTGCTGCTCGGCCTGGGCGTCGGCCCAGTCGCGGATCATCTGCTGTTCCGCGCGCATGTGGTGCACCAGCCCCTGAATCGCCTCGGCAAGATTCGCCATGGCGTTGGTTGCCCGGTTCGATCCCACTTCGGTGATGGCCTCCCGCAACCGCTCGATCGCCACCCCGAGCTCGGCGCCGACATTCGGCCCGCCGCTTTCGCCGCCGAGCATCGCAAGATCGCCGCCGAATTCGCGCACGGTCGTCGCCAGCCAGTCCTCGAGGTCGGTGTGGAACCGGTTCTGCGCCTGGCTGGTCTGCAGGTCGAGGAATCCCAACACCAGTGCGCCGGCCAGCCCGAACAGCGACGACGAGAACGAAATCCCCATGCCGGACAGCGGTGCCGCAAGCCCCTCCTTGAGCGTGTCGAACACCGTGCTGGCGTCGCCGCCGACGCGCAGGCTCTTGACCACGTCGCCCACCGAGCTGACCGTCTCGATCAGGCCCCAGAACGTGCCAAGCAGTCCAAGGAAGATCAGCAATCCGGTCATGTAGCGTGACATGTCGCGCGCCTCGTCCAGCCGGATCGCGATCGAGTCGAGAATACTGCGCATGGTGAGCGATGAGATCGCCATGCGCCCGATGCGGTCACCGAGGATCGCGGCCATCGGCGCGAGCAGCACCGGCGGCCGCGCCACCGTGATTCCCGGGTCCGCCAGGCGGAATCCGTTGACCCATGCCACTTCCGGGAACAGGCGGATCACCTGCCGGAACGACAGCGCAATTCCGATGAACAGCACGCCGATGATCAGCGCGTTAAGCGGCGGGTTGGCCTTGAACGCCACCCAAATCTGTTGATGGATCACCACCACGATCAGGGCGCATAGGATCAGGAACACCAGCATGCGCACCAGGAAGATCCGCGGTGAGGAAAGCTTGAAGGGATCGGTGTCTCGCGCCATGTCGACCTATGCGTCGCAAAAAACTCCTGCCTCGATTTGGCACAGATCCCCGGCGACGCAATCCATACCCTGGATGCTTGACAATATTAGACAAAACTCGCCGAGCGGCGCCAGCAAAACGTCCCGCTCGGGTTAATCTCTGGCCGCCCGCAGCGCCGTCAGCAGCTGCCGATGCATGGTCTCATTTCCGGCAACAATATGGCCCTTGGCGAACATCTCCTGGCCGCCGTCCAGATCGGTGACGAACCCCCCGGCTTCGCGTACCAGGAGTACGCCGGCCGCCATGTCCCAGGGTGACAGATCGCGCTCCCAGTAGGCGTCGAAGCGCCCTGCGGCGAGAAACGCGAGGTCGAGCGTGGCCGAGCCGAAACGCCGCAGCGCCACCACCTTCTCCTGCACCGCGGCGATTTCTTTGCGGCTGAGCATGGTGTCGCCGCGCCCCTGATGCGGCATGCCGCAGGCGATGACCGCCTCTTCGAGCCGTTTGCGTGCGGCCACCCGCAGCCGCTTGTCGTTGAGGAACGCGCCCTTGCCGCGCTCGGCGACGAACAGCTCGTCGCTGATCGGGTTGTAGATCACGCCGGCGACGATAACGCCGTCCCGCTGCAGCGCAACCGAACTGGCGAAATGCGGGATGCCGTGCAGAAAATTGGTGGTGCCGTCGAGCGGGTCCACGATCCATGTGTGGGTCTTGTCGCTGCCCTCCGTTCGGCCACCCTCTTCGCCGAGGAATCCGTAGCCGGGGCGCGCCTTCTGCAGTTCGCGCCGCAAGGTTTCCTCGGCGCGGCGATCGGCAGCGGAGACGAAATTCGCCGGACCCTTGAGCGAGACCTGGAGCTGTTCGACTTCGCCGAAGTCGCGGATCAGTGCGCGCGCGGCCTTGCGCACGGCGGCGATCATCACGTTGAGCAGCGCGGAGTGAAGCATAGGTCGTTCGGTATTCCACCTTCCCTCGGAAGGGCAGAGGCGGCGAGCATCGAGCGAAGCGAGATGCGAGTCGCGGTGGGCTGAACTAGCAATCGATGGCTCGGCTGTCACCCCCTCCCGATCTGCTTTGCCGATCGATCTTCGCCTTTCAGGGACGGGTGAGACTTACTCCGCCCGCCGCACGTAGCTCACCTCGTTGGTGTCGACCACGACCTTTTCGCCGGCGGAAATGAACGGGGGCACCATCAGCCGCAGGCCGTTCTCCAGCTTGGCTGATTTGTAGGACGGCGCCGCGGTCTGTCCCTTGATCACCGCGTCCGCCTCAATCACTTCGAGCACCACATGGTCTGGCAGCTTGATGCCGATCGGCCGGCCCTGGTGCAACTGCACGCTCACCGCCATGCCGTCCTGCAGGAACGCGGCGCGCTCGCCGACAAAATCTTCGTCGAGCTCGATCTGGTCGTAGTTCGTGGTGTCCATGAACACGAGCTGCCGGCCCTGCCGGTAAAGAAACTGAAATGAGCGCCGCTCCACCACGGTTTCTTCCACCCGGTGGTCGGAGCCGAACCGCGTATTCAGCTTGCGCCCGTCGACGACGTTCTTCAGCTCTACCTGGTTGTAGGCCGGTCCCTTTCCGGGCTTCACCGCCATGGTCTTGACCACGGCCCAGACCGAGCCGTCGTGCTCGATCACCATGCCCGGCCTGATGTCGTTGCCGTTGATCTTCGCCATGGCACCGTCCCATTGCCCTCACTTCTCGCACCGGCGCGTTCAACGCTTGCGTGCCGCGATCGCCGCGAGCCACGGCTGCGCTGCCTTTTCCGCGGCGGCGCGCTCCTCGGGTTTCATCTTGCGCACGAAATCTTCCAGGAACTGGTCGTTGCTGCCGCCGGCCTTGGCGATGAGATGCCATTTCGCCGCCTCGACGGGATTGGCGGGAAGCCCGCGGCCCGTGGCGTACATGAAGGCGAGCCGGCTTTGCGCCACCGGATGGCCGCTGTGCGCGGCGTGACGCAGATAGCGGCCGGCGGCCGCTTCGTCCTTGGCGACGCCGGTTCCGTTGAACAGGGCGATGCCATACTCGACCTCCGCATCGACATGTTGGGCGAGCGCCGCCGCGCCGAGAAGCCGCGCCGCCTCGCCCAGGTCCTTGGGCACGCCGCGTCCCTCCATGTAGAGGGTGGCGAGCGCGTATTGCGCCTCCGGATTGCCCGCATCGGCTGCCGCGCGGAACAACTGCGCCGCCTTGGCAAAGTCCTGCTGGAACAGCTGGCCGTCCAGATACAGCAGACCAAGGTTGTAGGCGGCCGCTGCGTGTCCGCGGCTGGCGGCGGCTTCGAACAGTTTGGCCGCCTCCTGGCTGTTGCGCGGCCCGCCCCGGCCGATCATGCGGAAGGCGCCGAGCGCAAACATCGCTTCCCGGTCGCCGAGCGCCGCGGCACGCTGATACCACTCGGCCGCCATATTGTCGTCGCGCGGCACGCCGAGTCCCTCGGCATACAGCTCGCCCAGCAGCGTCATGGCCTTGGGATCGTTTTTTTCCTCGACGCGCTTCTTTGCTTCATTGAATGCGGTCAGATAGTACCCGCGCTGGAACGCCCCGTACGCGATGTCCGGTTCGCGCGCCGGCGCGGATTTTGCCGGGGATTTAGTCGGTGCGGACTTTGCCGCCGCCGGTTTCTGTTGCCGTTTTGCATCGGGCGACTGCGGCAGCGCCGGCGCGGTGACGAGCGCAAAGCCAAGCCCGACTGCCGTGCCCAACGCGATGTGGCGACGGCATCTCATGCGGCCCGCTCCGCGAGTGAAAGCCGCTCCGCTGCGTCGGCGACGGCGCGACTGGCGCCCCGTGTGTCCGCCCAGACGAAATCAATGGCCACGAAATCGGCGCCCGCTTCGGCGAGTGGCGCGATCTCCTCGCGCGTCTCCGCATAGCCGACGCACGGCACTTCGAACAACTCCGCCCACCAGCCAAGCCGCTCGACCACGGCAGCAAACGAAGGCCGGCGGCCTTCCGGCTGCCGTTCGCCGAAAAGCACGTAGTCCGCCCCCCGCTCGCCCGCGAGCATGGCGTCATGCCGCGTGTTGAGGCCGGCGCAGCCCGCGATCCGCGAGGGCTTGAGCGCATCCAGCGCCGCTGAGAACGCCTCGATGCCCGCAAGCTGCGCACCGTCTGCGCCGGAGCGCATCACGATGTCCGGGTGTCCGTCGAGCACCAGCGCCACGTTCCTGCGCTGGATGATCGGTGCGAGCACCTTCACACGATTGATCAGCGTGCGCGGATCGGCGTCTTTAAGCCTCAGTAGCACTGCGGCCACGTCGGCCGCCGCCAGCGCCGCCTCCAGATTGCGCGAAAATTTCTCCGCGTCGGCCACCTCCGGCGTCACCAGATAGAGCCGCGGGGCAGGGCGCTTCGGCTGCGGGTCGTGCTTTGCCATGCGTCCGTTGTAGGTCCGCAATTCGGCGGGACTATGTATGGCCGATCAGTGCCTTGCTAAGCAGAATCGAATTTCGGGATCAACCGGTCGTTGGCACATAACAATATTTCCGCGAAGTCGCTGATTTCCTGTTATCATGCTCCTCACGGCAGGAGGGGTCGGATACCTCCGGCAAGATGATGAAGACGCGCAAGCGCATTCATCGCTGTCTTGCAGCAGTGCTCGTGATGCTCGTGCTGGCAGTTGCGCCACACCGCGAGACGCGGGCAGATCTTGGTGATTGTTTCACGGCATTGGCTCCGGTCGGCCAGGCGGCGAAAGCCGCCAAGGTCGGCTCGACCGCTGCCGCCTGCATGAGCGCCGCCAGCGGCGACCCGATGATGGCTATGGTCATCGCCGCCATGACGGCGGCGGCCGTCGGCGGCATGTTCTCCACCATCGACGAATGCAATGCGCTGGTCGAAACCAATCTCGGCCAGGTGCTCGCGGCTGCACTGCTCAAACTGCCGCTGCCGCTCAGCGACGAACAAAAGGCCATGCTGAAGCAATTTGCGAGCGGGAATATGCCGCCCGGCGTCTCGTTTACCGAACTGATCGCCGCAATTCCCGGGCTCAATGCGCTGCCCGCCTACTTGAAATGCGGCTGCAACATCGCCGGTGCGCCCGGCGAATTCGAGCAGATCGCCAACGAATATAAGGAATCAGTGCAAGGCTGCGGCGACTTTTTCGACGATGCGAAGGACGCCTTCTTCGAGTGGGTTGGCAGCGGAATGGAATCGCTGTTCGGCGGCCACGATTTCGTGCCGGGCACGCAGCAAGAATTCTCTTGTTACAAGTACGAGATGCCGCCCAATATTTGGACGAGCGTGAAATTGATCGCGCCCGGGGAAGAAGGTGGCAGCATCTGCGATAACACCTATTGTCCGTCGGGATACGTCATCCTGGAGAGAAGCACGCCGTCGGGAAGCAAGCAGCGCATTTGCTTGGCGAATTGCCCGGCTCCGACCAAGACATTCACGCCCGGCGGCTCTTGCTATGGGACAGACGAATGGATGAAATCGGGCGGCCGGTGCCACGCCGCGCACAAGGAACAATGCTGCGCGCCGGGTGAGAAAGTCGAAACCTGGGGCGTCTGCGAACCGCGATGTGCGCCGAGCGAATATTACGACACCAAAAAAGCCGTTTGTTCCAAATGTCCTCTCGGTCTAACCAATGCGTTGACCTCCTGCAAGCCCTGCCCTGGCGGGCACGTCATCTGGAGCTTTGATCAGCCCGGCGCGCCGAAACCGCCGGGCAACGTGGTGATCCGCATTCCGCCCGCTGAAACGGCGAGTCAGCAGGCACCCGGCTATCGTGCCGCCCCGGCTGCGCCGCCACCCCCCTCTGGACCGGCAACCCAGCGCGACCGCGCTTCGGTGACTGCCACGCCGGGCGGGCCGATCATCGCCATCGAGCCCGGCCAATGCGTTCCCTGTCCGCGTAATTGGATTCCGGTCTATTACACGGACCCTGCCAAGAGCAGTTTGGGATATTGCCGCGAATGTCCGCCGCGGACTTATGCCAGCCTCAACAAGTGTGTGCCGCTCAACTGTCCCGGCGGCTATGACCCGAACGATCCGCATGCCTGCCGGCAGCGCGGCACCTATCCGGTGGCTCCAGTGCAACCGCCTCTGCGTCCCGACTCGTCGATCCAGCGGCCCGGCACCGGGCCCGCAACAACCACTGTGCCGCCGCCCGGCGACCGCAGATTGACTCCTCCGGGCACGACCATTCAGCGCGCCCCGACCGTGCCGCAAACAAGAACGCAGACTCCTCCGCCGCCAGCCATTCAACAGGCACCGACGATGCGACTGGCGCCGCCGCCATGTCCGCCCGGTTTGCGGTTTGTCAACGGTCAATGTGTGCGGTGATGCATGCGGCGCATGTCGAATGTGAAGCTTGCGGAATGGCGCGCGCGGCTGCTGCAGCTTGCGAGCATGAGCGCGCTGCTCCTGTTTTCTGCCGATCCGTTGCCGGGACAATCCCCGGCAACGCAGACGCCGGTTATCGTGAAAGTCGGCGACCCGTGCCGCGCGCGCTCCGATCCGCGACCAGGCGTCATCAAGGTTGACGCCTGCGGCCGCTGGTATTGCGGCCGCCCCGAGGTCAAGGACATTGTCGAACTGCGGCCGAACATTGCGGAGGAACGCGGCTGCGAATGGCAGGTTGTCGGCGGGCGCTGCCGCTGCCTGCGGATCGGCTCGCCCAGCAGGGAAAAGTCGGCGCGCTGAATGTGTCCCATGCCGCCGGCGCGGCGCGAAATTTCCCACTGTTTTCGGCCGGTTGAGCTTGATCCTGATCAAGTCATCGCGCCGGCGCTCCGGTATTTTTTCAACAAGGCCTACCCTGGCTTGAGCATGAGGAGCCGGCCCATGAAAGCCTCCGACGTCATGGTGACCAACGTGATCACGGTGAGCCCCGAGACGACGGTGCAGGAGATCGCCAACATACTCGTCTCGAACCGTATCAGTGCGGTACCTGTGGTCGACCAACACGGCGGGCTTGTCGGCATTGTGAGCGAAGGCGATCTCATTCATCGCGTCGAGGTCGGCACCGAACGGCAGTATTCGTGGTGGCTGAAGATGATCGGCGACAGGAACGCGTTCGCGCGCGACTTCCTAAAGTCCCACGGCATTCGCGCCGCCGACGTCATGACGCGGCATGTCATCACCGCCGGCCCCGACATGCCGCTCGGCGAACTGGCTTCGCTGCTTGAGAAGCACCGGATCAAGCGCGTGCCGATCGTTGATGACGGCAAGCTCGTCGGCATTGTCAGTCGCGCCAATCTCGTGCAGGCGCTGGCGGCTTTGCGGCACGACGTCGCCACACCGGGTAAGGTGGAGGATTCAGTCACCCGCGAAAGGATCATTTCCGAGATCAGCGGGAAGCTGCTCGCCAGCGTCTCTCAGATCAACGTCATCGTCCATGACGGCGTTGTGGAACTGTGGGGCGAGGCCGAATCGAGCGAGGAAAAGGATGCCATTCGCCTCGCCGCCGAAGTCACGCCCGGCGTGCGCAAGGTGGAGGACCACATCGCCGTCAATCTGCACCTGTCGCGTGCGTGACCGCTGCTGACGTGCGCATTGCTTGCCCCAGCGCCGCGCCGGCGCGGCGCGCGGGAGCACGCAATCTGGCCGCGGCGATCGCGGCTTAGGCCGCTTTCTTTTCCAGATCTTCCTTCCACTGGCCGAGCGTGGCGAGCCCGTTCATGCGCGCGCGGTGGCTGAACACGCGCTGCGCCGCGGCGACGTTCTCGGCCTTGCCCGCCCAGGTCTTTTGCGGCGCGTGCTGCAGCGCACGCCCGTAGGAGAAAGTGAGCTTCCATGGGAACGGCCCGAGCCGGTTCATGGCGTCAAGATGCGCGGTGGCCTCTTCGTCCGACTGTCCGCCGGAGAGGAATGCGATCCCCGGCACCGCCGCCGGCACGCAGTTCTTCAACAGGCGCACGGTCTTCTCCGCGACCTCCTGTACCGAGGCTTTTTTTGCGCTCTTCTTGCCCGGCACCGCCATGTTCGGCTTCAGCACCATGCCCTCCAGCGCGACCTTCTGGTAGTAGAGCTGCATAAAAGTCTCTTTCAGCACCCATTCGGTGACCTGGTAGCAGGTGTCGATGTCGTTATCGCCGTCCATCAGCACTTCCGGCTCCACGATCGGCACCAGATTGTGCTCTTGGCACAGCGCGGCATAGCGCGCGAGAGCGTGTGCGTTGGCGCTCACGCAGGTGTAGCTCGGTTTACCGGGGCCGATGTCGATCACCGCCCGCCATTTGGCGAACCGTGCGCCGCGCTCGTAGTACTTGGGCAGCCGCTCCGGCAGCTTGTCGAGTCCGGCGGTGACGAGCTCGCCCGGGCAGTTCGGCAGCGGCTTTGTCCCCTCGTCCACCTTGATGCCGGGGATTGAGCCTGCCTTCTTGATGATCTCGATCAGCGGCGTGCCGTCCTTGGCGTTTTGCCAGATGGTCTCGTCGAACAGGATCACGCCGGAGATGTATTTCATCCCCTCGCTCGCACGGAACAGCATCTCGCGATAATCGCGGCGGTTCTCTTCCGTCGACTCCACGCCGATGGCGTCGAACCGTTTCTTGATCGTGCCGGACGACTCGTCGGCGGCCAGAATCCCCTTGCCGGGCGCGACCATGGCCTCGGCGACTTTGTTCAGCTCTGCGAGGTTCATCGCCAATCTCCTCTCATGCTCGCGTCCCGGACGCGACGCCGCGCGCAGCGGTGCGCCGCAGATCCGGGACCGTCAAAATACCCGGTCGATCCGGGTCCGCAGCGCACCACTTCGCTCCGCTCGTGCTGCGCTGCGCCCGGGATGACATAGGCGTCATTTTAGCCTCAACACCTCGACGCCGGGCAAGGCCTTGCCCTCCATCCACTCCAGGAACGCGCCGCCGGCGGTGGAAACGTAGGTTAGCCTTTCCGCGACCCCCGCCGCGTTGAGCGCCGCCACCGTATCGCCGCCGCCCGCCACCGAAACGAGTTTGTGCGCCTGCGTCAGCTCCGCCGCGGCTTCCGCAACTTCAATTGTGCCGGTATCGAAAGGTTCCATTTCAAAGGCGCCGAACGGGCCGTTCCACACCAGCGTTTTGACCCGCGCCAGCACCGACACCACGTGTTCAACGGTGCGCGGCCCGATGTCGAGAATCATCTCGTCGTCGGCCACCTCCTCGACCGCGACCGCGCGCGAAGCTGCGAGCGCCTCGAATTTCTTTGCCACCACCGCGTCCACCGGCAACACGACCTCGCAGCCCCGCGCCTTCGCCTTTGCCAAAATGTCGCGCGCGCTGCCGGCAAGCTCGCGCTCGCACAAGGACTTGCCGACCGGCTTGTCCTGCGCTGCGAGAAATGTGTTGGCCATGGCGCCGCCGATGATCAGCACGTTCACCTTGGCGATCAAATGGCCCAACAGGTCGAGCTTGGTGGAAATCTTCGCGCCGCCGACGATCGCCGCCACCGGCCGCTGCGGATGCTCCAGCGCCTTCTCGAGCGCCTCGAGCTCCGCCTGCATGCTGCGGCCGGCATAGGCCGGCAGCCTGCGGCCGAGTCCCTCCGTCGAGGCGTGCGCCCGGTGCGCCGCCGAGAACGCATCGTTCACCCAGATGTCGCCGAGCCTTGCCAGCGCCTCGACGAACGCCGGGTCATTCTTCTCCTCGCCGGGATGGAAGCGCGTGTTCTCGAGGCAAAGAATGTCGCCGGGCTTCATCGCCGCGACCGCCGCCTCCGCCTTTGGTCCGATGCAATCCTCGACGAAAGCGACTTTGCGGCCAATTACCTTTTCGACCGCGGCCGCCACCGGGCGCAGGGATTGGCCGGCATCGAATCCTTTCGGCCGCCCGAAGTGCGACAACAGGATCACCTTGCCGCCTTTGTCCGCGATTTCAGTGATGGTCGGCGCCGCGCGCGCGATCCGCGTGGCGTCCGTGACCCTGCCGTGCTCCGTCGGCACGTTAAGATCCACGCGCACGAGCACGCGCTTGTTTCTCACCTCGGCCTGATCGAGCGTGCGAAAGTTCGGCATGGGCTACGTCGTGTCGTCGCGTCTCGGATGCGGTGCGGCGCGAAGCGGTGCACCGCTGATCCGGGACCGCCACGAGACTGGAACACTCCGGGGTCCGCAGCACGTCACTCCGCCGCGCTTCGTGCTGCTGCGCCCGGACACCAAATCAGATCAGCTTCCCCATCGCCGCGGCCACGTCGGCCATGCGGTTGGAGAAGCCCCACTCGTTGTCGTACCACGCCATCACGCGCACGAGCGTACCGTCCATCACCTTGGTCTGGTCCATGTGGAATATGGCCGAGTGCGGATCGTGGTTGAAGTCGACCGAGACATTGGGCGCGTTGGTGTAGCCGAGTATGCCCTTGAGCTGCTGGTCCGCCGCGCGCTTGATGGCCGCGTTGACCTCCTCCTTGCTGGTCGCGCGCTTGGCCACGAACTTGAAGTCCACCACGGAGACGTTCGGCGTCGGCACGCGGATTGCCACCCCGTCGAGTCTGCCGTTCAGCTCCGGCAGCACGAGGCCCACCGCGCGCGCCGCGCCGGTCGAGGTCGGGATCATAG
>FWPU01008475.1_pt1 | contig 17493 bp, 13 predicted proteins | sample 2228361 | NCBI WGS metagenome assembly FWPU01 (sample SAMEA103939777, study PRJEB20133) | metagenome
ATCTGAGATGTCGTATGCCATCAATGCATCGAGAATCAGAAGGTTCCCTTCCTGTTCCATCTTGGGTGTTCTGCCTGTCATGATATTATGGGTAGCAACCTTGACCGGCTGGGAGGGATTGGTGAGGTCGAAGATGGACAAGGTCTGTGGCATGATGTTGGTGTAGAGGTATCCTTGGTTTACCAAGATGTCGGAATAGGCGAGGGGAATCGCCTCAGGCAATGTGATCTTGTTCACCTCGACCGGCTGGAATGGGTTGGAGAGATCGAAGACTCGCAAGGAGAATGGCTCGCTTTGTTTTTCATCTATTGCACCATCTAGTGCGTATAAGAAGTGGTCGTGGAGAGCCAGTCTCCAACGTTGGTTTGGTACGTCTATAAATCCAGCCGCCTTTGGCTGATTGGGATCGGAGATATCAATCACCCAGAGTCCGTTGCCGGGATAAAATGCATCTTGCAAGCCCCAACCCGAAAGATAGGCGACGTTTCCATAGAGCACAATATCGAATGCGCCATCCGAGGCAGGGTGGTCAAAAACCGCACCCACCTCAACGGGCGCCAGCGGGTTGGAGATGTCATACACGTGGAAGGGGTAGTTCGCATCGGAGATGTACGCATAGTGATCGGCAAGCACCAAGCCCGTTGGGTTTTGCGTGTACAAATCCTTGCGACGATCATCGAAGTAGACCTCGCTCGGCTGTGCGGGGTTGGATATATCCACCACACGGAAGCCGCTATCCCTGCCGACCAGATAAGCATAGTCGCCGGCAACCTTTACCTCCTCCTGGAAATTCGGCAACGGGGTCTGATAATGTCCAATGAGTGCAGGAGCACCATCCTGGCTGACGTCAATGATGACTAGCCCACGCGTCTGGTCGGTCACGAAGAGTAGGTTGCCCTCGGCGAGCACCCCCCGTTCGGTGATTTCCTGAGGAGTGAACTCGAATCCGCCTACGCTGGTCGGCAGCAAGCCCAGTTGAGAAGGTTGCCCTGAATCTGCCAGATTTAGCACATGCACGCCGTATAGGTCATCAACTAGGTAAACCGTATCCTCTTGCGAAGCCAATCCAGAGGCAGAGAGTGCATCGAAATTGCCAACAAAGGCAGGTTGAGCAGGGTTGGAAATATCCAACACCACTAAACCCTTGTTGAAGGTCGCGAGGCAGAGGTATGTTCCACAAGGTCGAACGCTTTGGAACATGGCAGCCGCCATAATGTCTGGTAAGTCATTAGGGCTGATAACCCCTCTCTGTTGGGGATTGGTCGGATCAGAGATATCCACGGCGAGCAAACCTCGATTGAGTCCAATCAGGTAGGCAAAGTTCCCCACCAGGGCGATGGAAATCATGGGTTCGACGACCTTATCTGCGCTCACCTCTCGCGGCTGTTGTGGGTTGCTCACATCAACAATGTAAAGTCCTCCCGGATTACATGCTATATAGGCTAGGTTATCTCTCAGCGTAAGACCATTGCAACCGGGTATCTTGGGTTGGACCGAGCCGATCAAGTTCGGTTGAGCGGGATTGTGGATATCGAGGATGTACAAGCCGCCATATCTAGTGGTTACATAAGCATAATCGCCGCTAACCTGCACGCCTTGCACCACACCTGGCAGGACCTCGCTCATACCGATCGGCTTTGGTGCGCTGGGTTGGGTGATATCCAGGGTAACTAGGCGCGGTCCCTGCCCCAGGTAAGCAACAACGCTTTTCACAGCAACGGCATAGGCTGTGCCGCCGAATTGTCCCAGCAGGGTGATATTGCCGAATGCCCCCTCTTCAGGGGTGAACGTTGCTGCTGCAAGGGTTTCTACAGGCATCGTCTCTTGGGCTGTTTCTTCGGGAGGTGCCAAGGTCACCATTCCACCTCCCTCCTTCGTGGCTAGTTCGGTTTGCATGGCTGCGATGGTGCCCCCCAGTTCTTGTTTCTCAGGGGCTTCTCCTAAGAGGTTGCAGGCAAAGGAGAAAAAGAATAAAAGAAAAACGATGAGTGCCAACTTCTCCCCATGCTTGATCATCTGAATGCATCCTTACTTTTCGTAAAAAAAAAGCGACCGTAGATAGTCTCGAGGGTAATTATAGTATACTTAAAGGACTATAAAAATACATTCTTTTTAGACCTTGCGCTGCATAAATTGGTAGGTTTCTCTTAGGCTACATGAAGGCATCCTTATAGTACAATTGGTTGTGATCCTGATCGAGTGAGGAAGTTGACTTGCCCCCCCGTATCTTATTGGTAGATGATGAACCGTTGATCATCGAGTCGCTCACATACAGCCTCACCCAAGAGGGCTTTGAGGTGAGTAGTCTCGCGGATGGCAGCCAGGTGATGGCAGCCGTGGAAGAATTTCAACCGGACCTGGTCGTGCTCGATATCATGTTGCCTGGCATGAGCGGTTTGGAGGTTTGTCGTCAGTTGCGTGCCCGCAGCCCGATCCCGGTTATCATGTTGACTGCACGCACGGAGGAGATCGATCGCATCTTAGGGTTGGAATTCGGCGCTGACGATTACCTTGTCAAACCATTCTCGTTCCGTGAATTGTTGGCGCGCATTCGTGCCGTCTTGCGTCGCGTGGCATTGGACCGCCAAGCGCAGCATAAACACAGTCTCACCATCGGAGACCTGACATTGGACCTCATTCAGCGACGCGTCTTCAAGGGCACGCGCGAAGTGAACCTATCGGCACGCGAATTTGAACTCCTATCCAACCTAATGCAAAACGCCGGAAGAGCCTTCAGCCGCCAGGAATTGCAGGACCTGGTTTGGGGTCACGATTGGATTGGTGACCCACGCACCCTAGCCGTGCACATCCGTTGGTTGCGCCTGAAGATCGAGGATGATCCTTCTATCCCGCGTTACATCCAGACGGTGCGTGGCTATGGCTATCGTTTCACCGCTCCCGAAGAACTAGAATGAACCGACTCGGCGGGCTGCTCAAGCCACCCTCGGGGCAAACAAGCGGACGGGAAAGGCTCTTACCTACCCTGCGCACTCGCCTTGTGAGGGGGGTCATTGGGACATTCTCTGCTGTGCTGTTCATATACTTGTTGGCTGTATGGGGTGTCATTCTATGGAATATCGCCCGAAAAGCCCCAGGGCTTAGCGTTCGCGAGGTTCTATCGCTTTCTCTGCCGCAGTTGACTTGGACCACTTTGCTGGCTTTCGTGGTTTTCCTCTTCGCCGCTTTGGTGGGTAGATGGCTTATTGCCCGTTTGACGGCTCCGCTCAGACAATTGGCAGATACCGCGGCGATGATGAGCGATGGCAAGACGGATTCTCGCGCGGCGAATTACGATATGGATGAGTTACAACGTATCGCTTGTAGTCTCAATGCATTAGCCGACCAACTTCAAACATGCCAGAAAGAATTTCGTGAGTTCGTCGCCCAAGCCAGTCATGAGTTGCGCACACCTCTCACCGCGGTAAAACTGCACGCCGAAGCCCTCAGTGCGGGTGCAATACAAGACTCGGGGGTTGCGCAACGTTTCCTGAAGGATATCGAGCAGGAAGTGGATCGCCTAGCGCGCATGGTCAACGACCTGCTCGATCTCTCTCGTCTGGAGAGCGGAGTGGAGGTCTCTCGCCGTACGCTGCTCAATTTGGGGACTATGGTGACCGAAGTCGGTGAGGATTTTGCAGTCAGAGCAGAGCGGGCTGGCATACAATTGCACGTTTGGGTTCAACCAAACTTGCCTTCTATCTACGCGGATGAGGATCAATTGTGGCGTGTGCTGATGAATCTGCTGGACAATGCCTTACACTACACTCCGCCGGGTGGTCGAGTGGATCTGCGCGTGGGCAACGACCCTCATCGAGGTGTCATCCACTTTGAGGTTCAAGATAGCGGGGTAGGCATTCCTCCAGAAGATTTACCGCACATCTTCAAGCCATTCTACCGCACCCAAAGCACCCGTCAGCGCAGCGCCCGTTCCCCAGGTAGTGGCTTGGGTTTGGCGATTTGCAAATCCATCATCGAGCACCATGGAGGGAGAATCGGGGTGGATAGCCGCTTAGGACAAGGTTCGACCTTTTGGTTCGACTTGCCCGCCGTCAACGACCCTTCCACTCCGCCTTGCGCTTCTCCATGAAGGCTTGCATGCCCTCCTTCTGATCATCGCTGGCGAAGAGCAAGTAGAAGGCGCGGCGTTCGTGTAGTAGCCCATCGCTTAGGAACGATTCAAAGGCGTGATTCACTGCTTCTTTGCCCAAGCGCACAGCAAGTGGAGCGCGTTCAGCGATCTCTGCAGCCAATTGCAGTGCCTCATCTAAATAACGTTCCACCGGGACAACGCGGTTGATCAGCCCAAAGCGGAGGGCTTCCTCCGCAGTTAGTGTGCGATTGTTGAGCACCATCTCCATGGCGATGGCTTTGCCCACGGCTCGCGTCAGACGTTGCGTGCCGCCCGCGCCTGGGATGACCCCGATGTTGATCTCCGGCTGACCGAAGCGCGCCGTCTCAGAGGCAACGATCAGGTCACAGGCAAGGGCAAGTTCATTGCCTCCGCCCAAGCACCAGCCCGAAACCGCTGCAACGATCGGTTTCTTGATTTGGCGGATGCGGTCAAAGATAGCCACGTGATCGTGCCAGAACATCTCCACCGCGCTTGCTGTTGCCATCTCCTTGATATCCGCTCCGGCTGCAAAAGCACGTTCATTGCCAGTGATGACCATTGCGCCGATGTTGTCATCGTTATCAAAGACCGTCAGAGCATCCATCAATTCGTTCAGCAGGGAACGGTTGAGGGCGTTCAATGCCTTGGGACGGTTGAGCCGAACCAACCCAACGCGCTCGTGAACCTCCGTCAGAATGTATTCGTAATCGGTCATGGTCCCTCCGTGCTTGAAAAGGTTATGGTCCCGCTGTGGATGGGATAGAACAGCGGGGGATTTCGCCAGCATTTTGTTCGGCATTGAGTGGAAGACCGAGGTAGGGTGAGGGGTCTAGCGTGTTGTGAAATTCCAATTCGTTGCGAAAGTGCCCCTGCCCATCATCCAAGACGATCGAAAAGTGTAGATGAATACCGGTGGGATTAGATGGGTCTCCGGAGTAGTTGCCTTGAAAACCCAATAAGGTGCCAGCCTCGACGAAGACCTCCGAAGTTCCTGGGGGAAAGTGCGGTTCGATAAAGGGGGTGCCTTCGGGGTCTGCCATGTGGGTATAATACATCCAAATTTGGCGGGCGGGTTGCAATGGGTCTTCGGGAATGCGGATGATGAGCGAGGCTTTCCAATTGGGTTGCCGGGAGAGGTAGCCGGCATAGGCTGCTACCACAGGCGTCTGTTTCAACCCACCACCACCGAAGATATCTATCCCTTGGTGCCGGTGCCCAGGGCGAAAAGAATCACCCCACAGATAGCCAATCAGCCCGCTGGTGGGCATGAGGAAAGGAGCACTACCGCATCGTTCACCTACCCGAACTGTCCATTCGGCATGGGCTTGGGGATTGCGAAGGAACTCCCAGAGGACGGTCGAGCGTTTTCCTTCCGTCATCAGCCAGCGGTAGAGCAGAGCCCCCACAAGGGCAGAGGCGAAAAATGGCAACAAGAGTAGCCAACCCAAACGGAAGCGTCTCTCTTTAATATGGCTCATGTTAAGAAGGGTCAATGTCTGTTGGGGCGAGCAAGGGCACCACTTTGGCTTGGGTGGCGCGCAGCAATTCGGTGGAAGGAAGGCGCACGAGGGCATTTTCCGCACCTCCACCGGCATAGACCTCTGGTTGTTGTAGCACCGTTGGGTCGATCAGCGTGGGCAATTTTTGGAGGTGACCAAAAGGAGGCATGCTGCCTACTGCATAGCCACTCACTTGCAAGACGGTCTCCGCGGGAGCCAATTTCACCTTTTTCGGTGAAACGCCGTAGAGTTGTGCCAAGGTCTGACGGCTCACCGGTGCTACACCGCAGGCAATGACCAATACAGGTTGCCCATCAATCAAGAATAGAAGGGATTTGACAATCCGTTGCGGAGTCGTGCCAACGGCTTGCGCGGCGCTCTCCACGGTGGGAGTGGGCACAGATAGCCGCATAATTTCCCCCGCAATCCGGTTGCGCTGCATGAAAGATTGCAAATCGGAGGCATCCAAGGGACGTTTCATGGGGCAGAGGAGGGCTGAGTTCGATAGCGAAGGAGGTTCTCTATCTCATCTTCTTTATGCTCCGCCAGTAGAAGGGTCATGTGACCGCGGGTGATGCGTTGGAGCAGCGCACCGGCGGCTTGCCCTTGTGGCGATGCCATTGCCTGACGCACGGCTTCAAGGCTCTCGAAGTGAAGTTCGTGGATGAGGTGAACGATTGACTTGCCGTAGAGCACTTGCTCAACTCGGCTGGTAGTCTCTCGGCACAGCCCCGGCATTTGCTCGGCATGGTGCAAGAAATCAGGCCAAGCCTCATCGAAAGCCCTCTGGTTTTCGGGAGGTTCCACCAAGATCACCAGTTTGTACATCTCATGTTCACCTGCAGATTGATTATACCGCGCCTGTTGTGCGCCACATGACACGAAAGAGAGTAGGAACGTAGACCGTGTGGGTCACCATGGATGGATATGGGTAGTTCTGAAGTGCATGCAACTCAAAGGTGAATTCAAAACAGGTAAGGGGAAAAGGCTACGTTATAATAGGTTGGGAAAAAACCCAAGAAAAGCATTGGGAGATACATGAATGAGCCTGATAGCCATTGTTGGCGCCGGTATGATGGGTACTGCCCTATGTTGGCCCCTTGCAGACAACCATCACTCCATTCACCTTATTGGCACCCCTCTGGATGAAGACATCATCGGTAGCATAAAAGAAAGCGGGTTGCATCCTCGCCTAAAGCGCCAAGTGCCTGAGTGTGTTCGCCCCTTTTCGCATCGGGAGATGAAACAAGCCTTGCAGGGTGCTGAGATCATTGTCAACGGGGTGAGCAGTTTCGGCATACCTTGGTTCACGCAAACGGTTGGACCGTACTTAAAGGCCGGAACACCGGTGCTCGCGGTGACGAAGGGGTTGGTTGACCTTCCAAATGGAGATTTGCAGGTCATCCCCGATTATATGGATGAGCACCTCCCGCCTCACTTGCGAGGGCAGATCAGCCTGAACGCGATTGGTGGACCATGCATTGCTCATGAGTTAGCGGCGCGCCGGCATAGTGCGGTAGTTTTTTGCGGGCGAGATGCACAAATTCTCTCCGATCTGCGGCGCATTTTTGCAACGCCTTATTATCACATCTGGACATCTACAGATGTGATCGGTGTGGAAGTTTGTGCAGCGCTTAAAAACTGCTACGCACTGGGTGTGGCACTGATCATGGGGATCATGGGAAAGAGCGGTGCGGATGGACTGGCAAAAATGTACAATCCACAGGCGGCTATATTTGCTCAGGGTTGTTATGAGATGCGTCGCTTTCTCGAAATACTCGGGGGGAGGATGGAGCATCTGGCTTGGTTGCCGGGTCCCGGAGACCTTTTTGTAACTGTGTATGGGGGTAGAACGATGCGGTTGGGTCGCCTTCTTGGCATGGGTATGCCATACCCCAAGGCGCGCGAGGAAATGGCAGGAGAAACGTTGGAAAGTGTTGAGATCATCCTCCGCGTCTGTCGGGCTTTGCCAAAACTCGAAGCTAGAGGTATCGTTAAAGAGACGGATTTTCCCCTCATGAGGCACCTCCACCGCATCATTTGTTGTGAGGAAGGGGTAAACATCCCCTGGGAGAAGTTCTTCGTCGGTTGAAGCATAGCGAACATGAGCCTCTATTTAAACATTGATATCGGAACATCCTCTGCCAAGGTTGCCCTCTTTGAACAAGGTGGAACCCTTTTGACGAGCAATTCCTCGAGTTATCCGGTCTATTACCCTCAACCTGGATGGGCAGAGCAAAACACGGAGGATTGGTGGTCGGCAACGCAGGGGTTGTGCAAGAAGGTGCTTCGTGAGGCAGGTTATCCTCCTCTGCGTTCGGTATGCATCAGTGGACAAGCGCCTTTGTGCGTACCGGTAGACCGCCGTGGTCACGCCTTGCGCCCGGCAATCCTTTGGTTGGATCGACGTTCGCACCCTCAGGTGAAGTGGTTGCGCGACCGCTTAGGTGGCGACCCAGCCAATGGCAACCGACTGGATTCTTATTTTGGTGGTTTGAAATGGCTTTGGTTTCTCCAGAACGAGCCCTATCTTTACCGTAAGACCTGGAAGATTTTGCAGGCAAATGGTTTTGTCTTATACCGGCTAACCGGAGTGGAGGCAATTGATCCAAGTCATGCCGGATTGTGCAGTCCGTGTTTTAACCTCAGGGAACGAAATTGGGATGAAGAAACCTGTGAGAAGATGGGATTAGATATCCGGAAATTGCCAACGGTTCATCCATCCACACAGATTGTTGGGCAGGTTTCGTTGCAAGCCTCCACCCTAACCGGTATACCATCGGGCACACCGGTCGTGTGTGGAGGTGCCGATTTCGCCTGTGCGTGCCTGGGAGCCGGTGCGATGGAGAGAGGTAGTGCTGCTATGATGCTCGGCACGGCGGGCAATCTACTTGTGCCCGCACCGAAAAGGACAGATGACCGATTGCTCAACACCGTTCACTTGACAGGGGAGGGGTTGAGCCTGGGAGGCGTTCTTGCTGGCGGTGCGGTGCAGTGGTTTGGGGAGATGCTAAAAGTGGATTCCCCCGATCTTTATGCGTTGCTCGACTCTGAAGCCGCACAGACGAACCCAGGGGCAGATGGATTGGTCTTTCTACCGTATCTATTGGGTGAACGCACTCCCATTTGGGACCCAGACGCCCGAGGCGCATTCGTTGGGCTATCCATGCATCATCGGCGGGGACACCTGTTCCGGGCGGTTCTAGAAGGCGTGGCTTATGCCTTTCGGCAGATTGCGGAAATCTTCCACGAAACGGGAACCCCGATTCATCAGATCATTGTGATCAATGGGGGAGCACGTAGCGCTCTCTGGCGGCAAATCTTCGCTGATGTGCTGGGACGTCCGATCTGTTGGCGACCCGGCAGCAGCGGAACGCCTCTGGGGGCTGCATTTTTAGCTGCCATGGGCAGCGGTGAGGTAACTAGTTTTGATGAGTTGACCACTTGGTTGGGAGTGACACAGAGTGTTTTTCCCGACCCGGCGAATGCCAGCCGCTATCAACGTCAATACGAAGCATTCTGCCAACTTTATGGACGTATGCAGGACTGCTTTGCGAAGCTACATTAGGGTTAGGAAGGCGCTGGTTGCACAATCGAAGCAAAATTCTTGTGCTGTTCAAGGGGGCTCCTTCCCTCAACGGAAATTAATCATGGCTAACGGGCAGCGTGGTTTGCTCACCGATAGGAGGTTGGTTGGGTAATTTGTTCGTAACGCAAGTTGTAGAAAAGATAAATTGTAAAAAAACCGATAACAAAGCAATAAGGGAGCACTCAAATGTTGTTAGGTAGCCAGGGGCAGAGCGGCTCACTAGGCGGATTAACTGGTTCCATTGACCGCCTCAACTAGGTTGCTCTGACTTTAGCCGTCATTCAGGCTCATTCTAAAGTCCAGCGGTCGTCAGAACGCTTCAAGCGTTAGGTGGCAATTTGCCTGTAACCACTTTCGATCGTACTGCTGCTGATCTTGTATCTAGTAGCTCGGAAGCGGGAGTAATCTATCCGTTGCCCAGACCAGCTGTCCGAATCTTTTGGCTTCGGCGATGTCGCAATAGTAACGGGTGTCCTTGACACGCAACTCATCCAATTGACCCATGCCCGAGCAGGCAACACGGCGCACCTGCTCTACTTCATACTAGTTCCTGTTTTTTTTATTTCCGCCATTCGTTCTCAATAGGGACCTGTGTGCTAGGATGTTATCCCTCACTTCGATGAGCAAGAAGCGCTCAATCTGTTCACAGCCTTCTTTCAAAGATGTCTCCACCCCGGCTCGCCCCAGCAGAGAAGTCAATCCGGGGCTGACCTTTCCCGGCTCAAGCCCTAAACGTGGACTTTTTCCTGTCACACCCGAAGACGCTTGTTTTTCAACTCACCAACAACTTTTTAGTGCTCCCCCATCCAATCGATGGTTGTATAATAACTGAAAAATTCCATACAAGACCGATATAGTTTCCATCTAGCGATCATCTAACTGTGACAGTTAGGAGAGATATAGATGGCTGTCCAAACTCCGCATTTTAATGAGTTACGTGAATTACTCACCAGTAACAGGCGATCAATCCTGTCGGTCTGGGTAAAAGGTCTTGCATCTATCCCGCAAGTGGACCTGCTTAAGCTGGAGGAAAGCGACCTCCGCGAGGTTGCAGTTGAGTGCCTAGACCAGATGCTCGCGGATTTAGAATCACCGGCTAATGGTGATATTCTGCCATCTTGTTTCTTCAACCTGATCAATCAACTTAGATCAGACCCCGTTGCACCAGTTGAGGTGCTGTGGGTATTTCGTAAAGCGGTCCTGCCGTATATTCAGGCGACCCCCGTTGAAAAACAGGTTGGGCTAACCCATCAACTAGACGAATACCTATTCAAATTAATTATCCGTCTTATAAGAAGGTCCACGAATGAACTGCAGGAAAGAACGAAGCAGACTGATCAGCGGACAACGATGATAACGGATATTGTTAACCTGGTCAGCAGCACACTTGACCTGGGAGAAGTGCTCACACAAGCCGGGCAAGCAATTGCGATAGCTGCGGGTGCTGATTATTGTTTCTTTTACTTGATTGATGCCGAGAGTGAAGAAGATCTTTGGGTTTTCACACCTCCCAATCTTCCTTTGCCCGAGAAATATACCCCTCTTCCCAGTGGAATGAAAAAGATGCGAGCTAATTTCTTATCGCCTGATGACGCTTTATGGCAGGTGTTGAGCGAAAAAAGACCGGTCTCCATTTACGATGCCCAGAACGCCCCAAACACAACCCATGGAGAAGCACTCCAGAAGAGTGGTGCTAAGTCCTTTCTCTTGGTGCCCTGCTTGGCGAAAGGCGATGTGTCGGCTGTCGCTGTTGTTATGACATTCGATGACCATCGTAACTTTTCCACCGAGGAAATCAATTTAGCCCTGGCAATCGCTACGGTTGTAGCACCAGCAATTGAAAATGCTCGTCTCTATCAAAAAGTTGAGCAACTCGCAGCCATCGAGGAACGTGCCAGGTTGGCACGCGCCATGCATGACAGTTTTGCCCAGACCCTGAGCGCGCTTCAGATGAAAGCCTCCCAAACCGGGGAGTTGCTCCTCAAGCAGCAGATCCAAGCCGCTACGGATGCCGTGAATGAATTAGCAGAGATTGCCAGGCAGGCTTATACGGATGTGCGCGAGGCAATCTTCAACCTCCGCGCAAGGGTACCAGGTGGAAAAGATTTTGTCCCTTATCTGCACGATTATCTAGCCACCTACCAGGCTTGTTTTGGGATCAAGACGATCCTGGAGGTGGAAGGATCCCCGACTGCTAACCTGACGGGAGATTCAGCCGACCAGATCATGTTCATCATCCAGGAAGCACTGACTAATATCCGTAAACATGCCTTTGCGGATTTAGTCCAGATTCGGCTTGAAAAGATAAACAATATGCTTCAGATAGACGTATTGGATAATGGCACTGGCTTTGATTTCTCCATTATAAATCAGAAACAGGACTGGAATCATTTAGGACTACAGATCATGCAAGAAAGGGCAGTTGCCGTAGGTGGTACGGTGAAAGTTGATTCCCTCCCTGGACGGGGAACGCGGGTGCGCATCACCGTCCCAATGATGGGTGAGGTCTTTCCAGATATACTTGCAGGAGAAAAAACATGAGCCCACTCCGCGTACTGACTGTCGATGATCACAGCATATTCCGCAAAGGGGTTTGCGCTGCCCTAGAAGATCAGGACGGCATCCAGGTAGTTGGCGAAGCTGAGAATGGGTATGAAGCTATCCACCTGGCTGTTGAAAGTAAGCCTGATATTATTTTAATGGATATAAATATGCCGGTCTGCAGTGGATTGGAAGCCACGCGGGAGATCAAAAGTTTGCTTCCTGACGTCAGGATCATCATCTTGACCGTTTCCGATGCAGAAGAAGATCTGTTCGAAGCCGTGAAAAGTGGTGCTCAGGGTTATCTACAGAAAGATGTTGCTGCTGGTGAATTGGGGAGGTTACTAAAACAAGCAGCGAGTGGTGAGGCTTTACTTTCTGGCCTGCTAGCGGCGAAGATTCTGAAAGAATTCTGTGGAACAAATAAGGGAGAAACAACCCCTCCCGAACATCCTAGTGTCGATTCGTTGACCAGGCGAGAGGTTGAAGTTCTCGAGTTGGTGAAAATGGGTTTCAGTAATCGGCAGATTGCTGAACAATTGGTCATCTCCGAAAACACGGTCAAACACCATCTGAGCAACATCCTCGGAAAACTACACCTGAAGAGCCGCGTTCAACTAGCGGTCTACTCGCTCGAGCAGGGAATTAAAAAGAAACCCTCCTGAGGCTTGCTTGATATCTTTATATCACTGTTTTAACCCTTCGATCCAAGGTGATTTTGCTATTTAAGGGATACATATCCCGAACGTGAAAAACTTAAGGCATGGCACGAATGGGCTATTGGAGAACTTTACCAAGATGGCACTTTTTTCCCTCCCAAATGGCGCGAGATTACCTTGTTCTGAAGTTGTAATTGCCGTATTCTATATTTGCAAAAAAAAGCCATCCCTATCTATTACGAAGAAAGGAGAAAGCCATGCCATTCGATATCAACAGCAAGTTAAAGGACATTGCAGCCAACCCTGAGGCGGCAGCCGTTTTAGAGAAATACATGCCAGGCATGCTAAGCCATCCACAAACGAAGCAAGCCATGGGCATGAGTCTCAAAGTCATCTCCTCCTTCCCGCAAGCCAAGGAACTCAAGGATAAATTGCCGCAGATCCTGGAAGAGTTGGCTAAGATTCCGTAAACCTATCCTGTATTATCCAAAAGATTCTTGCCCGTGATGTGTGCCATTGTTAGAAACCTGGTTCGAAATAGGTGAGGCTGCCTTCCAAGTCAATTGATTTGCAGTCCTGCAGCGATTTTCTGAACCAGGGGTGGAGGCAAACAGCATCACCGGGCACTTCTTGCCAATGTGATCGCGATCGGATGAATCCCGATCTTCCGGTTGTTCTGTTTCTATTTGCCTATTAATAATCGGGTGGTAAACCTAATCTAGGAGAAAAAACCATGTCATCTGAAACGGGAGAAAAACTGTACTGGAATCCTGAGAAACCATGGGGTTTCGAACTTCTTGTGAACACCTTGATGGAGCTTGGTGTTGAATACATCTTTTGCCTCACTGGTGGTCATATCGCAGCGATCCTCAAGGCTGCTGAGGATAAAGGCATCAAGGTTATCGGATTCCGCACTGAGGAGGCAGCAGTGCGCGCGGCGACAGGGTATGCGATTGCTTCTGGCAAAGTGGGTGTTGCCGCCATCACCGCAGGAATGGTAGGTTATGCTGTACCGGCGATGATGGATGCAACATGGGGGCAGGTACCGGTCGTCGTTCTCGGCGGGGCGAGCGAATCGTATGGCGAGGGAATGCGCCAATTACAAGAACTCAATCAGATTCCCATCGCCCGGGCAGCCCAGGTGAAGGATGCCTTTCACTGTGACATCTGGGAACGCATTCCGCAAATGACCACCTGGGCTTTTAAGATTGCCCAGGGGGGCATCCCGGGATGCGTTTTTATAGACTATCCGCTCGACATTGTTATGAGCCAGGGCGATCCTGCTAAGGTTGCAGAATACTCGACCTGCGTGGTGAGCTCGCTAACGGGTGGTGACCCGAAACTGGTCAAAGAAGCGGTGCGCTTGCTGCACCAGGCGGAGCAGCCACTGATGAGCATAGGACGCGGCTTCTTGGTCCATGATATCGGTCCCGAGGTCAAGGAGTTTGTTGCCCTCACCCACATCCCCGTCGATACCTGCGCCGGCACGCTTGGCACCCATCCGCTGAACATCGGCATGCCTCTCGGGAACGATGCCGATGTGGTCCTAAACGTGGGCAAACTGTCGCAAGGTATGAAGGGTTCACTCAACGCGAATGCCTATACAGGCAAGATTATCTCCATCTATCCCGATGCATCCGATATTGGGCGATGCTACCCGGTCGAACTCGGTATCGCTGGCCATCCCAAGATCGTCCTCCAACAGATGATCGAAGAAGCCAAGAACTACCAGTGGGATGAACATACAGCCTGGCTCGAAGACCTACAAGCACGACGTGAGGGAACCAAGGTGCAATTTCAGACGATCGCCGAAGAGTCCCAGACTCATCGGCCACTTCACCCTGCCCTTGTTACCAAAGAGACGATCGAGTGGGCAGATGAAGTCAATCTCCTTAGGAACGCGCTAGTAGGAGCCGACGGAGCCGATAACCTCTACTGGTGGTACATGTTCTCGATGGCCTACGGTGTGTGCATGCAAGACACTGGTCAGTTTCCTGGCTCATTTTCCCTGCAACTCACGTTGGGCGATGTAGGTAACTGTATTCCGAACCTTATCGGGGCGGCGTGCGCCAGACCTGGAACCTTGGTGTTCGTCCCCTCCCATGGCGATGGTGCCCTTGGCTATCACCTCGCCGAGCTCGAGACAATGGCACGGCTCAATATCCCTGCCGTGATCGTGGTCCACAACAACGGCGAGTGGGCTATGGTGGCGGCGGACCAACGACGCGTGTGGGGACGCAAGTATAAAGCAGGCTCAACCTTTATGCCGGGTATCCGCTACGAAAAGGCTGCCGAAGGGTTGGGATGTGCTCCGGGCGAGTATGTCACAGAGCCAGAACAGATTCGCCCGGCGCTCGACCGTGCCTTTGCCAAGGCAAAGGAAACAAGTAAGCCGGTCTTGGTAAACGTGATCAACGACCCAGATATCTACATCCTGCCGTGGCCTTGGTGGATGTTGCCTGAGACAACTGAAGGAGAACCGTATCAGGGCATCGGATATTGAGCACTCGTTCAGGCTCCCCAGAGCAATCAAGGAGGGGAGCCTGTTTCACAACAAATCTTCATGCCCGGAAAGAAGGAAAAGATGAAAGCGACTTTTATGACTGGACCAGAGTCTTGTGAAATCCGTGATATTCCCACCCCCAAACCAGGAGAAAAGGAAGTATTGATTCGCGTGCGCGCTTGCGGTATTTGCGGTTCCGACATTGGTCTGTATAAGATGGGTATGGAAGATCGCATTCTCGGACACGAATTCTCCGGCGATATCGCCGCAGTTGGCGCAGGTGTGAGCGGTTGGAAAGAAGGCGATCGGGTCGTTGTGGAACCTTTGCTCCCTTGCTGGGAATGCTACTGGTGCAAGCACGGCAAACACAACCTTTGCCCTTATCTCGGCTACACTGGCATTATGGATGATGGCGGGTTCGCCGAATACGTCAAAGTTCCTGTCTACCAACTTCACAGGTTGCCTGATGAAGTATCTTACCTTCAGGGTGCTCTGGTTGAACCATTAAGCGTTTCTCTGCATGGGGTGTTGAACTCAATCATGCGGCCCGGAGATACAGTTATGGTCAGCGGCTGTGGCATTATCGGGCTGTTTGCCCTGCTGTGGGCGCGTACATTGGGTGCTGGGCTGATGATTGCTAGCGAGGTGAGCGAGGCACGCATTGCCGCAGCAGAGAAACTGGCAGATGTCGTGCTTAACCCCACTCAGGTGGACTTAGCTCAGGAGATTGGCAGCCTGACGAACGAAGTCGGTCCCAGGGTACTTTTTGAGTGCAGCGGTGTCCCGACAGTCCAGGCTGAGGCAATCAACCTGGTCGCACGCGGCGGGCAGGTTGTGTTGCTGGGGGTTTCCTATGACCTCGTGCCAGTTTCGTTGATGGATATAACCACCCGGGGTATCTCCGTAATAGGTAGCATTGCCTACTCCTCCCTGGATGGTGAAGGCGAGTTCCCGATGACACTCGAATTCTTGAGGACTAAGCGCATCAACCCAGAGATCGTTCCCTTGACCACCATGCCATTAGAGCAAATTGGGGAAGGGTTCAAGGCAGCCAAGGCAGGTAAGTACGCCAAGGTAGTGATCATTCCCGATTGAAGTCAAGGAGGTAACCATGAATGGCGGATATGTCGGCAAGATCTTGAACGTTGACCTGACCCGGGAGACAATTGATATTGAAGACCTGAGTGAGGAGACAGCCAGACAGTTCATCGGCACCTATGGTCTAGGAGCGCGTGTACTATATAGTCGGATGAAAGCGGGTACAGACCCGTTGGGGCCGGGGAGTGTATTGGGTTTTGTCACCGGACCGCTGACAGGCACCGGTGCACTCTTTGGAGGTCGTTTTGTGGTGGTGTGCAAGTCACCGGTCAACGGCGGCTGGAACGACTCCAATTGTGGGGGTCATTTTGGTCCTCAATTGAAGAAAGCGGGTTTCGACGCCGTGTTCATCTCTGGCATCTCCGATCACCCGGTCAGCTTGTGGATTGTTGACGGAAATGCTGAATTGCGCGACGCCTCGCACCTGTGGGGTAGAGACGTTCACGAGACGGAAGCGCTACTGGCGAAGGAAGCAGGAAACCGCAAGGTAAGCTCTGTCGTGATAGGGCCGCCTGGAGAGAGTCAAGCCTGGATGGCAGCCATTATAAATGATGGGCACCGGGCGGCAGCTCGTGGCGGACCCGGAGCAGTGATGGGCTCGAAGAAGTTGAAGGCTATTGTAGCCTGGGGCAACCAAAAAATCCGGGTGGCAAACGAACAACTGCTAAAGGAAGTCAACCAGTCGGTTACGGACCTGATGAAAAACGGACCTCAAGCCGGCGTGGTGATGGGCTTTGGGCAGCAGGGTACCGGCATGGCCAACGTCTTCAGTGTGATGATGGGGGATACGCCAATCAAGAATTGGGGCGGCGCTGGGATGGTGGACTTCTTCGCTGAGAATCTGGACGTGGGAGAGATGGACGAGAAATACAAGCGCAAGCGTTACGCTTGTGCGAATTGCCCGATGGGCTGTGGTGCCGATTATGAGGTAGGGGATGGCGAATGGCCCGTGGGCGAGACCAACCGTCCCGAATACGAGACCGTAGGTGTATTCGGTGGATTGGTGCTGAACGAGAACCGTGAAGTCATCCTCAAGTGCAACCATATCTGCAATCAGTACGGGCTAGACACCATCTCCACCGGTGCAACCATCGCCTGGGCTATCGAATGCTACGAGAACGGCTTGATCACTAAGCAGGATACCGACGGGTTAGAACTTACCTGGGGCAACGGACAAGACATCGTGAATCTGACCCAGATGATTGCAGAGCAAAAGGGATTTGGACGCGTGCTAGCCAATGGCTCGCAAGCCGCTGCAAGAGCGCTCAACAGAGGCTTCGAATACCTACAGACTGTGCGCGGCATTGAACTCCCCATGCACGACCCGAAGTTCACACCGGGCTATGCTCGCACTTACCAAGCCGACCCTACTCCTGCACGACATACGAAAGGTGGTCCATGGTTGGGGCAGATGATGCTGCCACCTGAAGAAAAGTACAACTACGAGGATACTGGCCCAGCAGACCTACAGGCAACGGCAAAAATCGAATTGG
>FWPU01008476.1_pt1 | contig 17488 bp, 22 predicted proteins | sample 2228361 | NCBI WGS metagenome assembly FWPU01 (sample SAMEA103939777, study PRJEB20133) | metagenome
TCGTGGTCTTTCCCCCGCCGTCGCCAGTGTACACGTGAATAAATTTTCCTTCAATTCCCTTTGATTTCTTCGCCAAAAAACCACTTTTTTTAGACCTTTTCAGAAGATGCATTCTCCAGTAGGACACCCTCCAGAGTACTCGGAGGCTGCCCTCACGTGCTCTTCCTCGGGAATTTCTTCCTCGGCACCCACGTAAAGCACTTGCTCCTTCTTGCTTCCGTAACGGTACACGGTGATTCCCTTGCACTTGAGTTCGTGCGCCATTAAATAAATTTTTTTCACGTCCTCTAGAGTCGCGTCCTTCCTCAGGTTCACGGTCTTGGACACGGCGTTGTCCACGTGTTTTTGGAAAGCGGCCTGCATGCGCACGTGCCACTCCGGAGCAATGTCGAGGGCGGTGACGAAAATCCTTTGAACGTCCCTGGGCACCTCCTTCATTCCCTGCACGCTCCCGCGCTTCGCTATCTTCATCATGAGTTCCCTTGAATAAAACTTTTTCTTCCTCGCAACAGCCTCGAACTCCGGATTCACTTCCAAAAGCCTGGTTCCTTCCATCACTTCCCTGACGAAACACACTGCAAACAAGGGCTCGATGCCGCTCGAGCAATTGGCTATTATGCTGATTGTTCCCGTGGGGGCGATGGTGTTGGTGGTCGCGTTGCGGAGGCGCTTGAACTTTTTTTTCCAAATGCTTTTCTCAAAGTTCGGGAAGGAACCCCTTTTTTTTGCAAGGTCCGCCGACGCCTTCTTCGACTCCTTTTCAATGAACGCCATGAGCTTCTCTGCCGTTCCAAGCGCTTTCTCCGAGTCGTACGGTATTCCGAGTTTTATGAGCATGTCTGCAAACCCCATCACGCCCAAGCCGATTTTTCTGTTCGCTTTGACGATTTTTTCGGTCTGCGGGGCAGGGAATTTCGTGGCGTCGATGACGTTGTCCAGAAAATGAATAGAAGAACGAATTATCCTCCTCAGCTTTTTCCAATCGATTTTTTTCCCGGCCACCACTTTGTTGAGATTAATTGAGCCCAGGTTGCATGACTCGAAGGGAAGCAGCGGCTGTTCCCCGCACGGGTTCGTGGCCTCGATGACACCCGCCTCCGGAGTGGGGTTGTGGCGATTGATTTCGTCAAGGAAAATCATTCCAGGGTCGCCTGTCTTCCACGCCATTGCAGCGACGAGGTCGAAAACATCCTTTGCCCTCAGCCACTTCACTGGCGTCCCGGTGCGCGGGTTCACCAACGGATACTCGTCGTTCTCCGCAAGCGCCTTCATGAAATCGTCTCCGACTGAAACGGATATGTTGAAGTTCGTGAGCACGCCCTCCCTGCTTTTCGCGGTAACGAATTCCAGGACGTCGGGATGGGTGACCGATATTATTCCCATGTTCGCCCCGCGCCTGCGGCCGCCCTGCTTGATGACGTCAGTGGCCATGTCGAACACTTTCATGAAAGAAACAGGACCCGAAGCAACACCCATTGTTGACTTCACCCTGTCTCCCTTGGGCCTCAGCTTGGAAAAGGAGTAGCCGACCCCGCCGCCCGACTGGTGGATGAGCGCAGCGTTTTTCAACGCATCGAATATGCCTTCCATCGAGTCAGGCACAGGCAAAACAAAACAGGCTGCCAGTTGTCCGATGGGCGTTCCAGCATTCATGAGCGTGGGGGAGTTCGGAATGAATTCAAGAGAAGCCATGAGGCGGTAAAACTCCTCCTCCGTCTTTTCCACGCTTCCATTGTACTTCGCGTCCGGAGCAGCCACGGCAGCCGCCACTCTCCTGAACATCTGCGCGGGGGTTTCGACGGGGTTTCCGCGCTCGTCCCTCTTCAAATACCTTTTTCTAAGCACTTTTATCGCATTCACTCCAAGCTTGAGCTCGTCGGTCACGCCAAGAAACTCCTTTGCCTCCCTTTCCTCAGTGCGCTTCCAGCGGTAGAGAATATACGCCTTGGCAACGTCCGCGTACCCGCCGCGCACAAGCACCTCTTCCACGGCGTCCTGCACGTCCTCTACTCCTGGAATCCGTGTCCTGAACCGCTCTTCAACAAGCGAAACAACCTGGCCGCCAAGCTTCTCCGCGGTCCTCATGTCCGCTTTTCCAACCGACGCAAACGCCTTGTAAATGGCGTTCGCAATCTTGCTGGGCTCGAAGTCAACCACTCTGCCGTCGCGCTTGCGAATCCTTTTTACAGTCACCCAATCAACCCACTGAAAAAAAACCACTGCCGAAAAACCAGTGATGAAACAGTGAACAGTAGCTTCACCAGCTCCAGGTATATAATTCTTGCGCGGAAAAAGAAGGCGAGTCAGGGCTTTGTCCGCCACGCTCCAGTTAGAGCCGAATCACCCGGAATTCCTGCTCCTCTTTTACATGCCTGCGCTCCTATCTCTTCACGCCTATGCATGCTCGAACGCGGCTTCGGATTGCGGAAGCCCTGCCTCGGGATTAGAATGGAAAAAAGTGAAAATAAAAACCTTTCGCGAGCACCACAGGGTTGAAACAAACGAGGCGGCCCCTCGAGCCTCCGCTTACTTTTCCGGGTAAACAAACAGGCCAAGCAACACCAGCACCGCGCCCAAAGCATAGTCCAGGAAAATCGCCTGCGCCAGTGCCCCGGACACTTCAGCCATGCTAGCCGTGAGCTGGGCAGTGTAGGACCCGGCCTCTGCCCCGAGCTGGCCAAAAGACTTGAGCGTGGCCGCTGCAGTCGCCGACGATACCATGTACTGGTTCGTCTGGTACAGGCCCAGGGTTATGAACAACAGCCCGAGAGCCATCGCGCCCGCGGCCAAAATTTTCCTATTCACACCCACCACCTCGCAATTGATTAACCCGGCGGTTATTTATTTTATCCTATGCTGCTGAAACCTCTCCCGAACCGGCTTTCTCTTCACGGTCTTCACAACTGTTTTCTCCAACTCGTCGAGAGACTCCCTGACCGCCAAGTGGGCGTCCCAGTTCCTGCGGTGCTCGCTGATGTTCGGGGGCTCCCTGGACGCGAACACTTTTCCCTGGACGGTCAGCCTGCTCTTGACCTCGAACCTTTTCTTGAAGCCCTCGCGGTTCGCCTTCACGTGCACCTCAAGCGAATCATCGGGAGTCAACCGAATGAATTTCTTCAACCGCTCCATGAAAGCCGAGCACTCCTCCATCATCGATTCCTTCAGCACCTTGTCCTCGGGCCCGAGGCCGTGGATGAAGATGTTCAAAGGCCTTCCAACCAAGCACGCCTCGAAAACATTTTTCGCAGAAACCACACCGACTGGCTTGTCCTCCCGCACCACGACGAGCGAGCGCAGGCCCTGGCGAATCATTTTCTCAACCGCCTCCTTGAGCGGCGCTTCGGGGTGAATCGTGGCCACGGCAGTAGTCATTACTCTGGCCACTGTCTCGCCGGTAACGTCCTGCGCTGTGGTGGGCCTGAACGAAGTTTCCCTGAAAGATTTTTTTGAATAGGGCTTTACCTTGAGGGCCAAGTCATACGAAGACAGTACTCCGACCAGCCTGCCCCTTGGATTGACGACGACGAGGCGGTAGACGTTGTTTCCCCTCATCACAGAGCGCGCCTGGGCAATCACTCCATCCTCTGGAAAAGTAACCGGGGGAGAACGCATCGCGTCCGCCACGCGTTTTCCGGCGATCGCCGGCGAGTCCACGAGGAGCCTGAGCGCCTGCCTGCGGGTGACGCTCCCTACCACGCGCTCGCCCCTCACAACTGGAAGAACGGTTACCTCGCTGTTGAGGAAGCCGGCAATGATTTCTTCCGGCGACGAGTCCTCGCGCACCACCGGCGTTTTTTTCGCGAGCTTGGCGCACTTGGTGGTCTCAGCGCCTCCATCGAAACGCAGGAGGCACCTGTCGTCAATCACTCCCACAAAAATTCCTTTCGAAACAACAATCACTCCATACGCCCGGTTCTCCTTCATCAACCCGATCGCCTTGGAAACCGGTTCGTCCTCTTCAACCACCAGGGGCGGTTCAACGATTTCCTTCAAAGCCGCGTCCACTCGCTCACCGAAATCCACTAACGCCATTGGATTAAATAACCTTGCGAACAAAAAAAATAACCTTGCGAACAAAAACGCCTTCTCACTGAACAACCAAGGCAAATCTGCCGCCGGGGCATTCCCACACCGCCTTCGGGCCTTGGTTGTTCACAAAAACCACGGCAAAACATTTATCGCGAGCAGCGCGAGGGTCGCAAGGCCAACCGCCTTCGCAAGCACCTTTGCCAGCGCTTCCCTCCTCTTCCCGAACTTGTGGAGTAATTCCTCTAAAACAATCCTGTAGCCGTCAGTAATGAACACTGGAAGGATGTTGAACACCGCCAGGGCAAAGTTCAGGAACGCCGTGAGGCCGAATGCGCTGGCTAAAAACCCGAAGAGCCCGAAGAGCCACTCGAAGCCCTTTCTCGGCGTGTTCTCGGCTGTTATCCCGATTTTTCCGCCCGGGCCCAGAATAATCTCCTTCTCCCCCCTGTCGGTTTCCAAAACAATCCGCTGGCCCTCCGAAAACGCCTGGAGGGCGTTGGCCAAGTCGAAAGTGTTTTTAACCTGCTTGCCGTCCGCTGAAAGAATGAATTCCCCTTCCCCGAGGATTCCGTAAGCACTACTGTTTGCTAGGACGCTGTGCACCTTCACTCCGCCTGTCGACAAGGCTGCGCCGGCCAGCGCGGCCTGGAAGAGCACCAGGAAGAGTAGGGAAAACAAGAAGTTTGAAGTGCTTCCTGCCACGAGTATCCTCCGCTTTTTCATCACGCCGATTTTATTGAACTTCTCCTCGTCCGGCTCCACGAACGCGCCGATGGGAAGGAAACCAAATAACACGATTCCAGAAGTCTTGAGCTCCAGCTTCTCTATCACGCAAACAACGCCGTGCGCGAGCTCGTGGACCGTCGCCACCACCGCGATCGCGATTATTCCCTCCACCAAGGGAAGCGTCACGCCCGGAATCACGGGCATCACGCCAGCAGGGGTTTTCGGCACAGTCAGAATCTTTACCGCCTGGAAGCCGATCACAACATACCCGAAGCCCAGGAGTCCTGAGAAAAAAACAACCGCGCCCGCGAACCAGTAGGGCAGGTAATACTTTGCCCCCTCGGCAATAAACCATGCGACCGCCAACTGGACCAGCGCGTGTCCCAAAACCTTTCTCCTGCTTCGAAAAACTCGCCACGAGTAAGGCACGCCGAAACAAAGCGCGAGACCGTAGTCCACCGTCCTCCTGCACCACCCGGGAAACGATTGCCCAAACCATTCCATGAACTCAAAGCCCCGCCTGCCCCTCACCAAAAGCACGCCAGCCCACCCCTGCCAGCCAGTGACCCGCTCGAGGGCAAGGCCAGTCAGCGCCAGATCTGCCGCGGCCAGCGCGACCTTGAAATAAACGCCCAAGTCCGAGAACACTATGGAAAAGAAAACAACCGCAGAAACACTGGCCAAAACAATTGCTTTCACGCGAGCGCTCCAGTTAAGTACGCGAATCAAGTCCTCCCGCTTTTTCGCCCTTTTCACTGCTTTTTGCTGCGCCATCGAACTCACTCCTCGACCAACAGCATTATACCAAGCTCTCTTTCAAGCTTCCTCGCAACCGCCTCGCTCGGCCTCAGCGCCTCCCTCTCGATCCTCGCCAGCTCCTTTTCGTTCACGAAAATCTTTTTAGCCAAGTCCCCGACTGAAAGCTTTTTCGCCTCGCGCGCGCGCTTGATGATTTCGCCGAAACCGTCTGCCACGACAACCTCCTTTCGCCTCGCCAATCCAACGCGCGAAACCGCCGCGGCCGGCTCCACTGCCTTTACTGCCCGCCCGAATCCCAGGCACCTTGCGCAAACCCACACCCTGGCGCCCTCGACAAAGGCCTCTGCCTCGGCGGGCGCGCCGCACACGTGACAGTATTCCATGAAAAAAGCCCCTGCAAAAAACAATCCAGCAAAAAACAATTCAGCAAAAACATTTAACTACTTTCACTCAATCCCATCGTTTCATGGGCGTGGACATCAGGAACATTCTCGCCAGGCACGAGACGAGCTTCCAAGAACTCCGGGGAAGAATAGCGATAGATGCTTACAACGCCCTTTACCAGTTCCTCACCATAATCAGGCAGCGCGACGGCACCCCGCTCCTGGATTCAAAGGGAAGAATCACCTCCCACTTGTCAGGCTTGTTTTACCGAACATGCAGCCTCATTGAAAAAGGAATAAAACCCGCGTATGTTTTTGACGGCGAGCCCCACCCGCTGAAGAAAAAAACAATAGAGGAACGCGCCCAGCTAAAGGCAGAGGCTGAGGTGGAGTGGAGGAAGGCGGTTGAGGAAGGCAGGATGGAGGAAGCTGCCCGCCTCGTCCAGCGCACCGCGCGCTTGACAGAAGAAAATATCGAGGAATCAAAAAAACTCTTGTCCCTCCTGGGCGTTCCATGGGTGCAGGCGCCATCAGAAGGAGAGGCGCAGTGTGCCGCAATGTGCAGGGCAGGGCAAGCGATTGCAACCGCCTCGCAGGACTTCGACTCCCTGTTGTTTGGTTCCCCAGTGCTCGTAAGGAACCTCGCCATCGCCGGAAGGCGGAAGCTGCCGCGCAAAAATATTTACGTGGAAGTTTCTCCGGAGCGCATCGACCTGGAGGAGAACCTGCGCGCGCTCAACATTTCCTTGCAGAAACTCGTGTGGATAGGAGTCTTGTGCGGAACCGACTACAACGAAGGCATCCGCGGCATCGGGCCGAAAAAGGCGCTGAAACTGGTCCAGAAACACGATTCGCTCGAGGAAATAACGGGCGCCCTAAACATTCAAGCGGACTTCACTGAAGTCGCGGAAGCCTTTCTCCACCCCTGCACGAAAAAAATCGATTCCAGCGAACTCGCTGCCCGCGAACCCGACCGAGAAAAACTCGTGGAATTCATGGTCACCGAACACGACTTCTCAGCTGAGCGCGTGGAAAACGCGCTGGCGCGCGCGTTCAAAGAACCCCTGGGCGCCGAGCAGGCGAGGCTCGGAAAATGGGTTTGAGAACAGCCAAAAACCCTCCGCCTTATGCGTTCTTAAAAGACACACTCATGGAAAAAAACAGGATTCTCGAGGTTTTGAACGACTGGAATTTCTGGCAAAAGGACCAGCCTACCGGCGTGCCGCGAACGCCGTATGCCGAAAGCATTTCGAGAATGCTGAAAACGACTGACAGCGCACTGACGGTAGTGGGCGTGAGGAGAGCAGGCAAATCCTTTCTCCTGCGCCAGCACCGTCATCGTAACTCCTACTGCCTTCGCGCTCCCGAGCGGCCGGGCCATTCATGCCGATTTCTTCGCCCCCGCCATGAATCACGCGTGTCTCGAACCGCTCGCCGAATCCCACGCCCACTTCAACGAGATGCTCGCCCCCCAGTTCAAGACAATTTTCGCGAAGAAAATAAACGACCTCAACTACTTCATCTACACAGAAACCACAAAGATAAAATACCACCAGGAATGACTTATTTATGACCGACTTCTCCAAGGCCGCGTCCCTCGCGTTCCGCTTCGCTGCTGACGCGAAGCGAATCGGTTTCCTCGCCGCGTTCTACTTGTTTTTCCTCGTGCTCGTTGGCGCGCTTGTTTTCTTCACCGGCTTGGCGGCAGCCTCGCTGGCCTTGGGCGGGAGCCTGGCCGCGGCGGCAGGAAGCGTGGCCGGCCTGTTGGCTGGCCTGCTCGTGGTGACAGTGGTTTTCGTCCTCGCCCACATCCTCGTGGCAGGCGCATTGATTCACAACGCGGGCGCGCTCGCTGCAGGAAAACCAGTTGGGTTGCGCGGGAGCCTGGCTGCCGCGTGGAAGAAACTCCCCTCGCTTGTGGGTGCGTCCATCCTGGTGGTTGCAATATGTGTCGGATTCACCGCATTCGCATTACTCGCCTCCATTTTGTTTCTCTTCATTCCGCTCGCCAACATTCTTTGGCAACTGGTTGTTTTCATCACAGTAATAGCTCTTCTCCTGGCCCTCGTGTTTCCACCCTACCAGGTAATGCTTGCGGGCGCAGACGCTGTTGAATCAGTTGCTTCAAGCTTGAAGCTTTTCGCGCGCAAGCCGCTTGAAGTAATAATTGCTTTTGTGATAGCTTTAGTCGTAGTGTTGGCCAGCGCTGTCGCCGGACTCGCTGCCCTCCTCGTCGCGGGCGGCATCGGATTAACTGTTTTTTTCCTGGCAAAAAACGCGTTGGCTACCGCAGCAGCAGCCGGCCTGGCTGCGGTGGGCGTGGCCGCGTTCCTCGCAGCCATCTGCTTCGCAAGCCTCTTCGCAACGAGTCTTTTTGCCTCAACCTTCCACCAGCTAAGGCACGGGCCCGCGGGACCCGTAACCAAAGGTATAAAACCACGGCCGGGTAGAAAAAAATAGGGAGCGTGGTATGGCGAGAATGCTTGTTTCTGCACTGGCGCTTGTTCTCTCTATTGCTTTATTCCCCAGCGCGGCTGTTGTCCAGCAGGAGACGCTTGGAACCACGCTCGACAAGGTCCAGAAAATCATTGCAGTCGACGGAAATCTTTCGTTCCAAAAAATCATTCCAGGATACAATTACTCGTCCAGCGTGGCAGTCTCGTGGGCAGTGCCGGAAAGCGCCATCGCGGGCCTAGAAGACCATGGAATAACTGTCTTCGTCCACGCGCGGCCGTTCGCGAACGATTCGTGGATAGTCATCGACTCCGAGGGAAAGCGAAGGAAGGAAATCCAGTTCACGCTCTTCTGCAACGTCTCGGGCGGCGCATGCGGACCAGGGTCGGTGTTGAAAAAATCGTTTTCGGCAATCATTCAAGCGCCAGCGGCAGCATCGTACCCGCACTCGGACGCGCTTATCGTCGAAGCCTCCTTTTCTCCCTTCCCCAAGACCGAAGAAGAGCTGGCCGAGCAACAGGCGCTGGAGGAAATAGAGTCGATTGAAGAATCAATTGCTGCAGCCAACGCGAGCGCCTCGAACAAGAGCTTGGTAAAAGAGGCAGAGGAACTGGTGGGAGAGGCAAAGGAAATGCTTGCCGGAGGAGCGTTCGACGAGGCGCTTTCCCTTGTTTCCCAAGCGAATCAATTGATTGAAAAAGCAGTTGCTACCCCAACGCCCACCCCAACTCCTTCTCCAACCACCAGCCCGCAGCCGTCGGCGCTGTCGGGCTTGTTCACCAGCAAAAACCTTCCGTTCATAATCGGACTCGTCGCGCTCGCAGTCATAGTTGTGGCGTTAATGTTCGCGCGCCGCACCCAGGGACTCGACTTGGACAAAGTGATTGAAGAAGGGGAAAAAGGAAAGAACTTGCTGGAAAAAGAGGGCGGAAAAAGCGACTTGAAGGGCTTAGAGGAAAAGAAAGGGGACCGGGAGTACTTGTTTGACTCAACACCAAAGCCAGGCGAGCCCGGGTACCAGCCGAAAACGACTTTTCTCGACAGGTACAAGGACAAGGAACTCTGACGCGGAAGACATGAACCTGAACCAAAACAAGTTCTGTTTACTGGAAAGCGTTTCCGAGACTTCGTCGACAATTTTTTTCAGCGAACAGGGTTTTGCGCATTTTCGGCAGGCGCCGCTCCAAGTTTTTTTTTCACGACGACCACTTCAGCGTCCTCGGCGCCGATTGCCCCAGGACTGTTTGCGACTATGAAGTCAAGGTTTTTTTCCACAAGCTTTTTCCTCGCTCCCTTGACCAAGTCTCTTGCCTCGAGGGCGAAGCCGGCAAGCACCTGCCCGGGCTTTTTGATTCTCCCCGCCCCGGCCAGAATGTAGGGGTTTGGGTAAAGCCTGAGCAGCGTTTCCCTTCCGCTCTCCAACTTGCCTTCAAACTCCTTCGGCGAAAAATCTGCCACAGCAGCTGCCATGATGAACGCGTCCGCTTTCGGAAATTCCTTCAACACCGCTTTCTCCATTTCCCTCGCGCTCTCCACCCTCACAACTCGCGCGACAACGGGCGGGACGGAAACCGTTTTTGCCGCGATCAAAACCACTTCGGCCCCGCGCCTCGCAGCTGCCTCGGCTATCGCGCACCCCATTTTTTCAGTGGACAAGTTCGTGACCGCGCGCACCGAATCAATTCTCTCCACAGTCCAGCCAGCGGTGACGACAATGGCGAAGCCCTTCAAATCATTCTTCAACACGCCCTCGAGCGCGGAAACGATTTCCTCTGATTCAACCATCCTTCCCGGTTCTACCGCACGCTAGCGCGCCCTCGACCGACCCAGTGAACAAAACGCCTTGCTTCTCCAGTTCGCGGACACTGCGCTGGACCACGGGATTCAGGTACATGCGGTCGTTCATCGCCGGCGCGAGCAGGACAGGAGCCCGCGCAGCAAGCAAAACCGCCGCGAGGAGGTTGTCGGCGATGCCGTGAGCCATTTTTCCAATCGTCGCGGCAGTGCACGGCGCCACCACCACGGCGTCAGTCCAGTCCGCGAGGGAAACGTGTTCCGTGCCAGTTTTCTTCCTCGCGATTTCCCGATAGTCTATTAGCTTTGAAAAAAACTCGTGGTAAACAGGAGTTCTTAACTCCTTTGGCTTGACGAAATAAAGCGCGTTTTCAGTCACAACAACATGCACATCCGCTCCAAGCCGCTTGAGCCCGCGCACGACCTCCCGCCTTGTGCGCGGCAATGGAACCAGTAACGCCAACGATTATTCTTTTACACCCGACCCAGTTCCAACTGGTTTCGCATGCATGCAATGGAACCAGTAACGCCAACGATTATTCTTTTACCTGCAATAGCCATTGAAAAAAACCATGAAAAAAAATTGAAAGAATTTGAAGAGAGAACAGGGTTTTTTAATAAACCGTTGCCCAACGCTTTTCATGCGCGTTTCCCTGAAAACAGTTCTCGCCCTCGCGTTCACTAGTTTTTTCGCGGGCGCGTTTTTCGGCGCGCTCCTCGCGGGCGCGGGGCCCACGCCCCTCACTCCCTTAGCGGTCCTCCAGTGCCCGCGGTGCCTCAATGGAAGCGTTGAAGCCATCATCTCGCCGCCGGCAGAGGAGGAGATGGCTGGAGTGGTTTCTTCGGCGCAGAAAACCTTGGACATCATGCTTTTCCAGTTCTCGTCGTCTGTAATGAAGGAGGCAGTGGTTCAAGCCATTCGCACCGGCGCCAGGGCGAGAATCATTCTCGAGCCGCGCGTTGACTCGAACCTTGAAACCGCGTCGTTTTTAAAGGAAAAAGGCGCCGAGGTGCGGTGGGCGACCACGGATTTTGCCTACACCCACGCCAAGCTCGCGATAATCGACGGAAAGCGCGTGCTCGTGGGCTCAATCAACTGGTCGAAAAACGCGTTGACGAAAAACCGCGAGGCAGAAGTACTAATTGAAGACGGGGCTCTGGCTAGAGATTTTCTGGAAGTTTTTGAAAATGACTGGGCGGCGGCTACGCCGGTGAAGTGAGGCTTATGCGCGGGCGACGTGGGCCACGGCGCGCGCAGTCCTGGCCCGCCATGCCTCGTCCTTCGCGAACTCGCAGTCACACTACACCGCGAAAGCATGCAGCGTCTTTACCGCCGGTGAATCGAAATTTATCGCATACATCTTTGCCTCGCCCACCTCACGCGTCTCCTTCACCAACCCCGTCTTGACCAAAAGCGGCACCGCTGCCTGGAGCGTCCGGCAACTCACGCCCGTCGCCTCCGCGACGGTGCTCAAAGAGTAGTTCCAGTGCCGGTGCACCATAAGGAAATCCAGTATGATTGGAATCGGCTTTTCTCCAAAAACATGCATGAGTCCCGCGCAAAACACCCGATTGCAGCAATTACAAGAAGCCGCCCGATTTTTAAACACTGCCTTTTTTTACCGCATACTATGAAAAAAAATTACGTAATTGCGCCTCCGGACGCTTCTGTTTAAGCGGCTGTTCTTTGAGCAATGCTTCGGCCAGCCCGGACAGGCTGGACGAGATTAAAAACATCATAAGCGAGTATGAATCGGGAACCCCCATGAATTTCGAAATCCGTGAACCGGGCAAAAAAGAGCTTTATTCAATAACCGTGCTGACGAAAAAATTCTTTCCATACACGAATTTTTCCCTGATGCAAATAGAGGAACGCGCGAAAAAAAACGTGAAATACCTCGTGGCCCGCGCGGATGGCCGCACAATCGGATACGTTGATTACCTGCCCGGAGAGCCTGGAAAAATCTGGGGGCTCGCAGTCGTCGAGGAATGGCGGGGAAAAGGGGTTGGAGAAGCCCTTTTTTCGAAGGCGCTGGAAGAACTGAGAAAAAACGGGTGCAGAAAAGCCGAGATAATCACGACAACCGACAACGCGCCGGCGCTGCGGCTGTACAAAAAGTTCGGCTTCGAGTACTCGCGGCCGTATGAAAAAACCCTGCCTGGAAAGGAAGTTGTCGTGATGGAAAAGAACTTGGAGCAGAAAAAAGCGTCCGGCCACTCGTCGTCCCGTTCGAAACAATCGGCCTGATAATCATTTCAAGCATTTTGACGTACGGCGCGTGGGCGGCCCTGAATTACTATCGGCCTGTCCCTCATCCCGGTCTCAAAGGCATCGGTGCTGGTGCTGGTTTACCCGCTGTTCGCGACAGTACTGGCCGTCGGCTTCCTCGGCGAACAAGTCACGCTCAAACTGGTTGCAGGCGCGCTCCTCGTCGCGCTCGGCGTGCTCGTCGCCGTTTTGTGAGGAAAAGGTTTGCGGCCTCCGGCCGCACCTCGGCACAAACCATTCTCTGCTCAACCCTTCTCTTGAAACGCGGCGAGCCCCAACCAGAACTGTACACGAATCAAGATGTACGAGGTCTGGTCCACGAGAATCGAGCTCACCACCAAGAAAGAGATACTGGAGGTAATGAAAGAATTACACGCGGACAGGTCCACTGTCGTCCGCCTGTTGCTTGAGGCAGGCGTAAGGGAGTGGCGCAAAAACCGCGCACTCAAAGCCCTGTCCGAGCCGCGCCGACGCCGACTCACAAAACCACCGCCGCGTGGCGCAAAAACCGCGCACTCAAAGCCCTGTCCGAGGGAAAAGTGACGATCTGGAAAGCGGCTGAAATGGCGGGGCTTTCGCTCTACGAGATGATTGAACTCGTAAAAGAAAAAAGGGCCCTTGTTGGAGTTAGGGCTGAAGACGCCCTCAGGGACATTGCGGCAGCAAGGGAACGCGCATGAAACTGGTTTTCGACGCCACGCCCCTCATTTACCTGACTCGTGCCCACTAGGAAACATTCGAACAATTGGAGGACGACAAAATAATCGCCGAAGCAGTGTTCAGCGAGGTCGTGGAAAAGGGAAGGGAACTTGGGAGAGGAGACGCGCTGGTCATCGGCGAACTCGTGAACGAAAAGAAAATAAAAGTAATAAAGCCAGACCCCGGGGTTGTGAAGAACCTGATGAAAACTACGGGGATGGTGTTTCACCGCGGAGAAGCTGAAACCCTTGCGCTGGCAAAAAAACTGAGGGCGGTCGCGGTGATTAATGAAAGCATTGGAAGAACAGCAGGAGAGGTGACCGGAATAGAAACGCGCGGGTCAGCGTTCATAATAGGCCTCTTGCTGGCGAGGAAAAAAATTGACAAAAAAACCGCGGGAACCATCACTAACCAAATGGTTGAAGAGGGCTGGCGCTTGAGCACCGAGGACTACGCGAAAATAATGAAATCCTTGGAGAAACCATATTAAAAGCAGAACACTAATGGAAACCGATTCGCATGGACGCCGAGGAAAAAATCCGCATCGTTCGCGGCGCGGCACAGGAACTCGTCACGGAAGACGAGTTGCGCGCCTTGTTCGAGCAAAAACCCGAGCCGGTTGCATACGATGGCTTCGAGCCCTCGGGGCTGGCGCATCTCCCGCTTGGCGTTTACCGCCCACTCCTCCTCAAGGAGTTCATGCGCGCGGGCATGAAATTCAAGCTCCTGTTGGCGGATTCGTTCGCGTGGATTAACGGCAAGCTCGGCGGGGACCTGGAGAAAATCAGGGCGACAGGAAAATATTTTATCGAGGTCTGGAAGGCGGCCGGAGTTGACTTGAGTAAAGTGGAGGTGGCCTGGCACAAGGACTTGTTTGACTCGCCGGATTACTGGAATAAAGTGATTAGAATTGCAAAGAGTCACTCCGAAAAACGCGCGAAAAGATGCCTCACAATAGCGGGAAGAAAGGAAGATGAAGTGAAGGAAGTCGCCCAATTATTTTATCCCTCGATGCAGGTCGCGGACATTTTCCACCTCGGCGTGGACGTTTGCCAGCTGGGAATGGACCAGAGGAAGGCTAACATGCTCGCGCGCGAGCTCGCCCCGTCGCTGGGATTCAGGAAGCCGGTTGCGCTCCACCACCGCATGCTCTTGGGCCTCGACGGCTACTCGAGCGCGTCTGCTGCGGACGAGGCTGCGCGCAGGGAGGCGGAGATTGATGCGAAGATGAGCAAGAGCAAGCCGGCCGCGTGCATCTTTGTCCACGACTCGGCTGAAGAGATTGAGAAAAAAATTTCAAAAGCCTATTGTCCGCCGAAAATCATTGAAGGAAACCCGGTCATGGAATACGCGAGGGAAATTGTTTTCCGCGCGTTCCCGGAAATCGCGATAAAGCGCGACCGAAAATACGGCGGGCCAGCGGAATTCCACTCCTATGCCGAACTTGAACGCGACTATGCGGCTGGAAAAATCCATCCACTCGACCTCAAAAATGCAGTGGCAGTGGCTTTGAACGAAGTCATTGAACCCGTACGAAACCATTTTGAAAAAAATCCGGCCGCGCGCGAATTGTATGAACAAGTAAAGGCATTCGAGGTCACGCGGTGACGAGAACTCAGTCAACAGCCGCCTTTAGCATGAGTGGATAGAGTATCGTCGCATCGCCGTGAACCGTGACCTCGTGAGCGTTTTCTTTTATTTTGCCCCAGCTCTTTGCCTCCCTCGTCTCCGCGCCGCTCAGCGACCCGTCCCACTCCGAAGCGGTGGTGATGTAAACGGCTCTGTCGAGGCCGCCGCGCAAAATGTTTGCGCCAATGGTGAAGTGCTTTGCAGGCCCGCCGCCGAGGACAATTGCGCCAGTGCGCTTCGCCGAGAGGACGATTGAGGCCAGTTCGCGCAGGTCACCCAATTCGTCGAGGATGAAGTCGGGATGGTCTTGGCGAAAGAAGTGGAGCTGGAGCCCGAGCGCGGAGTCCACGAGACAAGGCGAGTAAACCGGTACCTTGTTTTTTGCGCACCAGTAAAGGAAAGAGTTCTTGTCCCTGATGGTTGAAGCGATTCCGGCCACGAGCTTCTTCGGCGTCACCGCCCGCTGTTTTTCATAAACGCGCGCGAGAATGGGCTGGATTTTTTTTTCAAACAATTCATACCGTTTAGTCGGAATGAAAACGTTTCCCAAGCGGTTAAACCCCTTCCGGTGCAGCTCCGCGTCGTCGGCGCTGAAGGAGCCAAGGAAATAGGGCTCGAAGGATTTTATGAAGTCGTGGTCGATGGCGCCACCGGTCGTGATGATTGCGTCAGCAAGGCCTTTTTTCACGGTCTCCGCGATAACGCCCCTCAGCCCGCTCGCGACGAGGTTCGCGGTGAAGGAAAAGAACGTCACGCACTGCTTGTCTGAAAAAATTTCCTTCATTGTCCGCGCGCCGCGCGCCAACTGGGTGGCTTGAAAACCGCTTGAGCCGAGGCCTCGCACGAGTTCCTTGACTGAGCGCACCTTGTCCGGATTCAAGTCAGTGACCGGAACGCGTTTCATGTCAGTCAACCAAAAAATTTCAGGAGACTCAGTGCCTTCGGGCCTCGAGTACGGCGCGCCTGACTTCGCTGAGCTTCTGCCTCAAATGGGGTGATACAAGAGTGCTCCGCGGAACAGTCGGCCCCGGAGTCGCGTATGCGAGCCGCGGCCCGTGGTAAGCCGGCGCTTGAAACAGTTCCTTGGTTCTCTCGAACTTTTCCCCAGCCCATGCCTTGAATCTTTCGCGGAGGAGGGGCGTTTTCGCTGCTTCGCCAACCGGGTAAAAAACGGGTTTTTCCCTGGCGAATGCCTCGGTTGCGTGGCGCTTCTCCCAGTACTCCAACCACTTGCGGGCCCTGTCACCCATTTCCAGGTCCTTCGCCATTCCCCCGATTATTGCGAGCGTGCCCGAAAAAGGGATTGGCGCCATGAGTATTGCAATCCACTTGTGTCTTCTCGCGAAACCAATGAGCCTTTCAGTCGCCTTGGACACGAGTCCTTTTCTCGCAATGCGCTGGGGCGGTGCGTATTGCATGAATTAGTTCTGGCTTTTCCTGAATAAAAACCCTTGATTTCCGGATTTCAGAGCCACGGCCATGGGCGTCGAGGGAGGCAGTGGGCCCTGGCGCTCGCCGCCTTCGAGGCCCAGGGCCTTGGCACGGCGGCTTGGAAAACCGGTTCGCCGTAATTGCAATAATTTTCTTCGCGAGCTTCTGGACCCTTGCCGCCTGCGGGCTGTGCCAGGGTTTCTTCGCCGCCCTCCGCGAGGGCATCGGCCACTTCACTGGCTTCTCAGCTGACACTGCCTCCGTGGCTGGCGCGGAAAAGGCGAGGAGGGCGTTGAGGAAAAAAAAAATTTTCCAGACCAGAGAGGGACGCGCATGAGGATAAGGACTGGAATCACTGGACTCGACGAGATGCTGGACTGCGGATTCGTTGAGGAAAGAAACATACTCGTATCCGGACCGTGCGGGAGTGGAAAGACGACTCTCGCGATGCAGTTCGTGTACAACGGCGCGGTAAAGTGCGGGGAGCCGGGCCTCTTCATGAGCCTCGAAGAGAAAACGGGCAACGTCTGCCCCCGACTGGAGAATTTTGGCTGGACGTAAAAAAAGCCATGGACAACGAACTGCTTCACTTCGTCGGCGGGCCGCTCGCTGGCCTCAAGTCGTTCATGATGAAAGTGGGCGCGGACGACGTGCTGTGGGAAATAAGGGGCGTGATAAAAGAAAACGGAATCAAGCGCGCAGCCATTGACTCAATCAACCTCTTCGCCCTCCTGGTGCGCGACGAGGAAACCAAGCGCAAGAGCCTCGCCGCTCCCTGCAACTTCCTTTCCGCCACTGGCTGCACCACCATCCTCGCTTCGGAAACAACGAGGGCACAGCCGGATCCACGAGGCCCGGAATCGAGGAGTTCGTGGCCGACGGCGTGATAGTGCTTTATCTTGCAAGACAGGGGGCGTGGTTCGTGCCAGGAATCGCGGTGAGGAAAATGCGCGGCTCAAAACACTAGTGAACATGTCAGTCAAAACACGCGCTCTTTTTCATCGCGCTTGAACCCCTTGAGCCAGGGCGCGGTTCCGAACATGGACTTGCGCCTGGTTTTGGGCACGAGGAATGCGACAAGTGCCTTCAGGCTCGCCGGCATCATAAAAATTCTTTCAAGCAGCCACATATAAAAAAGGGTCCCGGCGGCCTTTCACCGCGCCTTGTACACGCTGATTCCTTTTTCCTCCACGCGCTGCACGCCCTCCACTCGCGACGGGTCAAAGGTTGTTCCGCGCCACACGACAATGATTTTGTTGTCCTCGGTGCGCGCGGCGAACACGACGTCCGGCTCCCTGGCAAGGGCTTCGCCGAT
>FWPU01008478.1_pt1 | contig 17483 bp, 17 predicted proteins | sample 2228361 | NCBI WGS metagenome assembly FWPU01 (sample SAMEA103939777, study PRJEB20133) | metagenome
GGAGAGCTAGAGAGGGGGCTGGCCCTGCCTTCCCCCAAGGAAAGAGCCTGGGAACACCCTCTACATCCGGCTGTAGCCGCTGCCTGGCCTGCTGGGGTCAACGCCGGTGCCTTTGGCTTCGGTTATCCAGCCGTACTCCTTGAGGACTTGCTGGCTGTAGGTGACGCGGCCGGTGACCTTGTCCAGCGGCTCGGTGGCCAGCAGGAGCGCGGCCCTGGCCATGTAAATGGGCGGCTCGCCGCGAGGGTCGTCCAGGCCAGTCACCAGGCGGTGGTACACCGTCCCCGGCGTGGGCACGACCTGGGAAGGCGAGACGCAGGTGACGGAGATACCGTAGCGGTAGACCTCCATGGCGAGGCCCTGGGTGAAGCGCTCCAGCGCCGCCTTCTGGGCGCCGTAGCAGGTGCCGCCGCTGTTCTCCGGCGCGTTGGGGTACGGCCCCCGCCCTGGGCCGATGGCGGCGCCCGAGGAGATGTTCACGATGCTGCCGCTGCGCCGAGGGACCATGTCCTGGAGCACAAGCTGGCTCAGGATGAAGGGCGCCTGGAAGTTCACCGCCCAGGAGCGCATCCAGCGGTTCACGGGGAAGTCCTTGACCGGGATGAAGTAGGTCAGGGCGGCATTGTTCACCAGCACGTCCACCGGGCCATAGGTCTCGCGGGCCGCCTTCACCAGCTTCTCGCACTCCTCCGGCAGCGAGATGTTGACGGCCACGGGCGTCGCCTCGCCGCCGGCGGCGCGAATCTCGCTGACCGTGGTCTCCAGGGAGCCTTCCAGAGGATGGTCGCCCTCCTTCAGCGTCCGCGCCGCGCAGACGACCTTGCCGCCTTCAGCGGCGAAGACCCTGGCGATCTCCTTCCCGATGCCCCGGCTTGCACCCGTCACGATGACGACCTTGCCATCGAGCCTGCCCATGGTCACCTCCTCTGCACGTTTTGTGGCAACTGACTACACGCCGAGCTTCGTTGCCAGCTCATGAAAGTCGCTGGCGACGACATCGAAGGACGAGTCTGGCGTCAGGTCCGGGACGCGGCCGGGGCCGAACTCGTGGGGGCGCGTCACGAAGGCCGTCCTGAAGCCGACCTTCTGGGCCGCCCGCAGGTCGCCCTGGTGCGCCGCCACCATCATCACCTGGTGCGGCTGAAGGCCCAGCAGCTCGGCGGCGGTCAGATAGGCTTCCGGGTCCGGCTTGTAGTGCCTGGCCAGCTCCGCCGACAGGATGCAGTCCCAGGGCAGGCCCGAGTGCCTGGCCATGTTGGTGAGCAGCGCCACGTTGCCATTGGACAGGGTGGCGATGATGTACTTGCGCCGCAGCCGCTGCAGCCCGGCGACGGCGTCGGGCCAGGGCACCAGGCGGTGCCAGACGCGGTTCAGGTGGTCCCTGTCGGCCTCGCTCAGCCGGGTGATGCCGTACTTCTCCAGCAGGCCATCCAGGACCATGCGATGGAGGGCGTCAATATTGGTCCAGGGCAGCTCTCCACGGCGGACGCGGTCCATGGAGGGCGCGTAGCCGGCGCGCCACTCGTCGGCGAACCTGGCCCAGTCAATATCCACGCCCCTGGGCTTCCAGTACCGCTCTCCCTCGCGGATGATGCTGCCGCGCCAGTCCACCACCGTCCCGAAGACGTCAAAGGTAAGGGCCTTTACTTCAGCGGTGTCCATCGAGGCACTCCCGGCGTTGAATAGCTCAGGGTTGTCCGACTCCGGGCCGAGCGGTCAGGGCATTCCTTGCATGGCCCTGGCCCGCTCCTGCTCCACCAGCACGCGGCGCAGTATCTTGCCCGAGGGGGTCTTGGGTATGGCTTCCAGGAACTCCACCTCGCGTATGTGCTTGAAAGTGGCGACCTTGCTTGCCACGAAGCCCATAAGCTCCTCGGCGGAGGCGTGAGCACCCTTCTTGAGCACGACGAAGGCCTTGGGGACCTCGCCGGCCTCTATGTCGGGCTTGCCGATGACGGCGGCGTCGGCCACGGCGGGGTGCTCCAGCAGCAGCCCTTCCAGCTCGGCGGGCGGCACCTGGAAGCCCTTGTATTTGATAAGCTCCTTCTTCCGGTCCAGTACCCACACATAGCCGTCCGGGTCCATGCGGACGATATCGCCGGTGTGGAGCCAGTCATCCTCAGTAAGCGTCTCACGGGTCGCCTGGGCGTTGTTGAAGTAGCCCTGCATCACCTGGGGGCCGCGTATAAGCAGCTCCCCGATTTCGCCGCGAGGCACCTCCCGCCTGCTGGTCTCCAGGTCCACCACCTTTTCCTGGGTATCGGCCAGGGCGGGGCCGACGGAGCCGGGCCGCATGCGCTCAGGCTCCACGAAGTCGCAGTTGGTGACGGGCGAGGTCTCGGTCAGCCCGTAGCCCTGGACTATGGGGAAGCCGGTGACTGCCTGTACCCGCTTCTGCAGCTCGGCGGACAGCGGCGCGGCGCCGAAGAGGCCCATCCTGAGGCTGGAGAGGTCGAAGTCCTTGATGGCCGGGTACAGCGTCAGCCCCAGGCCGACGGGCGGCACGCTGAACATCATGGTCACCCTGTGCGTGGACATCAGCCCCAGGAACTGGGCCATGTCGAAGCGGCCCATCATCACCTGCGTCGCCCCGCAGGCGATGGCTGAGTTCATCAGCACGTTCATGCCATAGATGTGGAACAGGGGCAGGTGCACCAGGACTACGTCCTGCTGGCGCATGCACGCGCCCTCGTTGTCCCTGCCCAGGAACTGCCTGACGTTGCTGGTAAGGTTAAAATGGGTGAGCATGACGCCCTTGGACAGCCCCGTGGTGCCGCTGGAGTAGGGCAGCACGGCCACGTCCTGCCTGGGGTCCACGGCCAGCTCTGGCGGCTGCGTGCGGGCGCCCTCGATGAGGCCCCAGAAGGACTCGGGGGCGCTGGAGTCGTTCCTGATGACGATGAGGCGCTGGAGTCCGGGAGCGGCGTCGCGGGCAAGCTGGGCCATCTCCAGCAAGGCGGCGTGTACCACCAGCACACGGGCGCCGCTATCGTTGAGCTGATAGGCAATCTCCCGCTCGCGGTAGCCGGAGTTGATGGTTGTGACCACCGCTCCGGCCTGGACAATGCCGTAGAAGGCGATGACAAACTCGGCGCAGTTGGGCGCCAGCAGCCCCACTGGCTCGCCCTTCCTGATGCCCAGCGAGGCCAGCGCGGCGGCCAACCTGTCGCTGTACTCCTGGAGCTGACGGTAGGTAAAGCGGCGCTCGCCATCAATGACTGCCACCTTGTCGGGCAAGCGGCGGGCGGTGTGTCGCAGCAGGAGAGGCAAAGGGTATGCTTCGTAGGGGGCCAGGGAGCGGCGCAAGGGACTTGCTGTTGTCGCCATAGTCCACCTCACGTGCCGTTGTTTGCTGTCAGCTTTCGGCGGTAAGCTATCAGCTTCACCTGCGGACATGCAAGGCCGTCTGTTGAAGGCTGATAGCTGGCGGCTCACCTACGCCAGGTAAAGCGTCACCCCAGCGTGGGGGAAGATGACCTCTAGATTAGCATGCCGCTCCCTCTGAAGGGTATAGGCGTAGTCCACGTACCCGGGAGCATCCCTGGGTAGCTTGTGCGGGCATGGCTGGCGCCGCTCCTGCTGCGGACACAGGTGCATGTCTGCCTGGTGGTCCCAGAAGCCTACCAGCTTCATGGGGAAGTAGAGCGTCTCGGCGACGGTGCGCAGGTCGGCTATTATCTCGCTGGCCCTGGTCTTGCCCTCGGCCTCTAACCTGATAACTACTCTGTCCATGAAGGGCTTCCTGGGCATCAGCGTTCCAGGTCACGCCTCATCTGCTCGTACTGCTCTCGCGTGATCTCGCCGGAGGCGTACCGCCGCTTGAGGATATCCAGCGCATCACTGCTCTGCCCGGCGGCGGTGTGGGAGGGAGGCCTCCTGAGCAGCTTTATGCCCAGCCACACGCCCAGGCCGATAATCAGTGCCCACCATAGCAAGTTCATCAGCATGAGCCCCAGCACGCCGATGCCAAACCCAATGAGGTCGAAGGGCGTTGCCAGCCTGAACAGGCCTGGCAGCACCATCGCGCCAGTACTGCGACCGCTCCCAGGGCTATCAGGGGCCAGATGCGGCCATTGCTCATAGCTGCACGCCTTCCCCGTGGGGTACTGGTGCGGGCAGGCCAGGGGCCTGGCCCCTGGCCCATCAGGGGCTGCGCGGCTGCAAGAGGCACTACAGGCCGGCGCGGCCACACAGCAATTATATATCGGGGGGCACTGGCAGGTGCAGGTGTCCAGGGCTGGCCGGGTCCCCACCCTCGCGAGGCAGGGGGCCATCGGCCAACCCCGCCATCCGGCAGATCTGGGCCGATGGGTGGGTGAAGCCGCATCCGGCCCATGGAGACCTTGCCAGCGTCCGCCGCTATGAACAGGCATGCCAGGGCAAAGGGCCTGCTACGGTCAGCCTGGCGCCGGAAAGCTGGTCAGCGGTCGTCAGGGTGCGGTGGCGACCACGTTGCCAGCTACAGTAGTAGTGGCCGGAATCAAAGACTCCATCCGGGTCAAGCCAGCGCAGCTCCGGGATGGTCAGCCGGGCCTGGCCGGGCCTTTCAAGGCGGACTTTGATAGTCACCAGCACCTCGCGGGCAAAAGCCCCCTCCAGCCTGCGACTGAGGTCGGAGGCCCTGACCCTCACCAAGGGGCCGGGCAACTGGCCGACGACATCGGTCAGCTCTATACCGAAGACAGGGTCTCTGTAGGAGGGGAACTCCACCTGTACGATCTGGGCCACGCCGGCTGGTTGGCCCGCGACGGCCTCCAGGGACACCTGGAAGTCGAACCCGGCGACGCCATTTGAGGCGTTGTGCAGGGCTATCTCCACGGGTACGACCTCGCCCACCGTGCCCTGGGCGTTTCCCACAGCCAGCGTAAGGCCGGAGAAGGAAGGCGTTGGTGTGGCCGTTGGCATTGCGCCGGGCGTTGCCGTTGGCGTCGGCATCGTGCCGGGGGTTGCCGTTGACCTGGGCCGGTCCCTGTCATCATCATCGCGGCCCCGGCTGCCCGACTCGCTGCGCGGCGTGGGGGTCGCAGTGAATGTCGCCGTCGGAGTCGGCGACGGTGTTGCGGTGGGGTTGGGCGTCGCCGTGGCCGTGGGCGCGGGGGCACTTGTTGGCGCTGGCGTGGGTGTGCTGGCAGGAGTCTGCTCAGGCGTGGGTAGAGGTGTCGGCGTTGCCGTGGCAGCCACGGTCGGCGTTGCCGTGGCAGCCACGGTCGGCGTTGCTGGCGGGTCCATGTCCACCGTCATGGTGGGCGTGGCCATCGGCGACGGGCTGGGCGTGGCAGTAGCGGTCGCAGTCGCCGATGGCCGCTGGACGGTGTCATCGGGCCGCGAGACCACTGGCGTACTCGTACTTGTGGGTACGGGTGTCGCTTTCCTCTGTGCGACGGCTGCTGGAGTTACAGTGAAGCCCCGCGGCGTCAGGTCCGCCGACGAGACGGTGGTCACGACGCAGCCTGTCGTCAGCGCCAGCAGGGCCACAAAGACTGCAAAGAGTTGACGGACTCCCCTCATTCCTTACCAGGCTCAGTAAATCTTGTGCCTTTACCCCAGGACGCCGGACCAGACTACTAGTCTGTCACTCGTGAATTGATGCATGGTCTAGCCCCCTTCCCCTCGGCAGGCTCGGGGCAGGCTCTGGCCTTCCCCCAGCGGGGGAAGGGACTACGTTCTGGTATAACGTGGGAAGAGGCACTGTCGTTACAGGGGGATGGCCACCTTAGCACAGGTCTCTTGATGGAGGGGCCTTCCCTTTATAGGGCCTGGTCGCCCTGCGAGGTGGATGGAGTACACATGCCCAGCCACTCAAACTCCTCCTGGTCTATCCCTACAGGCAGCAGGTGCTGCAAAACTGACGTGAGTCTGAGGTAACAGACCGCGGTCAATTATGAAGGCACAGGACAAGCGAGGAAAGTGGTTACAGGCCCACTTTCTCATCAATTCAGACGGGGCCGGAGGCTAGCCGCCGGATGGGCGGAGTCGCACGCACCGGGGACTAGCGCCTGGTGGAAGGCCCCTGGCGCTGCTGGTTATAGCAATCGCTACAGTAGACCGGGCGGTCGCCCCTGGGCCGGAAGGGCACTTCGGCCTGCTTGCCGCAGCGGTCGCACACGATGGGGTACATCTCTCGCTGGGGGCGGTCGTAGGAGCTTACCTTGTAGGAGCGTTCCAGCCTTCGGACCTGGCGGCACGATGGGCAGCGCTTGGGCTCGTTGGTGTAGCCTCTCTCGGCATGGAATGCCTGGTCGCTGGCGCTGAACACGAAAGACTGTCCGCAGTCGGCGCAGGTTAAGGTCTTGTCCTGGTATACCACCGGGGACCTCCTAGATTTCTGAGTGCCGCTAGTGATGGTAAGGTCACCCGGCTGGTAAAAATGGGCGCTGGGGACTAACCGATCACTGGTGACGCGCAATAGTATACCACATAGCGATGCTGTCAAGCGTCACGACGGGGCGCGGAGGAAGCTGTAACAAGTTAGCAGGTGCTGCCCGCTCGAACCCCTCTCGTCCCCCCTTGGCAAGAGGGCGAGCAGTTCCTGAGCGTCCTCACCTACGAACTGAGGACGCCACTGGCCCGCTGCTCACCTGCGCTGGCATGCTCAGGGAGGTGGTCAGGCCAGGTGGTCAGGCCACTACCAGGCAGCATCGAGGAGAGGCTGCTCAATAACATGCTGTCCGGCGCAGAGACCTTAAGGGAGCTACGTGTCGCCGGGACTATGCGGACGGCCTGGCAGCCCGCTCTAGCACCACGACCCGGGTCTCGCCCCGTGGCACGCTGGCCGCCGTAACGTTTAGCCTGGGCTGGGGCGAGACGCCCTGGGCGGCCATGGCCTTGATGAAGGCGTCCAGTGGCCCAAGCTGCACCTTGACGCCCTCGGTCCAGTAATGCATGGGGATGACAATGCCGGGGTTTATGAGGTTTACAAGCTCCGCCATCGCAGCCGGCGCCATGGTGCAGACGCCGCCCGCCGGCACCAGAAGGATATCGGCATGGCCCAGCTCCTCCAGTTGCTTTGGGGACAGCGTCTGGTTGAGGTCGCCCAGGTGGCACAGGACCAGCCCCTCGGCCTGGATGATGTAGATGGTGTTGACCTCTCGGTCGCCGTCCTTGTCGCCCCGCCTGGTGCCGAAGGCGCGGATATAGAAGTCGGCTACCTCGTACTCGCCAGGCCCCTTCACCACCCTCGGACTCCCGCCCACAGCCTCCACGTGGGCATGATGGGGATGCACGTGGCTCACTGTCACGATGTTGGCCGACTGCCGCCCCATGGAAATGCCCAGGGAATCGGCATAGGGGTCAGTGATCAGGGTGACCTCGTTGCTGCGTACTCTTACCGCCGAGTGGCCCAGCCAGACGATTTCCATGTCGCCTCCCCAGGTACGCGCCCGCTGCTACCAGTCGGCCCGGGACATACACGGGCAAGCAGCGGCCGGCTGATGGCTGCCGTTATGAGTATAAGACATGGAGCGCTTTTCGCGCCCAGGGATAGCGTTCAGGCAAGACAGACGGCACCAGGAAAAGACCTGCCCCGGTCAGCCCGCCTCAGGGGGCCGGGCGGTGCCCTGGCCCGTGGCGAGGCGGCACGCCCAAAGCCAGTAGTAGTCATACTTGACACCACTTTTGAGGTGATGCTACATTCGGAGCACAGAGGGGAAATTCTGGCCATGGGCAAGTTGTATCCCACAGGGTAGCTATGCTGACGAAAAGGCGAGAGTTGATCCTCAAGCTCATAGTAGAAGACTACATCAGGACCGCGCAGCCTGTGGCATCGGAGGCGATCGTCCGCAGCCATGACCTGGCAGTAAGCTCGGCCACGGTCAGGAACGAGGTAGCCGAGCTGGAAGAGGACGGCTACATCACTCGCCCTCATACCTCTGCCGGCAGCGTCCCGCTGGACAAGGCTTACAGGTTCTACGTGGAGTCCCTGTCTGACTCGGACAACGCCCCCACCATTCCGCCACAGGTCCGCTGGTCCATCCGGAAGCAGTTCCTGGAAGTCGAGCGGGATGTGGACGAGTGGGCCAGTGTGGCAGCCAATGTCCTGGCCAGGCTGGTGGGCAACCTGGCCATTGCCACCTTCCCCAGGGCCAGGGAGACGCGGGTGCGGCACCTGGAGCTGGTCCACCTGCGGGACGTTCTGGCCCTGCTCATAGTGGTGCTTGAGCAGGCCCGGCTGCGCCGCCAGCTTATCCGGCTGAAGCAGCCCATCGCGCAGTCGGCCCTGGAAGAGCTGGGCAACAAGATGAACAGCTATCTTGCAGGCCGCACGCGCCGGGAGATAGAGGCCAGGGAGATGCCCCTGTCCCCGCTGGAAGAGGAGCTGGTCAACGCCACCGTGCTCGTCCTGAGGGAGGAGGAGCAGGCCGCCTACCGTGAGCACTACGTGGACGGGCTGCGCAACCTGTTAAGCCAGCCGGAGTTTGCGCGCAACGAACGCGCCCGCGCCATCGTGCAGGGGATCGAGGACGGCAGCCTGGTCCAGGCCGTGCTACAGGAGACGCCCGATGGCCCCGTCGTGCGGGTTATCATCGGCCAGGAGAACCGGGGAGACATGCTCTGGCCCCTCAGCGTGGTCATCTGCCAGTATGGCATACCCCGAGAGGCCGTGGGGGCCGTGGGTGTCGTGGGGCCGACCCGCATGGAGTACTCCAAGACCATCGCGGGCGTCAGGTTTATGTCCTCCATGATGAGCGACCTCGTGCATACTGTACACAGTGGCTGAGTGTACTGCACTCAGCCCCAGCCAACGGTCCAGTGCACCGGCCTTGCAGGTTGTTGGCCGGTGCATTGTTTTGGTGGGGCTTTAGCTAATATAATGAATTCTGGCTATCTGGATGGGCTTGGCCCATTTTATGGCTAAACGCTAAGAAACGCGGAAGTTATGACCACCAGCAAACGCGATTACTACGAAGTCCTGGGAGTCTCGCGCGACGCCTCGGAGGAGGAGATACGCAAGGCCTTCCGCAAGCTGGCGCTGGAGTTCCACCCCGACCGCAACAAGAGCGACGGCGCCGCGGAGAAGTTCAAGGAGATCAACGAGGCGTACCAGGTGCTTTCCGACCCCAGGAAGCGGGCGGAGTACGACCGCTTCGGCCACATGGGCCTCGGCCACAACGGCGGCGCCCGGGGCTTCGAAGGCTTCGAGAACTTCGGCGGCTTCGGCGACATCTTCGATGCCTTCTTCGGCGGCTTTGGCACCACCACGCGCACCCGCACGTCGGCCCGGCGCGGCGCCGACCTCCAGATGACCATGACGGTGGAGTTCGAGGAGGCTGTCTTCGGCGCCGAAAAGGAAGTGGACATACAGCGCACCGAGGTGTGCAGCCACTGCCACGGCTCCAGGAGCGAGCCGGGCACCTCTTCCGCCACGTGCAGCAACTGCGGCGGCACAGGCCAGGTACGCCGCTCGCACCAGAGCATCTTCGGCCAGTTCGTGCAGGTAGCGACCTGCGGCACTTGCCGGGGCGAGGGCAGGACCATAACCCAGCCATGCTCCCACTGCCGGGGCAGCGGCCAGGAGCGCAGGACGCGCAAGCTCAAGGTGACCATCCCGGCCGGCATCGAGACGGGCACGCAGCTCAGGCTCACCGGCGAGGGCGAGGCCGGCGTAAATGGCGGCCCTCCGGGTGACCTGTACATATCCATACGGGTCAAAGAGCACCCCGTTTTCCGGCGCGACGGCTACGACATTCTGTTCCAGTTGCCCATAAACATCGTCCAGGCGACGCTGGGGGCCACCGTCAGGGTGCCGACGCTGGAGGGCGACGCCGAGCTGGTAGTCCCCCCTGGCACCCAGTCAGGAGAGGTCTTCCGGCTCAGGGGCAAAGGCATACCGCACCTGCGCAGCAAGCAGCGCGGCGACCAGCTCGTCACTGTCTTCGTCGAGGTCCCCAGGAACCTCACCGAGGAGCAGCGCAGGCTCTTCCAGGAGCTGGCCAGGAGCTTTGGCAAGGACGGCCCAGGCTCCTCCCACAGCGACAAGGGCTGGTTCGGCAAGATCAAGGACGCCCTGGGTGGGTCTGAATAGGTGCCAGGGGACTGGCGTTGAAGTGGCTGGAACTTAGCATCAAGGCGCCGCCCGAGTTCGTGGAGCCATTGTCCCAGATTTTCTACCGGTATGGCTATGGTGGCGTGGCCATAGAAGAGGGCGGCGGCTTCAATCCAGACGAGGGCGAGTCTCCCCCAACCCCCGCACTGGTCACCCTGAAGACCTATCTCCTCCTGGACGACTCTACTGAGGAGCGCCGCAGCGGTATAGACATGGGCATAAGGCTGGTGGCCCATGTCGCGCCGGTCTCCCCGCTGGAAGAGCGAGTCCTGGATGAGGAGGAGTGGCAGAGCGCCTGGAAGGAGCACTTCCACGTGCTCCACATCGGCAGGCGCATCGTCATTGCTCCCACGTGGAGGGAATACCACCCCCAGGACTCGGAGGTAGTTATCCGCCTTGACCCCGGCATGGCCTTTGGCACCGGCCATCACCCCACCACTCGCATGTGCCTGGAGCTGCTGGAGGGACTGGTGCATCCTGAGATGGCCGTGCTGGACGTGGGCTGCGGGTCCGGGGTCCTGTCCCTGGCGGCGGCCAGGCTTGGCGCCCGCAGCGTCTTCGGCCTGGAGATAGACGGAGTGGCGGCGCGCGTGGCCGTGGAGAACGTGCGGCTGAACGGCCTGGCGCACGTCGTCCGTGTGGCCCAGGGCACGCTGCCGCACCCCGATGTGCGCAGCGCCAGCTTCGACCTTGCCGCCGTCAACATCTCCGCCAGGGTGGTATCCGAGCTGGCCCAGGAGGTGGCCCGGGCCATGAAGCCGGGCAGCGCCATCGTGGCATCTGGCATCCTGGCTACCAGGGAGGCCGACGTGACGCAGCGCCTCGCCGAGGCCGGGGCCAGGGTGCAGCGTACTCTCACCGACGGCGACTGGCTCGCCCTGGTGGCAAGGGTGGAGTGAGGCGCCCGCAGACCCCACCCCTGGCGGTCACGGGCACAGCGTAGGCTGAGCTATGGCCCCCTCTCTGGCTCTCCCCCAAAGGGGGCTCGCCAGGGGAGAAGGGACTTTCCCGGCGGTACACCAGATGCACCGCTTCTTCGTCTCGCCTGATTGCATAAAGGGCAATGGCGTCACCCTGTCCGGCGACGCGGCGCGGCAGCTTGCGCGGGTGCTGCGGGCCAGGCCCGGCGACCAGATTATCGTGCTGGACTCCTCGGGCTGGGAGTACCGCGTGACGCTGACACGGGTGGACGCCGCGCTGGCCGCGGGCACCGTCACGGGCAGGGAGGCCAGCCAGGGCGAGCCACGGGTCCGCGTCACCCTGTACCAGGGCGTGCTGAAGGCCGACAAGCTGGAGCTGGTGCTCCAGAAGTGCACCGAGCTTGGCGTCGCCGCCTTTGTGCCAGTGTTCTGCGCCCGATCGGTGCCGCGTGACCGCGAGGGCCAGTGGGCCGCCAGCCGCTACCCTCGCTGGCGCAAGATCATCGCCGAGGCCGCCGAGCAGTCCCGGCGCGGGCTGCTCCCCTCCCTGGAGACGCCCCTGGACTTCAAGGACGCCTGCCACGCTTTCCGGGGCCTGGGGCTGGTCCCGTGGGAGGAAGAGCACGCGACGGGCCTCAGGGCGGCGCTGGCCCGGTGGAGAAAGGGCAACGCCGACGACGGCGCCATCAGCGTCTTCATAGGCCCTGAAGGTGGCTTCACGCGGGAAGAGGTGGACTGCGCGCGCGCCAGGGGCATCGTGCCGGTGGGCCTGGGCAGGCGCATCCTCCGCGCCGAGACGGCGGGCATCGTCGCCGTGGCGGCCATCATGTACGAGCTGGGCGAACTGGGAGGGTGATGACCGCGGCCGCCGTCCACTCCCGAGGGGCGGTGAAGAAATTGACCGGCAAGGTGGCCTCTGGCACCTGGCTACCTTGGCGACGTGTCCATGCCGGCCCACTCGGGACGAGGGGCGCGGCCCAGAAGCGTTGATATGGCCTGCTCCAGGGCGACGCCGTCGAACAGGACGCTGTAGGTGGCCTGGGTGATGGGCATCTCCACCCCCAGCCTCTGGGCCAGCTTGACGGCCGCCGCCGTCGTGTCCACGCCCTCGGCCACGTTCTTCATGGCGGCGCGGACCTCCTGCAATGTCCTGCCCCTGGCCAGTTGCTCGCCCACGTACCTGTTGCGGCTGAGGCGGCTGCAGCAGGTAGCCACCAGATCGCCCATGCCTGCCAGGCCAGCGAAGGTCAGCGGGCTGGCCCCGGCGGCCACGCCCAGGCGCGTGATCTCTGCCAGGCCCCGGGTGATGAAGGCTGCCTTGGCGTTGTCGCCGTACTCCAGGCCGTCGCAGATACCCGCGCCCAGGGCGATGATGTTCTTCAGCGCGCCGCCCAGCTCCACGCCGATAATGTCCTCGTTGGTGTAGACCCGGAAGCGGGGGGAGTTGATGATGGCCTGGGCCTCCCGCGCGGCCTCCTCGTTGCGGGAGGCGATGACCGTCGAGGAGGGCTTGCCCTGGATGATTTCCCTGGCCAGGTTGGGGCCGGACAGGGCGCAGATGCCGGCGTGGAGCGCCGGCGGTAGCTCCTCTTCCAGCACCTGGCTCATGCGCTTGCCTGTGTCCAGCTCCAGGCCCTTGGTGGCGCTGACGATGACGGCCCCCGGCGTGATGGCGTCCCGCACAAGCCGCGCATTGGCCCTGAGAGTCCTGGAAGGGACGGCGATGATGACAAGCTGCGAGTGGCAGAGGGCCTCCTCCACGGCGGAGGTCACCCGCAGGCAGGGGGGAAAGGGCACGCCGGGCAGGAAGCGCTGGTTCTCGCCGGCGGAGCGCAGGGTGGCGGCCTCCGGCCCGGTCCTGGCCCAGAGCCAGACATCCACGCCCTGGCGGGCCAGGACTACGGCCAGGGTGGTCCCCCAGCTTGTGGTGCCGACTATACCGACTTGGACCATCGCAGGCCCTTGCGGCGGGCAGCCTCTGGCCTGGCGCTGGCCACGGTCGCCCGTTCCCCGATCTTGCGCTCCTCGCCCCTGAGCAGGCGCTGGATGTTGTCCTTGTGCCGGGCTACTACCAGGGTGCCGCCGATGGCCCCGTACCAGATGTACTCCAGCGGCACAGCGCCGGTGACGGCCAGCACAATCAGGGCGATGGCGCCCGAGCTGGCGCCCAGTATGGAGCCGAGGGACATGTAGCGGGTGATGGCGACCACGGGCACCCCCACCACCGTCGCCACCAGGCCGGCCATGGGCGAAAGCATCAGCAGGCCACCCCATCCGGTGGCCGTGCCTCGGCCGCCGCGGAAGCCGATGAAGACAGGCCAGTTGTGCCCGACCAGCGCCGCCAGGGCGGCCGCGGCTTCGGCGCCGGGCGAGTCGGCAACCACCCTGGCGATGACCACCGCCGAGACGCCCTTGCCCATGTCCAGCGCCAGCACCAGCAGCGCCGCTGGCACGCCCACGATGCGCATCACGTTGGTCATCCCCGTCTTGCCGCTGCCGTACTTCCGTACGTCCACCCCTTTGAACACCCATCCGGCCATCAGGCCGAACGGCAGGCAGCCCAACAGGTACCCCACGGGAATGAGGACCAAGTAGTCCATGCTTACTCCCTCCTGGCCTTGAACCGGAACTTGAGGGGGCTACCCTTGAACCCATAAGCCTGTCTGAGCCTGTTCTCCAGGTAGCGCTGGTAGGAGAAGTGTACCATGTCCGAGTGGTTGACGTAGAAGGTGAAGGTGGGCGGCCCCGCCTCGTCCTGGGAGACGCTGTATATTCTCAGGTGGCGCTTGCCCGTGGAGACGGGCGGGTGCTCCGCCACGGCGTCCATCACCACGCGCCGCAGGTCATAGCGCGGGACGGTCCTGGCCCACTCACGGCGGACCTCCAGGGCCGTCTCCAGCAGCTTCTCGATGCCCGTGCCCTGCAGGGCCGAGGTGAAGCAGATGGGCGCGAAGTCCACGAACTTGAAGCGGTCCCTGAGCCACCGGGTAGCTATCTCCTCGGTCAGCCCCAGGCCAGGCGCCAGGTCCCACTTGTTAACGACGAGCATTATGCCCTTGTACGCCTCCAGGATGTAGCCCGCGATGTGGGTGTCCTGGCTGGTGCCCAGCTCCGAGGCGTCCATGACCAGGGCGGCCACGTCGGCGCGGTCTATGGCGCGCAGCGCCCTCAGGACGCTGTAGCGCTCGATGCCTGGCTCTATGCTTCCGCGCCGCCGGATGCCGGCGGTGTCAATGAGCAGGAAGCTCCTGTCCTTGTAGGTGACCAGGCTGTCCACCATGTCCCTGGTGGTCCCCGGTATGTCGCTGACGATGGCCCTCTCCTGGCCGGCTATGGCGTTGAGGAGCATGGACTTGCCGACGTTGGTGCGCCCCACTATGGCCAGCCTGCACTCCACCGGCACCTCTGGGGCCTCCGGGCGCTCCGGGAACAGGGCGACCACCCGGGCCATCAGCTCGTCAATGCCCTGGTTGTGGTAGGCGCTGACGGGCACCGGGTCGCCGAGGCCAAGCTCGTAGAACTCCAGGGCGGCCTGCTCACGCCGTGGGCTATCGGCCTTGTTGGCGGCCAGCACCACGGGCTTGTTGGCCTTGCGCAGGATGTCGGCCACGTCCCTGTCCGAGGCGGTGATGCCTTGGCTGGCGTCAGCCACCATAATGATGACGTCGGCTTCCTGGATGGCCAGGTAAATCTGGCGCTTCACCTTCTCCCACAGCTCGGTCCTGGGGAAAAGGTCAAGCCCGCCGGTGTCCACCAGCATGAAGGCGTGGCCCTGCCACTCCGCCTCGGTAGTGACGCGGTCGCGGGTCGTCCCGGCGACTTCCGAGACAATGGCCAGTGGCCGCCCCGCCAGGCGGTTGAAGAGGGTGGACTTGCCCACGTTGGGCCGTCCTACAATGGCGACGAGGGGTCTGGTCAACGGCTCCTCCGGCTGACTTACCGGCTGAACAGGTCCGCCAGCACAGCCTTCTGGGCGTGCAGGCGGTTCTCGGCCTGGTCGAAGACCACCGAGCCGGGATGGTCCAGCATGCCCCTGGCGATCTCCTCGCCTTCGTGGGCGGGCATGTCGTGCATGAAGACGGCGCTGGGCCGGGCGAGCTTCATCAGGTCGTCATTTACCTGGTAGCCCTGGAAGTCCTTGAGGCGCTGGGCTGTCTCCTTCTCCTGGCCCATGCTCACCCAGACGTCGGTATAGACCACGTCGGCGTCGCGGGCGGCCTGCTGCGGCTGCTCCACCCACTCCATGCTGCTCTCGTAGGCCAGCGCCCGCTGCCTGGCCTCCTGCCAGATGCTCTCGGGGACCTGGTAGCCCCTGGGCGTGGCGATGACAAAGTCAGCGCCGACGGAGGCGCAGGCCAGGGCCAGGCTGGCCGCCACGTTGTTGCCATCGCCGATGAAGGCCACCCTCAGCCCCTCCAGCTTGCCCTTGTGCTCGTACATGGTCAGCAGGTCCCCCAGGGCCTGGCACGGGTGCTCCAGGTCGGACAGGGCATTGACCACGGGAATGGAGGTGTACTGGGCCAGCACCTCCAGGCTCTGATGGGAGAACACGCGGGCGATGATGCCGTCCACCCACCTGTCCAGCACGCGGGCCACGTCGGCCACTGGCTCCCGCACGCCCAGGCCCACGTCGTCCTTGCTCAGGTAAATGCACTGGCCGCCCATCTGTCGTATGCCTACCTCGAAGCTGACGCGCGTCCTCAGGGAAGGCTTCTCAAAGAGCAGGGCGATTATCTTGCCCTCCAGAGGTCGGGGCGTCTTGCCCTTTTTCATCTGCTGGGCCTTCATGACCATGGCCCTGACCTCTTCAGGCGTCAGGTCGGCGATAGAGAGGAAGTCTTTACCTTTCATCCAGTTTCACCCCTTTTCCTGGGCGATAATATAGCACATCGAAGGTGGCAGGCAAGCCAGGGCTGGCCTGGCCCACTCTTGCAGCCAGGGCCGGCGCGCTGCTCCAGGCCCCGTGAGGCCAGGCGCGGGACTCGGCGAAAACGTCATGGATAGTGGGTGGCGCTCAAGCTGGTATACTGTTAGCCGCACAGGCGGAGTCCACCTGAGACCTTTACCGTGAAAGGCTATTCATGGGCGCAAGCACCCAGGAGTTGAAGACCCGCAAGAAGGGCCGCCTTTTCTACGGCTGGTGGGTGGTGGCGGCGGCGTCGGTCCAGGGGATGTTCGGCAACGGCGTTGTATCCAACGGCTTCTCCATATACTTCCAGCCCATCCGCCAGGACCTGGGCATCAGCTATACGGCCATGTCGCTGGTGTTCAGCCTGGCCCGGGCCGAAGGTGGCATAGCCGGCCCGCTGGTCGGCTGGCTGGTGGACCGCTTCGGCGCGAGACGCATGGTGTTCCTGGGTGGACTCATGGCCGGCCTGGGGCTCGTCGCCATCTCCCGCGCCAACGCCTACTGGCAACTGCTGGTGCTCTTCGCCGGCGTCGTCTCGGTGGGCAAGTCCTCGGGCCTGGGGCAGACGCTGATGGCCGCCGTCAACCAGTGGTTCATCCGGCGCAAGGGGCTGGCCATGTCCATCCTGATGACCAGCTTCGCCGGAGGGGGCGCCATCGTGGTGCCCCTCATGAGCCAGGGCATTACCCACCTGGGCTGGCGCGACACCGTGTTCTACACCGGCATCTTCGTGCTGCTGCTGACGCTGCCCGTCTCCCTGGTCATCCACAGCAGGCCGGAGGACCTGGGCATGAGGCCCGACGGCGACGACGCGCCTGGGCCAGCGAAAGCAGGGGAGAAGGCCGCGGCAGGCCATTCGTCCCAGGAGTTTACCCTCAGGCAGGCGGTGCGGACATCTGCCTTCTGGCTGCTGCTGGTGGGCCTCACGGCCCGGATATCGGCCACCAACGCCATGATAATCCACATATTCCCCATGCTGGAGGGTGAGGGCATCCCCAGTGAGACGGCGGCCTTCCTGGTGTCGGCCATGTTCTTCCTGGCCATCCCGCTGCGCTTCGGGCTGGGCGTGGCCGGCGACTTCCTGTCGCCCCGCAAGGTCCTGGTGAGCGGCATGGGTGCGGTGGCTGTGGGCCTGCTGGCCCTGCTGCTCTTCCAGGGTATGACCGGCGTGATTATCTTCATGCTGGGGCTGGCCCTGGTGGAAGGCATCACCTCGGTCAACTGGATTCTGGTGGGCCAGTACTTTGGCCGTGGCCGGTTTGCCAGCATCATGGGGCTGATGAGCATGTCCCACAACGTGGGAATGATGGTCTCGCCCATCTTCAGCGGCTGGATAAAAGACCAGACCGGCAGCTACAACCTGGTGATGGTGACCTTCATACCTCTGTACATTATCGGCGCCATCGCCTTCGCGCTGGCCCGCAAGCCCAACCTGCCTGGGGAGGCAGAGCAAGGGCTACGTACCCACTCGCCCTGAGCAGGTCGCCTGAGTTGGTATGCACCTTCAGATGCCAGGGCCAGCCCCCTCTCTGGCTCTCCCCCAAGGGGGGCGAGAACGTCCCTGCCCCCTCTGGGGGAAGGCAGGGCTAGCCCCCTCTCTGGCTCTCCCCCA
>FWPU01008479.1_pt1 | contig 17481 bp, 14 predicted proteins | sample 2228361 | NCBI WGS metagenome assembly FWPU01 (sample SAMEA103939777, study PRJEB20133) | metagenome
CCACGCCACCGCTATGCCGGTCATACCAGCGTTCGGCGCGCGATCGGTGCTGCCCCGGCAACCGTTCTTCGGAGCGCTCCCGCCGCATCCTGCGCACTGCGGCAGCGTTGACGTGGCTGCTCGATACGTGACAATCTATCTAAAGTCGGTATCAGTCGCCCGGATCATGCCCTGTCTTCCGCTATCGAAAGGATTGCGTCAGGCGCGAGCGCGCTCGCGCGATGCCTCCCTGCTGTTTGTGACCATGCGGGAAGGACAATTGCGCGCATGTCTATCCGATTCCGTGGCTTGACCTTTGTGAATTTCGCGCCGTTGTGGCGCGATCGCTGCTGCTGTCGGAAAGGATATTCCGTGAAACAGGATCACATCACCAGATTGATTGCCTTCGGCAACACCTCAACCTCAACGCGCTGCGCGGCAGTGGCGACGACTTCGCCGTCGGTGGCGACCGGTATCGGGGTTGGACAGGTGACTTCAATCCGGCGGGCGCGGGCCATTGTCACCTCTGGCTCACCGGTGTGGACGCCGCGGATTAGCAGCGGAATCTTGCGCAGCGCGCGCGGAATCGGCATCGTATCAACGATGCAGAGATCAAGCAGGCCATCGTCGAGACGGGCGTCGGGGGTCATCCAGAAGCCGCCGCCCTGACAGCGCCCGTTGCCCACGCTGGCGAAGAAGAGCTGGCGGCTGATCCGTTGGCCGTCGTAGCGCACGGTCATCGGGCCGGGGTGATACGTGGCCAGCGCTTTGAAGACGGCGAGCAAGTAAACGGCAAAGCCGCGCAGTCGTTTGATCTTGAGGCTCTCAACCGCGACGGCGGCATCCAGTCCCATCCCCAGCCCATTGATAAAACAACGGTTCAGCGTCAGGCGACCAGCTTCGACGCGGATTCGCCCCACATCGATCGCCTGCGCGTGATTGTTGACCAGTCGCTGAACCGCGCCAACCAGATCGTTCGGGCGCATTCCGGGTAATGATTTGACGAAATCGCTGCCGGTGCCGAGTGGAACAATGCTCAGGGTGACCTGGCGATTGCGCCGGCTATCGATGATGCCGTTGACGACTTCATTGATCGTGCCATCGCCGCCGACAGCGACAAGTTGAGTCGTGCCGCGATTGATCGCCTGAATCGCCAGTTCGGTCGCGCCGCCGCGGGCATGGGTGGTGAGGATTTCAAACTCGATCTGATGGCGACGCAGTTCGGCTTCGAGCGCGCTGCGCCGACGGCCAGCCAGTCCGCGCCCTGCTGCTGGATTGAGGATGACGGTCACTGTCATTGCGCTGCTCCGCGCTGATTGGTCGGTGCAATAAAATGATAATCATCGTTGGGCGGAGAGCGCTCAATCGCCACGCCCTCCGCCATCGTTTACGCGCCGGATGTTATCGACACTCCCAGCAGATCGGCCACTGTAAAGATGTCTTTGTCGCCTCGCCCTGAGAGGTTGACCAGAATGATCTGATCGGGGCGCATGGTTGGAGCGAGCCGGATAGCCTCGGCGACCGCATGCGCGCTTTCGAGTGCGGGAATGATACCCTCCAGCCGGGCCAGCAACTGGAACGCCTCCAGCGCCTCTTCGTCACTGGCTGCGGTGTAAGTGGCGCGACCACTGTCGTGGAGCCAGGCATGCTCTGGGCCGATGCTGGCGTAGTCGAGACCGGCGCTGACCGAGTGGGTTAACGCGATCTGACCGTATTCGTCTTGCAGCACATACGAATAGGTTCCCTGCAATACGCCGGGTGTGGCGGCGCGGAAGCGCGCGGCGTGGTCGCCCAGTCGCTCGCCGCGACCACCCGCTTCCACGCCGCGCAACGCCACTTCGTGGTCATCGAGAAAGGGATGGAAGATGCCGATGGCATTCGAACCGCCGCCAACACAGGCAAGAACGACATCCGGCAGGCGACCGGTCGCTTCACGGATTTGCTGGCGGGCTTCGACGCCGATGATACGCTGGAAGTCGCGCACCATGGTGGGGTAGGGATGGGGGCCAAGCGCTGAGCCGAGCAGGTAGTAGCTATCGGGGTTGGTGACCCAGTCGCGCATGGCTTCGTTGATGGCATCTTTGAGTGTGCGCGATCCGCTGTTCACCCCGCGCACTTCGGCGCCCAGCAGGCGCATACGGAAGACGTTGGGCCGCTGGCGCGCCATGTCGTCTACTCCCATATAGACCACGCACTCCAGACCGAGCAGCGCGCAGACGGTAGCGGTGGCGACACCGTGCTGGCCAGCGCCGGTTTCGGCGATGACGCGCCGCTTGCCCATGCGCTTGGCCAGCAACCCCTGGCCGAGCGCGTTATTGATCTTGTGCGCGCCGGTATGGGCGAGATCTTCGCGTTTAAGGTAGATGCGGGCGCCGCCGCAGTGTGCGGTGAGACGCGCGGCAAAGCTGAGCGGCGTTGGTCGTCCGGTGTAGCTGCGCTGCAACGCCATCAGTTCATCCCAGAAGCTCGGATCGGCTTTGGCTGCCTCGTAAGCCTCTTCCAGCGCGCTGACCGCCGGCATCAAGGTTTCGGGAACATAACGACCGCCATACGGACCGAAGCGGCCCGGTCGGGAATGTGTCTCGTGCATGGGGGTAGACTTTCCAGGCGTAACCACAAACTACGCAATGAACTCAAACCATTGCTGCGCCGGATGCGCACCTTCGCGCCAATGCGCATTATCTGTCATATCCTTCCCCGCTTCATCCTTCCCCTATGCTCTCGTGAGCCGCTGATAGAGCGTTTGTCGCGCGTGGCCGAGAACGAAAGGATGCGGGAGAGAACAAACGTGATTGCAGATCTATCAGCGTGACCCTGGTCAACTTCATCCCGCGATTGCTCGTTGGCGCATGAACATCGCCCTCTGGTGGCTGATGAAGCGGATATTCCGTGAAAGTGTGTCTCTCGCGAGGGTGGATACCCGCCGACATCAACCACTGGCGACAGTATGATTGCTTCAGCGCTCTTGTTGGATGGGGCGGGGGCGACGCATTGCGTCGCCCCGGCTGCTCATGCGCGACTGAAGTCTCACCAGACCGATCGGCCAGGCCAGATGATGCTACTTCTGGATCAGGCTCTCGTCCTTATTCTTCTCGCCCTCTTCCAGCAGCATCACCGGAATGCCGTCTTCAATCGGGTAACGATAGCCGTTACGCCGGTTGACCAGCCACTCCTTGCCATTGGCATCAACCATCAGCTCAACCGGCCCCTTGTCGCCAGGGTCGGCCAGCATGCTGAGCAGTTCGGGGCTGATGCTGCCGCTCTGACCAGTCGTGCCGGAATTATTGGTGGCGGGGGTCAGATCAAACACACTATCCTCCTGATACTGCCGCACTGCGCGGAAGATGGCAATCGCCAGCCCGATGACGGCGGCAATGCCGAGTAGACGCCAGACATTTTTCATCATTGCCTCCTTTGCTAACTGGTGCTTCAGCTACCCTGATACAATATTCTGCCCTTATTGTACACGACTTTGCCGGCGGTTCCGCGGCGGCGCCTCTTCACGCCAGGGCTGAGGCGGCTGATCGACTCCGTTCCAGACTAGCAGGCGACCTACCGGCGCGCCATCGACGCCAATGGTGATTTCCAGAAAGGGGTAACGTTGCGCAGGCCGTTGCATTGTCGCAACGTCGAAGATGATGTCGGTCCAGGTGCCGGTGTTGATGTAGTAGCGACCGTTACCGAGGTCGATCACTCTGGCCAGATGGGTATGACCGCACACGAAGAGCCGATCGTCGCGGTAGGGCGGCTGGCGCGCGATCAGGGTCATCTCGCGCGCGATCTCATCGTTGAACGCTGTCACTTCCCGGGTGGCCTGGCGGCGCGCTTCGTCTTGCACCTGATCCATCATTTCCAGCAATTCGCCGCCAGCGCCGACCACATCGCCTACCTGACGGGCAATCGCCTGGTGGCGCGCCACGCGCCGACGGCGGAAGGCGGCGATTGGCTGCCAGAGCGCGATCAATGGCGATTGTTTGAGCCACGGATCGGGTTCGGTTGAAAGATGGTGGGGCGGCGCCCAGGCGGTGACTTGCAGAAAGCCGACGACTCCTCGCGTGACGAAGCGTCGCGCAACCGGATCACGCAGGCGTTGCAGGCTCATCAGGTACCAGAAGAAAGCCGATGAGGGCTTGATGTTGTCGATCAATGGCGCAAGCGGAAAGCTGTCATCTTCCAGCTCGTTGATCACCTCTTTGACCAATTGAGTGCCGCGCACCACTTCAAATGGCTCGCTGATGCTGGCGAAATTGACAAAGCGATTCCACGGATCGAACTGGTTGCCATGCACAATGTAGACGCCGCCGCCATGGTAGCTGATGCCAAACCGCAGCCGCGGATCATCGGCAGGCAGCTCAAGCGCGCTGCGCAAGACCGCTTTTGCTGCCGGGTAGTGTAGCTCGAAATCATGGTTGCCGATCAGGATGGTGAGCTGGCAGCCTGGTTGCTGCACGAACCGGCGCAGCGCATCCACTACTCCCGCATGCGCGGCCAGGATTGCCTGTAAGCGCAAGGCGGCAGCGCGCTGTGACCACTCATCATCGGCCACATCGGGCAGACTGACCTGCAAGAACTCGAAGGTATCGCCGGCCAGAATGAGCTCGGTTGGTTCGCGGCCAGCATAATGATCGAGAAAGGCGATCAGCGTTACATCGTCACTGAAATCGTCGCGGCGGTCACCATTGCCGAGATGCAGATCACTGATCACAATCCGACGACGGTGACCGTTAATTTCGCCTGGCCCGATCGGCGGCGTGGCATAGGGTGTTGGCGCAATCTTCACCCGCCGAAAGCGGAGCACGATCCAGCGCAGCACAATCAGCAGCGTAATCGCGCTGATCAGCCGGAAGAGGAGGCGCCAGAGCCAGCCCAGCCATCGTCGCTGCATGCTATGCTTCCTGGGCCGCCGCGCCACGCGCAGCGGCGACAAATGCCGCAATCAGGGCGGGGTCTTTTTGCCCATCACGTTCCACACCGCTGCTGACGTCAACGCCGAGCGGATTGACCTGCGCGATTGCCGCGGCCACATTGGTCGGGTTCAGCCCACCGGCAAGAATCGTCGGGCACTGACGGGCAATGGCCGCAGCGCGCGTCCAGTCGGCTTGCGTGCCGGTGCCGCCGTAAGCGCCCGCCACGTGGGCGTCAACCAGCGCACTCAGCGCTGGCAGGCGCGCGCCGGTTGGTCGTGGCGTCGTCGCAATCCGGCTGAGCCATGCCTGTTCAACGGCGTCTCCGGTCATCCGAATTGCTTTGATCAACGGCAATGCTGACGGTGCAGGGTAATCAGGCGGCTCGTCTCCACTCAACTGGATCGCCTCCAGACCAACGGTCGCGGCGATTGCCGCGACCTGATCGACTGGCTCGTTGACGAACAGGCCAACGATGACTGGACGGGGTGGCGGCAATGCGCGCGCGGCGACTGCAATCTGCTGCGCCTCAGCAATAGTGACGCGCCGTCGGCTAGGCGTGAAGACCAGACCGATCAGATCAGCGCCGGCAGTGGCGGCTGCCAGCGCTCCTTCAACCGTGCGGAGACCACAGATTTTAATCAATCGATCCATGCGCGATGATACGAAGCGCTCCGACAGCGAGCGCTGTTGCCGGAAGTAGCGCTCGCTGTCGAAAGATTACAGATTCTCGACCAGCGTATAGTAAACCCGTCGATTGCGGGTGGAACGCTCCAGCATGCCGTGGTGGATCGCCTGCTTGAGCATCGTCCGGTTTTCTTCCGTCGTGCGCGGTAGATTGTGCTGCTTGCGCGCATTCTGAAGGGCAGTGAGCAACTGCTGGAAGGTGGCCGGCTTGCCCAGCTCACACACCGTCGTTCGGAAGAGTTCCCATTCTTCGGCACTGAACTCAACGCTGAAATCGACGTGACCGATTGTGTCTTCGGTCGACGTTGTCGGCCCAGGAGGCGCTGACTGGACTGTGCTTTCCATTGCAGTGGGTTCCGGCGCGACTGCCGACGCTGGAGCGGATTCCGGCGCGACTGCCGACGCTGGAGCGGATTCCGGCGCGACTGCCGACGCTGGAGCGGATTCCGGCGCGACTGCCGGCGCTGGAGCGGGTTCCGGCGCACCTGCCGGTTCAGGGTTAAGCGCGATGTCAGACTCAACGACCGGTTCAGTCGCTGTCTTGCGCGAGCGACGGCGGCGATTGCGCGACGGTTTCGCGATCGACTCACTCTCTGCCAGGTCAGGAAGCAATACCGGTTCGGCGGATGCGTTCGTCACCGGTTCTTCAGCCAGAATCGGCTCCGGTTCGATCGCTGCGATCGCTTCCGGCTCGGTGGACTCTATTGCTGCCGATTCATCGATGAGCGGCGGAGTGAACTCAGGCTCCTCCTCTTCGAGCAGTTCACTGCTCGTCTCAACGGCAGCAGTGGTCTCCTTGCGACCGCTGCGACGGGAGCGGCGGCGGCGGCGACGCGCGCCATTGGTTGCCACTGCGGCTGGCGCTAGCTCTGGCACAGTCACCGTCTCTTCGCTGATCGCGATGCTGAGATCGGCCAGTTGCACATCGCCATTGCTGCCTACCGGCGGATCGATCACGACCGGCTCCGGCGGCAGCTCTTCCAGCAGGGCTGTGGCGAAGCGCGAGAGCTTCATGGGGTCTTCACCCGGCAAAAAGACCTCGTTGACCGAGCCTTTGGTAAAGACCTGCACCTTGCCGCGCTGTTCAGCATCGAGCACCAGGTCTTTGAATTTGGTGAAGGGGCGACCATTCAGGTCGCGGTAGCGATTCTCTTTGAAATCACCGCCCATCAGCTCCTTCATCAGCATCTTGAGCGAACCGAGCGTTGTCACATAGCCTCGTTTGCGGGCCAGATGAATCGCCTGTACCAGCACATCGTAGATGTCAGTCTCGGCAGGCGCTGGAGCAAGAGGAGTGGCAGCAGGAGGCGGCGCGGCCACAGGAGGCGGCGCCGGTTCAACCGGTTCGAGCGGGCGGGTTAGCTCGGTGGCGCGATTGGCGATGGCCGTGGCGGCGGCGCTGGCGTTAGGCTGACGTCCGATCAACTGCTCGTAGAAGACGAATTCATCGGCGCTCTGGGCGAGATGGGTGCTGGCGGCGCCGCCGATGCCGATAATGTAAACCTCTTTGCCTTGCTGACGAATGCTATGCACAAGCGGGATAAAATCGCGGTCGCCGGTAACCAGCACAAAGCGGGCTACATTTGGGTTGGTGAAGAGCGTTTTCATTGCGTCGATACACAGATTCATATCGACGCTGTTCTTAATTGCGCGCCCGGTGCGTCCGGCATCTTTGTCGTAGTAGTACGTGGCGACGTAGATGGGTTCGATAGCGTTAGCGTAGAGTGCGCTGGTAATGCGGGGATAGCGGTACCAATCGGCGTAAGCGCGTGAAATGACCACGCGGCCGAGATCATTGCAACGGTCCATTATCGCTTCAAAGTTGGGTGTGGCATTAAGTTTATCGCGCACACTCACATAGATATTCTCGAAGTCGATAAAGACCGCGACATCAGGTCGCTTTGGTTCGTACATCGTTGTCTAATCTGCTCCTGTTGTCCATAGCCGAGGGCGGAGCGCGGAGCATTCATCGACGCCAGCTCACGCGACGATACTGGTGATCGATTGTGTATGCTGCAACATCAACTCGTTCATAGAATGTCGCCGTAGTGAACGGGATGCGCGAGTGCTGATCTGAGCATGTCACCGGTCAGAGTTGCGGAGCAATGCGTCGGTATGTTCACGCGAACCAACCTCACATTGTTCGGATCGAATCGCGATTTGTCCCAGGGATGAGTGGCACAGTCCCGCCAGACTGCGCGCGCTCTTGTTGCTACTATAGCATCAGCGCGTGACATTCGCAACCGCCAGCGGGTCGGAATTCGTAGTTGTGCCCAGAATCAGGCTGTAAGCGAGCAGATGGGAGCGTAGCTCATCGCGACTGATCCTTCCGGTGAGGTAGGCATACCAGGCATTTCCGATCAGCCGCAGCATGCCAATGGCGACCAGAACGGTGTAAGCGCGCCGGATCGCTGGCGAGCCGAATCTGGCTATGTAGCGCGCCCGCGCCCGCCAGAGCGCGACGAACATGCGCCAGCGCAACTGGCGTGTGGCCGCGCTGCCAATATGAATCACCCGTGCTGCCGGCACCTGCCAGATCGCCCAGCCAGCCTGTTTGATGCGCCGACACCAGTCGATCTCCTCGCAGTACATGAAATACCCTTCATCCATTCCCCCGACTTCAGCAATCGTCGCAGTGCGCACCATCATGCAGGCGCCTAGCGGGTAATCGATGGGGAACGGCGCATCGGCCAGTTCAGCCGGGTAGCGTCCATGCCACCACGAGTCGTAGAGTCGACCGGGCAATACCTCGCCGGGCGGGAAGAGATCGAGCGCTGTAGTGATCAGGTCAGGAAAGCGAAAGGCCGCCCGCTGGAGTGTGCCGTCGGGATTGAGCAGGCGCGGTCCGACCATGCCGACGCGAGGATGGGCGATGAGAAAATCGGCCATGGCCTCAATCGCGCCGGGGAGCGTCTCGGTATCGGGGTTGAGCACCAGAATGGCCCAGCAGGTAGGGGCGAGCGCCCGAATGCCTTCGTTACACGCAGCGGCATAGCCCGGATTGTCGGGCAGTTCGCGCACGCTGACCCAGGGAAATGCGTTGCGAGCCAGCCAGACACTCTCATCACGCGAGCCGTTATCGACCACAACAATCTGGAGCGGTCGCTGACAGACTTGCAGCGATTCGAGGCAGCGACGGAGCAATGCGGCAGTGTTGTAGGAAACGATGACGACGCCGATCGGCATTGATGTGTCTTCCATAGCAGGCTGATTGTAGCCGTGACCGGCTGAATTTGCAAACCGCGGCATGCCGGAATGCGCGTTACACTCCACCGGCGCGGATCAGGCCGGCCAGGTTGCTGCGCCCCTGATCTGCCAGCAGGGTTGCCTGGGCCACGAACAACTGTGCCGTGGTTACCGCATCGTTGAGCGCATTGTGCTGAGCGTACACGGGCAGACCAAGCGCCGTCGCCAGACCGCGCAGCTCCACTGCCGGTCTCGGCATATCGCGTGGCTGTTCGCCAAGCCATTGCGCATTGAGGTGCAGCGTCATCGCCAGCCGCGCCGTGTCGAGAATGGGTTCGCGCAGCCGACCGCCGAAAGGCTTCAAAGCGGCATTGATGAAGCGCACATCGATTTCGGCCACATGCACGACCAGCACCCGACCGGCAATCCGCTGCAACAGCTCGGCCAGCACCTCATGCGTAGGCGGGGCATGGCGCAACTCTTCCGGAGTGAGATGATGCACGCGAATGCTCTCAACGCTCGGTTCGCGATCGGCTGGGGGGCGAATGAGCGAATACCAGGTCTGTTTGAGCAAAACCCGGCCATTCTCGACGTTGACTGCGCCAATCGCAATCAGGGCATCGTGACGCGGATCAAGCCCGGTTGTTTCAACATCGATCACCGTATAGGGCGCCTCGCGCCAGGGCAGCCGTCGATCCGGCATCGGGAACGCTTCGTAAGCGCGGACAAAATCGGCCGGGGGAATCCGCTGAAACAGGCGCGACCAGAACGTCATGACCACCTCTATGCCAATCGCTCGGTCTGGAAGGTGAGCGCTACACCGCGCTGCACCGACGCAATCACCTGTAACGATTCCTTGATCTCACGACGCTCGCGCGGCCCCAACTGATGGAAGTTAATCAGGTTGTCGGGCGGCAATCCTTGGGCAATTTGTTGCTGCTGATGGTGCAGACGCAGGGTAGAGAGCAATTCAAAGGCGCTGATCAGATTATCGCCATCTTCCCGGCTCAACACGCCAGCGGCTATGGCTGCGCGCAGGCGGGCAATCGTATTGGTTTCGTTGCTGCGCGCCTCTAACCCGAACAACCGCGCCAGATCGACCACCATGGCCGTGCCGCGCAGCTTCAGATCGAGCAGATCGCGCTGATCGCCCCGTCGCTCAAGCGCAACCTGGCGAAAGAAGGTCAACGGCGCTGGCTGGCGCAATGCAGCGCGGGCAAGGCGGGCCATGAAGATGCGATGATCGGCAGCGTGCTGGGTAATCGCGCGCAGCGCCGGCTCGGCGGGCAGCGTGCCGTGCACCTGCCGGTAGTCGAAGAAGATGGCCGTGCGCAGCAATGATTCTTCATCTGGCACTTCAATCCAGCGCCGAAAGTAGCGCTGCCACACCGACAATGGCTGGCGCCATTCGGGATTGGTTGCCATGATGTTCCCTGGGCAGCGCGGGAAGCCACACTCGACCAGCCAGTTCACCACCAGTTCGGCGAGCTGCTCAAAGTAAGCGACCGCTTCCGGTGAAGCGTCATCATCGTAGACCAGCGCATTGTCCTGGTCGGTGCGCAGCGTCTGCTCATACCGCCCCTCCGAACCGAGCACCAGCCATGCATACGGCGCGGGCGGCGGTCCCAGCCGCGCTTCGGCATCGCGCAGCAGGCGCTGCAAGAGCGCATCGTGGGCAACGGCCACCACCCGGCCAATATCGCTCACCCGTGCCCCGGCATCGGTCAGGGTTGCCACTGCTTCGGCCACCTGATCGGAATATCGGCGCAGATCGGCGAGTGAGGTGGCGCGTTGCAGCAGTCTCGGCAAGAAGAGTGGGCTGTTGCTCTGCCGACGGAGAATATCGGTGTGGGTCACCAGACCGACCACCTGCTGGTCATCGATCAACGGCAGATGGTGAATGCCGCGCTCGAGCATTAACAGCAAGCCTTCAAAGGCCAGCGCATCCGCTGAGAGCGTCGTTGCCGGCGCGCTCATCACCTGGCGCACCAGCGTTGTGTCAGGCAATCCTTCGGCCAGCACCCGATTGCGCAGATCGCGGTCGGTAATGATCCCAGGGGGTAACTGATCAACAATCAGCGACGAAATCCGTTCGGCCCGCATCAGGCGCGCGGCATCGCCGACGGTGGCATCGGCGCTAATGAAGACGGGCGGGCGGGCGATCAGATCGCGCAGACGGGTTTGAAACAAGGCCGGATTGGCTTCCGACTGACGCGACTGCAAGGCATAACCCAGTCGTTCGATCACCGAAGCGGCGAAAAATGCGGCGAATTGTGGTTGTTCAGCGCGCAGACGGTGAAAAATTGCTCCCGGCAAGAGATAGAGCAGGGTGTCAGTGTGGGCGCGCACGGTCACCAGTGGCGCCTGACCACGGATGAGCGATGGATGACCAAACGCCTCGCCAGGGCCGAGCGTATCAACGACCTGGTCTTCGCTGCGCAAGAGATCAACCGATCCCTTGCACACGATATAGAGAAACTGGGCTGGGTCGCCGCCGCGGGTCAAAATCGTCTGTCCAGCGCGCACGAACTCGATCTGTAGCTCGCCGGCTATCTGGCTCACCACATGATCAGGTAGACGGTCAAACGGCGGGTATGAGCGCAGAAAGCGCGCGATCTCTTCCATAGACCGATCACTCGCTGGGATACAAGGTGAGGCATCTCCGCGTGGAGATGCCTCACCTGCGACGACGGAACCACACAGGAGGCTACCGACGTTCGATCAGGAGACGGATGGCTGTGCGTTCCTCATCATCGATGGCGACATCGATAAACGAAGGAATGCAGACGATGTCAATCCCCTCCTCGCTGAGATAGGCGCGAGCGATTGCCACGGCTTTGATCGCCTGATTGGTTGCGCCAGCGCCGATCGATTGCACTTCTGCCGAACCATTTTCGCGCATGACACCGGCAATGGCGCCGGCTACAGCGCTCGGTCGTGAGCGCGTTGAGACCTTCAAGACCTCAGCACTGCGCTGCTGCCGAGCGGGGGTAGCACTCAACTCGCCGACGGCCCGCTCAAGCGGCTGGGCGTTGCTCATAGCTTCCTCCTGTTGGTGACGGGTAGATAGACGGCTCGCATCATCGGGCGGAGTTGCCAGGGTCATACCGGCGCAGCCTCCTCGTGTAGAAATCCCTCTTGACCGATGAAATCGAATGTGTGTAGATTGTACCACACACTATCGTGATTTGGCAGCGCAAAAGGGAACAATTTTGACTGCGTTGCCCGTGATGAATGCTGGTTGCGATGAGCGTGCAGGTTTATCCTGGCGCATTGCGCATCTGACCAGCGCGCTGCCGTGCTGTCATTCGCGTGCTGGTAAGGCACGCGAATGAGCGACCAGCTCACCGCAACCGGCAATTCCCTGATGGCGCCAGCCTCACCGCGCGTAATCCACTGCGCGGGTTTCACGAATAATCGTTACTTTGATCTGGCCCGGATATTGCAAACTCTCTTCGATCTTCTTGGCGACATTGCGCGCCAGATGAATGCTGGCCAGATCATCGATCTGGTCAGGTTGCACCATCACGCGCACCTCGCGACCGGCCTGCACGGCAAACGCCCGCTGCACGCCGGGGAATGAGGTTGCCACCGTTTCTAACGCTTCGAGGCGCTTGATATATAGATCGAGCGTTTCGCGGCGAGCGCCGGGGCGGGCGCCCGAAATCGCGTCAGCGGCGATGACGAGAAATGCCTCGACGGTCTGAGGCTCTTCATCGTAGTGATGGGCGGCGATTGCATGCACGATCGCGGGGGAGCGACCGAGCCGACGCGCAATTTCAGCGCCGATCAGCGCGTGCGGGCCTTGCACTTCGTGATCGACCGCCTTGCCAATGTCGTGTAAGAGAGCGGCAGTTTTCGCGATATTGACGTTGGCCCCTAATTCAGCGGCCATGTGCGCCGCCAGCAGGGCGCATTCCAGCGAATGCTGTAAGACATTTTGACCATAGCTGGTGCGATACTTCAACCGACCAAGCAGCTTGATCAGATCAGGGTGGAGACCCTGCACGTTGGCTTCGTAAGCCACCCGTTCACCCTCTTCACGCATAATTTGCTCAATCTCAAGCTGCGTCTTGTGAACCACCTCCTCGATACGGGAAGGATGAATGCGACCATCCTTCAATAATTTGAGTAACGCAACCCGCGCCACTTCACGGCGCACTGGGTCGTGACACGAGAGCGTTACCGCTTCGGGGGTATCATCAACGATAATATCAACACCGGTGATCTGCTCGAAGGCGCGGATATTGCGACCTTCGCGGCCAATGATTCGCCCTTTCAACTCTTCACTGGGCAGATTCACCGTTGAGACGGTCATTTCTGCAACGTAATCACTCGCGCAGCGTTGAATTGCCAGTCCAATCACCTTCCGGGCAATTTTATCGGCTTCTTCCTTTGTGCGCTGTTCGAGTTCACGGATGCGCCGGGCAGCTTCCTCGCGCGTCTCACGCTCTACCTCGGCCAGAATAATCGACCGGGCTTCATCGCGTGATAACTGCGAGATCCGTTCCAGCTCCTGCGCTTGTTGCTGTCTCAGGCGTTCAGCTTCTTGCGCCAGTTGTTCGGTCTGGCGCTCGCGCTGTTGGATCAACCGCTCGCGGCGCTCGATTCCTTCGAGTTTGCGATCGATATTCTCCTCTTTACGTTGCAACCGCTCTTCCTGTTTTTGCAGACTCTGCCGCGACTCGCGCAATTCCGCTTCCGCTTCAGCGCGGATGCGGAGCGCTTCGTCTTTGGCCTGTAAAAGAATCTCTTTTTGCTGGGACCGCGCCTCTTCGAGGAGCAGTCTGGCCTCAGCGGCTTTGCGTTGCACCAGTGAGTTTGCGCCGTTGCTTGCCCACCAGATGCCGATGCCAGCGCCGCCAGCCAGTCCTGCAATCAATGCGAGGACAGCCCAGAGTAGCTCTGTCACGGTAGCCTCCTATGCAGTTGTTAATGTGCATTGCGCTGGCAATCACCTTCGCGCCAGCGATATGCGTACAGGTACAATACATGGAACGATGGATTATTAATCCATTAGATAATCATCATCATACTGATCGATGTACCGGCTGTCAAGGCTTGAACTAATGGATGTATTCAGGTTTCCTCGGCGCAGGATTGGAACCGGCGATTGTATCATGCAAGAGGATTGTGCGACCTGGTGTAACGATTGCCTGTCTTTTCCCAACCTGATCGTAAACGCGCAATAACGATATTCCTGATCCGAACGGCGAAGGCGCTTTCCAACCATTCCATTCGCGACAAGGATAGTCTCTGATGCCTGAACAACCCTGGTTCATGATCCTGCCCTACCCTGGCGGTTGGGCGAAATATCTCTTCAAGACGCCCATCCTGCTCTATCGGCTGGGAATGGGCGTTTTCATTGGCCATCTGTTTATGATTTTGACCACCACCGGCCGTAAGAGCGGTCAGCCGCGGCGCACTGCCATCGAGTTCCACGAGTTTGCCGGCCAGCCGACTGTGATGAGCGGTTGGGGGACGAACACCGATTGGTATCGCAACTTGCAGGCTAATCCGCTCGCAACGGTGCAGACCTGGCGCGGGACGCAATCGGTGCGGGCGCGGCGAATCGAGGCGGACGATGAATTGCGCTGCGCTTTTGCCTGGGCGCAAACCAATCCCACGCTGCGGCTGATGATGAAACTGTCCGGGGTTGCAATGACGCCTGAGCAGTTTATCGCGGCCAAGGAGCGTTTCGTTTTGGTGACGTTCGAGCCGACTGCTGAACCCACGCCGCCGCCGCTCGAGGCTGATCTGGTCTGGGTGTGGGCTGTCGTGCTGCCGGCGTGTCTGGGGCTGGGCTGGCCGATCCTGCGCGCCCGACGTGGCTGGCGCGCAGCCCAGGATTGCCGCTGATGGCATATATCTTTACAGAACAGGCGCGCGAACGCTCACACCCTTGCGGGGTGGGATGAAGCGCGCTGTTCGCGCGCGGATCCATCGTGCATCGCTCCGCAAGCTAATGAAACAGATGTTCCACTCGACGGCTGGCCATGGTTCTGCCGATGCCATTCGGCGGTCTCTTGACGCGCGGAGCGCACGCGATTGAAAACGTTTGTCTCCAAATTGCGTCCGACAACGGCGCAGGCGGCATGGCTTGCCGAGACGCTGGAAACCTGCCGCCGTCTCTCCAACCACGCACCGGGTGAACGCAAGACCGCGTATCGCGAGCGCGGCGAGTCGATTGGCTCTGCGCGCCCGCGCGCCACCTGCCCGCGCGGAAACGAACGTGGGCGTCGCTCCTGCGTGTCCACTCCCAGGTCGTGCAGGATGTCCTGCGTCGGGGAGACCGCGCGTTTCGAGTGTTCTTTCGGCGGGTGAACGCTGGTGAGCAGCCCGGCTACCCCAGATTCAAGGTCAAGGGCTGGTACGACAGCTTCACTTCCCCGCAGTAGGGCAGCGACGTCACGCTGGACAAGCAGCGGCTGACGCTTTCCACGATCGGCGCCATCCGGCTGCATGCCGATCGACCATTGGAGCGCGCGCCCAAAACCTGCGCCATCGTTCGCAACGCGGATGGATCGCGCGGGCGCATCGCGTGTGAGTTGCGCCGTCGCCGCTCCCACCAACCGGCAAGGCCGTCGGCGTCGATGTCGGGTTGGAGCGGCGGCTCGCCCGGCGCATGAAAGGCAGCAATCGCTCCCGCGCGGCGCGCACTCTGGTGGCGAAAGCTGCTTTGAAGGTCACGCGGGCGCGACGGGACGTCGCTCACAAAACTGCCTGCGCGCTGGTCAATGCGTATGACTATAGTGCGCTTGAACGGCGCAAGAAGTGATGGCGCAATGCCCTCTGGCAGCAGTTGCATGCTCTGTTCTTGTGTGCAGCCGTGCTACAATGCACCCGCGCACTGAAGAACGATTGATGAGAAGGAGGCTGGCGATGTTTGAGCAGAGCGCCGAACACTTTACACCCGAAGAGACTGCGCGCTTGCAGTCATTCGTCACCAATATCGATCGACCGGTCTTCTGCCTGCGCAATCTGCCCGAGGTGGTCAAAGGGGCGCTCTTCTCGCGCTACAGTCGAAGCGCGAAAAGTCTGCGCCGGGTCTTGCTCGATGAGTTTCTCAACGAGCCAGAGTCAGGGTTTGCCGCAATCGTTGCGACATCAGCGCAGCATGCGACCGATCAGCTCATCGCGGTGCGTCAGGCCGAGGCGTTCTACGACCGGGTGCTGATCGGATACGGTGACGACTCGGTTGCAGAGCTGGGCGGAGCGCATCTCGCCTGCGAAGGGGTGAGCAATATTGCGGCCAAGCTGCTCGAAGACAGCCGCCTCGGTCTGTCGCCGCTTGAGAAATCGACCCGATATGTCCGTTTCGATCTGCCCGGCCCCGACGGGTACGCCTATGTTCGCGAGCCAGCCATCATGGCCTCACCGTTCGCCGCGCGTTACACGGCGACGATGGATCATCTGTTTGCGACCTACAGCGCGCTCCTGCCGCAGGCGCAGGCGTGGTTGCATTCCCGCCTGCCGCGCGATCCGGCAGTCGCGCCTCAGGCGCATGCCAACGCCATTCGCGCCAAAGCGCTTGACATCCTGCGCGGGTTGTTGCCGCTGGCAACCCGCACGAATGTCGGTTTGTTTGGCAATGGCCGCGCCTTTGAATATCTGCTCGTCAAACTGGCAGCCTCGCCGCTTGCTGAAGCGCGTCATCTCGGTGAGGCAATCCAGGCCGAGCTTGATCAGGTCATCCCATCGTTTGTCAAACGCGCGAAGAGTGAACGCGGCAAAGCATATTCGTCATATCTGGCCGCGAATCGCGAACGGGTGGCGGCGCTGGCCGCGCAGATTGATCCTGCCGGACTCCCGCGTGATGCAAGTGAGCCGCCGGTCGAGGTGCAGTTGGTCGAGTTTGACCCACAGGCGGAACAGAAGGTCGTTGCCGCCATGTTGTACCCGCATCTCGATGTGCCGCTCGCTACGGTGCGCGCGCTGGTTGATCGCATGCCTGACGCCGAACGCGCCGCCATCATCGCGGCTGCCATCGGCGATCGCGCGAGTCGGTTTCATCGTCCGGGGCGCGCATTTGAGGAGGCGTATTACACCTTCGACATGCTGGCCGACATCGGCGCCTACCGCGATCTGCAACGCCATCGTGTGTTGACCCAGGAACGGCAGGCGTTCACCGTCGACCACGGATTCGTTCTTCCGCCCGAGCTGGAAGCGATGGGAGTAGCCGATCAGTATCGGGCGGCAATGGAACAGGCCGCCGAGCTGGTGGTTGCGATGCGCGCGACGTTGCCTCACGAAGCCCAGTATGCGATACCCTTCGGCTTTCGCGTGCGCTGGCGGATGACGCTCAATCTCCGTGAGGCATACCACCTGATTGAGTTGCGCAGCGCTCGTCAGGGTCATCCGGCGTACCGTCGGATTGCGCAGGCGATGTTTCGCGCCATCCAAGCCGTGCATCCGACACTCGCCAGCGGGATGCGGTTCGTTGACCACGACACGTATGACCTCGAACGGCTCGCTGCCGAGCAGCGCCTGATTGAGAAGCAGCAGCGGGTTACGCGCGGCGCACAGTGATCTGAGTCGAACATGGGAAATGCCGTCCCGCGCGGCATACCATTCCTAAAAACACAACCGCCCTCCTGGGTTGAGGAGGGCGGGAACACCTTGACAGGCAAGCGTGGTGACCGTAGCGCGCAGCAGCTTGTGACCATCAATGATTGGGAGATGCTCCCTAGAAAGGAGGTGATCCAGCCGCACCTTCCGGTACGGC
>FWPU01008481.1_pt1 | contig 17479 bp, 25 predicted proteins | sample 2228361 | NCBI WGS metagenome assembly FWPU01 (sample SAMEA103939777, study PRJEB20133) | metagenome
ATCCTCAATGGCCTTGCCATGAGATTTTATACCACTTTAAACCTATTTTGTCAATAGTAAAGAATTGACCCCTGTTATTATGGACTATAGATTAATCTTTGATTCTGATAGGGCATTCAATTCAGGCAGTGTCATGGTATAAAATATTTACAGCGGATAGAAATGAGAGCTTTAATAATAAGTGCAGATTTACCCATTGAAGTTGTAATAAATGATGTTATTTTTGCTTTTGAGTGTAACGGAGCCCTATTACACCTGAGCATGGCTATCCTGTAAGACTCGTGGTACCAAAACGGTATGCATACAAAAGTGCAAAGTGGGTGAAGGGTATTGAGTTTTTAAAGGATGACAGATTTGGATTCTGGGAGTCAAGAGGGTATAGCAACTCAGCAAATCCATGGAAAGAGGAGAGATATGTATAGATAATTTACGCGATGCGTGATTATTTAATTCAATAAGGAAGTTTCAAGTAATAAAATATGGATTAATTTTATAATCTATCGATAAAAGGGTTAAATCATGAGGGATGACAATAGGTCATTTCGTAGTTACATAAAAGATGCTTTCATAAAAGAGGTGGAAAAAGGTGAGATGCTTTTTTATGAAGGAAGTCATGTAGAATATGTTCCTTTCGTAATAGATGGTGAACTAAAGATTTATATACTCTCAGACACAGGAAGGGAAATATTACTTTACAATGTTTTGCCAGATAGGTTCTGCATTTTTGCCATGCTCAGTGTTATGTCAGAAAATGACTATCCTGCCTATACTGTTGCAGGAAAAGATTCGAAGATTGTTTCTATACCTTCTGACCTTGCTATAAGATGGCTTGATAGTGATGTGGAGTGGCGAAGAATGTTTCATTCTCAGATATCAGAGGATTTTTCACAAATATTTAGGTTAATAAATGACCTAATCTCGAAAAGGGTGAAGAGAAGATTGATTCTTTATCTTATTAATAGTGTTGTGGATAATTCTACAGTCAAAAAGACTCATGATGAGATAGCACGAGATATAGGTACATCAAGGGTTGTGGTCAGCAGACTTTTGAAGGCATTTGAAAAGAAAGGGTTTATAACTCTTAAACGAGGAACCATATTTATTAATAATTTAGAAAAGATAGAAAAGGAGGCACAGTGCCTCCCTGAATAAGCTATTTTGTCCAGACCGAGAATACAAAGTCTCGATCCTTTACCTGAGAGTGACATGAGTGGCAATCATTTGCCATATCTTTGACAAGGTTATTGCCCTTTCCATCATATCCAAAATAACCCCATCCATCGGTTGAGCTGTATTTTTTCTTGTCCTTAACCATGAATGCCTCGATCCTTTTTTCTCCTTCCACATAGGCTGCGTTATTATTTACAGACTTGTGCTCATAGAATACTATTGCTATAACCGTGCCGTCAGGGAAACTCCTCGCTCCGTCGATCTTTATGGTATTCATTCCTTTTTTGTTCACATAGACATGGTGAATACCGCTGAAAGGATTAAATAACGGATGTTTCTCATCAAATATGACCATACTCTTTACATGGTACCAATGTCTGTATTTTTCTGATTCGACCCTGAATGCCTCCACTGAGTAGGCAAGTAAGATAATGGTTACCAATAGCCCTAGTCCAAATAATATCGTCTTTTTCATTTTTTAACCTCCTTTTCCTTATTTTGATTATATAATATACCTTTTTATATCTTATTTCAGTTACTTTGTTACAAAATTTTTATAAGAATGGCTAGTGACGAAAAAATCAATCTCATGTTTTTATTATTTGATACTTATGAATCACTTATGAATGTACTTTGATTGCTGTTTACAGAGTATTGTTGCAGTAATATTTGATTTTTAATGATTATGATATAATCAAGACAATATGAAATTGAAAGATATTTTTTATAAAAGTGCGATTTTAATTTTTTTATTTTCTCACTTCTCGATAAATTCAACCCAATGTTATGCAGAAAAAGAAAAAGAAGAAGTATTAAAGGTTGGTTATAGCTGGATTGACTTCAGTTCCATGATTATAGACATCAGTAATGCTAAAGTTATTTATGTAGGTGAAAGACATGATAACTGGTCTCATCACAAAGTACAACTTGATGTAATTAAGTCTTTACATAATAAAGGTTATTCCTTAGCCATTGGACTTGAGATGTTTACAAACATAGAGCAGCACTATCTTGATAGATGGGTGGTAGGAGAGATTGATGAAAAGGAATTTATTAAGGCCTTTTACAAAAACTGGGGTATTGGATGGAGTCTTTATAAAGATATATTTTATTATGCAAAGAATAATCAAATACCTTTAATAGGACTGAATGTTCCAAGAGAGATTACAAAAAAGGTTGCTGAAAATGGTTTTCAATCACTGAGTAAGATGGAAAGGGCAAAATTACCGCCAGGTGTTTCATGTGATCTGGATCCTATGTATATGGAACTTTTACAAAGAATATTTGAGATTAAAAGACATAGTAATAGAAATTTTAGAAATTTTTGTGAAGCCCAGGTTCTTTGGGATCAGTCAATGGCATGGTATCTCAATCAGTATATTCAGAAAAATCCAGATAAAAAGATTATAGTTCTTTCTGGTAATATTCATGCATGGAAATATGGCATTCCAAGGCAACTTAAAAGGTTTAATGATTTAAGTCAGAAAGTTATACTGCAGGGAGAATTTGATGAGTTTAAAAATATTACCAGGAATGAGGTGGATTATTTAGTTATTCATAAATAAACAATACGCATAATAGGAGGATAACATGGCACAAGAGAGATTTTCACAAAAGATTAGTTTTTTAAGGCCAGGCTGGTGGATAATACATATAATCGGAATATCAATTGTTTATACGCTCGGTCATATATTATGGAGGTAAATATGCTACAGCATTTTATGAGATTTAAATTGGGATGGTGGATACTTCATATCTTTGCTATTGGACTTACTTTCTATATTGGTCATATTGTCAGGTTCAGTTTTTAGGAGGTAATAATGAAAAATAAATTGATACTGATATTGATCTTTCTGGCACTAGCAGGGTTAATGTTACATTTCAGGATTCATCCTTTTATTGTTCAGGATAAGATAAATCCTGAAAATTATGTATTTGACAGTACGAAATTTCTTGCTACCCTGCTGCCACTGATCGACTTGTTTATAGTTACATTACTTTTTACTTCAGAAAGGACCGCTGTTTATGGTTATCTACTAAATGGTATGCTTGTCATATATGGGACCATATTTATGGTGCATTACAGTATAGCAGAGATGATTGCAAAATCAATTCCCTTAGCAAAGATGGTTCTGAGGTCAACCCTGCCAGATATTGCCATAGCATGGGCTGATTTTTTTGTGGGAAAGATTCTCTATGAAGCTTATCTAAGAGAAAAACATAAAAAGGCTTGATGGTTTGATGTTCCTAAAATAGAGATTGAAGATCAAAAAAATGCTTTTACAGAAAAAAGTATTTACAGGCATGATTAAGAGATTTTTTCATTTTAGATGATACATGGATGCAGACTGGCTCTTTTTAATCTCAGTCTAATACAGGTATTATATAGATGATAGGGGTATCGGGTTTTTGAAGGAATCATTGAAGATACTAAGAGGTTTTGGTAGAGATGGCACTTCTTAATATAAAAGAGCTTGTATATGAGATAGGCAATAAAAGGATACTCGATGGTCTGTCCATTTCAATCGAAAAGGGAGAGGTTTATGCCCTTTTAGGCAAAAATGGCACGGGCAAAAGCACCCTTGCCTATTTGATAATGGGTTGTGGAGGATACAGACCTTCATCAGGAGAGATTATCTTTGAAGGAAAGCTCATAAATGAACTTCCGATCCATGAGAGGGCAAGACTCGGTCTTACTATGGCATGGCAGGAGCCAGTGAGGTTTGAAGGAATATCTGTAAGGGATTATCTTACCATTAGAAATAAAGAGAGCGAACCATCATGTTATCTTAAGATGGTTGGATTGAGTCCAGACCTTTATCTCCACAGGATGGTTGACAGGTTTCTGAGCGGAGGTGAAAGAAAAAGGATTGAACTCGCATCAGTGCTTGCCCTGAATCCAAAGCTGGCAATACTCGATGAACCTGATTCAGGAATAGATATGCTTTCAACACAGGATATTATTAATGTGATTAACTTTTTTAAAAAAAATGGCTCATCAGTACTTCTTATTACACACAGAGAGGAGATAGCATTGATCTCAGACAGGGCTTCACTGATATGTGGGGGAAGGATTGTATTCTCGGGCAGTTCCCATGATGTTGCAGAATATTATAAATCAAGGGGGAGCCCTTTATGTGATGTGGAGGTATGCAATGAATGAACTTGATGAATTAATAAGGGTATTCAGTGAGATTAGCGGTGATAGAGGAGTCCTTACGGAGGGTAAGATAGCCCATATCGTTGTGTCAGGTCGCAGGTTACTGAGCATTAGGGATGTTGATGGTCTCCATGCGAAGGCAAAGGAGACACTTAATGGAATCAGTGCAAGGGTGATTGTTAAAGAGGGTGTGAAGATAGAACATCCTGTACACCTCTGTTTTGGTATCCTGCATAAAAAAGGGATACAGAAGATAAAGATGGATGTAAGAATAGAGAAGAACTCATCAGCCCATTTCATTGCCCACTGCATATTTCCCAGGGCAGAGAAGGTAAGACATGTAATGGATGCAGTTATTGAGATCAAAGAAAATGCTGAAATGAGATATTCTGAGACCCATTATCACGGACTTTATGGAGGTATAGAAGTCATTCCAAAAGCAGTTGTGAAGATCAGTAAGAACGCCAGGTATTTTACAGATTTTAATCTTATCAAAGGAAGGGTTGGTTCTCTATCAATAGATTATGAGGTTAGGATAGAAGAAGGTGCAGTAGCAGAATTAACTGCAAGGGTATTCGGTCATGCGGATGATAATATAAAGATCAAAGAAAAGGTTATTCTTGCTGGCAGAGACTCAAGGGGGCTGATAAAGATAAGGGTTGCACTCGAGGATGAGGCAAGGGCGGAGGTTACTGGTGTTACTGAAGGAGTTGCAGAGGGTGCGAGGGGACATGTGGATTGCATGGAGATAGTAAAGGATAGTGCTGTTGCAAAGGCAATACCTGTTGTGAATGTCACCCATCCACTCGCAAAGGTGACACATGAGGCTGCTATTGGAAGCGTAGACAGAAAACAGATGGAGACTCTCATGGCGCACGGACTCACACCTGAAGAGGCAGTCGATGTTATTGTGATGGGGGTTTTGAGATGAAGAAGATCAGGGTGATGTTTCTCTGCACAGGCAATTCATGCAGGAGTCAGATGGCAGAGGGTTTTGCAAGGGAACTTGGAAGGGATATTATTGAGCCTTACAGTGCAGGACTCATTGCAACCAGGGTGCATCCCATGGCTATTAGAGTAATGAAAGAAGAAGGAATAGATATATCGAATCAGAGATCAAAGGAGATTGATGAAGAACTCCTCAATCAGATGGATGTAGTAATAACCCTTTGCGGACATGCAGAGACCTCATGCCCTTTGACTTTACCAAATATAAAACGGCTTCACTGGCCTGTGGACGACCCTGTAGGCACTACTGGTACCCAAGAAGAGATAATTCAGGCATTCAGAAGGGCAAGGGATGAAATAAAGAAGAGGATTATCGAGTTCATAGAAGGATTAGATTAAAGATTTACAAAAGATTTATAGAAAATTTACAGAAAATTTACTCTACATATGTGTAATATTTTACATGAAAATCCTTGTGGTGGATGATGAAGGCTCTATATTATATTTACTTGAGAGATTTCTTTTAAAAAAAGGGCATGAAGTCATTGCTACGACTTCTGTTGTAGATGCACTTAAATATATTGATTCAGAGGATTTTGATATAATCTTGTTAGATATGAAGATGAGGCCTATGGGTGGGCTTGAGATGATAAAATATCTAAGAAAGATAGATTTCAGAGGAAAGATATTAGTGATGACCACATTTATTAATGAATACATTTCACAACTTAAAGAACTGGATGTTGATACTGTATTAGAAAAACCATTCAGTCTGGATTATCTTTATAAAAAGATCTGTGTGGAGGATGATGCAAAAAGTAGGATTTAATTTTGAAGAACTTCTTGAGGAGTCAGTAAGGATTCATGGGCACCTCTGTCCTGGTCAGGTCCTCGGAGTGAGGATGTCGATGCTCGGACTTGAGAGGCTAGGCATATATGACCCTAAAGGAAAAGACAGGAAGAACCTTATAGTATTCGTTGAGATGGACAGGTGTGCCACTGATGCGGTCCAGTCAGTGACAGGATGTAGTCTTGGACACAGGACAATGAAGTTTATGGATTACGGTAAGATGGCTATAACATTTGTAGATCTTAAGACACTTAGGGCTGTGAGGATTATCGCTAAAGAGGAGGCAAAAGAGAGGGCAAGGTCTTATTTCCCTGAGATAGAGGATAAGTATCAGGCTCAGATTGAGGCATATAAGATTATGTCAGATGAAGAACTATTTGGTGTGATGGATGTGGTTGTTGAATTAAGACCGGAGGACATGCCTGGTAGACCAGTAAGTAGAGTAAGGTGTGACGCATGTGGTGAATATATACAGGATAGAAGGGAGGTTTTTATTGATGGAAAAGTCCTTTGCAGACCGTGTGCATATGGTGGATACTACAGGATATAGGACAGATCTTATGGTCAATGACTATGTGGTTCCATTGAATAATTTTATAAAAAATTACATTGGTGCTATTTTATTCGGAATAGTATCTGTACTTGGTGCCACACCTCAAGAGGTTGTCATTGTGATGGATGAGATGAGGGCTATCAAGATTTATGCTGACGATAAGGAGATTGAGGTGAGAAAAAGATTTGTAAGGGACATAGTGGGGAGCACTGTAAGGGGAATTGTCTCACCCCTTAAGGGTGTATTCCTTCTTGATAAGGTAATAATCAGGTCAAGAAGGAGGATTTAATTATATTTTTTAATACCAATCGTTATGCAGAAATGTCATAACGATGTGGTTTGAGAGGTAATCAATATGAAAAAATCAAAAAAGAGACTTGAGATAAAATCAAAACTCTGGATAGAGGTAAATGGAGAACCTGTATTTGGAAGAGGAAGGAGATTTCTTCTTGAGGCAATAGATAGATACGGCTCAATTAATCAGGCTGCAAGGGAAATAAATATCTCATACAGAAAGGCATGGAGTTATATAAAGGCAATGGAGGAGAGGCTCGGTATTAAACTGGTAGAGAGGCATGTAGGAGGGATTAATGGTGGAGGAGCAGTGCTTACAGAGGAGGCGAGAGATTTTCTTCAGAGATACAGGATGATGGAGGATGGAATAAAAGAATTTGTTGACAGAAGATTTAAAAAGATATTCATGAGATAAAGGAGGTATTCCCATGTGTGAGACCCACAGCATAAAGGAAAGAGGATACTTAACAGTTCCTGTAAAAGATGCAATTGGGATGGTACTGGCACATGATATAACAGAGATAAGGAAAGATGAGTTCAAGGGAAGGGCATTCAAAAAAGGGCACATCATAAGGGAAGAGGATGTGGAACACCTCCTCAATCTTGGCAAGGAGAATTTATATGTTCTGAGTATAGGTGATGATAAGATGCATGAGGATGATGCTGCATATGAACTTGCACGGAGTCTGATGGGTGAGGGTGTAACAATTGAAGGAGAGCCAAGGGAGGGAAGGATAAATATCCTTGCGATGAGAAATGGACTTTTGAAGGTGGATAAGGAAGGGCTTTTCAGATTCAATATGTTTGGAGATGTGATGTGTGCTACACTCCATGACAATACATATGTAAGAAAAGGTCAGATCGTTGCAGGTACAAGGGCTATTCCTCTTGTGGTGAGAAAGGAGATAGTATGGAAGGCAGTGGCGATTGGAGAGGAAGTGAGAATGAGGAAGCATAAGTCAGGGATAATTGAAGTCAGAGAATTAAGAAGACCAAAGGTTGGAGTGGTCATCACAGGAAATGAGGTATTTTATGGAAGGATAAAGGATGCATTCGCACCAGTAATAAGACGGAAGATAGAGGCATTTGATGGTGAGATAATTGGTATTTACTATGCGCCTGACGATGAGAAATTCATTGAAGCAAGGCTAAATGAGCTTCTCGATGCTGGTGCGGATCTACTTATCACAACAGGAGGAATGTCTGTTGATCCTGATGATGTTACAAGATTTGCCATAAGGAGACTCGGTGCAACCCAGTTCACCTATGGCTCTGCTGTTTTACCTGGAGCGATGTTTTTAGTAGCATACATTAATCCGAAAGAGAGAAAGAGTAGAAGAAACGAGGTGACTTCTGAACTAATTCCCATTCTGGGTATTCCTGCCTGCGGGATGTATCACAAAACAACTGTGTTTGATCTGATCCTTCCTCGTGTTCTTGCAGGAGAGAAAATTGGAAGAAAGGAACTTGCAGAGCTTGGGCATGGTGGGTTATGCTTAAACTGTAAGGAATGCAGATATCCTGTATGCCCTTTCGGAAAATAGTAGATTATTAGCAATAAAGAGATGAAGGAGGAGATTTATGGCTGAGAAGAGATTTGTATTCATTATCACTCATTCATATGATGACCCTGATAGGGTTGCAGGTGCACTCCAGCTTGCCATAAATATGAAGGCATTCGATGTGGAACTCGATATCTTCCTTATGGACAAAGGAGTTCTTCTTGCAAAGAAAGGATTTGCAGAGACACTTACATGGCAAAAAAAGGACGAATTTTCACCAGTAAAAGACCTAATAAAGACTCTTACAGAGGATTTTGGTGTGAAGTTCTATATTTGTGCATCGTGTGTAAAACATTATGAACTCGATAAGGTGGAGCTTATCAAGAATGCAGAGATAAAGCCAGGCTCATTTCTTGGTGAGATGTTGCTCGAAAGGCAGGGTCTGACATTCTGAATCTTTTATGGCCCAGTAATATAAAAGAAGCACGAAAGGTTCAGGAGCATCTCAAAAAGAGATTGAGGATTATTTCTCTTAGAACAGAGCCTTCCATGGTTGGTGGAGCTGATGCCTCATTTTTAGATGATTATGTTATTGGAGTAGTCTGCCTTTATAAATATCCTGAGATGGTTTTCATTGAAGAGTCTTATGTTATTGAGAAAGGTAGATTTCCGTACATCCCTGGCTTTCTATCTTTCAGAGAAGGACCTGCAATCATTAAAGCGATCAGTAAATTGAAGAAAAAGCCTGACCTTATTATGCTCGATGGACAGGGTATAGCACATCCCATGAATTTTGGTATAGCATCACATATTGGAGTGATAACAGGAATTCCTGCTATTGGTTGTGCAAAAAGTAGACTCATTGGTGAGTATGATGAACCAGGTCTCGCAAAAGGTTCATATTCAATATTGTATTATAAAGAAGAGATCATTGGTGTAGTTTTGAGGACGAAAGAAGGTGTTAAGCCTGTTTTTGTATCTCCAGGACATCTTATAAATATCGAAGATAGTGTAAAGATTATATTAAATTCAACGAAGGGTTACAGGATTCCAGAACCCTTGAGAAGGGCGGATATCCTTTCAAGGAGATTTAGAGCAAGTTGTGATGGATGAACTTTCGAAGGATTATATTATTGACTTTTTTACGAAGAGATTTATCCACTTCAAGGATACACCTCCATCTGTTGGATGGTCAAAGGAGGGGCAGTTAATAAGATACTCAAAGATATTCTCACTTCTCCCTCTCAATGGAATGAAGGTCCTCGATTTTGGCTGTGGTAAGGGAGATTTTTATGAATATCTCACAAAACACGGAATAGATTGCGAATATACAGGAATTGATATAAATCCTGTGCTCGTTGGATTTGCATCGAAAAAGTTCAGAAATGCAAGATTCATTGTAATGGATATAGAAGATGGAATCGAAGAAGATTTTGATTATGTGATTGCCTGCGGTGTATTCAATCTTAATATAGACGGTGTAAAGGAATATGCCTTCAATGCGATAAGGTTACTCTACATGCACACCATTAAAACACTTCTTTTTACATGCCTTGACAGAAGGCAATCAAGAAAGGACCCATTCCTTTATTATTTTGACAGGGATGAATTGATAGACCTTGCCTCTTCTCTGACTGATGATTATATCCTTGTGGATGATGCGATCCCTGGAGACATCTTTCTTTTTTTAAGAAAGGGTTTAGAACATATATGACAAGTGACCTTAGTACCACTTACTGTATTTTTCTAATAAAATATTTTAATATAATCTATGCATACAGATGAGTTTGAGATATCCATTTTAAGGGAAGTTAACAATTGTGCCTCCAATCTCAAAAGACTCGATAAGATTATAAAGGAGATGGATGATAAATACATGATGACTACAGATGAATTTATAAAGAACTACAGTGATAGTCAGCATAGAAGGAATCATGATTTTAAGAAGTGGTTTAATACTGTTGAATCATTAAAGAGATGACAGTTACTTTATAATGTATGAAATTCCATAAGATGATGAAGGTTTAAGGAGGTTCACATGCCTGATGAACATTCATTCGATATAGTTAGTATCGTAGATATTCAAGAGGTTTCCAATGCAGTGAACCAGGCGACAAAAGAGATAAGGCAGAGGTTCGATTTTAAGGACAGCAGGAGAGATATTATTTTCGAGAGGGAGGAGGGAAGGATAACACTGATATCCGATGACGAGCAGAAACTGAAGAGTGTAATTGATATACTTCAGTCAAAACTTATAAAGAGAGGGATATCCCTTAAGGCACTGGAGTATGGAAAGCTTGAACCATCTTCAGGTGATACAGTGAGACAGATAGTTAAGATAAGACAGGGTGTAGGTCAGGATAAGGCAAAGGAGATAGTGAAGTTTATAAAAGACCTCAAACTCAAGGTTACTCCTGAGATACAGAAGGATCAGATAAGGGTGAGGGGTAAAAAAATAGATGATCTACAGGAGATTATAAAAAGACTGAAGGAAAGGGATTTCGGTATTCCTCTTCAGTTTGTTAATTACAGGTGAGATAAAGATTATCAACTTTTGATATTTAATTCTTTTTTCCTGTAATGAGGATGGTGTCTTCGAGAAGTCTTTTTTTGATGCCTTTAAAACCTGTATTTTTGAGCCAGAGTATTATCTCTTCTGGAGCATAACACCTTCCACCTTCAGTATTTACGAGCATATTCACAGAAAATAGTGCTGAATTCAATGGTTTTGTGCGATCTTTACTGATATAAAACTCATGTATTACTATACTTCCATTTTTATTCAGGGCATTGAATGATTTTCTGAGCATTATTGCATTATCTTTCTGAGAGTATGCATGAAGGACTTGACTTATGAATACGAGATCATATCCATGCCCTATATCATCTATGAGGAAGTCTCCCTCAATTGTTCTGATATTTTTAAGACCCGATGCATTTATGAAATTCCTTGCTATCTTTATTGTCTCGGGGTAATCGAATAATGTTATATCGATACTATGTTTTGCAAATTCAATAGAGTATGTGCCAGGTCCTCCACCAAGATCGAGCAGTCTTTTTACATTTTTAAGATCCATTGCATAAACAACATCCTTCACCTTCATGATAGCGATGTTATGCATGCCTTTGATAAAGGATTCATGATCTCTCGATGAATGGTATGGTCTTCCTGTCTTTAAGATCTCATCAAGATTGGACCAGTTTTTCCATAATGTATCCATATGTTTTAAAATATCTCCCTGGTAATATGGAGAATTTTTTACGAGAAGTCTCATGGTAAGAGGTGTGTTTATGTAGTTACAATTTGAATCTTTTTTTAAAAGTTTCATCGCACAGAGTGCATCGAGAAGAATCTCTATCGCCCTTTTATCGGTTCCGAGAACTTTGGATAGGGATTCAGCATCCATCTTTTCTTTGAGATACTCAAAGAGACCGAGATTATTACTTGTGAGCAGAATCCTTGACTCACGAAATCCACTCGATATCTTCTTAAGATCCCTGAGTTGCTCTTTTATAGACATAAGAGATTATGAAAGGACTCTTATATCTTTAAATACCATCCAGACCCGCCGGGTCTAACAGGAAGATATACCTCAACCACCACTGAATCCACCTGATGGAATTGTTAAGGTTGTGGTATCAGAGGAGCAACTGAAGAGGGATAATTTTTTCTTTACCTCTTTGCTTCCACATTTCGGGCATACAGTATCTTTTTCAGATGCCCCTAATTTCTGTAAAAGGGCAAATTCTGAATTGCACTTCTTGCAAATATACTCATAAACAGGCATGGCTTCCTCCTTTAGTTTAATTGTTTCTTAACTATTATAACATGAAATCCTGTAATTTAAAGATACAAACTAACAAGGTATGAAAAAGTTTATATTCTTTTTTTCAGAAAATCCTCAATACTCTGAAGTTCTGAATATGGATAAAGGGTGGACATTGCCTTGCTCTCAGTAGGAATTCCTGCCTCTTCGAGTGCTGCTATTGGGTTCAGTCCACCAACTATCACCATTCCTGCCCTATCCATGCCTACATTGATCTCAAGGAGTGGTTTATTGGGTTCACCTATAAGGAGAATACCTCCTATGCCCTTTGATTTCATCTTTATTGAAAGCTTTTTTGCCTCATCCAAGCAGACTATAGGTATTTCTCTGAAACTTGCGAGTATTTTTCCATTCGATCTTTTTACAGCACCTATGACATCTGACATCTTACTCTTTATAAATATCTCGAGAGGATCAAGGGATGTGCCATCGTAACTAATAAGAGATAAGAATCTCTTCGGTTTTCCGTCGCTTATCTCTGCAACCCCTCCAAACCTTGATGTCACAGGTATGCCATTTTTAAGAAATATGCCGTTTATTGTCACACTGCAGACTGTTCCTATACCTATCTTTCCTGAAGAGACGACCACATCTCCTATCTTTTCACCTGACTTTGATATTATTATCCTGTCACTCATCACATAGGGAGAAGAGAATATCGATTTCAATATCTTGAGTGCATCGGTGTATCTATTTTCAGGTATGAATGATATATTCAAAATGATATCTCCTTCCATGGAGTCGAGATTTAGTGTCGTAAGATATGAAAGAGTTTCTATCTTATTTATGACAAAGCCTACCTTTTCTGAAACAAGTGCATTTTCGAGTTCCTTTTTGCCCTTTTCTGTTATCATTCTGCCTTCTTTTCCAAAAACATTGGTATAACCTTTTTCATCGAGAATCTTAAGATGGTATCTGACTGTCCTTTCCGTAAGATCGATACCGTGCATCTTTAACTGTCTTGATATTTCCCTTGAGCCGATAATTCCATTGCTTTTATCCAGAACCTTTAGTATCGCAAGCATTGTTTTGTTCATAACTGTACCTTCTTATCTCTTTTTATTTTCTTTACCAGAGTTGCGGTAAATCTATTTATAGCAGTCCTGAGTTTATGTATATTCAATGTGTATTATATCAAATTATTTTGTATCTGCGATACCATTCTGCGGGGATGATTTAATTTTTATTTTAAACAAGGAAGGAATTTTGTATAATATAACTAATATTTAAAGTAAAGAAGGTGGTTGATTTTTTATTATAAGGAGGAGGAATCATGGGTGAGATTATCGATGTGGTTGCAAGGGAGATACTCGATTCGAGAGGGAACCCGACTGTTGAGGTTGAGGTCTTTCTTTCAAGTGGTGCTGTGGGTGTCTTTAAGGTTCCGTCAGGTGCGTCTACAGGTGAAAAGGAAGCCCTTGAGCTCAGGGATGGTGGCAAAAGATTCCTTGGTAAGGGTGTTATGCATGCTGTAAAGAATGTGATGAATGAGATATCTCCAAGGATAAAAGGAATGGATTCAGAGGATCAGGCTGGTATCGACAGGCTAATGATAGAGATTGATGGAACTGATAATAAATCGAGACTCGGTGCAAATGCCATACTCGGTGTGTCCGTTGCTGTGGCAAGGGCAACAGCCCTTGAATATGGAATGCCGCTTTACAGGTATATAGGAGGTGTGAATGCAAGGGTTCTACCTGTACCCATGATGAATATCATAAATGGTGGAGTTCATGCGGATAATAATCTCGATATTCAAGAATTTATGATAGTTCCTGCAGGATTTATGGAATTCAGGACCGCTATTAGGGCATCTGCAGAGGTATTCCAGACACTTAAGTCCATTTTGAAGAAGAAGAACCTTTCGACATCTGTCGGTGATGAGGGTGGTTTTGCTCCTCATCTGAAGAATAATCAGGAGGCGATAGAGCTGATAATGAAGGCGATTGAGGATGCAGGTTATAGACCTGGTGAACAAATATTTATAGGTCTTGATGTAGCGGCATCTGAATTTTATGAAAATAACTTATACAGGTTTGAGTCAAAGATCGTTTCATCTGATGAGATGATAGATTATTATGAATCCCTTATTAATAAGTATCCGATAGTCTCAATAGAGGATGGTCTATCTGAACTTGACTGGGAAGGTTGGGAAAATCTCACAAGGAGACTTGGTAAGAAGGTTCAACTTGTTGGAGATGATATATTCGTCACAAATCCTTCAATAATCAAAAATGGGATAAAAAGAAATATTGCTAACTCTGTCCTTATAAAGTTAAACCAGATAGGAACCCTTACAGAGACCCTCGAGGCGATAAGGATTGCGGAGAGGGCAGGTTATACCGCTGTTATATCCCATCGTTCAGGTGAAACAGAGGATACCACTATTGCTGAACTTGCGGTCGCATATAATACAGGTCTTATAAAGACTGGTTCGCTTTCAAGGAGCGAGAGAATAGCAAAGTATAACAGATTACTCGTGATAGAGGAGGACATGGGAGGTTCAGCGGTTTATGCAGGGATAAATGCATTTTATAATCTCAGAAAGGGTTTCTGAATGCCAAGAAGTGGACTTCTTGTAAAACAGGTCATCCTCGAAAGAAAGAGGAAGAGAATAGCTTTTTATACATTCGTTGTGATATTTTTTATATATATAATAATTAACCTCATTGGAAATAACGGGTTATTTACTTATCTTTCATTGAAGGAGAGAAAAAATGCAATAGAAAAGGAGATAGTCTCCTTGAGGGAGGAGAATGCGAGATTAAGGGCATACATAGAGGCATTGAAGAATGATCCTTATTACATAGAAAAACTCGCAAGGGAAGAATACGGTTTATCAAAACCCGGCGAGTATATCTTTGAGTATGAAAAATAGTCCCTTTTATGTATCTTTTCTCTGGCACATGCACCAGCCTTACTACAGAGATCCCTTGACAGGTACTTACAGACTTCCGTGGGTAAGGCTTCATGGTACAAAGGACTATCTCGATATGGTGATGATTCTCGATAATTATGAGAGGGTTAAATTGAATTTCAACCTTGTTCCGTCCCTTCTTGAGCAACTCGAAGAATATATATCAGGTAATGTAAGAGATGTATTTCTTGATCTTACCTTGAAAGAACCAGAGTATCTCGATGAATCTGAGAGGATTTTTATTCTTAACAATTTCTTTCTTGCGAATTATGAAACCATGATAAAGCCTTTTTCAAGATATTATGAATTACTCTTAAAGAGGGGTTTGAGATTTTCAGAAGAGGGACTTAGGAGGATATCGAGATACTTCACTCACAGTGATATAAGGGATCTTCAAGTTCTCTTCAACCTTGTATGGATAGACCCTTCTTTGAGGAGAAAAGATAAAGAACTCATGGAACTTGTAAGAAAGGCAATGGATTATTCAGAAGATGATAAGAGATTGGTCATAATGAAACAGTTCGAGATATTGAGAAGGATTATTCCAAAGTATAAGGAGGTTTTAGATAGAGGACAGATAGAGATAAGTTTTTCACCTTTTTATCATCCTATACTGCCACTTCTTATTGATACAGACTCAGCAAGGAGGGCTATATCTGACATAAAACTTCCATCAAGGAGATTTGTGCATCCAGAGGATGCAGAACTCCAGGTGAGAAAGGGTAGGGAGTATATCGAGAGGGTCTTTAGTTATAGGCCATCAGGCATGTGGCCATCTGAGGGTTCTCTGAGTCCTGAGGTTATAGATATATGTAGGGAAGAGGGTTTGGAATGGATTGCTACTGATGAAGGTGTTCTTTCTCGTTCAATCGATATCCCCCTGAGAAGTGGAGATTTATTGAGACATCCTGAGATCCTTTACAGACCTTATGAGTTTAATGGAGTTAATATCTTTTTCAGGGACCATCAGTTATCAGATCTTATAGGGTTTGTGTATTCAAAGTGGGATCCAAAAAGCGGTGCAGATGATCTTGTTGGAAGGCTGAGAGTCATAAAAGAGAAACTCGATGATAGGCCATATATAGTATCCATAATCCTTGATGGTGAGAATGCATGGGAGTATTACAGGGATGACGGAGATGAATTTCTCAATCATCTCTATCAGATGCTCTCCAATCAAGATGATATAAAGACCGTGACATTTTCAGAATGTCTTGAACTTATAAAGTCAGAAAGGTTATCGAGACTCCATTCAGGTTCATGGATAAACGCAGACTTTAGAATCTGGATAGGACATGAGGAGGATAACCTTGCATGGGACTACCTTGAAGAGACAAGATCTGAACTTCGAAGATACGAGATCGAAAATCCAGGAGTAGATACAATGGAGGCATGGAAATCTATCTACATAGCAGAGGGAAGTGACTGGAACTGGTGGTACGGGGATGAACACCATACAGATACACAGAAGGAATTCGATGAGTTATTCAGGAATAATCTCATAAATGTTTATAGATTGATAGATAAAGAACCCCCATCCCATCTTTTTGTGCCTCTCCTTAAAAAAGACAGAAAGATAGAGCCCATGGTTGATATAAGGGGTTTTATAAAGCCAAAGATAGATGGTTATGTCTCAAATTATTTTGAGTGGCTCAATGCAGCATATTTCGAGGGAACCTCAATGGGTGGAAGTATGCACAGGATGGAGGGAATTATCGGAAGGATATATTATGGATTTGACAGGGATAATCTCTACATAAGGCTCGATCCATATAAAGGATTTGACTTTGTGAATGGAGATTACAGTATTGTTATAGATTTCACGACTCATCCTTTCTACAGGGTTGTTTATAATGTTTCAGAGAATAAAGGAAGCCTCCTTGTCAAAAAAGATGATGAATTCCATCTTAAGGAACTTGAGTCTGATTTGAGGGATATATTCGAGATAGGTATTCCATTTGAGTATATAAGCGCGAAGGAGAATGATGTGGTGGGATTTATTATCTTTATCATGAAGGCAGATGAGATAATAGAGAGACATCCTTCAAAGGGCATAGTTATGATAACTGTGCCCACACCATACTTTGAATCAATGATGTGGTATTAATAGGAGGTGCTGAATATGAAAGATTTCGATGATGTCGTAAGTTTTCATGGCCATGCATGTCCAGGACTTGCCCTTGGTTACAAGGTTGCTAGAAAGGCGATGAAGGAATTATCAATAGACCCTTCAAAGGATGAGGAGGTCGTTGCAGTAG
>FWPU01008482.1_pt1 | contig 17478 bp, 13 predicted proteins | sample 2228361 | NCBI WGS metagenome assembly FWPU01 (sample SAMEA103939777, study PRJEB20133) | metagenome
GCCGAGCCGGACGTCGGTGGCGGCGACGAAGAAGGCGGCGGCGTACTCGGCGTGGCCGGGGATGATCAGATCGAGGAGAGCCCCTCGGGTCGCCACCGCCCGGAGAATGTCCAGGTAGTCGTCTGCCGTTGTCCAGAGCGCTCGGTAGGCGGGCGAGGCGAAGTGCGAGGCGCGGTAGGGGTCGCGCAGCGCGTAGGGCAGCATCACCCGCTCGAGGCTGATCTCCGGGCTGTGGAGCCACTGGATGAAAAGGTACGCCGCCTCCTTCTGGGGGCTGCGCGAGAAGACGGACAGCAAAAAGCCGAGGGCCATCTCGGTCACGCCGCCCGGTAGCAGCGCGTAGCCCGTCTTGCTGGCCACCCTCGTCTGGGGGAACCCGGGCATCGGCGGCCCCTGGCCGTAGCCTTCTGCCCACCGACCCAGCGGCGGCCAGAAGCTGGCCATGGCGGCGCCGCCTGCGACGTAGGTCGAGAGCATGGCTTCCTTGGGAGCGGCGTCGAACGTGCCCGGTGGCATGAGGCGATCCAGCTCGGCCAGCCCCGCCATGGTGCGAATGCCCGGTTCGGCGTCGACTCCCGGCTTCATGGTCGACGGATCGAAGAACTGGCCGCCGTTCCGCCGGAGCATGGCCTGGAACCAGCCCCAGCGCAGATCGCGGTTGAAGGGTGCGATGCCGTAGCGCTGGGGAGCATCGCGCTCGGTGAAGAATCGAGCGGCGTCGATGAACTGCTGCCAGTCGTAGCTCCGCGGGTCGCCGAGGGGACGCCCGAAGCGTGCGGCGAACTCGCGCTGGATCTGCGGGTCGTCGAACAGATCCCGCCGGTAGTAGAGCAGCAGCATGTCGCCGTCGTCGAAGAGGCCGTAGAGGTGGCCGTTCCATCTGCCGAGCCTCTGGTACAGCGGGAGCACGTCCTCGAGCTCGGACTCGACGGCGTAGTGCGCTACGTACTCGTCGAGCGGCTCGAGCGCGCCCGCGTCGACCAGATCAGGCAGCCAGGCCGGAGCGACCATGCCGCAGTCGACGGCGCCCGTCTCCGCCCGGTGCTCCTCGACCATGCGGAAGAACATGTCCCAGGGGGAGCCCAGCTCGACCGCGCGACCCGATGGTCCCTGGTCTCGAGCAAGATGGCTTACATCTCGCGCAGGTCGTCATCGTCCTCCACGACGAGGATCAGCTCGCGGTGACCGTCATCCGCCATAGCCCGCCGCCGCCGCGCGTCACGCCTTGCGAGCATGAATGTGGGCGCGGCGGCTCGATGGCAAGCGCGCAGACGCATGCTCACGTCGGCGAGGCGACGGATCGATCGTGCGCCCGCTGCACACGCCGATGGCGACTGTCAGGGCCCGGGCGCTGGGTGGCCCTCTCGGCCAACCCTGGCCCGACAATGGAAGTCCTTGCGCTCCGCCCGATGGCCGCAGCGATTCATGGATGCAGACCCTGGCGGACGAGCAGCATCTCGTCGGCCCGAATCGCCTCGGGCGGTGCTTCCTCCCGCCGGACGAAGCCGAAGCGTCGGTAGAACGCCTGCGCATCTCGCGTGCGGAGCCATGCCCTGCGCGCGCGCCGCACCGCGGGATGATCCAGCAGCAGCCGCACCACGGCCTCGCCGACGCCTCGACGGCGCCACGCCGGAGCGACGCACACGTCGTAGATGCCCGCCCACGACACGCCGTCCGACAACGCCCGTGCGCAGGCGACCAGCCGTCCATCCGCCTCCGCACCGACCCAGGCCGTCGACTGCCTCACCCGGGGTTCGGCCAGAGCGCCATCAGCGTGAGCAGCGTCCCGGTGGGTACGTACGAGCTGACGGCGAGCACCAACGGGAGGTCTCCGCGGTCCGGATCGGCCGAGTGGAGGAAGGCCACGGCCCCCGCGGTGTAGGCGAGCGAGCCGACGACGATGGGCAACATCACCGACGGAGCGTCGGGCCGGGGGTTGGCGCTCGCGTAGGAGATGCCCACCGAGGCGCCGTACATGAACGCGGTGATGCCGAAGTCGAGCTTCTCCCAGGTGCTGAGCCGCACGCGCTCGAGCGTCTTCGTCGAGTACGGCTCGAGCTGGTAGACGAGGTCGCCGCGCTGGCCGGACACGAGCTGCCTGCCGGAGGCGAGCTGCATCGCCTTGAGCACTCGCCTCGAAGCATGGGCCTCGGGCGAGTCGGGGTACTCGCGCACGACGCGCTCGTGGAGAGCGCGCGCGCAGAATACCCTTCCGCGTGTGACAGCGGTGTCGCAGCAGGCGGAAACGAGCGCCGCCCAGAGGAGCGGTGCCGGAGCCATTCGTGCAGCCGCACCCGCCGGCGCATGCAGGCCGGCGCGCATCGATGGCAGTGCCGTCACCGATGAAATCAGCTTCAGCCACACCTGGTGTGGCCAAAGCTGGTCTCAGCGCCGCCGGTGCAACGGCGAAGGTGACACCCCGGAGCGGATCGGCCAGCCGCCGGGTTTCACGCCTCGGGCTTGATGCGCATCTGGCCGGCCTCACCTTCAACCCATGCAGCGCGCCAGCCTCCAGTGCGGCATGCCGGTGCGGGGCGCCCACCGCGAGCGGTTGGGCCGCGTCATCGCCTGCGGAACGCGCCACTTCCTCGTCGGCCCGCGTCCGTTCTCGGGCCGCCGGTACGCGTTGCGCTACGAGGACGTGGCCAGCCTGAAGGGCGGCATCGTGCGCCTGCGCGGAGGGAAAGAGCTGCTCCGTCCGCCCGGCGAAGTGACGGGGCTCCTCACGATGGTGCTGCCGCTCGACCCCATGGCCTCGTCGATGGCCGAAGCGGCCAGTGCTCAGGGGAAGAGGAGCTCCACCTTCCAGCCGTCGCCCGCGCGCGTGTAGAGCGTGCGGTCGTGCAGCCGGTTGGGCCGGTTGATCCAGAACTCGATGCGCTCGGGGGCGACGCGGAAGCCGCTCCAGTGCGGAGGCCGCGGCACCACCTTGCCCTCGAACCGCTTCTCGAGCTCGGCCACACGCCGCTCGAGCTCCTCGCGCGAGGAGAGCGGCCGGCTCTGGTCGGAAGCCCACGCGCCGATCTGCGACAGCCTGGGCCGGGTGGCGAAATAGGCGTCGGCCTCGTGCGCGGGCACCGGCTCGGCGTTGCCCTCGATGCGTACCTGCTCCTCGAGCGCGGGCCAGAAGAAGCACAGCGCGCAGCTCGGGTGGGCGAGCAGGTCGCGTCCCTTGCGGCTCTCGAAGTTCGTGTAGAAGACGAAGCCGCAGCGGTCGAAGTCCTTGAGCAGCACCACGCGGGCGCTGGGCCTGCCGTCGGGGCCGACCGTGGCCAGCACCATCGCGTTCGGGTCGCGGTCCTGCTTCTGCACCGCTCGCTCGTACAGCTCGGCGAAGCGCTCGATGGGATCCTTCATCGGGCGGTGGACTGTAGCGGAAAGCCCTTGCGCCGACACAGCCGCTCGATGGAGCGCTCGTGGAGCCGCCCGAGCGCGAGCTCGCCACCGCGGAACCCGGCGGCGTCGTGCGCCAGATTACCTCCGCGCCGGCGCGCGCGGGCTTTCCATAGGCTCTGCGAGCGAGCGATAAGGCGGCCACATCCATGAGAATCCTCTTCGTCGCTTCGGAGGTCGCTCCGTACTCGAAGACCGGCGGGCTGGCCGACGTCGCCGGAGCGCTGCCGGTGGCGCTCGAGAAGCTCTCGCACGAGGTCACCGTCGTCACCCCGCTCTACGCCGTGGTGCGAGACCCGTCCATCCGCGCGCTGGAGAAGTCCATCACGCTGCGCTTCCCGTTCGGCCCGGCCACGGCGCGGCTGTACGAGGCGCGTCGGTCGAAGCGACTGCGCGTCGTCTTCGTGCACGAGCCCTCCTTCTTCGGCCGGGCCGGCATCTACATGGAGAACGGGCGCGAGTACGGCGACAACCACCGCCGCTTCGCCTTCTTCTCGATGGCGGCGCTCACCTCGGCGCAGCTCCTCGACTTCTCCGCCGACGTGGTGCACCTGAACGACTGGCAGACCGGGCTGGGCGCGCTCGCGCTGAGACACGGCTACCGGCGCACTTCGCTGAAGGAGGCCAAGAGCCTCTTCACCATCCACAACCTGGCGTACCAGGGCGTCTTCCCCAAGACGGTGATGGACGAGCTGGGCATTCCCTGGGAGCTGTTCACGCCCGACGGCCTCGAGCACTTCGACCGCGTCTCGTTCCTCAAGGCCGGCATCGCGTACTCCGACGCGCTCACCACCGTGTCCCCTCGCTACGCCGAGGAGATTCAGACGCCCGAGGGCGGCGCGGGGCTCGACGGCATCCTGAGGGCGCGGGCGAAGGTGCTGCACGGCATTCTGAACGGCGCCGACTACGACGAGTGGAACCCGGCCACCGACGCGCTGCTGCCCTTTCGCTACGACGCCGACGACTTCTCCGGCAAGGACGCGTGCAAGGCGTTCTTGCTCGAGCGGCTCGGCCTGGAGCCGATTCCGACCGGCGCCCGCGTGCCGCTGTTCGGAGCGGTGACGCGCCTGGCCTGGCAGAAGGGCATCGACCTGTTGCTCGAGGTGCTGCCGGGTTTGCTCGAGCACGACGTGCGGGTCGTCTTCCTCGGCTCGGGCGAGCCCCGCTACGAGGAGGCCCTGTCGCATCTGGCGGACCGCTTCAGAGGCAGAATGGGCGTGCGCATCGGCTTCGACCCGCAGCTGGCGCATCAGATCGAGGCCGGCAGCGACTTCTTCCTCATGCCGTCTTTGTACGAGCCGTGCGGGCTGAACCAGCTCTACTCGCTGCGCTACGGGGCCATTCCCATCGTGCGCGCGGTGGGTGGCCTCGACGACACGGTGGTGGACCTGGCCGAAGGCGGCGCCACCGGCATCAAGTTCCGCGAGTACTCGCCCCAGGCGTTGCGCTCGGCCTTGTGGCGGGCGCTCGAGCTCTACCGGGACCCCGAGCGGCTCGACTCGGTGCGGCGGGCCGGCATGGCCAAGGACTTCTCCTGGGGAGCGTCTGCCGCGCAGTACGAGGCCCTGTACCGGAAGATGACTCGGGCAGAGCGGAGAAATCGCGGTAACCTTCCGGGCTGACCGTGTCGCAGGAATCGGAGCTCGGCGGCTACCAAATCGTCGGACGGCTGGCGATCGGCGGCATGGCCGAGGTGTACCAGGCGAAGGCCAGGCCGACGACGCGGCGTTCTCCAGGAGAGCCGGAGGACGTCGTGTTGAAGCGGCTGCTCCCGAGCCACCGCAACGACGGCGCCTTCGTGAAGCAGTTCGTCGACGAGGCGAAGCTTTCGGTGCGGCTGCGCCACCCGCACATCGTCCGCACCTTTCGCTGCTTCAAGGCGGGCGACGACTACCTGATGGTGCAGGAGCTCGTCTCTGGCCGGACGCTGGCCTACATGCAGGAGGCCTTCATGCACGCCGGCACGCCGATGCCGCTTCCGGCCGCGACGTACATCGTTTCGTGCGTGCTCAAGGCGCTCGACTACATCCACCGGGCGCGCGTGGGCGAGCAGGGCGCCAACATCGTCCACCGCGACGTCAACCCCGCCAACGTGCTGCTCTCGGTATCGGGCGACGTGAAGCTGACCGACTTCGGCGTGGCCGAGGTCGAGGGCCTGATGCGCGGCGAGGCGGGCGCGCTGCGCGGCACGCTGCCGTACATGAGCCCCGAGCAGGTGCTCGGCCAACCGGTGGACCACCGCAGCGACCTGTTCTCGGCCGGCATCATCCTCTGGGAGCTGTACGCCAACCGGCGGCTCTACGAGGGCCAGGGCGAGCTCGAGCTGATGCACAAGGTGCGCGACGCCCGCGTGCCGCACCTGTCGAAGGTGAACCCCGACGTGCCCGAGCTGGCGCAGCAGATCGTCCGCCGGGCGCTGTTCGCCGACAGGCGGCTGCGCTTCCAGAGCGCCGCCGAGCTCCAGAAGGCGCTCGAGGTGCTGGCCATGCGGCAGGGCTGGCCGCTGTCGGTGGACGCGCTCAAGCCGCTGTTGGGGAGCTGATGCGCGCACGCTTCTTCGGGCGGCATCTTTCGTTCGCGCTCGCCTGCGCATCTCTCGTCGGCTGCATGCGCCCGCAGCTCGGCTCGCGCGAGCAGCCGGTCGAGGTGACGCATCTTCAGGCCAGCTTCCGTTCGGCCGAGGAGGGCCGGCTGGCGCTGACCCTCGAGGTCGAGAACCGCGACTCGCGCGCGGGCATGGTGACGTTGGTGACGTGGGAGCTGTGGATTCAGGGCCGATTCTTCGCCACCGGCCAGCACGCCACCCGCCAGGTGTTGCCTCTGGGCGGCAAGGCCGCGGTGGTCCTCGAGGTGCCCCTGTCGTTCCGGGGCGTGCCGGTGGAGGAGGGTGAAATGCCGCTCACGGTGGGCTTGCGCGGCGGGGTGCACGTGCGCTTCGGCGGCGACGAGCAACGGCTGCCGTACGAGGCGGTGCGGCGCATCGTCTTTTGCGGAGCGCCCTCGCTCGGCCGCTCTCTTGAGTGAGCCCTTCGCGCGCGCCGTCAGTTGACGACGACGTCGCGGCAGACCGTGCCGCCGTCGGCGCCCACGTCGCAGACGAGCGGGTTGCAGCACTGCGGGCCCGAAATCTGGCTGCAGCTCTGGCCGGCAGGCAGGCACGCGCCGCCGTCGGGCGTGGGCGACCGGCACGTCTTGCCGAGCTCCGAGGTGCTCGCGCATTCGAGCCCGGGGCAGCACTGCGCGTCGAGGGTGCACACCGAGCCCAGCCCGGTGCAGCTCGGCCCGGCGTCCGGCATCTCGCGCACGTCGAGCGTCCAGAACGCGCGGTGGTTGTTCTCGGCAAGGTCCTGGAAGGCGAATCGGAACGCCGGGTAGCTCGGGTCGACCATGCCTCCGTCGGCCAGTCGCTGCGAGAGCTTCGCCGGGTCGATGGCGCTCACCCAGATCTGCTGCGTGCCGCCGTTCGGGTAGACGACGCCGTAGGGGCGCACCGAGTTGAAGGCGATCCACTGCAGATCTCCAGGCGGCGCCCATGTCGGCATGTTGTTCTCGTGCTGGCCCGAGGTCATCGCGCCGTTCACCACGCGATTCGCGGTCACCAGCTCGACGGGCGGGGAGGAGCCGTCGGCCTTGACCAGCCACAGCTGCAGCGTGCGGTCGCCGTGGCCTCCTCTGCCCCGGGCATACGCAACGTGCTCGCCGGTCGGCGAGTAGCTGGGGAAGAGGTTCGTCAGCCCCGACGATGGCACCAGCGTGCGCGTGGCGCCCCAGGTTCCGTTCTCGTAGGCAATCACCTTGAGGTTCGCGCCGCCCGGCGAATCGCCGCCCTGGTCCGAGAACGCCAGCTCGCGGCCCGTCGGAGACCAGTCGGGGTTGGTGCCCTCGGGCACGGGCAGATCGGCGATCTTCGCGCCGGTGTCGGCGTCGAACTCGGCGAGAGAGTTTCCCACCGTCGCCACCACGCGCTTGTCGTCGGGGCTGAACGTGCCGAAGCCCTTCTGGGTGCTGATCTGCGTGGTGATGACGGGCGTGGGCGGAGGCTGCAGCGTGACGTCGTAGACGTACTCGCCGGTCGTGCCCGCCTGCGTGAAGGCGAACAGCTTCTTGCCGCTGCGCGAGACGGTGTGGCACGCCACGCACTTGACCGTGCCCCCGTTGTTCGGCAGCACCGTCGCAATCGGCTTGGCGACCAGGTAGCTCTCGGGGTCCTTGTCGGAGACGGAGGCGCGCCGAATGCCGGCCGCCGTCGTCGACCAGTAGAAGATGGCCCCCTTGACGTCGCGTCTGGAGAAGCCGATCTGAATCGGCGGGGCGCGGAAGACGCGCGCATCTCCCTGGGAGACGCCGTCGATGGTCAGCGTCGTCAGCTCGCCGGCATTCGAGCCGGCGATGGCCAGCCAGATGGGACTGTCGGCCTCGAGGCAGCCCGCCGTCGCCGCCGCCGCCTGGCACTGCGGGTGCGCTCCGTCGGTGTAGACGACCGTCTTCGAGTACGGGCCCTCGAACGTCAGCCGGAACCAGTCGTGGCCGGCGCGCCGCCACTGGAAGAGAATCTTGTAGATGTTCCGCGGGAACCGGGTCTGGTCGCTCGGGTAGACGACGTTCGGCGACCGCGTCGCATCTGCCGTCACCACCGTCCCGTTGAATCGGGACGTGGTCGCCTGACCCGGGTCGTTGAACGTCGTTTCGAGCCTGAGCGTCAGCGTCGTCCGGCCGGTCTTGCAGCCGTCGGACGCGGTGATGGTCAACACCCCACCCACCCCGGGGTGCGGCTGGTAGCTGCCCGGGGCGGCGAAAGCGCCCGCGGGCGTGTCGTCGTTGCGCGTCGCGCTCCAGGCGAGCTTCTGGGTGACGTCTTGCGTCGGTCCGCCAACGAGCGTGCCGACGGCGGTGAACGCGATGGCCGCTGGCGCCGCTCCGACCGTTGCCGTCGAGTCGGCCGGAGCGATGGCGATCGACTCGAGGCCGGCGATGCACGAGCTCGAGCCGCCACCCGTTCCACCGCCTGCATTGCCGCCGCCGGCCCCGTCGCCACCGCCCGCCCCGTCGCCTCCGCCGGCTCCACCGCCGACCGGCGGCTCACCGCAGGTGCATGCCCACAACACGAGGCACAACGGCCCCACCAGCCATGGACGGCGCATGTTTCGAGCTCCCGCGCACGAGGGTGGGCTGATTGTCAGCCAACGCCCCCGCGACCGGCAACCACACATGCCCTCACAGACGGAGCCGCCCGACGGGGGCGGCTGAAGACTCCATCGAGCCTTCAGTCGGGTCGACGAAACGAGCCTCCGCGGCCCGAGCGCAGGCCGAACGCCAGCACGGCCAGCATCGCGAGCGGCCCGAAGCCTCCGAGCTGACAGCCGCACCCGCGCGGCTGCGAAAGGTTCGGCGTCACCACCACCTCGACGCGAGCGGGATCCGAGAAGAGCTGGCCGTCGCTCACCACCAGCTCGAACCCCAGCACCGCGCGCTCGGTGACCTCGGGCGCGACGAAGGTGGCCCGCTCGGCGTACGGATTTTCGAGCACCACCGTGTGGCCGCTGACCTGCCGCCACTCGTAGGTCAGCCCGTCGCCGTCGGGATCCGTGCTCGAGCCGTACAGCCGCACCCGCGAGCCCGCGCTGACGGTGCGGTTCGGGCCGGCGTCGGCCACCGGCTTGCGGTTGACGTGGCGGATGATGACGGTGACGCGGGCCGGGTCGCTCGGCTCGATGCCGTCGTGGGCGGTGAGCTCGAACAGAAGCCCCTTGTCCTCGGTCACCTCGGGCGCCTTGAACGTCGCCACCGGCTGGTCGGCATTGGTGAGCTGCACCGGCGGCCCGGCCACCTGCTTCCAGCGGAAGGTGAGGGACTCGCCGTCGGCGTCCGTCCCGAAGCCGCGCAGCGTGGCCACGGTGCGCTCGTCGACGGTGAAGTTCTCGCCGGCGTCGGCCACGGGCGGCCGGTTGACGTTCTCGATGGTGACGATCGTCGTCGCCGCCGGGCCGGTGTCGGTGCCGTCGGTGGCGGTGAGGGCGAAGGTGAGCACCGCTCCGGAAGCGGGCACCTCGGGTGCGTCGAACGTCGGCTGGGCGGTGCTCGCGCCCTGAAGCGTCACCACCGGGCCGCCGGTCTGCGTCCACCTGTAGCCGGTGACTGCATCGCCGTCTGGATCCACCGCCGAGCCCCGAAGCTGCACTCCGGTGGTGCGCTCGGGCACGGTGCGGGGCGGGCCGGCGTCGGCGATGGGCGGCCGATTGACGTGCTGCACGGTGATGGTGATGCCCGCCGGGTTGCTCCACCACTTGCCGTCGCTCACCCGAAGCTCGATGCCGAGCGGCGTCGCCCCGGTCACCTCGGGGGCCTCGAACGACGCGCGCGCGGCGTACTGGCCGTTGAGCACCACCTGCGGTCCGAAGGCCTGCCGCCAGAAGAAGGAGAGCACGTCGCCGTTGGGGTCGCTCGAGGCCGAGCCGTCGAGCGTCACCGCGGTGCGCTCGTTGGCGCTGAAGTCCGTGCCCGGGCGGGCCACCGGCCGGTTGGCGCAGCGGTCGGCCACCACCTGCGGGAACGGCGCGTTGGTGATGCCGGTGAAGGAGATGTCGTCGATCTCCCAGCCGACCCCGAAAGAGAGATCGTCGGAGCCGACGCGGAAGCGCAAGAGCACGGTCTGTCCCGCATAGGCCGTGCCGAAGTCGATGCTCTCCTGGATGAAAGCCGGATAGCCGGTGCTCCGGCCGCAGAACGCGGCTCGTCCACGGAGTGGGTTCGAGCTCGGCGGGCCCGAGGGCGGGGTGTACACCGTGCCGTTGTACCTGGCGAGCGTCTGGCCCACGTCGTTCCACGTGTTGCCGTTGTCGGTGCTGATCTCGATGACGCCCGCGTCGTAGCAGTAGCTCTGACTCTGATCGAACTCGAAGTCGTACCGGTGGCGGAAGCTGACGGCGAAGTTGCCGGTGCTCGAAACCGTCAAGGGCGGTGACACCAGGTAGGCATCCCCGGGAGCCTGCGTGTTGGGGCCGTGATAGACGTGGCTCGTCGCCGACAGCTCACGCCTCGTCCACAGCCGGGTGGCCGGCAGGCCAATGTCGCGGCTCATCGTCCAGACGGTGCTCGGCGCCTCTGCGTCGTCGACGGTCGAGCCGTTGGGCAGCGCGGTCCAGTGCACGCGGAAGGAGGCGTTGCGCACCGCCGGGCCGATGGGCCTCTGCGGCTCGGTCACCTGCACGCGGAAGTCGGCGGCCATCACGTCCGGCATGGCCGAGAGCTTCACCGGCAGCGTGCTCGTGGCGGTACCGTGCGGCTGCAGCGCGGGGAAGGACAGGCTCTGACCGTTGGGGAAGGCGACGAACCAGCTTTGGCTGGTGACGAGGCCGGTGATCTGGCTCAGCGGCGCGCTGCCGATGTTCTTGACGGTGATGCTGAGGGTGCCGGTCTCGTCGCCGTCGAGCGCGCCGTCGTTGTCGCACGAGTCGACGTCGTCGATCAGGGTGATGCCGGCAATGGCCACCTCGCCCCCGGTGGTGAAGCTCTCGCGCACCGGGCTGTTGGTCGTGGAGGCGCGGTCGGGTGAGACGGCGTGGGCGCCGGCCCCGCGCTTGGCGAAGGCCTGGGCGAACGAGAGGAAGTCGCCGGCCGGATCCGCCGCGAACGCCGCCGCGAGCAGCGCGTCGCGGGCCTCGAGCATGGTGGGCGAGTTGGGGGTCAGCTTGTACGCCGCGACCAGGTAGCGCGACATGCGGTCCTGGGCCTGGTCGAAGGTGTACCGCGAGTCGTTCAGCAAACGCGCGTACAGCTCGAGCAGCATGGTGGCCCAGATCTCGCCGGTGTTGTGCACTTCGGCGTTGGGCAGCCCGTTCGGCTCGATGGGAGCGGTGGTGGGCAGGGGCGAGCCGTTGGAGATGTGCCTGAACATGAGCGCGTTCTTGGCCATGTCCGTCGAGTAGCCGACCCGGCGGATGCCGAAGAAATAGCCCTGGTTGGTGGCGCCTCCGCCCGAAGCCACGTAGGCGGCGGCGGCGTAGACGCCCGAGAAGCCCGCGCCCTGGGGCAGGTTGCGGTCCGAGTCCTGAATCATCATCAACAGCGCGTGGAAGTCGGCCCAGCCCTCGCCCATGCCGCGGCCCTGGCTGTTGACCAGCCCGACGCTGTTCCCGACGAGTCGGTTGGAGATGTAGTGGCCCCATTCGTGCGCGACGATGGTGTTGTCGATGGCGGAGTCGCGGTCGGGCGGCTCTGGCGCGCGGAACATCACCGCCTGGCCGGCCGCGTTGGCCAGGGCGGCCTTGAGGGCCGCTCCGTCCGCGGTGCCGACGGACAGCACCGGAATGGTGACGTTCGGGTCGGTGTCGCTCATGCCCATCGGCCCGGCTCCGGAAACGTTGTTGGCGATGACGATGCCCACCGCTCCGTTGCTCTGCGCATTGAGCGCCTTGAAGACGAACGAGCAGCTCCCGCGGTCGACGAGCGCGATGTTGCCGGCGATCTGGGCCGCGTTGGCGTAGGCGAGCGTTCCGCCGTCGGAGTCGGGGCAGCCCAGGCTCGACACGCCGCCGTCGGGCAGCAAAGCCACATCGACGGCCAGCACGAGGCCCGCATCGAGCGCGAAGCTGGAGGGGCCGAACGAGGCGACGCCCACGCGGTAGAGGCCGGCCACTGCCTGCGGAGCGGTCACCGTCAGGTGCTGCTCCGAGTTGCCCGTCCAGACGTACTGCTGCATGCGGGGCCGCGCGCCGTCGGAGGGCGTGGCCATGTCGGCGTTGTTGCGGCCCGAGTAGTCCTGCGCTTCGCCGCGAATGCTGTCGTTCTCGAGCCCCCCGCGGCCGTAGTTCGAGGCCTGGGCGTTGCGCGACGTCTCGTCGAAGCCCCGGTCGTAGAACCAGTCGTGCAGCCAGTTGATGTCGAAGAAGAGCTGGGTGATGGCGGCCTGCCGCTGGTCGGTCGAGACGTCCGGGCTCTGCGTCGGGTCGTAGGTGCGGTCGAAGGTGTCGGCTGCATTCACGATGGCGCGCAGGTCGAAGCCTCCGTCGACGCCGCAATCGGCCGTGAAGCCGTCGGGCCCGACGATGTCCGCGTAGGCCTCGACGTTGTTGCCGGTGGTTTCGGTGGCGCCGTTGGGCAGCCAGGGGTCGTTCGTCGAGATGGGCCCGTTCTGGAGCGTCACCAGCAAAGGCGGCACGAACGGCGCCTGGTAGCCGTCGGGCGTTCCCGTGGGGTGGGGCGAGGCCGAGGTGCCCTGCGGCCCGTCGAATGGAGTGAACTTGCCGCTCGGCTCGGCCCACACGCGGTAGGTGTACGCGGCGTCCTCGGTGAGGTTCTTGCGGAAGAGGAGCCGGCCGTCGCGTGCCGAGATGACGTAGGCGTAGTAGTCCGACGAGAGCGACGCGGGCGAAGCGACGTCGAGCTCGAGGTGGTAGGCGGGCTCGAGGCCGTCGGGCAGGCCGAAGACGACCTTGCGGATGCGCGCGGGAATGCCGAAGGGCAGCGGTGACGGCCGGGTCTGGCGGAAGTAGCGCCAGTGGGCGACGGGCCGGCCCTCCTCGACGAGCTCGCCCGGCTCGAGGACCAGGCCGGTCAAATCGCCGAACGCGACGGCGATGGCGGTGCGGTAGTCGAGGTGGAAGGGCAGCTTGTCGGCCTTCGAGCCCACGGCCGCGTGCGGGTTCAGGTAGCCCGAGATGGCGACGAGCTGAAGCTTCGCGTCCATCGCCACCTTGATCTCGTCGCGGAAGAGGGGCAGGCCGTCGAAGTCGAGCCGGAAGGTGACGATGACCGGAGCAAACCCCGTGTCGTGCACCATCTCGACTGGGACCTCGGCCAGCTCGAGCGGGGCGAAGCCGTACAGCTCGGCGTAGTCGAAGAGGTAGCGCCGCGCCGCCTGGATGGGCCGTACCCCCATCGCGCGCAGGTCGGGAGCAGTGCTGTCGTGGGCGGCCCAGAAGAAGGTGGGTACGCCGAGCCGCTGCTCGACGTGGGCGATGTGCCCCGACTCGACGAGCCGCTCGGTGCGTGGGTTGGAGAAGCTCTCGCGGACCGGTCGATTCGAGCCGTCTTCGAGGAACGCGTCGTAGTTGGGAAGGTCCCGGGCGAAGCTGATCGAGGACAGAAAGACCGCTGCGACGAAAGGCGCGGCGCTCGTTTTCACGCTGACCCCCAGTGGCGTGGGCGAAGGCGTATTCCAAGGTGGCGCCGATCTCAAGGAGGCAGCTAACGGCAGCCAACGTTCCCCCTGTTCGGGACGGAGATCCGGTGGCTCAGCCCGCCAACAGGAGGGTGCTCGGCGCGTTGGTCCTGGCCGCGGCGCCCTCGGTGGTTGCGTCGTGCTTCGACTTCGACCGTGCATACGAGCAGTACTGCGGCTCGACCGGCAGCTGTGATGGCGGAGCGGGCGGCGGGACCGGAGCAGGCGGTGGAGTCGGCGGCGGCGGTGGTGGTGGGGACGGAGGAGCGGGTGGCGCTGGCGGCGGCGGAATGGGCGGTGGCACCGGCGGCGGCGAAGGCGGCGGAGCGGGAGGTGGTAGCGCCGATGCAGGCCGAGACGGTGGCGGCGACGGCGGCTGCCTCGGCTTCGGCGCCACGTGCTCGACGTTCGGCGAGTGTTGCGATCCCAGCGACGCGGGAACGCCGATGGGGTGCAGCCGCTTCAACTACTGCCAGCCGCGCCCGCGCGAGTGCCACGAGTACGGCTACCGCTGTGCCACGAATGCCGACTGCTGCTCGGGCAGGTGTATGAACGGGCGGTGCTCGACGTGTGGAGTTTCGCCGGCCACGAGTTGCTCACAGGCGCTCGACTGCTGCTTCTTCAGCCAGCGCGACTATCACGCCTGCAGCGAGCAGAACGTGTGCGTCAGCTCGGGCGCGTCGGGTTCCGACGGCTATCACTGCGCGTCGGCGGACTTCTGCGGGTCCGGCCGGTGCGACTTGACCGATGCCGGCCCGCCGCCGACCGGTCGGTGCGTGCCCGACGACGGCGGGTGCACCACGCTTGGGAACGCGCCCGGCCAACGAGTGTGTGGGTCAGCTCCTGTGCGATCCGGTGAGCCGTACCTGCACCGACCGATGGTGCATGGTGCAGGGCCCGTATACCGGGTGCTGCCGCTTCCTTCAGTGGAACGGGCGCTGTTTCTTCCCCGACGGAGGCAGCTGCGGGAACCCCGGCTTCTCGTGCACCGCCGACAGCGAGTGCTGCTCGGGTACCTGCCGCACCGTGGGCGCCACCAGGCAGTGCGACACCATCATCTTCTTCTGACTCCGTAGCGGGGCTCCGAGCGAAGGCCACCGCGCCGCCTCCGCGGACACTCGCACCCAGCACACGAAGAGGTCGGCGCGCGTCGAACCTTGTGGTGACGCACCTCGTCGGCGGCTCGACTGGATGCGCGGTCAGGCCAATGAGCTCAGTCGCAGCGAGCCAACGAAGATCGTGCGACGTGATGCCGCTCGCGCTCGAACGGTGCAGGAGCTCGTGCAGCTACTCGAGACGCGTGGAGCGCTCTGACCCGACGCGAGCTGTCGATGGCGATCCATCACTCCAGCGGCACCGAAACCGTGGCGAACACCTGGCCCGGGCCGGCCACCACCGCCGCGGCCGGCTCGTCGGTTCCGGCGAGGTACATCACTCCGGCGCTGGCGAGCGCGGCGACCCCGAGGCCGGTCAAGGCGATGGCGACGGTCTGCTGCTGCTTGCCCTCGTCCCGAATCTTCGCCGCGTCGGCAGGAGGCGCCGCTCCGGTGACGAGCGCGTCGTAATTGCCCTTCGCCTGCACCGCGAAGTAGCCGCCCCCGAACACGGCCACCGCGCCGCCCACCGCGGGCACCCAGGCCCACTGCCGCGACAAGCTCGGCGTGTCCTTCTTCACCTCCGCCGCGGCCGGCGCGGGTTTCGCCTCTTTGGCGCGGCGCTCCTCCTCCTCGCGCCGCTTGCGCTCGGCCTCGGCCCGCTGCTGCTCCAGCTCGGGCCCGAGCATCTTCTTCACGTTCTCGCGCGCCCGTTCGAAGACCGCCTCCACCTTCGGCGACACCTCGAGCGGCAGCTTCGCGTCGACGTTCAACGACAGGCCCGTCTTGAACGCGGTGAGCGCCTGCTCCTCGTTGCCGAGGTCGGCGTGGACGATGCCCTCGTACAGCGAGATGACCTCGTCGTCCTCGGGCCCGCCCGACGCCTGCTTCGCGCGCCGGAGCTGCTCGAGCGCCTTCTCGTACTCGAGGTTCTCGTACAGCGTGCGGGCCGCGTTCAGATACCGCTGCACCGGGCCGCCCACCGCCGCCGCGGTCGAGGCGACGCAGACCACCACCGCACCGACGAGCCCTCTCATGCCTCACTTCTTCAGGTTGTACTTGAACACGTTCGCCTCGCCCGCCTTCACCTCGAAGTCCACCATCACGTCCTTCGCCAGCTTCTCGTTCACCAGCCGGATGGTGTGCCTGCCGACCGCCACCTTCACCGGCGGGAACGGCGTCTGCCCCAGCGGCTTGCCGTCGAGGAACACCTGCGCGTACGGCCGCACCCGGAACTCGAGCGACGCCTGCTGCGGAGCCGGCGCCGGCTCGTCGGGCTTCGTCTGTACGGGCTTCTTGCGGTCGGGCCGCTTCGCGACCCGCTCGGGCCTCTTCGTCGGCTCGGGCGGCGGATCCGGCTGTGACGGCGGCGGGTCCGGCTGGGCCGGCGTGGGCACGGCCACCGGAGTCGTCGGCACCACCGGCACCGGTACGGGCGGCTGATTCTCGGCCACGGGCGACGACGGTGCGGGCAAAGTCGGCGCCGGCGGCTCCTCCCGCGCGAAGAGCCACCCACCGCCTGCCGCGACGAGAATCACGCCAGCGGCGGCGATGACGATGGGCACGCGGCTCCGTCGCACCGACGCCAGCGCGGTGGGGCTCGGACCGGCCAGCGGCGGCGATTCGGTGCCGGCCGGCTCTTGTATCGCCTTGCCGGGCGACGACTCGCTCAACTTCGTGTCCGCGAACGCCTCTTCGCCCACCGGCTCCCTGACGAACGTCTTCTCGAGCCCGGAGACGTCGTCGGGGTCGCCGATCACCACGCCCTGCTTCGGCCCCTGCGGGGTCGCCTTCGCCTCGGGCGGAACGAGGTGGTAGTCCACCCGCTCGACCAGGTTGGCCAGGTCCGATGCGTGCACCGTCGCGCCCGACTGACGGATGAAGGCCTCGACGTCGGCCTGCAGCTCCTTGCACGTGGAGTAGCGCTGCTCGCGGTCCTTCTCCAGGCACCGGCCGATGATGCGCGCCAGCTCGTCGGGCACGTCGGGTCGCCGCGCCCGCACCGGCAAAAGCGGCTCGCGGTTCATGATGGCCTGAATGATGCTGACCTCGGAGGTGGCGTCGAACGGCATCGAGCCGGACACCAGCTCGTAGAAGACGACGCCCAGCGCGAAGATGTCGACGCGCCGGTCCATCGGCTGCCGGCCGAGCTGCTCCGGCGGCATGTAGGCCATCTTGCCCTTGATGACGCCAGACTTCGTGCGGTGGTGCTGCGTGTTGGCCTTGGCGATGCCGAAGTCGACGACCTTCACCGCCCCGGTCCGCGACACGAGGATGTTGTCGGGGCTGATGTCGCGGTGCACGAGGTTCAGCGGCTCGCCCGTCTCGGCGTGCTTCAGCTCGTGCGCGAAGTGCAAGCCCTCGCACGCCAGCGAGACGATCTTCGCCGCGACGGGGACGTCAGCGGCACGCCCATGTGGCGGCAGCGATGGTTCAACGAGCGCAGGTTCGGCCCGTCGATGAGCTCCATCGCCAGATAGTACGTGGGACGGCCCTTCTCGTCGGGCGCTTCGCCGAAGTCGAAGATCTGGACGATGTTCGGGTGGTTCAGCTCGGCCGCGAGCTGTGCCTCGGCGAGGAACATCTGCGTGAACTGCGGATCCTCCGCCAGGTGCGGGAGGATTCGCTTCACCACCAGCTTCTTCTGAAACCCCTTCGGCCCGGCGGCCTTGGCGAGGAAGACCTCGGCCATTCCGCCGGTGGCGATTTTCCGAATCAGCTGGTACTTGCCGAGCTGCTCCACGGAGAAACCGAATCCTAGCACTACTGCGTCAGTTTACGGCGGCGGTCGACTCGACGGTACGGGAAGCGGCCGCGGACGAAGCGGTTGAC
>FWPU01008485.1_pt1 | contig 17474 bp, 16 predicted proteins | sample 2228361 | NCBI WGS metagenome assembly FWPU01 (sample SAMEA103939777, study PRJEB20133) | metagenome
CAAGAACCTCGGTGAAGTTATGGAGATAATTGATGGTTTTGAAAAAAGAGTGGGCATCTGTCTGGACACATGTCATTTGTTCTCATCCGGTGTGGATATCAGAGACGAAAGGATTGTGGATGATTTCTACAGGTTGCTTGAAAAACACAATCTTACGGATAAGGTAAAAATGATTCATGCCAACGACTCAAAAAAGGCTATGGGCTCTGGTATTGACAGACATGAACATATAGGGAAAGGCGAGATTGGGGAGAAGGGCTTTTTTAATCTGTTTCACCATCCCTTTTTTAGAAGATTGCCTTATATTCTTGAAACACCAAAAGATAATAATGGGGACGAAATGAATTTAATGTTGCTAAAAAAACTTTTCAATGCCAAAAAGTTTTGATATAAGTTAAAGGAGGGAGGTGATTATGGATTTTGGGGTCTTTTTAAAGGATTTAAAACCTCTGTTTAGAGAGAAGGGGAGACTGAAAAACTTTGAAGAAGAGGAAACGATATTTTATAAGGACGATCCCGGAGACAGGTTGTATCTGATAGAGGAGGGCATTGTTAAAATCATAAACTTCTCTGAAGACGGCAGAGAGCTTGTTTTAGCCATTATGCACAAAGATGACATATTTGGTGAAATGTCTGTTATAGACCAGAAGCCACGTTCTGCCTGTGCAATTACCGTTACGAAGACAAAGCTGTGTGAGCTGGATGGCAAGGTTTTTATGAATTTTCTGAAAGGAAATCCGGAAATACTTGTGAATATAATAAAAGTGCTTTCGGAACGTCTGAGAGACACAAATAATTTTGCAGAAGACACGGTGTTTTTAAATCTGTCCCACAGAATCCTTAACAGGTTGAGAAAGATTTCAGAGCATTGCGGTGTTAACCGTGGTGATTATATTGAAATACCGCATGGCTTTTCACAGAAAGAGCTTTCTGCACTGGTAGGCTGTTCAAGGGAAAACCTGAATAAGGAGCTTAAGGTTCTAAAGGATGCAGGTGTTATTGATTACGACAAACACAGCATAAAGATATTTAACGTTTTAAATAAAAAATAGACAGGAGGTTTGTCATGTCTGTAAAACCTTTCTTCCCCGAAAAAGAGAAGATGGTTCTGGTTGTTGTTGACATTCAGGACAATCTTTTGAAGGCATTTAAAAGTGACATAGCTGAAAAGGTTGTTAACAAAAGCAGCATACTGATACATTACTTCAGACAGAAAAACTATCCCATAATTGTTTTTGAACAGTATCCGAAAGGTATCGGTCCCACAAATCAGAGAATAAAGGACGCCCTCGGAGAGGCTTATAAACCTATTACAAAAAACTGTTTTTCAGGTGCCTGTGCCGATGGCTTTTCTGAGGTCATGCACAATGTGAACAAGAGGGATGTGGTTCTCATCGGCATAGAAAGCCATATCTGTGTTTTACAGACCTGCTACGACCTTGTTTTAAACGGTAAAAATGTTTATATTCCAGCCGATGCTGTTGGCAGCAGGACAAAATTAGACTGGCAGATGGGTTTAAAAAATATGGAAAATATGGGTGCCTGCCTGTTAACTACAGAAATACTGGTGTTTAAGTGGCTTGAACGTGCAGGCACTGAAGAGTTTAAAGCCATGCTGCCCTATCTTAAATAGATGAAAAACAGGATACTGGCGGAGTTTCTTGCCCCTCTTGAACAACTTACCTTAGAAAAAAGGCTTGTTGAAAGGGTAAAAGATTTAGAAAGATACTACAGAAACTTCTGCAGGAAGTACGAAGGTAACAAAGAAGCCTTTTTCCTGAAGGAGTATGAGTCTCTTTTTAATGGCATTGATGACAAAGCCCCGCAGGAAAAAATTGAGATTTTAAACAGTATTATTTCGTCTTTACAGTCAGACCCTCTGACACAGAAAGAAATAGAGACAATGAAAACATTTCTTGATAAACCTCTGTCTGCTTACAAGGGGGTAGGTTCACGGACATGTAATCTGTTAAAGGAGAAGGGTATTGAAAAGGTGAGAGATGCGTTGTTTTTCCTGCCCTATAACTATATTGACAAAAGAAGGATTGGTAAGATAGCCTATGCAAATGCCGGTGAAAATGCATATCTGAAGGTGAAAATAGCGACAGTCTCACCATGGAGACAGAGAGGCTTTCTCACAAAAAACAGAGAAGGGTTGATTGTAACCGCCACAGATGGCACCGGATATATAATCCTTAAATGGTTTTATCCACCACCGAAGTTTGTGAGAGACCTTTGTGTTGTTAACAAAGAGATTTTTGTTTTCGGCAGGGTCGAAATCTTCAAAGGCACAAGAGAGATTCACCACCCTCAGATAGAGCTGGCTGAAGGAAAAAGTGAAGCCCAAAGGGAGTTTGAAAAAAGACTGCAGCCTCTTTATTTTGGTTTACCTGCAGGAATAAGCGACAAAATATACAGCAAACTGATTTTTGACATTGCCACCGAAGCAAAAAGTCTTTTAAAAACTGTTTTGCCTGAGGAGATAAAAAAGAAACTGCAGCTTATAGAGTGGGGGGAAGCCATCTATCAGCTTCATTTTCCCGATGAATATGATGAAAGGCTTTTTAAAGAAAGGCGGTCTCGGTTTCATCTATCCCTGATTTATCAGGAGCTTTTTTTGTTTTTTTCGATGCTTTTCAATAAAGAGAAGAAAAATATTGAGCTTAATATGCAGCCTCTGAAAATTAAGGAAGAAAGTCTGGAAAGAGTGCTTAAAGGGCTAAAATACAGCCTCACAAATGCCCAGAAAAGGGTTTTGAATGAGATAAAGGAAGACTTGAAGAAAAACGTGCCCATGCAGAGGCTGCTGCAGGGTGATGTGGGTTCTGGTAAAACCGTGGTGGCACTTCTGGCGGCAATGATGGTTATTGATGCAGGAAAGCAGGTTGCTGTGATGGCTCCGACCGAAATACTTGCAACTCAGCATTTTATAAACTTTAAAAATAACGCTGCAATAGCTGGGATTGAGCCGCTTTTGCTGGTGTCCGCCATGAAAAAGAAAGAATACAATGAGGCTATCGAAAAGATTAAATCCGGCGAAGCCAGACTGGTTGTGGGGACACATGCGGTTATACAGGAAAATGTGGTTTTTAAGGATCTGGGGCTGGCAATTATTGACGAGCAACATCGTTTTGGCGTAAATCAACGACAGATGCTCATACAAAAAGGTTTCATGCCACATGTTCTTTATATGACAGCCACACCCATTCCAAGAACGCTTACAATGACCATATACGGCGATCTTGATGTGTCAGTAATAGACGAGATGCCACCGGGCAGGAAGCCCGTAAAGACCTTTGTTTTTCCTGAACATCAGAGAGAGCGGGTGTTTCAGATGATTGAGGAGGAACTGAAAAGGGGTGGGCAGGCATATATTGTTTATCCAGTCATAGATGAAGACAATGCGCTGGAGCTGAAAGCAGCGGCAAAGATGTATGAGGTTATTAAAGAGAGATTTTCCTGCTACCCTGTTTCTTTACTGCATGGTAGAATGACTGCAGAGGAGAAAGAAATTGTGATGAATGATTTTAAAAACGGTCAAACGGTTCTGCTGGTGGCAACAACTGTGGTTGAAGTGGGTGTGGACGTGCCAAATGCAACAATAATGGTGATAGAACATGGGGAACGTTTCGGACTGTCTTCTTTGCACCAGCTAAGGGGCAGGATTGGCAGGGGAGACAGAGAGGCAAAATGTGTAGTGCTTGTTGACACAAAAAGGCTGGGTGATAAGGCGAAGGAAAGGCTTATATATTTCAGAGATACTAATGACGGTTTCAAACTTGCAGAATTTGATTTAAAACTGAGAGGTCCCGGAGAGATGCTGGGCACAAGACAGTCGGGACTACCTGAATTCAGTTTTATTGATCTGGTATCGGATGTTCCGCTCATCGAAATGATGAAAGGCATAACCGAGAGTTATTACAAAAGCAACAGATGTTCCGATGATTACAGGCGATTGCTGCATTATATTCTGGAAACCTATTTTTCAAAAAAACTTGATTACTCAAATGTGGCATAACTAAAAAAGGAGCAGAACATGGAAAAAAGATACGGTGAAATAGCTATATCTGAAGCAAAACTGGAACGATGGGAAAACCCGGCAAAAGAGAGAGACTATACAATAGACATATCGTTTCCTGAATTTACCTGTCTCTGTCCCCGTTCAGGCTATCCCGATTTTGCAACCATAAAGATAGTTTATGTACCCGATGAATATGTGGTTGAGTTGAAATCACTGAAACTTTTTCTTAATAAATTCAGGGATCTGCACATATCGCACGAAAAGGCAATTAACGACATATACAGTGAACTGATGGAGTTTTTAAAGCCCCGGTATCTTGAGGTGGTAGGAGACTTTAATCCACGTGGCAATGTGAAAACGGTGATAAAAGTTAGTTCTAAGGATATGGACCCGGGTTAGAAAGAGGGGGGACAAAGGGGGCGATTATGTTTAAACTCAGAATATTTATAACAGCAACTCTTTTGATTTTACTGTCTTTCACTGCAAGTCTCGCACAGCAGATAAACGGTGAAGTTTCAATAGGTGTAAAAGGAATAAAATTTAAGGATGTTGAAGGCACAAAGCCCATGGCTTCCTTTGAGTTTGGCAACAGGTGGAATAATCTGGGTGTAATTCTTGCGATAGGTGCTGCAAACATAGACAGCAACAGATATGAAAAATTCTTTGTAACCTATCGTGAAGAGCTTAATTATTATCCCGTTGAGTTAAATGTTAAAGGCTTTATTCCTCTGAGACATATGGAATTTGGTGTCGGTGCTGGTTTCAGTATGAATTACCTTGATTTTACTGTTACAAATGAGTTCACAGATAAAGAGGTGCAGTCAAAAACAAACCTGCTTTTTGGGGCTCAGGCGATGGCGGAACTAAAATTTCTGTTTCCATCAACAACAGGCCTGGATGCCTTTGTGGGCTTAGAGGCTGAGTATCAGTACGTGGGAAAAACAAGCACCTTTCTGGGTGATAAAGATTTGTCCAATTATCGTTTAGGCATAAGGTTTGGTGGACGATTTTAAAAAAAATTTTTATTTTTTTCATTTTTCTACTTGACGTAAACTATAAGTTATGTTAAATTTTTCACAATTACAATTTAAGGTAACGTGAATGCTTAATACATTAGACCTTTTACTTGTTTTATTTTCCTTAGCAGTAGCAGTTGTAGGTTTTATACTGAAAGCGAGACGCTGGTCAGTTGGTCAACCCGATGACAGAACCAGCGGAATGGGCGAACGCATTGCAAAGGCTCTTGAAAGGGTCTTTTTCCACTCAGACCTTCTGAGGGAAAAAACAAACGGTGTTTATCACCTGTTCTTTTTTTACATTTTTGTTCTTGCACTTTTCCTTGTGATATTTTTCCAGTTTGTTCCCGTCACATTACCTAAGCCTTTTTCTGCTGTCCAGTCACTTGTTCTGGACTTTGTGGGATTTGCTGCGTTAGCCGGAATAGTTTACTTTTTTTACAGACGTCTTTATGTGAAGGATAAAGGTTTTGATAATAAAAATGAAGATTATTTGTTGCTGGTGATTCTTTTTCTGTTCTTTATCACCGGATTTCTTATGGAGGCTGTGAGACTGAAGGTTGTAACATCGGATCGTGTTTATGCACCTTTTGGCACCATTTTCAGCCTTATTATACCCGGAAACGAAGCCCTTTACCCAACGCTTTCGCAGTTTTTCTGGAGGGTTCATTTCTTTTTGCTGCTCTTTTTCATAGCCTATCTTCCTTATTCAAAGGGTATACATGTTTTGCTGATACCTTTAAACTATGTGTTTAGAAACACTGCACCAAAGGGCGTTTTCAAACTACTTGATCTGGAAAATTCCGAAGAGTTTGGTGCAAACAATCTGAAAAATCTTACATGGAAAGACCTGATGGATCTTGATACCTGCGTTAGGTGCGGAAGATGTCAGGACAACTGCCCGGCTCATCTGACGAAGAAACCATTGTCACCCAAGAAGGTGATACAGGATTTGAAGAAGGTTCTTGATAATTACAAAAAAGAGCCCGATGCCCTGCTTATAAACGATGATATTACGCCGGAAGTGCTTTTTTCCTGTACCACATGCAGGGCATGTATGGAAAACTGTCCTGCCGGTATAGAACATATTGACAAAATGATAGAGATGAAACGGTACCTTGTGCTGATGGAAGGTAATATAAGCTCAGAGCATCAGCTGCTTTTTAAGAATCTTGAAAGGAACGGTAATCCATGGGGCATGCCTGCTGCCAATCGTGGTGACTGGGTAAAAGACCTTGATGTGCCGTCGCTGGCTGAGCTGGAAAAGGCATCTGATATAGATTTTCTGTTCTGGCCCGGTTGTGCAGGTGCCTTTGACGACCGCTATTCAAAAGCTATGAAAAGGCTGGTTTTATTATTTAAAAAGGCGGGTCTTAAGTTTGCAATTCTTGCAGAAGAAGAAACCTGTTGTGGTGACCCGGCAAGAAAATCTGGTAATGAGTATCTTTACGATGCACTGGCAAGGCAGAATGTGGAAACTATGAATGGTTATGGCGTGAAAAATATAGTAACTGCATGCCCGCACTGTTTTAATACGATTTCAAAGGACTATAAACAGATTGGCGGTGATTACGAAGTTAAAACACACATTCAACTTCTTTTACAGCTGATAAAAGAGGGTAAGATAACGTTGAATAAGAAACTGGAAGGAAAGGTTGTTTACCATGACTCCTGTTACCTTGCCAGATATAATGGAATAATTGAAGAACCACGTGAGATAATCAGGACCCTCGGCTTTAATCTTATAGAGTTTGAAAGAAGGGGCATAAAAGGCTTCTGTTGTGGTGCCGGCGGTGGAAACATGTTCCTTGAAGAGCATGCCCCCAGAATGAATGACACAAGGATTTCACAGGTGCTTGAAACAAAGGATGGCAAGGATCTTAAGGGAGTAGCTGTGGGTTGTCCTTTCTGTCTGACCATGATGACTGACGGGACCAAGACCTACGACAGGGAAGATATAGAAGTAAAAGACATTTCAGAGTTGGTGTATGATGCGACTGAATAATTACAAAAACTACGCTGGTTTTATTGTTGTAATCGCCTTTTTGCTTTTTCACTCAAAACTTCTGGCTGAGTCAAAGATTGAGTATCGTGAAAAAGACAAAAAATGTATGGAAGAATGTCACGGTAAGCTCAATCTCTATTACAATCCTGCTTCACCGTGGGGTAATCTTCGCAGTGCAAAGATTGACTACGAAAAATTTTTGAACTCTAAACATGGTATTTTTTACTGCAATGAATGTCACGTGGACGCTGAAGCGGCAGGGGAAAAGACTCATTTTGCAAAGGAGCCCACTATTCACTGTGACTCCTGTCATATTGACGAAAGCAAATATACAGACAGTGTAAAAAAGCTTTTTGCAGCCAAGCAGATAAGGATGGATGACAAAAAACGTGTGGCTGCTGACTACTACGAAAGTAAGCATGGGCAGGCTTATGCAGCTAAAAAACGCAACGCCCCTTTCTGCACAGGCTGTCACGATCCACACAATGCCAATCTTTCAGACAAAGACTCTACGGTGAGCAAATGTAACATTTCAAAAACCTGTGGCACATGCCACGAGGATGTAACAGTTGCCGGAAAAAACCTTTTCGGTAAGCTTGCCATGTTAAGGATTAACGGACATAAAAAAGGTAACTCTTCTATTGACTACAGTTACAGTAACTGTGTGGGCTGTCATCAGGGGGACGCTGTTCACGGCAAAAAAACGGGTGAGGTGAACTGTATGTCCTGTCATAAAAAACCAGCCGGTTTTCTTTTTACAGATTTTCACGGGAAAAATCTCCCCACTCTTGCCTATTTACTTAATTTTGGTTTAGTTTTTGGCTTTATCTTTGTTGTTGGTGTAGCCATCTTTTTCTTTGCAGGAAAGACTGAAGACAAAAAGGAAGAAGTGCATCATGAAAAATAGATATGCAATGGTTATTGATTTAGAAAAATGTATTGGCTGCCACAGTTGCGAAGTTGCCTGTAAACTGGAAAACAAGGTGCCAATTTCAGTATGGCGTATCTGGGTGAAAGAAGGTCTGAAAGGTAAATATCCAAAGGTAACTAAGGTTTTTCTCCCTGTAATGTGTAACAACTGTGAAAATCCAACATGTGTAACCGTTTGTCCTGTAAAGGCGTCAATCAAAAGGGAAGACGGGATAGTTATTGTTGACCCTCACAGATGTATAGGCTGCAGATACTGTATGGCTGCCTGTCCTTACGGAATGAGATACGTAAATCCATTGGCAGAGATTGTTCAGAAATGTGATTTCTGTCTTCACAGGGTTCAGAAGGGTCTGAAGCCAGCCTGTGCCCTTTCCTGTCCCAATGGTGCAATAATCTTTGGTGATTTAAATGATAAGAATAGTGAGATCTATAAATTTGTTACAACAAACCGTGTCACGGCTTTAAAAGAGGAGACAGGTAACAAACCACACGTCTTTTATAAAAGCATGGACTCCTCTTTTGCAGACAAAAAAGGTATGCCGGAGTAGGATGATGGATATATCGCTCACATATAATGTGCCATTGCAGGAAACATTTGGAATTTTTATAGCAATTTATTTCTATCTGACAGGTCTGTCTGCTGGTTCTTTTATCCTTTCCACACTCAGATATGTTTTTGGCTTTGAGCAGTTTAAACCACTCGGTAAACCGGGTGTTGTGCTTGCGGTCATTCTGCTGGTTATGGCACCAATGGCACTTTTATTTCATGCGGGGCAGCCCATGAGGGCGTGGCATCTGTTTGTGTTTATCAATCCCACATCGCCGCTTTCGTGGGGGTCTTTTTTGTTAACCATTTATCCTATAGTCTGTATTATTTACGGCTACTTTATGTTTAAGGAAAACAAAACGTGGTCTAAAATAATGGGAATAATAGGTATACCATGTGCCATATCTGTCCATGGTTATACAGGTTTTGTTCTTGCCGTTGCAAAGGCACGTGCAGCCTGGGCAACACCTATCATGCCGCTTTTGTTCCTTGTATCGGCAATCATATCCGGTATCGCAATGATGATGCTGGTAAACGTTATACATGGTTACTTTTTCACAAAAGACAGGAAGATTAATACAGAACTTTTGTTCACCCTCGGCAAAATGCAGATATGGATAATCGTTTTTGACCTCTTTCTCGTTTTTTGCGATATGGTCACACACTATACAGGGCACAGAGAGGGTATGGAGTCTGTGTTACATATGGTTACCGGTACTTTTGGCTTTCTGTTTCTGGTTGTTGAGGTGTTTATTGGAAAAATTATTCCGCTCGTTGTGTTTTCGGTTCCAAAATGGCGTAAGACATGGGTTTATGTTTTGATGGCGATTATCATAATGATTGGTATCTTTGTGATGAGATATAATGTGGTTGTCGGCGGCGAACACATACCAATAGTTTAGGGGTTGGGTAATGGAAATTAAAAGAAGAGATTTTCTAAAACTAACAGGACTTTTGGGTGCAGGTTTCTTTGGCAGGGTTAATATAAACGAAGCCGACCCTTATAACGTTTGGAAGCCCATAATCCCTGATCAGCTTGACAAATCCGAGACTGTGTGCCCTTTATGCCAGTCCTTCTGCAGGCTTGAGGTGTTAAAAAAGAGAGAACTTATTTTTGGACTTTACAAAAAAGACGACACCGCCGGCATCTGCCCGAAGATTTCTGCCTACCACAATATAATTTATGGTGAAAACAGAATAAAGACACCATTACTGAGGGTGAAGGAAAGGGGAACCTTTTCATTTAAGCCGATTGATTACGATGCAGCACTGGAAATACTCAAAACCAAACTTCAGAAAACAAACTTCTATACCGATGCGGTGGCGTCTGGTGAGGCAGAAAGATTTTATCTTTCGGCTATTTCTGAAAAGATAAACTTTGTTCCGGACAACAGATTAAAATCGCTAACAGGTGCAGAAAAGGTTTATTTTGATATTGAAAATGCAACACTTGTAGTAAATTTCAAGACCGATTTGCTTTCTGACGGGAATTTTATAGAAAGGGCAAACCATCTTGCAGAGAAGGGCAAAAAGTTCATCTCGCTTACGCCTGTCATTACAAAAGGGACGGCTTTAGGTGAAGAATGGTATCCTATTAAGTTTTCTGAACTGCCTCAGGTGATAATAAGATTGAAAGATGCGGTAACGAAGGGTGCTGATGGTGGGGCACCATTCATCAACGAAATCGCAAAAAGAATAAAGTCTGAAAAGTCGGTATGTTTAACCTTTTCCCCTGCAATCCTTGAGTTTGCAGAAGGGGTATCGGCAGTATCAGAAATTATCTCATTTGCTAACAGCCTGAAAATTATAAATAAACCCGGTGGTATTTACTTTTATAATCTGCCTGTTAATTCCAGACCGTTCAACATATTTAACGATAAGATTGAGGCTTACCTTGCCTATGGTGTTGACACCACACTTTTGTATCCCTGTCAGGATACTTTGGAAAGACTGAAAAAGATCCCCTTTATCATGTATATGGGGCAGCACCATTCAGACATTTCACTTTTTGCTGATTTGATTTTACCAGTGCCTTTCTTTGTTGAAAAAAGAGAGGCTTACATAAAAAGGGACAAAAAAGGCGTCAGACTTGTGAAGACTGATTTTGCAGTGGAGGGCGGTGTAGAGTCTCAGGAACTAAGAAAAAAAGAGAACATAGAGGTTATATTCCAAAAGCTGCTTAATTTCAAAGCACCATATGGCATAAAGGGTTTAGATGAAGTTGCAAGGGTACTGAAATCTTCACTACCCACGCTTCAGAGTTATTTGTCTTCCTTAGATAAAAAAGTTGGTGTCTCTAACGTTACACCCAGTATAACGGTTAAACCGGATTACCTAATAGAGGCAAAAGATGTGGAACTCTTTCTTACGCAGAACCTGCTTGATTATGTTAATCAGGGAAGCAAATGGGCAGAAGAAATTGATTCAAGAAATTCCATTCTTGTTAACGAAAACACGGCTAATAAGCTGAAAATCAAGAAGGGCGATACTGTTGTAATTAAAACGGCAAAAGGTGGCATAAAAGGTAAAGTTTTTATCTTTGAAGGTGTTGCAGACGACACACTGGCATTAAACAGATTTAAAAAGAAGATGGCGGTAGGCTCACCCTATAAGATAATGAAAAAGACAAAGGATAAGGAAACTTCGCTTATATGGTGGAAGGATCAGTCCGTTGAGCTGTAAAAACTGCTGGCATATGACACAAAATCTTCTGGTATAGCATTAATTAGCTGTGACAAAATTGAGATAACAAAGGGATAATGATGGAAAGCCTTGCAAAAGAAAGAATTCGAAATGTAGTTGTTTTCGCTATAATTTTTGTTGCCATATCCTTCTTTTTGCTTGTAAGAACAACCACTGTGAGCAACATGTACTGTGGTTTCTGCCATTTTAAGGAAAAAGAGCTTGTGAGAACATCTAATGTCCATAACTTAGATAATTCAAGCTGTGCTGGCTGTCATGACATATCCCCCTTTAGTATTTCCAAGCACTTTAGCAGTGATAAAAATGTTGTTAACGAAAAATGTGTAAAGTGTCATGAGACATTAAAAGACTCAAAAGAGGTTAAAAATAAAAACATTGTTAAGATGGATCATAAGGTTCACATGGACGGTAAAAAGGCAAACATGAAATGTGTGGACTGCCATTCAAACGTTGCCCATGATATGGGTCTCTATGCCACAAACAGACCTTCCATGGGTGGCTGTTTTGCTGGAGAATGTCACGCAAAGGAAAAAGACCTCAAAAAATGTGATTACTGCCATTACGTAAAACTTGTATATCCCGAGAAGTAACTGTTCTTTTTTAGTGTCTTAATCACGGTTTTACTTTTTTCATCACTGTGATGGGGAAAATCTGAACACCTCCTTATTACCTCTTTTTGTTTTATATATGGCGGTTTTTTGATAAAATTATCACATGGACAGGCAGGGTTTGCTAAAGCTTCTTTTAGAGGAAGACTTTATAAAACTTGGCAGAATGGCTGAAGAGGTTCGTTACAGGCTACACGATGATAACGTTGTAACTTTTGTGATAGACAGAAACATTAATTACACCAACGTTTGTGAGAGTGGGTGTAAGTTTTGTGCCTTTTTCAGAAAAGAGAATGACAGTGATGCCTATCTGCTCGATTACGATATTATTATTAAAAAGGTGGAAGAACTGGTTGCCTGTGAAGGTACGCAACTGCTCATTCAGGGAGGACTACATCCCTCTCTGACAATTGAGTATTATGAGGGACTTTTCAGGGCAATAAAATCAAGATTCCCATCGGTTATCATTCACTCCCTTTCACCTGCAGAAATTTTACACATTGCAAAAAAGTCAAAATTGAGTATAAAAGACACACTCATAAGGCTTAATGAGGCTGGTTTGGAGTCGCTGCCTGGGGGTGGGGCAGAAATACTTGTGGACGAAATCAGAAAGGAAATAAGTCCTAACAAGATAGGCTGGAACGAGTGGGCATTAGTTATGCGTGAGGCGGCTAAAATAGGCATGAAGGGGACAGCAACCATGATGTTTGGCAGTGTAGAGTCGCCGGAAGACGTGGTGACCCATCTTATAAGGATAAAAGATTTACAGAAGGAGACAAACTTTTTCAGAGCTTTTATTCCCTGGACATATCAACCAGGGAATAATGAACTGGGCGGGGAAAAGGCTTCTTCCCTTTACTATCTCAGAGTCCTTGCAACATCAAGGATTTTTCTTGATAATATCCCGAATATTCAGGCTTCATGGGTAACTCAGGGACCAAAGGTTTCCCAGCTCGCACTTTTTTTCGGTGCCAATGACATGGGCGGAACCATGTTGGAAGAGAATGTGGTTTCAGCAACGGGTTTCAGGTTTTTAATGGACAGGGACGAGATTGTAAGACTGATTAGAGAGGCTGGCTTTAAGCCTGCTGTCAGAAACACAAGATATGAAATCTTAAAGGAGCTTTAGCATGACAAGGGATGAGGCGTTGAAACTACTTGAAGGAAAGATAAAAAACAAAAATCTGTTTAAACACATGATTGCCGTGGAGGCGATAATGCGTAAGCTGGCGGAACATTTTGGCGAGGATGTGGATAAATGGGGACTTTGTGGGTTGCTGCATGATTTTGACTATGAAGAGACGTTAAATGACTTTCCGTCCCACGGATTGATTACTTACAATGAGCTGAAGGGCAAACTTGATGAAGAAGTGCTTTCAGGTATAAGGGCACATACAGGATTAACGGAAAGGAAAAGCCTGATGGAGAAAGCGATTTACTGTGCCGATCCCGTTTCCGGATTTATTGTGGCGGCAGCACTGGTTTTGCCGGATAAAAGGCTTGAAAGTGTGAAGGTTGAGAATCTGCTTAACCGTTTTAAAGAAAAGCATTTTGCAAAAGGTGCCTCAAGACCTCAGATGGAGGCTTGTTCAGAGCTGGGGCTTACACTTATGCAGTTTTTTGAGATTTCTCTCAATGCAATGAAGGGGATTTCAAAAGAGCTTGGTTTATGAAAATTCTTCCCTTTAAAGGTGTTTACCCGAGGATTGCTTCCACCGCCTATATCAGCGAAGGTGTTTATATAATTGGTGACGTGGAGATTGGCGAACACTCGTCAGTTTGGTTCGGCACAGTGATCAGGGGTGATGTAAATTATATCAGGATAGGCGATTATGTCAGTGTTCAGGACGGAAGTATACTTCACGTAACCACGGATACCTATCCGCTTGAGATAGGGAACAGAGTGGTAATTGGCCACAGGGTTGTACTGCACGGATGTAAGATAGACTCCAATATTTTGATTGGGATGGGATGCGTTATTATGGATGGAGTTGAGATAGGAGACAACTGTATCATTGCGGCTGGGTCTTTAATTACGCAGCGAAAGATAATTCCGCCAAACAGCCTTGTTATGGGTAATCCTGCGAAGGTGGTTGGAGTTGTGGACAATGAGATGATAAAAAAAGTTGATGAAGGCATAGAAAATTACCGAAGACTTGTTAATCTTTACAGAAGCGGTACAACAGATTAATGTTTTGATTGCTTTTTTTGTTAAAATTAGATAAATTTCAATGGTGTGGGGGCAATTTAACTTGGATATATTTGAAGTTATTAAAGAGAGAAGAAGCGTAAGAAACTTTTCTGATAAGGCTGTTGAGGAAAAACTTGTTTTCAAAATTATTGAGGCGGCAAGTTATGCACCTTCCGGTCACAACAATCAGCCATGGAGATTTGCGATTATAAGTGACAACTCCTTTAAACAGGAGATTGGTAAACTCACCGCATACAGAAAAATTGTTGAAAATGCCCCCGTTTTGATAGTGGTTTTTCTGGATAAAGAGTTTAGTTATGACAGAGACAAAGACCTGATGGCGATAGGAGCAGCTATTCAGAATATGCTGCTTTATGCCCACAGTGAAGGTCTTGGTTCCGTGTGGCTGGGAGAAATACTGAAGAATAAAGATAAATTAAGGGAAATGATTGGAGAAGCTCCTGAAAAAGAGGTGATGGCGGTTATTGCCCTCGGATATCCATTGAAAAAACCACATTTTCCGGGCAGGAAGTCTGTTAAAGAGCTTATTTGCAGAATAATTTAGTTGTTTGTGCGGAGGGGACTTGATATGAAAGCCGTAATTATGGCAGGAGGGTTCGGAACAAGGTTGAGACCCATCACTAATAATCTGCCAAAGCCCATGGTGCCGTTGATTATAAAGCCCATGATGGAGCATATCATAAACCTTCTCAAATTTCACAATATTACTGATCTGGTTGTTCTCCTTTTTTTTCAGGCTGACAGTATCAAAAACTATTTTCAGGATGGGAAACGGTTTGGTGTTAAAATTGAGTATATACTGCCCACAGAGGATTTTGGTACAGCAGGAGCGGTAAAACTGGCAGAAAACCATATAGATGACACCTTTCTGGTAATCTCCGGCGATGTTCTTACAGATTTTGACCTGAATAGAGCTGTTTTTTATCACAGGGAAAAGTCATCACAGGCAACGATACTTTTGACACGGGTGGAAAATCCGCTCCCTTTTGGTATTGTTATTACCGAAAAAGATGGGAAAATAAAGAAGTTTCTCGAAAAACCCAGTTGGGGCGAGGTGTTCAGCGACACGATTAACACAGGTATATACATCTTTGAGAAGGAGATTTTTCAGCACATACCTGCCGAAAAGGAGTTTGATTTTAGTAAAGACCTTTTTCCTAAATTGATGCGAAAGGGGATAGATATTTATGGTGTCCTGATGGATGGATACTGGAAGGATGTAGGTAATCTTACAGAGTACAGGCTTGCCCACAATGACGTGCTGGAGGAAAAGGTAAAGGTTCATATACCCGGAAATAAGATTGGCGAAAAAAACATATACATCGGCCAGAACACCCAGATTGATTACACGGTGAACATTGAAGGGGCGGTAATTGTAGGCGATAACACGATAATAGGCAAAAATGTTTTTATAAAAAATTCGGTTATAGGAAAGAACTGTGTCATAGAGGATAATGCAAAAATTTATGACTCTGTGTTGTGGGATAATGTGTTTGTAGGAAGATTCAGCGAACTGCATGAAAATATTATAGGAACCAATACGGTGATAAAGGAAGGAGCCATGCTTGCTGAAGGCGTGGTTGTGGCGGACACCTGCACAATAGGCAGATTTAGCACGCTTAAAGCTGGGGTAAAGGTGTGGCCTATGAAGACTGTGGAAGATGGTGCTATTCTGGCCTCAAGTCTTGTATGGGGGGAAAGCTGGTCTAAATCTATTTTTGGTCCCTATGGTGTCTGTGGACTTGCAAATTTTGAGGTGTCTCCAGAGTTTGCAGCCAAGCTGGGGGCTGCATACGGGGCATCATTGAAAAAGGGTAGTGTTGTAGCCACATCAAGGGATCATCATCCTGCAAGCAGAATGATAAACAGGGCATTTATGACAGGTTTGCTTTCTACAGGGGTTAATGTTCATGATTACGGTGTGATTCCTGTATCGGTTGCCAGGTTTCTTGCCATAAGGGAAGGTGAGGTTGGGGGGGTGCACACGCGCAGATCACCCTTTGATCCGGAAATCCTTGATATGAAGTTTTATGATCATGACGGTATTGATATTCATACGAACAAAGAAAAAGCCATAGAAAGGCTGTTTTTTGGTGAGGATTTCAGGAGGGTGGGAATTTCTGAAACAGGAGAGATATCTTTCCCATCACATGCCATGGAAAAGTACAAAATGGGATTTATTGAAAAGGTAAATGCAGAGGCGATAAGAAGAAAGGCTTTTAAGATAGTTATAGATTTTTCGCACGGCAGTTCATCGCAGTTTTTCCCGAACATCTTGGGAAATCTGAATTGTGAGGTGATTGTTTTAAACGCAAATCTTGACAGTTCGCGTTTGACCAAGACCTCAAAAGAGTTTGAAGCGGCACTGATTCAGTTAAGCAACATTGTTATTTCGCTTAAAGCGGATGCAGGATTTTTTCTCGATGCAGGTGGAGAAAAAATTTATCTTGTTGATCATAAAGGCGAAATTTACCCCGGTGAAACCGCACTTTGTGTTTTACTGAAAATGATTATTGAGGCGAATGAAGGCATGAGGCATGTGGCGGTTCCGGTGAACGCCTCTATGCTTGTTGAAAGAATTTGTGAAAAAAAAGGGGTAACGGTTCATCGTACCAAAACATCAAGCCGTTCACTTATGGAAGCCGCTTTAAAAAAAGAGGTGTCCTTTGTAGGGGAAAATTACGGTGGTTACATATTTCCTGAGTTTCTGCCCGCATTTGACGGTATGTTCAGTATTGTTAAAACCCTTGAAACACTTGCTTTACTTGATACAGATATTCATGACGTTTTAAGGCAGATACCTGCCACATACACAGTGAAACAGATTGTTCCCTGTCCCTGGGAAAGCAAGGGGAAGGTTATGCGTTATCTTGTGGAAAACACTTCCAAAATGAAGGTAGAATTAATAGATGGTATAAAGATATGGGAAGACGATGGCTGGGAACTTGCCATACCGTCACCTGATAAAGCCTATTTTAATGTAGTAGCGGAAAGCTATGATAAGAAAAGGGCGGAAGAACTGTTAAATAAAATGGTAAAGCTTGTCAACATCGCAATTGAGGGGAGGGGATAATGAATCCTATAGCTTTTGGCACATCAGGCTGGAGGGGGATTTTAGGTGAGGAGTTTACCCTTGAGAGGGTAAGAGTGGTGGTTCAGGCTATTGCAGACTACCTGAAAAAAGAAGGACTGGGAAAAAAAGGTTTAATCGTTGGACATGACAGCCGTTTTATGGGTGAATGGTATTCTAAGGAAGCGGTTAAAATACTGGCTGCAAACAATATCAAGACATTCCTTATGCATCGTGAAACGCCCACCCCTGTTATTTCCTATAAAAATATAAAAAAAGGGACAGGTGGTGCCATTAACTTTACAGCGAGTCATAATCCGCCTGAGTATAATGGACTGAAATTCTCTCCTGCATGGGGAGGA
>FWPU01008492.1_pt1 | contig 17468 bp, 13 predicted proteins | sample 2228361 | NCBI WGS metagenome assembly FWPU01 (sample SAMEA103939777, study PRJEB20133) | metagenome
CTTTTACTGAAAACTTAAAGTAGCCGATTTCCAATGCGGTTCCATTCTCATATTCGTTTTCAGAAAGTATAAATACAAAATTTTCTTTATTCATGCACACCAGACGATACCTCGTTCTCAATGAAGAAACTGCCTTTTTTTTAGATTTTACATTAATAATATCAACGTAGTATACTTTTTCCTTTTTACCTGACACGCTCTCATAACATTCAGTCGACGTAATCAAATAATCTTTGTACTTCACTATATTATCTACTCTACTATATTTTTCATAAAACGTCTCTTTTTGTTCGCTACTCGGCTTTTGCAAAAATTCAACTGCCGCCGCCTCACTCTTAAAACCCTCAAATTCTTTGAAATAATCCGGTTTTTCGCCAAATTTTTCCACCAATCTTCCCTCTAAATCAAAAACATATATTAGATATTCTTTATCGAGACACACAAATATCTCACCTTTATCGCTTACGAAGCCGACAGGTAGAACAAATGGGTTTCTTTGTTCCAATAGTTTTTCAGATGTTCTGAAGAATGAGCGAATAAATCGTCCACTTTTAACATTGTAAATTTCTATATTTTCATACAAGTAGGGTGACGGCGGTTGAAATTTTGGTCCAAATGATATCAGCAGAGTATCATAAACTGCCATTTTATGCGGAATCCAGTGGTCAAGTCCAAAATAGAAGAAACTTTCATATTTTCCATTTTTGTTATATTTTATTACTTTTCTACCATTATTATCCGAAACAAATATCTTGCCTCTGCTGTCCAAGCACAAACCAATAGGTTGTAAATACTCACCGGGACCTTTTCCTTCCCGTCCAATGCTCATCAATTTTCTACCACTACTATCAAAAGCTACGACTTTTTTCGAGCCAATATCCACAATAACTATCTCTCCCTTTTCAGAACATACAAATTCGCCAAACACTCCCGACAGTCCATTATCTTGATGTATTGTAATCCGCTTTTTTTCCTGAAAAATGTTACCAAACTGTTCAACCTTTTGCGCAAAACAGTTGATAGTTATAAGAAGAATATACACCGTTATAGTGCCTATAAATAAAAGTTTTTTTTTCATTGATGTTTTCTCCCTTAAAATTAGTGAGTCTTGGTATGTCCTTAAAGCAATACCAAGACTCACTATGAATTAATTAATCAGGAGTTACTATTGCACACACAGTTACCCTTCAAAACAGGGCAATAGCATATAGGTCCATTTGATTTACCAGCTGAGTATTCTACTTTTGCTGCTTTTGCCTCTTTGGGCGAGAAAGTAACTATCGCGGTTAGTGTTAGCAATGCGATTGCCATCACTAGCATTGAGTTTAAGATGATTGTCTTTGTCATAACATTTAAAAGTTTAAGTTAAAGAAACATCTTCCTACATCATCGCAGGAATTATGCCTATCTTACTTTCTTCTTTTCTTTTTTCCAAAAGAAATCGTTTTCGGTTTTCTGTTTCGGTTTTCCGTTTCGGTTTTCTGTTTCGGTTTTCTGTTTCGGTTTTGGTTTGGCTAACGCCAAACACGCCTCTATCACCGCATAAGACGCGTGCAATCGCCTTTCTGCCTCCTCCAAGTGCGTCTTCGCTTCTTGCGGCGCGCACCCAAACACCCGATGCGCAAATGCATTGAACGCGCTTTCACTCTCGTAGCCGAGTTGCCTTCTCAGTTGCCGTAATTTCGTATTGGGGTCTGTTTTAAGCACCTCTAAAAACGCTTTCGCCCGCGCCCAATCCATCACATCGCTGGGGGTTTTTCCCAACGCGTCTTGGCACAGTTTCCATAGCCTTTCAGGGCTTTCCTTCAAGGATTTGCAAATCGACTGAATTCGATATCGATGTGTTGCGGCGTTTTGCGTCATGCGGGCGAGTTGCCGAGCGCACGACTTCAATAGGGTCTGTGAGCACTTCATGTTTTAGGCGATTTGTGGTTCGTTGGAAGTTATGAAATGGAATCGTATGTTGCAAGCGTTGTTTCAGTGCTTTTCAAAGGCGAGAGTCGCTTAACGGCTTTCGTCAATGAATAACTCAACATCACGTAGCCCAGAGATGTCGCGCATGATTCAAAGCCTTTTAGGTCGCCCGGTTGGATTAAGCATGGTGGGCGTTTTAGTTTTAGGATTAGCCGTGTTTTTCGGCGTTAAATTGCCGATATCGACTTCCCCTGAAGCCGAGTTTCCACGCATTTCCATTCGCACGGTTTGGAGCAATACGTCTCCTGAACAGATGACGCTTCAAGTAACCGCCAAAGTAGAGGAAGTCACCACCGAATTGCGCGGGGTTAAAAAAGTTACATCTCGGACGCGGGAAGGCATTTCCACCGTCTATGTTGAATTTGAGAAAGATGCCGATGCGGATTTCATCAAAGTTGAGTTAATGGAGCGGCTTGAAACGCTTTGGCAGTCTCTTCCGGCAGGAGTTTCACGCCCGACATTAGAAAAATACGTTCCCAAAGAATTTCAAGAGTTAGAGGGATTTTTAGTCTATCAATTTTTTCCAGTTAGCGATGTCGCCGTTTCGCCTTCTTTAATTAAATCGCAGTTGGAAAAATATCTTGTTCCGACTTTGAACGGGCTCGAGGGCATCGGCGAGATTCGGCTATACGGTGCAGAGACGGAACGGCTTATCATTGAATTAGATGAAACCGCACTACGAAGTTATGGTCTTGAGGTAGAAGATGTAGAAGCGGCATTAAGCGACGTTACCGCTCGAAAAAATTATGGCTTTATTTTAGCCTCTCAACGACAAATTCCCTTACAGCAAGCGCATTCTTTTAAGTCTATTTCAGACCTTGAAGAAATTATCATCAAACCCACAGTGCGCTTAGATACAAACAAGATATGGCGGTTTATTCGCCTGAGAGACGTGGCAAAAGTTCGATTGGAAATGCCGGAGCAAAGAAACTACTTTCGCATTAATGCCAAAGATGCGGTTACTATGTCAATCAGTCGCGAAGCCAGTTCCAACAGTCTCAAACTTGCCGACAATATAGAAGAATCCGTAAGAAATACGCTCTCCCGAGATTTGACTTCGCTTACTTACGTCAAAGCCATCGACAGAACGCTTCCCTTACGCCAAGAATTAGAAAATTTAGGTAAAGATTTAATCATCGCGCTGGTTGCCATTCTTGTCGTTCTATTTTTCTTTTTGAAGAGCGCACGATTGACGTTTATCGTTCTGCTCAATATCGCCTTTGCGCTTTCTTTCAGCGTGCTCGCGCTCTCAATGCTTGGATATAGTTTGAACCTGATTACGATTGCGGGAATGATTTTAGTTTTTGGTATTTTGACGGATAACGCCGTTGTGGTTATGGATAATATCGAGCGTAAATTGTTGCTCAATGGAGAGCGGCAGGAGCTGATTTCAAAAGCAACCGCCGAAGTTTTTTTACCCGTTTTCGCCTCGACACTTACGACCGTCGGCGCGTTGATTCCGATTTTATTTTTGCCTGACGAAGTTCGATTGTATTTTATTGAGTTCGTCGTCTCTATTTCGGTTTCGCTTTTAGGCTCGCTCCTGATTTCCTTCACGCTTATTCCTTCGCTTGTGTATCACTATGGCGAGCAATCCGAATCAAATTCATCAAAGTTAGCGCGATTTTTTTCTCAACTCTACGCCCCTGTATTAGGCTATATTTTAGACCGCCCAAAGCGATTTGTTTTCTTGACGATTCTTCTCATTGGCGTTCCGATTTACTTACTTCCTGATAAATTGGAAGAAAGTAAAGGTTCAGAATTTTCTGTGTTTGTAAAATCATACAACTTAATACTCGGCAACGACTATGTTTTAGCGGCGAAGCCTTATTTGAATTATATTTTCGGCGGAAGTTCTTATTTATTTTATCGCTATGTTTCTCGCTCGGAATTTTTCGGCTACGGCGGCGAAACTTATATTCAAATAGACGTTTACGCGCCACAAGGCACAAGCCCGGAACGGCTCAATGAAATCGCGGCGCGTTTTGAACAGCCTCTTTTGGAGTATGGTAAGGCGGTTGAAAAGTTTATTACAGAAATCAAAGGCACGCATGCATCGATAACAGTTTATTTTGATAAATCTCAAACCGCTACCAATTTACCCTATATTGTTAAAGCACATTTAACGGCGATTGGCGCGCGCGTGGGTGGGGCGTCGGTCGGCGTTTATGGTTTCGGTCCTGGATTTTATTCAGGTGGCACTGAAACCAGTTCGTTTCGCTTGAAGGCGTTGGGCTACAATTACGAAAAGTTAAAATCTATTTGTGAGCAATTTAAGCAAGAGTTAGAAAAAAGTCCGCGCGTCGATAATTGCAGGATAGACAAAGCCTTTGGCTTTTTTGAAAGCGGCAGTGAAATCGCACTCAATCTTCAACGAGACGAATTAAAGCACTATCCTATTTCGCTCAATCGTCTGCTTTCTACGATTCAAAGAAAGACAAGTGGAACTGTTTCTTCTTTCTCAATTCCGATTGGCGGCTACGAGTATCAAGCAGAGTTGAAATTTTCCAAAGCATCTCTTTTTTCAACTACTTATTTATCTTCAGGTCTTTATGTTGAAGGCAGAAATAGTTCTCGTTTTTCAGACTACTTGAAGATTGAAAAGCGGAAAGTTCTCTCTGAAATTTTGCGTGAAAATCAGCAATATCAGCGTTGGATTACGTTGGACTACAAAGGTCGATACGATTTTGGACAGCGGTATATTGAAAATACTCTTTCGCGCTTGCCGCTTCCGCCGGGCTACGAGATTGACACAAAGCAACAAGGATTTTTCATGTTTTCCGAGAAAAATACAGGGGATTTTATTTATGCGGCGTTGTTATCGATTTTAATTGTGTTCATTGTTTGTGCCGCGCTCTACGAGTCGTTCTCGAAGCCATTTTTGATTATTTTAGCCGTTCCAATGGCAACGGCAGGCGTTTTTTTAAGTTTCTACTTTTTTGATGCGAATTTCGGAAGAGGGCGATTTGCTTCTATTTTGCTTTTGGGCGGAATTGTTGTGAATAATTCTATTGTGTTGATAGATAGAATCGTTCATGCGGTTCGCGATAGAGGTCAGGAATTGCTGAAAGATGCTATTATTGAGGCGTCGTTGGAGCGGGTTCGTCCGATTCTAATGACGAGCCTTTTGACGATTGCCTCGCTTCTGCCGCTTCTTGTGCGTGCAGAAAAAAGCAGCATTTGGTATGGGCTTACGGTTGGCGCAATTGGTGGCATGATTTCATCAACGCTTCTTGTGTTATTGATTTTGCCTGCGATTTTTCTTCTTTTTGAACGGCGTTCTCGGAAATAAACTTTAGATTCTTCACTAGATTCTTCACGATGCTCTATCAAAATAGCAAGTTCATAGATTTTTCACGCCGCGCTCGCTTCTAATACAGATTTTTGAAAAGTGTCTTTATCGTAGTTCAAAACGGGCGAAAGCCACTTCTCTACTTCTTCAATCGTCATGCCTTTTCTTCGGGCATAATCTTCGACTTGGTCGCGCTCTATTTTTCCTATTGTAAAATATTGAGCATTTTTATGGGCAATATAATAGCCACTTACCGACGCTGTCGGATACATCGCGCAACTTTCGGTTAGGAAAATTCCTGTTCGGGCTTTCGCGTCAAGCAATTCAAAGAGGTCGCGCTTTTCTGTGTGGTCGGGGCAGGCAGGATAGCCGGGCGCGGGACGAATGCCTTGATAAGATTCTTTAATGAGTTCTTCATTCGTGAAGTTTTCATTCGGCGCGTATCCCCAGAACTCTTTTCGGACGCGCATGTGGAGATATTCTGCTAAGGCTTCTGCAAGGCGGTCGGCAAGGGCTTTGACCATAATGGCACTATAATCGTCTTGTGCCAGTTCGTATTTTTTGGCAAGTTCTTCTGCGCCAATGCCTGCGGTTACCGCGAACATTCCGAAATAATCGTTCAGACCTGTTGCTTTTGGAGCAATAAAATCTGCCAGACAAAGATTCGGTAAGTTTTTGGCTTTCTCACCTTGCTGACGTAGGAAATGAACCGTTTTGAGAACTTTTGAACGGCTTTCGTCGGTGTAGAGCTCGACATCGTCTCCAATACTATTTGCAGGGAAAATTCCGACGACGCCTTTGGCAAGAAGCGCGTTTTCAGCAATCAACTTATCGAGCATTTGATTGGCATCGCGAAAAAGTTTAGTTGCTTCTACGCCGACGATTTCATCGCTCAAAATTGCAGGATATTTTCCAGCAAGTTCCCATGCTTGGAAAAAAGGTGTCCAATCGATGTAGTTGCGCAGTTCAGCAAGCGTTGCCGAGACGTCAAATACGCCCAATCGATTGGGCTTATAGACATCGTTTTCAGTCCATTCTATTTTTAGTTTATTTTCTCGTGCAACTTCTATCGGGAGCGATTTTTTTTCTTGTTTGCGCCGCGCATGGTCTTCTCGGACAAGCTCATATTCCATACGTATTTTTTCTGCAAATGTGTGTTTGGTTTCAGGGCTAACAAGGCTCTGCACAACGGGCACGGAGCGCGAGGCGTCAAGCACATGCACCACAGGTCCAGAGTAATTTGGTGCGATTTTCACTGCTGTATGCACGCGCGAAGTCGTTGCGCCCCCAATAAGCAGTGGAATTTTGAAGCCTTGACGCTCCATTTCTTTTGCGACACCCACCATTTCATCGAGCGAGGGTGTAATTAAACCCGATAAGCCAATAATATCGACCTGCTCTTTTTTTGCGGTTTCTAAAATTTTATCGGTTGGCACCATCACGCCCAAATCAATCACTTCAAAATTATTGCACGCAAGCACTACACCGACGATATTTTTCCCAATATCATGCACGTCGCCTTTTACTGTGGCTAAGAGCACTTTGGCACTTTTTTTATCTTTTCCTGTTTCGGCTTGTAGTTGCTTTTTTTCCTCTTCAATAAACGGAATCAAATATGCGACGGATTTTTTCATCACACGTGCCGATTTAACGACTTGCGGCAGAAACATTTTGCCCGCGCCGAATAAATCGCCGACGACATTCATGCCGTCCATCAAAGGCTTTTCAATCACGTCGAGTGGACGCGGATATTTTTGACGCGCTTCTTCGGTATCTTGGTCAATATAATCGGTAATTCCGTTAATGAGCGCATATTTGAGACGCTCTTCGACGGGCAGATTTCGCCACTCGTCTTTTTTCTTTTCGGCTTTTTCGCCGCCCTGATGTTTAATTTGCTCGGCAAGTTCTATTAGGCGTTCCGTTGCATCGGGGCGACGGTTGAGAATTACATCTTCAACGCGCTCTTTGAGTTCGGGTTCAATATCATCGTAAATAGCCAGTTGCCCTGCATTGACAATGCCCATATCCAATCCCGCTCTAATGGCGTGATAGAGAAATACCGAGTGCATCGCTTCGCGGACGGGATTATTACCTCTGAACGAAAACGAGATATTAGAAACGCCGCCGCTCACTTTGGCATGAGGCAGATTTTCTTTAATCCACTTTGTTGCCTTAATAAAATCAACGGCGTAATTATTATGCTCCTCCATTCCCGTTGCGACGGTAAGGATATTAGGGTCAAAAATAATATCGTGCGGATTGAACCCGACTTCTTGGGTCAAAATGCGATAGGCACGCGCACAAATTTCTATGCGACGTTCAAACGTATCGGCTTGTCCTTTTTCATCAAACGCCATCACGACGGTTGCCGCGCCGTAGTGCTTAATTTTTCGCGCATATTCTTTGAATTTTTCTTCGCCTTCTTTGAGCGAAATAGAATTGACAATACACTTTCCTTGTAAGCACTTTAAGCCGGCTTCTATCACAGACCATTTAGACGAGTCAATCATAATTGGGACGCGGGCGATGTCGGGCTCGGCGGCAATTAGATTGAGAAATTTCACCATCGCCGCTTCGGAATCGAGCATGCCTTCGTCCATATTCACGTCCAGAATTTGCGCGCCGTTTTCAACCTGCTGGCGGGCAATCGCAAGGGCTTCGTCGAATTGACCGTTGAGAATGAGTTTGGCAAATTTCGGCGAGCCAGTCACATTCGTGCGCTCGCCAATGTTAATAAAGTTCGTTTCAGGGCGCACCACTAACGGCTCTAACCCTGAAAGCATCATGGTTTTAATGATATGATTTTTCTTTCGGGGTTTATTTCGAGCGGCAACTTCTGCAAAAGCGGCGATGTGTTCGGGCGTTGTGCCGCAACAGCCGCCAATGATATTGACGAAATTTTCTTTGATGTAATCTTCTAATTGCTTGGCCATAAATTCGGGCGTTTCGTCATATTCACCCATTTCGTTAGGCAAGCCGGCATTCGGATAGAGGCTCGTGTAGCAATCCGAGACACGCGCTAATTCTTTGATGAACGGGCGCATTTGTGCCGAGCCGAGCGCGCAGTTTAATCCGACCGAAAGTAAATTTGGCGCGTGTGAAATAGAGATCCAAAAGGCTTCCGTGGTTTGTCCCGATAAGGTTCTGCCGCTTTGGTCGACGATGGTGCCTGAAATCATCAGCGGTAGTGATTTGCCAGTTTGGTCGAAGTAGTCTTGAATTGCGGCGATTGCCGCTTTGCAATTAAGCGTATCGGTGATGGTTTCAATCAAAAGCAAATCTACGCCACCATCGACTAAGCCGCGCACTTGCTCGAAATAGGCCTCGTAAAGTTGTTGATACGTTACGGCGCGAAAGCCAGGGTCGTTGACATCGGGCGACATCGAGGCGAGTTTCGTCGTCGGTCCGATTGCGCCTGCGACAAATCGGGGCTTATTGGGCGTTTTCCTCGTGAACTCTTCCGCCACTTCTTTAGCGAGTTTCGCCGATTGCACGTTCATTTCATAAACGAGATGCTCCATTCGGTAATCGGCTTGCGAGATAGCATTTGCGCTGAACGTGTTGGTTTCAAGAATATCTGCACCCGCTTCCAAATACTGGCGATGTATCTCTTGAATAATATGCGGCTGGGTGAGCGAAAGCAGTTCGTTGTTACCTTTTAATCCGTCTTTGGGCTTATTGAACGATTCTTTATCCAAATGCCCGTGTGAGCATGAGCCGCCGTGATGATGTTCGTGGTCATGGTCAATGCCCGTTCCACTTTGCGCGTGGGCTTCGTGCAAAATCTCATCGAGCTTCCGTTCATTCGCTTCGGCAATCGGGTCGTGGGGCAGTTTCACATTAAAATCTTTGAACCGCTCGCCTCTGTAATCCTTTTCGGTGAGTTTGTAGCGTTGAATCATCGTTCCCATTGCACCGTCGATGACGAGAATGCGCTCTTCAAGTAAGGCGTGAATGCTCTTGCTCATTTGCTTCAAGTGATTGAATTGACTTCAATGAATTGGATTTCAAAAACTCTTCGAAAACAAAAGCCTTTCCAAACGGAAAGGCTCGTGTCAAACTTTCTATGCCGCCCGACTCAACCTGTAACTGAAACGAGTTGATTTGATGCGGTTCTATGGACACTCACGGCTTTTCCGTGTTGATTTCCTTTCGGAAACCGCTTCGCGCTGTGTCCATAGATAATGGTGCGAAAAGCATTGTGAATATACGCCAATTTGTCAAACTTTCAATGCCGTTTTGTAACTTGATTTAATTTTTCAATTACCGTTTTGCCACATGAAGTTCACTTTGCCGATTCGAATCGGACCGACCTATCGCGACGTGCTTCTTGCTCACGAGCGCATTAAGCCCTTCATCAAACATACGCCAATGATGACTTGCGAAAGCCTGAACCGACTCACGAATGCCGAACTTTACTTCAAGTGCGAGAATCTGCAAAAGGTTGGCGCGTTCAAATTTCGTGGTGCGTGTCATGCGGTATTTTCGCTTCCCGACGGCGCAGTGCGAAACGGCGTAGCGACGCACTCCTCGGGCAACCACGCGGCGGCATTGGCACTTGCGGCACGACTGCGCGGCACTTCCGCCACCATCGTGATGCCGAAGAACGCGCCAAGTGTTAAAATCGACGCCGTCAGAGGTTACGGCGGCACCATCGTTTTTTGCGAACCCACTTTGCAAGCCCGCGAAGATGCGTTAAACGATGTGATTTCAAAAACAGGCGCAACCTTCATTCCGCCTTACAACTTCTGCCCCGTTATTGCTGGACAAGGCACTGTGGCACTTGAACTCCTCGACGATGCGCCCACGCTTGACTTACTCCTTGCACCGATTGGCGGCGGCGGCTTGATTTCAGGCATCGCCATTGCCACACACGGAAAAAGTCCAACAACAAAAGTAATCGGCACAGAACCCGCTAATGCTGACGACGCCTTCCGCTCTTTCCAATCCAACACGCTCATTGCGCAAACTGCACCTAACACGATTGCTGATGGCTTGCTCACCTCGCTCGGCAACATTACGTTTTCCATCATTCAGCGTTATGTTTCTCAAATTTTTACCGTCAAAGAAGAGAACATTCTCCGCGCAATGCGCCTCGTGTGGGAACGCATGAAACTCGTCATTGAGCCTTCCGCCGCCGTGCCGCTTGCCGCCGTGCTCGAACACCCCGACGCTTTTTCAGGCAAACGCATTGGCATTATCTTTTCAGGCGGAAACGTGGATTTAAGCAAGCGTTTCTGTTAACTTTTCAAAAACGAAACTTCACCATCATGTCTTACCAACATCTTCTTGTAACCCAAGAGCCAGAGACGAAAATCGCTGTCGTCGCGCTCAATCGTCCCCAAGCCCTCAATGCGTTGAACTTCGAACTGATGACGGAACTCACCTCTGCGTTTAGAGACTTCGCCAAAGCGGATTCCGTCAATGCCGTAGTGCTGACGGGCAACGATAAAGCCTTTGCCGCTGGGGCTGACATCAAAGAAATGGCGACGGCAACGAGTGCGGAAATGCTTACGAAAGGCTATTTAGAAATGTGGGACGAACTGCAAGCGTTCAAAAAGCCGATTGTGGCGGCGGTTTCGGGCTACTGTCTCGGCGGCGGCGCGGAACTTGCAATGATTTGCGACATCATTATCGCCTCCGAAACGGCGAAATTCGGTCAGCCTGAAATCAACATCGGCGTCATTCCGGGCGCAGGCGGCACGCAACGCCTCACGCGCGCCGTTGGCAAAGTCAAAGCAATGGAATTGATTTTGACGGGACGGCAGTTCAACGCCCAAGAAGCCTTAGAAATGGGTCTTATCAATAAAATTTTTCCGATTGACTCTTATCTCGACGAGGCGAAAAAATTAGCCATTGAGATTGCCTCAAAACCGCCGATTGCCGTCCGACTTGCCAAAGAAGCCGTGCTTAGAGCCGCTTCCACGAACTTATCCGACGATGTTGAATTTGAACGCCGACTCTTTGCGATTCTCTTCGCTACTGACGATATGCGCGAGGGCATGAATGCATTTATAGAGAAGCGAAAGCCGATTTGGAAAGGCAAATGAGTTATACCAATATCTGAATGTCGGCGTTTCTTATTCAGCGTGCGAAAAAGAGCCACAGAAGCACGAGCGAGAGAAACGCAATCACGAGAAAAAAAAGGCGCGTTTTTTTCTCCGCGCTTTTGAGATGACGCTTTAAGGTGAGAGCGAATTTTTCCTGTTCGGCTTTCAACTTTTCTTTGAGTTCATCGCGCTCGCGTTTGAGGGCTTCAAGTTCGTTTTGGAAGAGGACGCGTTGCTGGTCTAATTGCGCTAAAAGTTGCGCGTGGGTTGTATCAGGTTTGCTTGTGAGTTCAAGTGTTGGAAAAGCGGGTGGCGTAATTTTTTCGCCGTTTGAGGCTTTTTCAATGGCGGGCAGAAAGTCGTTTTGGAGTGTGGCGGTCAATCGTGCGACGTCCATGCCGCGATAGGTCGGGTGATAGCCCGCGAGTTTTGTGGTGCATTTTTCTAATTGGCTTCGTGCGCCTTTCCAGCGTCCATTGGTGAAGTGATAAAGCCCGACGGCGGCGTGAATGATGCCTTGCAGGAAGAGCTTATCGGCGCCGGTGGTTTCTTGCCAGATGTGTTCCCAAGTGTCGTGGCATTCAAAAAAGTCGCGTCGGTTAAATTCGTCGATGCCGCGCAGGAAGTCGTCGTAGTGCTCGTCGATGCTCATTGCGGGCTCAAGGGTAGGTTGCGATGATGGTTTCGCCGGCGGTTGCCGTGTCTCCAACTTTGACTTTGACTTCTACCGTTGGCGGCAGAAAGAGATCGACGCGACTTCCGAATTTAATCATGCCGAAACGCTCGCCGAGAGTGGTTTTATCGCCTTCTTTGAGGTCGCAGATAATTCGCCGCGCGACAAAGCCTGAAATTTGCTTGAAGAACACTTTGACGCGCTCGTTCTCGATGCCAATTTCGGTGCGCTCGTTGCGCTCGCCAGCGTCATGGTCGAAGGCGGCGATGTATTGCCCTTCGATGTGTTTGACATGCGTTACCGTTCCTGAAATCGGATTGCGATTGACATGGACGTGAATTGGCGACATAAAGACACTCACCATTTTTGCCTTGCCGTTAAAAAACCAATGCTCGACTTCCTTAACCAAAACGACTTTGCCATCAGCAGGCGAAACAATTGCATTTAGTATCGCTGGCGGCGTGCGTTCAGGGTCGCGGAAAAACTGCAACGTAAACAAGAGCAACCCCAGTGCTCCCATTGCAAATATCATTGAAACTGCGCTCGGCAAACTCGGCACATAACTGACTCCGTAAAGCAGAGCGCAAAGCACGAACATTTTGCTTATCGTGCTGTAGCCATATGGCGTAAATTTCATCACAAAAATGATTGAAGATTGAAAATAGAAAATAATCGTTTAAGCGGATTGAGAGATGGGCGCATTGTCGCTGATTTCAATATGCAGTTCGGTGAAAGAGGCGCGGTCTTCGCCCAGTTTCCAGCATCGGATTTGCCGAATGCTCCGCTCTTCGCCGACGGAGATAATCGGATACCACCAATTCGTGAAGGGAAAATTCGCACGGTCAAATTCAGAGGGAATGGCGTCGGCATTCGGGTGCGAGTGATAAAATCCCCAAACTCCGAAGCCTTCTTTGAGAGCTTGCCGCTCGACTCTGGCGTAGTCTAATGGGTCAATTTCAATGCGGTTGTGTCGCGATTCGAGTTTGACGTTCTCCAAGGGAACGACTTTTCGGACTTCGAAATCGCCGTCAATCATCATTCCGACGAGCAAGCCGCCGCACTCTTCGGGATACGCGCCTTGTGCTTGGGTTGTCATGACGAGCAGTTGGCTTTTGCTGATTTTCAGGTCGCCCGGCAATTCGCGCTCTCTATCTACCATCACAATCATTGCTGTTCCCAAGCGCGTCAAATCCGTATCCATCAACAAACCGCTTGTAAGCGAGACGTGTTGAGGAATGAGATAGACGTCCGCCCACACGGAATAGCCCATCATCACGCGGCTAATTTTCGTGCGCTCGTCCACGAGCAGGAACAGACGGCTTCCATAGACTTCGTTGATGAGAATCGGCGAGGCAATTCGCGCCACGAGTCCGCTTTCAATCGAGCCAATCAATCGTTTTTGAATTTCTATCGGCTTGATAATTGAAGCGTCAATATCCGAGTAACCGCTTGGAAATCGAAACGTGCGCGGATTTGTAATTTTGATGTTGACAATCACGTGCTACCAGTGTTTCTTTGGTTCAAACCGTTTAATTCAATCTTTCCAGAAGTGCTCGGAAAGATACTTCATGCCGCCGTCACAAAGAATGCAGACAATCACGCCTTGTGCGTTTCGGTCGGTGAGTTCTTTGGCGACTTTGAGCGCGGCATAAACATTTGCCGACGCTGAAATGCCTAAGAGCAAGCCTTCCGTTCTCGGTAATTTTACGGTGTATTCGTAAGCCATTTCGGTTGAGACTTCAATAAATCGGTCAGGCACGCTTGGGTCGTAGATTTTCGGCACCATCGCCGATTCCAGATGCTTGATGCCTTCAATGCCGTGAATGGCTACGTCGGGCTGAACGGCAATGCACTGAATTTTTTCGTTGTAGGATTTTAGCCGGCGCGATGTGCCGATGAAACTTCCGCTTGTGCCAATAGCGGCAATGAAGTGCGTGATGCGTCCGTCGGTTTGCTCCCACACTTCAACGCCGGTGGTGTTGAAGTGGGCTTGCCAATTGGCGTCGTTGCTGTATTGGTCAGCGTAGAAGTAACGGTCAGGATTTTGGGCATAGAGTTCTCGCGCTTTGCGAATTGCGCCGTCGCTGGATTCCGACGCCGGCGTCAAAACGAGCTCCGCACCGTAGGCTTTGAGGATTTTCTTGCGCTCTTGGCTTGCCGATTCAGGCACGCACAGACGGCACTTGTAGCCTTTGATGGCGCAAATCATCGCGTAAGCAATGCCTGTATTTCCGCTTGTGGCATCGAGCAGGATTTTTTCTTTCGTCAGCAAGCCTTGTGCTTCGGCGGTTTCCACGATATTGAGCGCAGGGCGGTCTTTGACGCTTCCGCCCGGATTCATGAACTCGCACTTGCCGTAAATTTCCACTTGGTCGCTAATTCCCCACTGGTCTGCGATTTTTTTCAAACGCACCAGCGGCGTGTTTCCAATCAGCGAGAGGATTTGTTTATCTATCGTTGTTGCGTGAATCAAGTCGTGCATAAAGGTTCGTTAAGGTTTCGTGTTTCTTGCTGAATCGTTTGGCATTCAGTCGCCGTTCTTTTCTTGCGTAACCTTTTGGCTCGTAAAAAAATTCACAGGCACATTTCAAAAGATGAATCGGATTTGCTCTTCGGAAATTTCTCGATTGATGTCCTTACAAAAGGCTCTGACTTCTTCAACGACGCCCATATTGAGCGAGACGATGAGCATGGTTTGCAGAATGGGCGAGGCATCGCAGTCGGTCGCGGAGGGAAATGCACCAAAGCGCGTATGCGAGTGATAAGTGCCGACAATCGTCATGCCGTATTCTTTCGCCGCCATTTCGATGTCGTAGCGTTGGTAAGCGGCGATTTCAAAGCCTTGGGTGCGGTCGCCTCGCAGTCGGTTCTCACACGGGGCGATATATCGGACGATGTTTCGGCGAATTGAACGTTCTTCCTCGAAGTTGCCGATAAGCAAGCCGCAACACTCTTCGGGAAAAGTCGCTCTTGCGTGTTCTTTGATGCGGTTCAGATTTGAAAGTGAAATCAGCATCGCAAATAAGTTATCGGGGTAACTCGTTTAATGAAACTTACGCTGTTTCCACTTCAGGCGCAAATCGCTTTTGATGCCACTTCCACGCCGTTGCGATGATGGTTTCTAATTGATTGAATTTGGGTTTCCAGCCGAGAACCTGCTTGGCTTTTTCAGCACTGCCGATAAGTTTGGCGGGGTCGCCTGCTCGTCGCGCGCCTTCAACGACGCGGATTTCTTTGCCCGTTATGCGTCTTGCGGTTTCAATCACTTCGCGCACGGAAAAGCCATTGCCGTTTCCAAGATTAAAGACATCGCTTGCACCGCCGTTTTCCAAATACTTTAAGCCCAAGACGTGGGCGTCGGCAAGGTCGCTCACGTGAATGTAGTCGCGAATGCAAGTGCCGTCGGGCGTCTCGTAATCCGTGCCGTAAATGGTGATATGGTTGCGTCTGCCGAGCGCGGCGTCCAGCACAAGCGGAATGAGATGCGTTTCAGGGTTGTGGTCTTCGCCGATTTCTCCCGATTCATCAGCACCAGCGGCGTTGAAATAGCGAAGCGCGACATATTTCAACCCAAATGCGTTGCTGTAATCTTGCAAAATGCGCTCGACCATCACTTTGGACGCGCCGTAAGGATTAATCGGCTGTTGTGGGTGCGATTCCGGAATCGGAACTTCTTTCGGCTCGCCATATGTGGCGCAGGTCGACGAGAAAATAAACCGATTGACCTTTGCTTCACGCATCACGTCCAGCAAATTAAGCGTGGCGACAACATTGTTGCGATAATACTTCGCCGGATTTTCAACCGACTCGCCGACATACGCAAAAGCGGCAAAGTGCATCACCGCCTCAACGCGATGCTCGGCAAATACTTCTCTCAACAACGCCCCGTTTTCCAACTCGCCGACGATAAGACGCTCGCCTTGCGCCAATTCCCGATGCCCGTAAATGAGATTGTCAAAAATGACGACCTCGTATCCCACCTTTTTGAGTTCGCGGACGGCGTGCGCGCCGATATATCCCGCCCCGCCTGTAACTAACACCTTCATTTGTCTATTGTTTGAGTTGAACTTTTGAGTTGAACTTTCTTGAACGCCCCGATTGACTGCGTTCCACCCCGTTCAGAGAAACTTTTTGACGTCGTTTAGAGTAAATGCGTGTTGTAACATCAATTTAACTTAACGCATCAAATTGGAGGGATTTGCCATGAAAAAAGTTTTACATCGAGCGTCGGAACGCGGCTTTGCCAATCACGGCTGGCTGAAAAGTTACCACAGTTTTAGCTTTTCAAGTTACTACAATCCCAACAAAATGAATTTCGGATTGCTTCGCGTCCTCAACGACGACGTGGTGGCGGGCGGCAAAGGGTTCGGAACGCATTCGCATCAAGATATGGAAATCGTTTCGATTCCGCTCTTCGGCGCGCTCGCGCACAAAGACAGCACCGGGCGAAGCGAGGTGATTCGTTTAGGTGAAGTGCAAATTATGTCGGCGGGACGCGGCATCGCGCACTCCGAGTTCAATCACTCGCAAACCGACGACGTGAATTTTCTTCAAGTCTGGGTTTACCCGAAAGAAAAAAGCATCGAGCCGCGCTATGAGCAAAAACTCTTTTCGGAATCCGCGCGCAAAAATCGCTTTCAAACCGTTGTTTCGCCTGATAAAGCCGACGGCGGGGTTTGGATTAATCAAGACGCCCACTTCTCGCTCGGCGACTTCGACGCGCAAGAAGCTATCACCTACACGCTCAAACATAACGCGCACGGCGTTTATTTCTTCGTCATTGAAGGCGCGGCGGAAATCGGCGGCGAAACCTTGCAGAAACGCGACGCGCTTGGGCTTTGGGAAACCGAAACCGTTCCAATCAAAGTCCTTGAACCCGCCAAACTCTTGGCGATTGAAGTGCCGATGAACTGAACCCAACTGCACACACACGCGAAACGCCGATGCATTTGTATCGGCGTTTTGTATTTTCAATTTAACTTATCCTTGTCTAATTATGCCGCGCCTTTTCCGCGAAGAGATTGCCGAGAAAAAGTATCGCTTCTGGATTGCACGCATGCAATTTGCGCATGGTGAAATTTCCTTTGAAGACTTGCGCGCCCACGCCGACGCGCTGATTTCCACCATAAAAAAACGGCGCGACCAACAGTTTGGAACATCGCGCCGCTATCGCTTGAATCTTTCCGCCGCTGAACTCTGCGCCGACCCGTTTTAAGGGTCTCTCACAAGCGTTAGTTATACTCAAAAGTGGTTGATACCATCGAGCCGCCTCCTTCTCTCTCCAATTTTAATTCATATCTCCCCTTTGGATATGGCTCCATATCGAGTTTCATTTCAAACAGTTCTGTTGGTTTTCCATCGCGACTTGCGCTCGGCGTCCAAATTTTATCGCTGAGTGGGTAGTGCTATTAAAGTGTGTTTTTCATTATATCGTGAAAGCGATGATTAAATTTCGCTGACCTGACAACCAGTCAGGAAG